>ENA-OUQM01000606-OUQM01000606.1-human-gut-metagenome-genome-assembly--contig:-NODE-606-length-22810-cov-17.326785_pt1 | contig 22810 bp, 20 predicted proteins | sample MGYA00237949_ERZ548830 | MGnify/ENA primary metagenome ERZ548830 (study PRJEB26490, sample SAMN05194706) | human gut metagenome | biome: terrestrial biome; feature: human-associated habitat; material...
GTGTTTTGGTTAGGTTTAGCGCAACACCTTTGTAATTTTATTATAACAGGGATCGAAAAAATGTCTAGCAAAATTCTTCTTTTTTTAACAAAAAAACGTGGTAATTGTTCAGAGCCATGCGAAATGGAAGAAAAATCAGTTTTTTTCGGAAGCTTCGGCTGATGTATTCTCTTCTGTGCGTTTTCGGAAATCCCGGGGGCTGCAGCTGTAGGTACGAAGGAAGATTTTGGAATAGTAGCTCTGATGGTGAAAACCGCATGCGGTACAGATTTCCGCAATCGACATTTTTGTATTGCTTAAGAGATGACAGCTCACCTCAAGACGGTAATGATTCAGAAAATCGATGGGACTCTGGCTCAGATAACGGCGGAAAATCTGACAGCATTTGTTGCGGCAGACCTTTCCGGCAGCTGCGATTTCATCGAGATTGATGGATTCGCTGTAGTGGCTGTAAATATAAGACACCATCTCACGCTGTACGAGAAGATCCGGCTCCTGCGGTTTTGCGGCCGACTCATCCGGCATCATCGGATAGCTGCGCAGAAGACGGCACCATAAAATCGACAGAAGTGCGGCGGCTTCTATTTCATAGGCGGCCGGATGCTCCTTTTTGATACGAAGAATTTCAGGAAGAAGCCGCAATGCTTCGATATCCTCCGGATGCGCTGGTTTTAAATGAAGATATTCCAGAGACGGATTCGAGAGAACCGGTGCAATATACGACTGGTACAGAACACTGTTCGTGATGAAAATTTTGGGATGACACAGAATACGGATAAAATCGCAGTCCTGCCCGTTTTCGGAATATCCGTAGTGCATCTGGCGGGAGTTGACCATGAGGGCTTCACCGGCGTTTAATAGCACACGTTTGCCATTCATATAATAGTTCATCTGTCCGGAACGGATATACACCCACTCGATGTCTTCATGCCAGTGGCAAAGTGCCCTGTGATTCGGGCAGGCGGAAAGAAGTCCTTCCCGAATAGAAAGTGGAATGCCGACTTCATCGTAACGGACGATTTCAGATGCATCCCGCATGATTTTTGTTATAGGATCATTGACCATAAAAAGCTCCTCTTTCGTCTTGTTAAAAAATACAATAATTATAAAGATACGGAATATTGTCATTGAAAAACGCTAAATTCGAGATAATATAATTATAACATATCAATTCATCCGGCAGCAAGAAATTTTGCTTATGAATATGGGATTGAGGTAACGATTGGTGATAATGTATGGCTTGGCGGAAACACGGTTGTTGTGCCGGGGGTACATATCGGAAGTAATGTGGTTATCGGAGCAGGAAGCGTCGTAACAAAAGATATTCCGGACTGGAGCGTTGCCGTGGGAAATCCGTGCCGTGTGGTAAAAAAGATTACAGAAGAAGATAAACAGTATTATTTCAAGGACAGAAAATTTGATGATGAGGCGTGGGAGGTTATCAAAGATCTGTAAAAACGAAAAGCTTTCCTGGGCAGTCATGCGCTGAAAAAAACTCTGCACCGTATCCATCCGGGAATTTCCGGGGATGTGATGCAGAGTTTTTTTTCGATAGGGGACAGGAGATTCTGCCGGATTTTGCTATGGCAAAAAAAATGTGAATCCTGTTTTTGGGCAGCAAAAAATGCCCAGAGCCGGAATCGAACCAGCGACACGAGGATTTTCAGTCCTCTGCTCTACCAACTGAGCTATCTGGGCATTTTGATTTCCAAATGGAAACCTTTTTAAATATAACATGAATTCGCGAAAGTTGCAACTGTTTTGTCTGAAATTATGAAAAAATTTTCTGCGTGATGGCATAAAAATCGATTTTACAGAATATGTTTTGGACAGCTTGCGATTTTCTTCCGGTTTTTGGCGGAATGGCGGTATATTTTCATTCGAGAATGTGGTAGTATAAAAGATATGCCAAGAGATGTACTTTCGGAATCTTTCTGCAAAAATCATTTCACAAAATCAAGCACAGAAAGACGCCGATAGTACATAGAGGAACCAAGGAGAACGATTAGAAAAATTATGAAAATGATTCTGACTGCAGTCAACGCAAAATATATTCATTCCAATCTCGCAGTTTACACACTGCAGGCGAGTGCCGGAAAAGCAGGTGTGTTTCCGGAAATCCGTGAATTTACGATCAACCAGTCGAAGGATTCCATGCTGCGGAGCCTGTTTCTGGCACACGCAGATGTCGTCTGTGTTTCCTGCTATATCTGGAATATATCCATAGTAGAAGATCTGATTACGGAGTACCACAAAATCAGCCCGAAGACAGAGATCTGGCTGGGAGGACCGGAGGTATCGTACCATGCCAAGGAGATGCTGGAACAGTACCCGTTCCTTGCCGGAATCATGAAGGGGGAGGGCGAAATAACCTTCCGCGAGCTGGCCACTTACTATCAGGAGCAGGAAAATGGTACAGAAGGGAAAACGCTGAAGGAGATAGACGGCATTACGTATCGTGATGCAGAAGGTGAGATCAAAAGCAACCCGTGGCGTCCGGTCATGGATCTGTCCGAGGTGGATTTTCCGTATGTGAACCTGAAAAAGTTTGAGAACCGAATCATCTATTATGAGACAAGCCGCGGCTGTCCGTTTTCCTGCAGTTACTGCCTTTCTTCCATTGACAAGCGGCTCCGTTTCCGAAATCTGGAGCTGGTCAAAAAGGAACTTGCTTTCTTTCTGGAACACAAAGTGCCGCAGGTCAAATTTGTCGATCGTACCTTTAACTGCAAAAAAGACCACGCGATGGAGATCTGGAAATTTATTGCAGAGCATGACAACGGTGTAACGAATTTCCATTTTGAAATTGCAGCAGATCTGATCACAGAAGAGGAACTCGAGCTCTTAAATACCCTGCGCCCGGGGCTGGTACAGCTTGAGATCGGTGTACAGTCCACAAATCCGCAGACGATTGAGGCGATCCACCGGAAGATGGATTTTGGAAAAGTGACAGAGATTGTCAACCGGATTGCGAAGGGACGAAACATCCATCAGCATCTTGATCTGATTGCGGGACTGCCGTACGAGGATTATGCCAGCTTCCGCCGTTCCTTCGCGGACGTTTATGCACTCCGTCCGCAGCAGCTTCAGCTTGGATTTTTAAAAGTGCTGCGAGGCTCCTTCATGTATGAGCACACAGAGGAGTATGACTGCCATTATCAGGAACGCGAACCGTATGAGGTGCTGTACACGAAGTGGCTGCCGTATGACGATGTGCTGAAACTCAAAGATGTTGAGGAGATGGTAGAAGTCTATTACAACAGCGGTCAGTTCGTCCACACCTTGCCGATGATTGAGAAATTATATGAGAATCCCTTCGATTTCTTCCAGGAGCTTGGCGACTTCTACCGTGCGAAGGGCTACAGTGAAGCAGCGCATAACAGGATTCAGCGGTATGAAATTCTGCTCGAGTTTTTACGGGATGAAAAGCAGCAGGATGAAGCGTTCTTCCGCCAGATGATGGTACTTGATCTGTACGCACGTGAAAATATGAAGACGAGGCCGCATTTTGCAAAGGATCCGTCCGAATGGAAAAAGGAATCGCGTGATTTTTATCAGAAAGAAGCAGAGACAAGAGCACTTCTGCCGTCCTATCACGCATATGACTGGAAACAGCTGCAGCGTATGACGCATGTGGAGGTTTTTGACTATGATGTGCTCGGAAGCGGGGAAAAGGCGCGGACGGTACTCCTGTTTGATTATCAAAAGCGAGATCCGCTGACCGGAAATGCGGAGATGATTGAATGTGGCGGCTGTTTTTACGCTTGACATTTTGAAAGAACATGAGATACTAATATTGCGTTATAAAACGCGATCCGAAAAAGGAAAATACGTATGAAAATTCAAAATTTTGTAGTACTGGACCTTGAGACGACAGGACTTTCGGTGAAGGAAGACCAGATTCTGGAAATTGGTGCGGTAAAGGTGCAAGGCGGTAAGGTGGCGGCATCGTACGAGACGTTTGTGAATCCGGGCAGAAAAGTACCGGAACGGATCACGGCGCTTACCGGCATACGGGATGAGATGATTGCGGATGCACCGGATGTGGAGACCGCAGTCCGCGGATTTTTGGATTTTTGCGGGGATCTTCCGCTTCTGGGACACAATATTCTGTTTGATTACAGTTTTATCAAACAGGCAGCCGTCAATGCCCGCCTGGATTTTGAAAAAGAGGCGTGGGATACCTTGAAAATCGCACGGAAAGCATTGCCGGATCTGGAAAGCAGAAGCCTTGAGGCACTCTGCGGGTATTATCAGATTCCGCGGGAGCATGCGCACCGTGCCATGGACGATGTGCTGGAAACACTGGCACTGTTTCAAAAGCTGGAAGAAGGATTTTCAGCGGAACACCCGGAGTGGTTTACGGCAGCGCCGTTAAAGGCAAAAATGAAACGCGAGGTTCCGGCCACGGAAGCGCAGAAACGGTATCTGGCAGATCTGATCCGGTATCATGAGCTGGAGTTTGATCCGGAGTGGGGGGCGCTCACGAAAAGCCGTGCGTCCCGCATGATCGATCAGATTATTCTGACGCGCGGAAGAATGGAAAAAAGACAGAGAACTGAGAAGAAATAGAATAAGAAAAGAAAGGGATGGAACAATGAGCAATAAAGTGAATCGTAAAAATTCTGCACAGACAACACAGAATTCGAAAAAGAAAGATCCGCTGGCAAAGAAGAGAAATGCGGCAAGAATCCTGGCGCTGATCATCGCCGTTGTGATGGTTCTTGGAACCGTTCTCCCGGTTATGTTATACGGATTATAATTTCTGGCAGAAAAAGAGGCACAATATGAAAAACAGCAGAAAAATAGAAGGTCTGTTCGTTCTGATCGCAGCGTTTGTGTTCTGCTTTTTTGCAGAACCGGTCAAAGCGGATGCAGGGACGGCGCTGGATGGGATTTATGTGGAAGATATTTCCGTCGGCGGCATGACAGAGGAGCAGATCAGTCAGGCGATCAACGATAAAATAGAAGGGTTGAAGCCTTCTGTGATCAATCTGTCCGCAGGAGAGCAGAATGCACAGGTGACAGCCGGCGATCTCGGGCTTTCCTGTGCCAATCCGGAGGTGGCGAGAGAAGCTGTCACAATCGGGCAGGAAGGCAATGTACTGAAGCGCTTCCGGGCGCAGCACAGACTGAAAAAGGGAGAGACCGTAACGTTTCCACTGAAATATACTGTAGACGGTGAGACAACGCGTCAGGCGGTGGAAAACAGCACAGCATCACTGAACCGTGCGGCAACCGATGCGACGCTGGCCCGCGAGAATGGTACCTTTATCGTCAATCCGGGGCAGACCGGATGCAGTGTCAAAGTGGATGAGTCTGCGGCGAAGGTTGTCAATTACCTGACGACAAGCTGGCGGGGCGGCATCGGCGGCGTGGAACTGGTTACAGAAGAAACACCTGCGGGCGGCAATGCAGAGCAGCTGGCACTCGTAAAGGATCTTCTTGGCGAGGGCACAACGGAGTATGGAAATGGTACGAGCGGCAGAAAACAGAATGTCGCAGTCGGTGCAGAAAAGATCAACGGAACGATTGTACAGCCGGGGGAAGAGTTTTCGGTCGAGGCAGTTGTTGTTCCGTTTAATGCGGAAAACGGCTATGCGCTGGCGGCATCGTATGAAATGGGCAAGGTGGTTGATTCCTACGGCGGTGGTATCTGCCAGGTTTCCACAACACTTTATGTTGCTGTCCTGAAAGCGGAGCTTGAGGTGACGGAGCGGTACAGCCATTCGATGATTGTACATTATGTTGATCCATCCATGGATGCGGCAATTGCAGAGGGACTGAAGGATCTGAAGTTCGTAAACAATACGGATGCACCGATTTACATCGAGGCGAGTGCGGACGGCAGCACGCTGCATTTTGCAATTTATGGGCACGAAACGAGAGATCCCAACCGCACAGTCCGCTATGAAAGCGAGACGACGAGCACGGAGGATTCAACCGCAAGCCTGACAGAGGACGCAAATGCAGCGTTTGGTTCGATCGAGCAGACATCCTATGGATATCAGGGGTCGACGGCACGGCTGTGGAAGATTGTGAATGACAATGGAAACGAGACGAAAGAGCAGGTTAATTCCAGCTCATACCGCATGACACCGAATACTTATACGGTAGGAACGAAAACAGACAATGCAACAGCCCGTGCAGAGCTGCAGGCGGCAATTGCGGCAAATGATCTTGCAAAAGCAAAAGAAGTCGCAGCAAAATACAGCCAGAGCAGTTCGTCATCGGAAAAGTCGGATCAGAAAGAAGAGAGCAGTGATGATGCCGAAAAGACGAATGACAGCGCCAATGCAGAGAATGGAGATACAGATTCAGAAGGAGAAGACGAATAGGAAACTTCGCTGATACATTCAAAAGGAAGGGAAGGCAGAGGGAAAAGGAGACGAGATTCCATCTGCTTTTTCTTTTGAAAAAAGAAGATTTGAGGAGAAGGAAGATGCGAAAGGGCAAATTACAGCAGAGTGTACTGGTACGTTCGGTATTTAAAATGCTGGGACAAAAAAGAGAAGATGCAACAGGGCCGGCAGTCGGACGCGGTGTTTCCGCGCTCGCAAAAGAAGCGGAAACAGAGGTGTTTTCGTGCGCACCGGTGCTGGTAAAGGATACCGAGGATGCGGTACTGGCAGTTTGCCGGGTATGCAACAGTGTGGCCGCAGCCGGAGCTACGTCAAAAGGCGTTCTGGTATCGCTTCTGCTTCCGGAAACGATGGAAGAGAAAGCGTTGAAGGAACTGATGCGGGAGATTGATCAGGCATGTGCACGGTATGGAGCTGCTGTAATCGGCGGTCATACGGAAGTGACAGATGGAGTTTCACATCCGGTGCTCACGGTGACGGCAGCAGGTACTACGAGCCATGCGGAATTGTTTGATCCATCCTGTGTGACGGCGGAGCTTGATCTCGTGGTGACGAAAGGGATTGCGCTCGGCGCGTCAGCGTATCTGGCAAGGACAAAAGAAAAGGAGCTTCTGACAAGATTTTCACCTGGATTTATTCACGGCGCGGCGGATTTTTCGGAAGAGTATTCGGTGTTCCGTGAAGCGGAAATTGCAATGGAACATGGTGCGGCTGCAATGCAGGATCTTTCGGAGGGGGGCATTTTTGGTGCGCTCTGGGAGATGGCAGACGGTGCTGGCGTCGGACTGGATGTGACGCTGAAAAAGATTCCGATCCGGCAGGAAACGGTGGAAATCTGTGAGTTTTTCGGGGTAAATCCGTACCAGATGCTTTCCACAGGATCTCTGCTGATTGCAACAGCGGATGGTCAGGGACTGGTGCAGGCACTGGAAATCGAGGGAATTCCATCGGCAGTGATTGGACGGACGACATCGGAAAGAGAACGGATTCTCCGCAATGGAGAAGAAATCCGATATCTGGATAAGCCTCAGATGGATGAGATGTACCGCATTGACAGAACATGACGCGGGAAAAATACGATTCCGCAGAACAGAATGAAGTTTAACCGGATGAGCTGCGAAGCAGCTATTCGGTTATGAGCAAGCAGCGAAGCGGATTGCGAATATCCGCTTTGACTAAAATACAGGAGGAATAACATGGCACAGTTAAATATTGTTCTTCACGAGCCGGAGATTCCGGCCAATACGGGGAATATTGGAAGGACGTGTGTAGCAACGGGAACAAAGCTGCATCTGATTAAGCCGCTTGGGTTTGAAATTACGGACAAGGCGGTAAAGCGCGCGGGGCTGGACTACTGGTCGAAGCTGGACGTGACGGTGTACGAGAACTATGAGGATTTTCTGGAAAAAAATCCGGGAGCGAAAATCTACTACGCAACGACAAAAGGACCGCAGACGTATGTGGATGTGCATTATGAAGAGGATTGCTTTATCATGTTCGGGAAGGAAAGCGCGGGAATTCCGGAAAATATCCTGTACGACAACCAGGAGACGGCAGTGCGCATTCCGATGATCAATGACATTCGGTCGCTGAATTTGTCAAATTCTGTGGCAATTGTGCTGTACGAGGCACTGCGGCAGAATCATTTCGATCACATGCAGCTTGCTGGGCATTTGCGGACGCATGAGTGGAGATGAAGAAGCGTTTCTAATTCGGCAAAAACCTGTCCGGCGTAAAGCTGTTTGATTTCGTGGCGGCTCATGCCGGAGACATCTGCCTGGTAAGTGAACGTGTGAGCCTGATTTTGAAGGAAGATACAGAAGTAGACGCACCCCCGCACGCTGTCCGCATTGTTTGGGTCAAGATTTCCGGTGGTGCCGGTGATGCCGATGGCAATATCGGTGTGCAGGTTTGCCTGAACCGTACGGGCCATGGCTTCGGCGCATTCGGGGGAATAAACACCGTACTGACGGATGATGGAGGGATCTACACCGACGAGAATTTTGGTCTCATTCAGATACGTTACGTATCCGCCCGGAAAAATGGCGGAGGCACCTTCGGTATCGGTGATCAGAGAGGCAATGAGGCCGGATGTGCAGCTTTCCATCGTGGAAATGGTCGTGTGAGATGCAATAAGCTGTTTGATAACAGCGTCAATATTTGATAAATTCATAAGTTAACATACCTCCGGAGTAATCATGGTACCAACGAGTTGATTTTTTGAACAATCAGAGCGTGTCAGCAGCAAAAGCCCCTCGGCGGCAGAAGAAAAGTTCTGCAGCGGAGGGGAATTATGTCGCTGAAGCGACCAGCAGCAGGATTCTTTCTTGTATCTCTCATGATTTTGGTACTTCGCCTTTTGAGAGTGTAAAGATAAATTCCGTACCAACGCCTTCCGTGCTGACAACATTGATATTCTGATTGTGCGCAGCAATGATTTCTTTGACAATCGAAAGCCCAAGCCCTGTTCCTTTGCGGTCTTTTCCGCGGGAAGCGTCAAGCTTATAGAAGCGATCCCAGATTTTGGTAATGCTGGCTTTTGGAATCCCGCAGCCGGTGTCCTTTACGGATACGAAGACTTTTCCGTGCTTTTCTGTTGTTTCTACGGTGATCGTTGAATCGTTGTTGCTGAATTTGATGGCATTGTCAATCAAATTGTAGAGAACCTGCTGGATTTTTCCCATATCGGCATAGACGTATAGGGTGCGCGATGCGAGAATCAGGGAAAAGGAAATCCGCTTTTTCGTACACGTGCCTTCGAAGGAGGCAGCGGTATCTTTGATCACAGCGTTGATGTCAAACGATGTCAGATCGAGCATATTTCCCTTGGAATCAATATCGTTCAAAGTCAGCAGGCTCTGGGTCAGTTTGTGCAGGCGTTCCGTCTCGAACAGAACAATTTTCAGATATTTTTCCTGCATTTCCGGGGGAATCGTTCCGTCCAGAATTGCCTCAACGTAGCCTTTGATGGAGGTCAGCGGTGAGCGGAAGTCATGCGAGACATTTGCTACAAATTTCCGCTGGTATTCCCCGGTCTTGTTCAGTTCCCCGGACATGTAGTTCAGCGTGGAGGCAAGATACCCCATTTCATCGTGCGAGGTTACATCAATTTTGTGTGTCAGATTGCCTGAGGCATATTCCTTTGCGCCGTTGATGATCTTTTTCAGTGGCCGGTATACAACGAGAGAGAAAAAGATCAGAATGACAAAGGAGAGCCCGAACACAAGTAAAAACAGAAAGTCGATCCGCGCCAGCAGACTTTCCCGCTGCTGATACACATTCTGCAGAGAAAGGTGGATAGCAACATATCCCTTGATCCGAAGATTGGAAGTAACAGGAACCATGACGCTGAGCATTTTATCATCAAAGTGATCGAAAAAAGTTCCAATGCTGTAATATTGGCTGCCAAGGGCAACAGGATCGAAACCGGTGAGCTCTTCCGGGTGCTCCTCGTCAAGGGCAGCTGCCGTGTTCAGCAGAATCTGTCCGTCTGTGCTGATGAGCCAGATCTGTGAATTATGATAGGAGGCCAGCGAATTAAGCGAATGATACAGATCCGTGAGAGAACGCTCATCGTGGTAATAGAGATTCCCCTGGTTTGCAGCAATCTGTGTGGCCTCCCGGTAGAGACTTGTGCTGACACTGGAGATGAGGCTGTCCTCCACCATATGGGAGCCGACCGTTGAAAGCAGCGTGAAACCGGCGATGGCGAGAATGATGTAAATGAAAATTAATTTCCGGTAAAGCGTGCGCAGCATTATTTTTTAACCTCGAACTTGTAGCCAATGCCCCAGACTGTCGTGAGTGCCCAGGTGGTATGGTCCTTGATTTTTTCGCGCAGACGTTTGATATGAACGTCTACGGTACGAGTATCGCCGATGTACTCATAACCCCAGATGTGGTCAAGAAGCTGCTCTCTGGTAAAAACCTGATTGGGGGAAGATGCCAGAAAGTAGAGAAGCTCTAATTCCTTTGGAGGCATATCGATGGTGCGACCCTGGTAAATGACGGAATAATTTGTCTGATTGATGATCAGATCCGGGTACTCAACGCACTTTCCGGAAGTGGCGGAGACCGGTATGGTACGGGACGGCTGGAATCTTCGAAGGACAGCCTTCACGCGTGCGACAAGTTCCTTGGAATCAAATGGTTTGATGATGTAATCATCTGCGCCGAGCTCCAGACCGAGGACCTTATCGAAGACCTCGCCTTTTGCAGAGAGCATGATAATCGGAACATCGGAATCGTGCCGGATTTCCCGGCAGACCTGGTAACCGTCCATGCCGGGCAGCATCAGGTCAAGCAGAATCAGGTTTGGCTGGAAGGAGTGAAACTCCCGGACAGCCTCCTCTCCATCATTCACGATTTTGGTATCATAACATTCCTTGGTCAGATAGAGAGCAATCAGTTCTGCGATATTATTATCGTCATCGACGATCAGAATTTTCTGCTTGGAAGCCATAAAATTCTCCTTCCATGTGGCCGGTGCAGAGCGAAAGTCTGTGCTCTGTCCCGGCCGTTTTTCTTATTTTTTGAAAGTAACAATCGTAACACCGGCATCGCCCTCACCGAATTCTGCCAGATGGAAGTCCTCGACGTGCTTCTGGCGGCGCAGATAGTTGTGAATGCCTTTCCGCAGTGCGCCGGTTCCTTTTCCATGAACAACACGGACACTCGGCAGATGGGAAAGATAAGCGTCATCGAGATATTTGTCGAGCTCGGCAATCGCCTCATCGACCGTTTTTCCAAGCAGATTGATTTCGGTAGAAATCGTGGCAGCCTTGGAAAGCTTTGATTTTCCGCTGCTGGTGCGGGAGATGGACGGACCTGTAATAACAGCCTCGTCGATCAGGACAAGGTCGGAAATATGCACCTTGGTACGCATGATACCGAGCTGGACAAAGAGATTTCCCTTCGAGTCCGGGCGGGTGCTGACAGTACCTTTAAGGTTCATGCTTAACACCTTAACGGCATCTCCGAGATGAAGATCCTGTGGGCGTAGATTTCCGGTGCGTTTCGGTGCTTCCTTTGCCTTCTTTTTATCCAGCTTGTTCATCTTCTCACGCAGTGCCGTTCGTTTCTGCTCCATTTCACGGACCGAAACATTCTCTTTTCCGAATTTCTGGAAATCACGCATCGTCTGGTCAGCGTATTCTTTCGCTTCACGGAGAATTCGCTGGGCCTCTTCCGTTGCGTTTGCAATCATTTTATCTTTTCTTGCCTCAATCTGTTCCTGATTTTTGGCAAGATTTTTCTTTAAGGATTCCACCTCTTCGCGGGTGCGGGCAAGCTCTTCCTGCTCGCGCTCCAGTGTAATACGGTTCTGTTCCAGAGTGGTCAGAACGTCCTCAAAGGATTCATCCTGCTCGCTGATTTCATCCTTTGCCTTGTTGATGATATAGTCCGGCAGGCCAAGCTTGCTGGAAATTGCAAATGCATTACTCTTTCCTGGAACGCCGACGAGCAGACGGTAGGTCGGGCTTAAGGTCTCAACATCAAATTCACAGCAGGCATTTTCAACGCCAGGTGTGGATAAGGCATAGATTTTCAGCTCACTGTAGTGTGTCGTTGCCATCGTACGGATGCCACGCTCATGGAGCGTGGAAAGAATCGCAATAGCGAGTGCCGCACCTTCTGTCGGGTCAGTACCGGCGCCAAGCTCATCGAACAGGACAAGAGAATTTCGATCCGCCTTGTCGAGAAAGGAAACGACATTTGTCATGTGGGATGAGAACGTACTTAAGGACTGTTCAATGCTCTGCTCATCGCCGATATCGGCATAAACCTCGTCGAAAACAGCAAGGGAAGAACGGTCGAGTGCCGGAATATGAAGTCCGGACTGGCCCATCAGAGTTAAAAGTCCGACGGTTTTTAAGGAAACTGTTTTTCCACCGGTATTCGGTCCTGTGACGATCAGAAGATCAAACTCTTCGCCAAGTGACAGATCGATGGGAACGACTTTTTTCGGGTTAATGAGCGGATGGCGCGCTTTACGCAGATGAATTTTGCCCTCTGTGTTGAAGAGCGGCTCATTGGCATTCTGCTCCATGGCAAGAGCGGCGCGTGCGAAGATGAAGTCGAGTTCAACCATATTTTCCAGGTCATAACGGATTTCGTCGCGGTGCAGATCCGCCTGTGCACTTAAGGAAGAAAGGATCACTTCAATTTCCTTTGTCTCTTCAATTTCCAGCTCGCGGATATCGTTGTTCAGCTTGACAACAGCCATTGGTTCAACGAAGAACGTGGAACCGGTGGAGGACTGGTCGTGAACCATACCGGGTACCTGACCTTTGTACTCGGATTTGATCGGAATACAGTACCGTCCGTCACGCATCGTGATGACAGCGTCCTGCAGATAGGTGCGGTAGGAGCCGTTGACAAGGGAAATCAGCTGGCTGTGAATTTTCTCTTCGCAGGATTTGATCGAACGGCGGATGCGGCGCAGATTCGGACTTGCATCATCGCTGATTTCATCCTCCGAGAGAATACAGCGGCGGATTTCTGTGGACAGCAGGGTCAGAGGCTCTAAGGTTTCGAAGAGATCCTCAAGGCTGTCCGGTGTCTGATCCGCATTTTCGCGGCGGCCGTACGCTTTGACGCGCGCGGTGTTTTCCAGAAGGGCTGCGGTCTGAAGCAGCTCTGTGATGTTCATGGAGCTGCCGATTTCCAGGCGTTTCAGCGCGCCACGGATATCCTTGGCATCGCCAAAGGAAATATGTCCCTTTTTAAAGAGGCGGGTGAGCGCATCGTGTGTTTCGTGCTGCATCCGTGTGATCTGGGAAAGGGAAGAGGAAGGAACAAGTTCCAGACATTTCTTCCGGCCGAGCGGGGAACTGGCATAGGAGGCCAGCTGTTCAATAATTTTGTCGTATTCGAGCGTTTTTAATGCTTTCAGATTCATAATACTTACCTTTTCGTGTTTTTTTCATGTATGGATTCAAAATGCATCTGTTGTTTTTTTTAAATCCGGCGCTTGTTTCCTGCTTGCGCCGTAAGGATCTGATCAGGAGTCTGCACAAGGCGTGCATTCTCATGTGGAATGTGGGGCACAGGTTTTTCCACTTCTCAATTATACCGTAAAAAAGAAAAGAAAGAAACCCCAAGAACGAGAAAAAGATAGAACCAAATTCATAAAATGTTCATATCTATCTGGTAAAGTTTTGATATGCGAAGTGTTACTTTAGAGCGTGCCGGAAATGGTTTTTCAAATACGCTCTGGGGCAGGGAATACGGATATATGGAGAAAGAAATCTATGGAAAATGACCCAAAACCTTACAAGTTCATGAAAGAAAGCATAAAAAAGCAGCCGCATAACTGGAAAAAGCTGGTCCTTCTGATCGTTGGATGGCTGGCACTGGCAGCACTTGGCGGTCTTGTGGCAGCGGCTGTATTTGCTGCTGTGGAGCCGAAAATAGCAGATGTCATCACAAAAGAGGAGCTGCAGGCCAAAGTAGATATCCCAGGCGACGAAGATCCGAACAGCGGAAAGGAGCCGGAGGAGACGGTTCCGTCATCCACCCAAAGCACAGAAAAGGACAGCAGTGTTTCCGACTCGGAGACGGAAGGCCAGAGGGCGGACAGCAGCATTTCGGAACGTACGGATAAGAGGGAAACGGCAGAAGGAACGGAAAACAGCCCGTCTACCGGGACAACAGATGATACAGAGCAGACGGATGAAACGAATTCGGAGGAGAAAGACAGTTCGCTTGAAAATTATGAAGCACTCTACCGGGATATGCTTGAAGTAACAGAGAAGCCAAAACGCGCGCTCGTTACTGTGATCGGGATCACAAACCAGATGGACTATTTCAACCAGAATTATGAGAATCAGCAGCAGATTTCCGGTCTTGTAGTTGCTGACAACGGACAGGATCTCTTTGTTCTGACAGAATATCGTATTGTGGAAAACGTGGAACGGATTCAGGTTACTTTCTGGGATGAAACGATGGTGGATGCCACTTACCAGCACCATGATCCGAGTACGGGGCTTACGATAGTAAAGGTGGACGAATCAAAACTGGAGCAGGCGACGCGGGACGGTCTTGAAATTGCGCCGCTTGGCAGTTCTTATCTGATAAGCCAGGGCGACCCGGTTGTTGCAGTCGGAAGTCCGGCCGGTTACAGCGATTCCATTGCCTATGGAGTCGTAACTTCGGTTACCAATAAAATTTCCGCGCTGGACAATGAATATAATCTGCTGACGACCGATATTCTCGGCAGTACGGACGGCAGCGGCATTCTTGTTAACCTGGATGGCGAAATCGTAGGCATTATTGCACAAAACTATAGTGCGAAGGGGAACAACGTCGTAACCGGAATTGCTATTTCCCAGATTAAAAAAATGATTGAAAATCTTTCCAACAATGTCAGCCATCCCTATATCGGGATCCACGGACAGGATGTTACAAAAGAACTTTCGGATAAAACCGGCATCCCGAAAGGTGTTCTTATCAGCCAGATCGCAGATGATTCTCCGGCGATGATGGCGGGTATGAAGGAGTATGATGTGATAGTAAAGCTTGGGGAACATAAGATTGAGACAATCAAACAGTACCATGAGCAGCTGGAGAAATACAGCGCAGGTGATGTGGTTACCGTAACGGCGATGCGGAAAGGAGCCGAAGGATACACGGAAATGACGTTTGATGTGACAATCGGTGAAGTATAAAAAGAAAGGCTTTCGGGAGTGAAAAAGTCCTGTTTTGACTTTTATCCGGCAGGCGAAAAAATGCGTGCATTCTACAGAAAAATCTGGTAGAATTGATAAAGTATGCAAAGGTGCCGGAATCGGGGCTTTTGCAGAGCTTATCAATGTGAATGAAAATGGGACACAGTTCCCGCATTTTTGGAAGAAGAGGATTTTATTTTATGAAGTATATCAGTGAACTCAGAGAGGGAAACCGTATTTCCGGAATCTATCTCTGCAAACATAAACAGTCAGCCGTCACCAAAAACGGAAAACAATACGAAAACGTGATCTTACAGGACAAAACAGGAACGATCGATGCGAAAATCTGGGATCCGAATTCCATGGGAATCCGCGAATTTGAAGCACTGGACTATGTCGATATTATGGGAGATGTTTCCAGCTTTAACGGATCACTTCAGGTTTCCATAAAAAATGCAAGAAAGGCAGAAGAAGGCGAATACAATCCGGCGGATTATCTGCCAACGAGCCGTTATGACATTGATGCGATGTATCAGGAACTGCTTTCCTTGATTGGAACAGTGAAAAATCAGTATCTTGCGGCAATCCTGACCTATTATTTCATTCAGGATCAGGCAACGGCAAAACGATTCCGCATGAGCTCGGCAGCCAAAAGTGTGCACCACGGATTTGTCGGAGGACTTTTGGAGCATACCTTAAGCGTAACGCGGTTCTGTGATTTTATGGCAAAAGCATACCCGATTCTGAACCGTGATCTGTTGATTACAGCGGCAATTTTGCACGATATCGGAAAAACGAAAGAGCTCTCATTATTTCCGCAGAACGATTACACCGACGACGGACAGCTTCTTGGCCACATTATGATCGGTGCAGAGATGGTGCACGATGCGGCACAGAAAATAGCTGATTTTCCATTGGAGTTAGAAAACCAGCTGAAACACTGCATTTTGGCACATCATGGAGAGCTGGAATACGGTTCCCCGAAAAAACCGGCAATGGTAGAGGCCGTAGCGCTGAATCTTGCGGACAATGCCGATGCAAAAATGGAAACGCTGACGGAGTTGTTCGATGCAGCGCCGATCGGCAATGAATGGCTTGGCTACAACAGATTTTTTGAATCCAATATCCGCAGAACAGGAGACTTTTCATGAGTTATCAGAAAAATGATGTACTGACGGTGAAAATTGAAGATATGGGACATGACGGAGAGGGTATAGGCAAATGCGAGGGCTATACCCTCTTCGTCAAAGACACCGTCATCGGCGATCTGGCCGAAGTGAAAGTAATCAAAGCAAAAAAAAATTACGGCTATGCGCGGCTGATGCGCTTGATCAAGCCCTCGGAACACCGCGTCGAGCCAATCTGCCCGGTTGCACGTCCCTGCGGCGGATGTCAGCTTCAGATGCTCGATTATGCAGAACAGCTGCGGTTTAAAGAAAAAAAGATCGCTGAAAATCTTCAGCGCATCGGCGGTATGACCGAAATACCGATGGAGCCGATTGTAGGCATGGAAACTCCGTTCCGCTATCGAAATAAAGCACAGTTTCCAATCGGCCAGGATAAAAACGGAAAACGGATCACCGGATTTTATGCGGGAAGAACGCATCAGATTATGGAAAACCGGAATTGTTATCTTGGCGTGGAACAAAATGAAGAAATCCTGAACCGTGTGCTTACGTGGATGGAAGAGAACCGTGTTTCGGCATACAACGAAGAGACCGGCAAAGGCCTGGTACGTCACGTTCTGATCCGGTTTGGATTTACAACGAAAGAGATTATGGTCTGTCTGGTTGTGAACGGCAAAAAGCTACCGGCAGAGGAAAAACTGATCCGTTCTCTGACCGAGCTGAAAGGAATGACAAGCATTTCTCTTAGCGTAAACCGTGAACGGACCAACGTTATCATGGGAAAAGAAATCCATTGTCTGTGGGGACAGAGCTATATCACCGACTATATAGGAAATGTAAAATACCAGATTTCCCCACTGTCGTTCTACCAGGTCAATCCGGCCCAGACCGAAAAGCTGTATGGCCTTGCCCTGGAATATGCGGGTCTTACCGGCAAAGAAACCGTTTGGGATTTGTACTGCGGCATCGGAACAATTTCGCTGTTCCTTGCACAGAAAGCAAAAAAAGTCTACGGTGTGGAAATTGTCCCGGAGGCGATTGCGGATGCAAAAAATAATGCAAAAATCAATCAGATCGAAAATGCAGAATTTTTCGTTGGAAAATCCGAAGAAATACTTCCGTCCTATTACGAACAGTATGCCAAAGACCACCCGGGTGAACAGGCGCATGCCGATGTCATTGTTGTCGATCCGCCGCGCAAAGGCTGTGAAGAAAATCTCCTCCACACCATGGCCAGCATGCAGCCGGACCGGATCGTGTATGTCTCATGCGATTCCGCGACACTGGCACGCGATGTGAAGGTGCTCGGGGAACTGGGATATGAAGTGAAGAAGGTAAGAGGGGTTGATCAGTTTCCAATGACGTGCCATGTGGAGACGGTTGTTTTGCTTTCCAAGGGTGAGGTCGACTCGAAAAAGATTCGGGTTGAGTTCTCTTTAGAAGATATGGATATGTCCGAATTTCAAGATGGGGCAACCTACACGCAGATCAAGGACTATGTACTGGAACATAGCGGATTAAAGGTATCAAACCTGTATATCTCACAGATTAAGCGGAAATGTGGGATTGAGGTTGGTAAGAACTACAATCTGCCGAAGTCCGAAGATTCCAGACAGCCTCTGTGTCCACCGGAAAAAGAGAAAGCAATCCGAGAAGCATTCAAATATTTTGGGATGATATAACATCCCGTAAAATGGAGGTTTCTTATGGATAGATTGATTTCTTGTAAGTTTAACATGGATACCGCTTGTGTGGAACTGAAATTCTTTGATGGTAGTATGATTGCGATTGATACGATTGCGGTTGAGAACGAGGTTGCCGACAATATGTATCAGAGGTCGGAACTGGATTATCTGATTTACAATGACCCGATTGGATATGCTGATTTGATATTGAACGGAGATTCCAAAACCTATTTGAAAAACTGTTACAGAGTATAAATCTGTGGATACGGCGATTGGAGCGATTTGCCTGGCTCACTAAACCTCTAAGCCCATAGTTATTGGCTAAGGCAGATATTCAACTTTAATTTTAGAAAACATAAATAAAGGCTATCCAATCTTTTTGACTGGGTAGCCTTTGAAAGTTTTGCTCTTTCTACTTTTTAAGAATCAATTTATGAATGACCATGCCGATTATCAAACCAAAGGATGATACTGCCAAATACCAAAGCGAATGTATCAATGCTGTCTCGTTATAGTATATAAACACAGATGGCACAAATGTAATTGCTATGATTATTGGATACAAGTACTTTACTTTCAGATTTGAAATGCTGCCAATTAGAATTGAAAGCAATAATGTTGCTAAAATAAGCAAAACTATCATTCCCATAACGTCTGTTGGTCCTGCAAATAATGGAAATACATAAAACATAAATAATTGAATTAAGAGTATTAGTATCTCCTTCAAGTATTTCTTCATAATCAAAACACCTCCGTTCATATAAACTCTTTTTTATTTCATTTTGCAAAGATTATCTTGATTTGCAGTTTGTCATTGTTGTAGATTGCTCCAATACTTCCGCCCATACGCTCAATCAGCAGCTTGGCGATGGACAATCCCAAACCGGTTGAATTGCGACTGGCTTCTACTGTATAGAAACGGTCAAACAATCTGCCGACCGTCACATAATTCAGATTGTGCGCCGTGTTGCTGAATGTAACACAGCCGTTCTTATCCATGACTACGGACAGATCGCCGTCAGAGTATTTCAGCGCATTGCTGATAATGTTGGAAAAGATACGGTTGACCGCACCTGCATCCAGTTCACGGAAAACCGGTTCCTCCGGCAATTCGATTTCCGGTTGGATGCCTTTTTCCTGCATGACCGCATAGAAAGACAGCAGACTTTCCTCCAATGCCCGGACAACATCCATACGTTCTGGTTTCAGTTCCTGAAAAGAAGTAACCACACTATATCTGAATAGTTCTTCGGTTAGATTTTTTAAAACATCTGTTCTGTTTTGGATTTGAGAAAGATAGCAGTGTACCGTTTCGCTTTTTTCCTCTCGTTCCAATAGGTCAAGATAACCGTTTATCGCCGTAAGCGGAGTTCTCAGGTCATGGGAAATATTGGTGATAGCTTCTTTCAGTTCCAGATCGCCCTGTTGGTAACGATGGCGTTCCTTGCGGAGCAATCGAAGCTGGATATTAATCTCCGAAGCCAGTTTTCTCAGATGAGGGTCGCTGGAAGAAATATCAATCAGAGTGTTTGTGTCGGAGGAAAGACGTTCCTGGAATTCTGTATGAATTTCATCAATACTTTTTTCTATAAAAATAATCTTTGTGATTAGAAAAAATACAACAATTAGCAAAATACAACACAAAATCCAAGGGAACATCTTTCTACCTCCTTACTTTAGGTTCTTTTTCTTAAAGGAACGACTTCCTATAAGAGATGTTGAAAAAATTACAAACGCAGAGCACAATGGAAGAAAAATCAGGTGTTCCACCCCTTCTTCGCAAAGAATTACACCTTGTCCTCCAGGTGTCAGACAGATAAGAAATTCCAGCAGGATACGAAATGTTCCACCGATGAATTTGATATTTTGGGGATGCCATCGCACAGTTGGGTCTGTATCACTCCACATCCATCCAATAACTCTGGTTCTGCAAAACGATCATAAAGGAGCATCCCGATTATGACCATTGCAGCTACAGCTCCCAGACAAAGAAGTGTCGCTGAGTTTTTGTTCTCCGCCAGACTTGCCAACAGACAACATACGCTGGAGAGTGCAACGACCATCAAAAGGCTTGAAAAAATATAAAATGCCATCTCTCCCAAAGAGAGGTTCAGGCTTGCCGTACCCAGTAGCGGAATACCCAGCATCCCATTAACTATCAACCAGATTAGTGCAGTACTCAGTCCAGCACATATGGTCAGGAGAAGATTGGAAAAATAAACTTCTTCACGAGTGTGTCCGCAGATTAGTTTATTGCGCAGAGTTCCATATTCATAGTCTGTTCCCCACAAATATGCGGCAAATACGGCGATAAATGGTCCCATCAGGGGTGAATATCCAAAAAAACGGGCGACCAGCTTATAGATGTATGCATTAGTCAAATTCGTCTGGAAGTAACCGTTGAGGATGATGAATGCGGAAAGCAATACAGCAATCACTAATTCTATTCGAATCATTTTTTTATTCTCTGTACGGTAAAAGGCTGCTCGAAAAAGTTTACGCATTATTATCACCTCCAACCAGAGAGATGTAATAACTCTCCAAACTTTCATCTTTTTCCTGCATAGACAGCACTTCGCAGTTTTCCTTTGCCAGTACAACGGTCAGCTGTGTCACATTGATCTTTGCGAACACATCGGCTGTTGTTGCGGAGATAATTTTATATTCCAGATTCATGGAATCCAGCACACGAGCCAGAGTAGAAGTATCGGTCACTTCCATGCGGACACACTTGCGGCAAACTGTGTCCAGTTCTTCTGCACTCAGTTCCTTCACCATGCGACCATTATCAATGATACCGTAATGAGTAGCCAGACGGGAAAGTTCATCCAGAATGTGACTGGAAATAAGAACTGTAATCTGTTTTTCTCGGTTCAACTTCAAAATCAGTTCTCGCATTTCCACAATACCCTGAGGGTCGAGACCATTTACAGGCTCATCAAGAACAAGAAAGTCGGGATCACCGGCTAATGCGATAGCGATGCCCAGACGCTGCTTCATACCGAGGGAGAAGTTCTTCGCTTTTTTCTCTCCCGTGTTGTCGAGACCTACCAGCTTCAACAATTCCTGAATACAATCAAATGATGGCAGACCAAGAATGAGATACTGGTGCTTCAGATTTTCCTCCGCAGTCATATCCATGTAGATGGACGGTGTTTCCACCACAGCACCCATGCGACGGCGGGATTTGATAATATCCTTGCTGTCATTGCGGATGCCGTACAGAGAAAAGCTACCGGAAGTCGGTTCCTGCAATCCGCAGATCAAGCGGATCAGGGTTGTCTTACCAGCGCCGTTCTTTCCCACAAAGCCATAGATGGAACCTTTGGGAACATTCATAGTAAGACCATTCAATGCCTGAAAGTTTTTATACTTTTTTGTCAGGCTGTTTGTTTGCAAAATATAGTTCATATTGTATTACCTCCTTTGCTGACCTAAGTTTACAAAACAAAAGTCAAGAAAGTGGTCAAGAAAAACGTCAAGATTTGGTCAAGATTTTTTGTTCTGCCAATTTGAAACCAATTCCCCAGACTGTTTCGATATAGTCTACACCGCTGACATCCTGCATCTTTTTACGAAGATTGCTGATGTGCTGCTTCAAAGAACGCTCGGTGCAGTCGGGTGTGTCCAGACTGATTCTGTCAAGCAGGACACTCTTTGAAATTACCTGTTTGGGATTTTCCATCAGCAGTTTTAAGATGGCATACTCCGTTCGGGTCAGCTTCACAGGCTGCTCCTGTACTGTCAGAGAAAGGGAAACCATATCCAAAACCAAATCGCCAACGGAAAGAGATTTGGTTTCACCATGTTGTTCTGCCTTGCGGAGCTGAACAGTGATACGGGCAAGAAGCTCCTTTGTATCAAAAGGCTTGGTCATGTAATCTGCCGCACCGCCCAGCAGAAGATTTACCTTGTCTTGCACATCTACTTTTGCGCTGAGAACGATAACAGGAATGTTCTCAATGTGGGGCAGAACTTCCTCGCCAGACAATCCCGGCAACATCAGATCCAGCAGCACCAAATCGGGCTTGTTTTGTGAAAGAAGATATAACGCTTCTGTGCCGGAGTATGCACGAAGAACAGAATAGCCCTCTTGCACCAGCACTTCTCTCAGCATATCTCCAATATGAATATCATCATCTATGATTGCGATTGTTTTCATTCTCGTTCCTCGTCAATTTCCTTTTATAGTTCAAACGCTACTATCGTTTCCTTTGGCAACTTCTCGTTTTCGCAGTTTAGAAGGTAGGCTATTGCCTTGTTCGCAAAGCGGTTTGTTTTCATTGTATCCCAATCGGCAAGTCGGACTATTTCTGATGTGCCGTTCTCAAAATCAAATGAAATCTGGCCCCATTCGCCGTCGCAGTCTGCTTGGTATTCGTAGATTGCGGTGGCGATTTTCTTTTTTCGTTTGGTCTTGGATTTCTGTTTCAAGCGGACAGCATGGATTGCGCCCTCGGCAACCAACAATTCTGTCAGTTTGTCCACTGCTCTGCGGTAGGCTCGCTCCGCACCGCTGGCAGTGCTGCCCTCAAACATTACAGCCAGTTCCTCAAAGGTGGGACGGCCTTTCCATGAGCCGACATGCCCGCAGGTCATGCAGATTGCCAGCCGCTTTTCAAGCAAGGTCTGTTCCCGGTAGTTCAGCTTATCAAAAGCTCGCTGCACCTTTTCTGCCTGTATGCCGTTCCAGAGGATGTCGGAGTAGTTCCAAGTATCATCAAGAGCAACATCTTCGCCCGTTTCCTCGCCGTCCTCATCTGTCACATAGAATGGTTGCTGATTGCGGATACCTCGAACAACTCTCAGATATTCTTCCGCAAGGGCAAAGTCACAGTTATACTTTTTGGAAAACTCGCTGACCGCATCCTTGGTGTTATGGTACAGCCAAGCCATTGACCGCACCATTTTATAATTGGTCAGAGAGGATACCGACCATTTTTCTTCGCCCATGCGGAAGCGGAGCA
>ENA-OUQM01000609-OUQM01000609.1-human-gut-metagenome-genome-assembly--contig:-NODE-609-length-22691-cov-15.690935_pt1 | contig 22691 bp, 17 predicted proteins | sample MGYA00237949_ERZ548830 | MGnify/ENA primary metagenome ERZ548830 (study PRJEB26490, sample SAMN05194706) | human gut metagenome | biome: terrestrial biome; feature: human-associated habitat; material...
AGTGGTATCCTGCCGGAGCCAGATGGCAGAGGTTCGGGGTCTTCTCGCTGATGGCATTTGCCATTTCCGGATTCAGTTCTACGCCCGCCTCATGCGCAATCGCCGGCAGGTGAAGCATACTGTTGGTGGAGCATCCAAGTGCCATATCGACCGTCAAAGCGTTCAGGAATGCTTCTTTTGTCATGATGTCTCTTGGACGGATATCCTGTTTTAACAGCTCCATAACCTGCATACCGGCTCTCTTTGCCAGGCGCAGACGCTCGGAGTATACGGCCGGAATCGTTCCGTTGCCTTTTAAGCCCATACCGAGTACCTCGGTCAGGCAGTTCATGCTGTTTGCCGTGTACATACCGGAACAGGAACCGCAGGTCGGGCACGCATTGCACTCGAAATCGTAGACGTCTTCCTCTGTCATGGTTCCGGCAGCGTAGGAGCCGACTGCCTCAAACATACTCGAAAGACTTCTCTTCTCGCCTTTTACATGGCCGGCAAGCATCGGTCCGCCGCTGACAAATACCGTTGGAACGTTGACTCTTGCTGCTGCCATCAGAAGGCCAGGTACGTTTTTATCGCAGTTCGGGATACATACCAGGGCATCAAACTGATGTGCCATTGCCATACACTCGGTCGAATCGGCGATCAGGTCACGGGTAACGAGAGAGTATTTCATTCCAATGTGTCCCATGGCGATACCGTCACAGACTGCAATGGCCGGGAATACGATTGGTGTTCCGCCTGCCATGGCAACGCCCATTTTTACAGCTTCTGTAATTTTATCCAGGTTCATGTGGCCCGGTACAATCTCATTGTAGGAGCTTACGATTCCTACGAGCGGTTTTTTCATTTCTTCTTCGGTCAGACCCAGCGCACGCATCAGAGAACGCTGCGGTGCCTGTGCGATTCCTTTTTTTACAGCATCACTTCTCATGATCTTTTCCTCTTTTCTTATCTTACAGTTTTATGCTAGAGTGTGTCTGAAAAACCATTTCCGCAATCTGCAAGCCTCACTCCAGTGCTTTTACCAGCAGATCTCCCATTTCGGATGTGGAAACTCTAGTGCATCCCTCGGACATGATGTCTACGGTGCGGTATCCGTCTTTTAAGATTTTCTGTACAGCATTTTCTACTGCCTCTGCCTCTTTATCGAGATCCAGAGAGTAGCGGAGCATCATGGCCGCGGACAGAACCGTTGCAATCGGGTTTGCAATGTTTTTTCCTGCGATATCCGGTGCAGAGCCGTGACTTGGCTCGTACAGGCCGAATTTTGTCTCGTTCAAACTGGCGGAAGAAAGCATTCCGATGGAACCTGCCACCATACTTGCCTCATCAGAAAGGATATCTCCGAACATGTTTTCTGTCAGAACTACGTCAAACTGGCACGGATTGTGAACAATCTGCATTGCACAGTTATCAACCAGCATATGCTCTAACGTAACGTCCGGATAATCTTTTGCAACATCCTCCACAACGGCTCTCCACAGACGGGAGGAGTCGAGAACATTTGCTTTATCTACACTTGTTACTTTTTTCTTTCTCTTTCTGGCGATGTCGAAGGCACGGATTGCAATACGGCGGATTTCAGGCTCGCTGTAAGTCAGGGTATCCGTTGCTTTTTTGATGCCGTTCTCTTCTACGGTGCTGCGCTCTCCGAAATACAGACCGCCGGTCAGCTCACGCATGATCAGCATGTCAAAGCCCTCACCGATGATTTCTTCTTTTAACGGGCAGGCATCCTTTAATTCCTGATACAGGTACGCCGGCCGCAGGTTTGCAAACAGGCCTAACGATTTCCGGATTTTTAAAAGTCCTGCCTCCGGGCGCTTATCCGGGCTTAATTTGTACCACGGGGAGGTTTTCGCATCTCCTCCGATCGAGCCCATCAGAACAGCATCGCATTTTTTAGCTTCTTCTATGGTTTCCTCTGTCAGCGGCACACCATGTACGTCGATGGAAGCTCCGCCCAGCAGAAGATTGGTATATTCAAACTGATGTCCATATTTCTCGCAGACAGCGTCCAGAACCTTTTTTGCCTCATCTACAATTTCCGGTCCGATTCCGTCACCGTGAATTAATCCAATACGGTATTCCATATCTTTCTCCCTCTTTTCTTCCGGCTGAAAAACCGTTCTATTTTCTCTGCGTCTATAGCATTTCTAAATTATACGCTATTATCGCCGTAATTTCAACACGAAATTTCTTTATTCCGAACGAAACGCAATAATCTTTTTGCTTTTTTGCTGTTTAAAAGAAAATTACGCGGCATTTTTCCCTCTTTTCCCCCAGTCTCGCCGCAGGGGCAATCCGGTCCGGAAGGCTTTTTACTCTACAGGAAAATCCCATAAAATCTCTAATGGGCAAAAAAACGCAGGTACTCATCCTTTTTTGAATACCTGCGCTTTTCACATACTTAGATCATGTTTATTTTTTCTTCTCTGTTTTCTCTTCAACGACTGCTGTTTCCGGTTTTTCAACCTCTGTGATCGCTGTTTTGCGCATCGGGATACGGCAGTTTTTGTTGTTTCCGAACTCTACGATGACATCGTCATCTGTGATATCAATGACTACGCCGTAGAAACCGCTTGTCGTTACGACTGCATCTCCGACTGCAAGGTCATTCAGCATTGCCTGCAGTTTTTTCTGTTCTTTCTTCTGCGGGCGGATCATTAAGAAATACATCATACCGAACATGATGACCAGCCACATAATTAACATACCAGTGCTCATCACACCGCCGTTTGCTGCTGTTGTTGTTGCTAAAAACATTTTCTTTCCTCCTGTTATTCGAGAGTACATCCCGTTCTTTAGACACACCTATCATAATACACAATCCGGAACCGATGGGCAAGTCTTTTTTGGATATTTTCCCTACTTTCCAAAGATTTCACATATTACAATTCCGACCCTCGTCTCGATTGCACTGCGCCACATCTCAATATGGCTTCTCGCATTTCGCATGGCTCTGAACAGAGCTTACTTTTTGTCGTATTCCTCAAATCCGGCAAGCTTCGCACGTTTGTAGGAGGCAAAATTGCCCTCATCGAGTGCGTTTCGGATTTCTGTCATCATATTGTTGTAGAAATACAGATTGTGCAGAACACAGAGACGCATGCCGAGCATCTCTTTTGCTTTCAGCAGATGACGGATATAAGCTCTGCTGTAATGGCGGCATGCCGGACACTGGCAGCCTTCCTCGATCGGGCGCGGATCCAATTCGTATTTCTGGTTGAACAAATTCATTTTTCCATGATTTGTATAAACGTGACCGTGACGTCCGTTCCGGCTCGGATATACACAGTCGAAGAAATCAACGCCGCGCTCTACACCCTCGAGAATATTGGCCGGTGTTCCGACACCCATCAGATATGTCGGTTTTTCTTTTGGCAGATACGGAACCACTTCATCGAGAATATGATACATCTCCTCGTGTGTCTCTCCTACCGCAAGACCGCCGACGGCATATCCGTCAAGATCCATCTCGGAAATCCGTTTTGCATGATCGATACGGATATCTTCATAGATTGCTCCCTGATTGATACCAAACAGCAGCTGGTGCTTGTTGATGGTATCCTCTCTCTGGTTCAGTTCCTGCATTTTATCCTTGCATCGCTGCAGCCATCTTGTCGTACGGTCCACGGAATTCTGCACATAACGGCGGTCTGCCACACTCGATGGGCACTCGTCGAAGGCCATCGCAATCGTGGATGCCAGGTTGGACTGAATCTGCATACTCTCCTCCGGTCCCATAAAGATCTTTCTTCCGTCTACGTGGGAGTGGAAATAAACTCCCTCCTCCTTGATTTTCCGAAGGCCTGCAAGAGAGAATACCTGGAATCCGCCGGAGTCGGTCAGGATCGGTTTATCCCAGACCATAAACTTGTGGAGTCCGCCCATCTTCTTTACCACTTCATCTCCCGGGCGCACATGGAGGTGATACGTATTGGAGAGCTCCACCTGCGTACCGATCTGCTGAAGATCCTCTGTAGAAACAGCTCCTTTGATCGCTGCTGCGGTACCGACGTTCATAAAAACCGGTGTCTCGATCTTTCCGTGCACGGTTTCCATGTGGGCACGCTTCGCTCTTCCTTCCATTTTCAGAATTTTATACATAACGCTTTTCATCCCTTCTGCAGCCTGTTTTCCGCTGCGTTTTTCTGTCTTTTTCTTGTTTTTCCCTCTTTTTCTTTAGCAGAGCATACTGTTTTTAGTATACAGGTAAACTCTGTTTTTGACAATGCCTGTTTTTCTTTTTTTCTCTGTTTTTTCTCTATTTTCCACAAGGACTTTATACTTTTTTCACAAGACATTGTTTTTTTCCCAATTGTATTTCCTTATTTTTTGTCGTATAATCGTATCATATGTTGAATTTGTTTCTTATTATAAAAGGAGTTTGATTCATGACTGATAAAAAATATACTCTCGGAATCGATATCGGTTCCACTACCGTAAAAATTGCGATTCTCGACGAAGAGAACCAGCTTCTCTTTGCCGACTATGAACGCCATTTTGCAAACATTCAGGAAACGCTTGCCCACCTGCTCGGTGAAGCACACGAAAAGCTGGGTGAGCTGACCCTTCTGCCTGTTATTACCGGTTCCGGCGGTCTGGCACTTGCCAACCATCTTGGCATCCCGTTTACGCAGGAAGTCATTGCGGTTTCCACCGCTTTAAAATCTCTGGCTCCGCAGACTGATGTTGCGATTGAACTCGGAGGAGAAGACGCGAAGATCATCTATTTTGAAGGCGGCAATGTCGAGCAGCGTATGAACGGCATCTGCGCCGGCGGTACCGGCTCTTTTATTGACCAGATGGCTTCTCTTCTGCAGACCGATGCAACAGGTCTAAACGAATACGCAAAACATTACCAGGCAGTTTATCCCATTGCTGCGCGATGCGGTGTATTCGCCAAAACAGATATTCAGCCGCTCATCAACGATGGCGCGACAAAGGAGGATCTGTCTGCTTCTATTTTCCAGGCAGTTGTCAACCAGACCATCTCTGGTCTTGCCTGCGGTAAACCGATTCGCGGCCACGTTGCATTTCTGGGCGGTCCGCTGCACTTTCTTTCCGAATTGCAGGCTGCTTTTGTCCGCACTTTAAAGCTCGACGAAGAACACACCATCGCACCGGACAACTCCCACCTCTTTGCAGCCATCGGTTCCGCGATGAATGCAGACGGAAAGACCGAAATTTCTCTTCTTGCGCTGAAAAAACGTCTTGAGGAAAAGGTCGCTATTGATTTCGAAGTTGCCCGTCTCGAACCGCTGTTTAAAAACCAGGAGGAATACGATGCGTTTCTGACCCGTCAGAGTGTCAACAACGTTGTAACTGCCGATCTTTCCACCTACGAAGGAAACTGCTATCTCGGTATTGATGCCGGTTCTACGACTACAAAGGCTGCACTTGTCGGCGAAGACGGCTCTCTTCTCTATTCTTTTTACAGCAACAACCACGGAAATCCGCTCGGTACCTCGATCCGTGCTATTCAGGAAATCTATTCCAAGCTGCCGGATTCCGCACAGATTGCCTGGTCCTGCTCAACTGGTTACGGTGAAGCTCTGATCAAAGCCGCACTGATGCTGGATGAGGGTGAGGTTGAAACGATTTCTCACTATTACGCCGCAGCATTCTTTGATCCGGAAGTCGACTGTATTCTCGATATCGGCGGCCAGGATATGAAGTGCATCAAAATCAAAAACGGCACGGTAGACAGCGTACAGCTGAACGAGGCATGTTCTTCCGGATGCGGTTCCTTCATTGAAACCTTCGCACAGTCTCTGAACTACAGCGTACAGGATTTCGCACATGAAGCGCTCTTTGCAAAGCATCCGATTGATCTTGGAACGCGCTGTACCGTGTTTATGAACTCCAAGGTAAAGCAGGCGCAGAAAGAGGGGGCTTCTGTTGCCGATATCTCCGCCGGACTTGCCTGCTCTGTTATCAAAAATGCATTGTACAAGGTAATTAAAGTTTCTGACGCCACTGAGCTCGGACGCCACATTGTTGTACAGGGCGGTACGTTCTACAACGATGCTGTTCTTCGAAGCTTCGAGCGGATCGCAAACTGTGAAGCGATCCGTCCGGACATTGCCGGTATCATGGGTGCTTTCGGCGCAGCACTGATCGCAAGAGAACGCTATTCTGCAGATCATGAGACCACGATGCTCTCCATCGAAAAAATCAATGCATTGAAATATTCGACCACAATGGCAAATTGCAAGGGCTGTACAAACAGCTGCCGTCTGACCATCAACAAATTCTCCGGCGGCCGCCAGTACATCAGCGGAAACCGCTGCGAACGCGGAGTCGGAAAGGAAAAGAACAAGGATCACATTCCGAATCTGTTCGAATACAAATACAAACGAATTTTCGGCTATCAGCCTCTGCCGCAGGACGAAGCCATCCGCGGCGAGGTCGGCATTCCGAGAGTACTCAATATGTTTGAGAATTATCCGTTCTGGTACACCTTCTTCACACAGCTGAAATACCGTGTAATTCTCTCTCCAACCTCAAGCCGCAAAATCTACGAACTCGGTATTGAATCGATTCCAAGTGAATCCGAGTGTTATCCGGCCAAGCTGGCGCACGGTCATGTAACCTGGCTTTTACGCCATGGCGTGAAATTCATTTTTTATCCGTGTATTCCGTATGAACGCACCGAGTTTCCGGAGGCTGTCAACCACTACAACTGCCCGATCGTTACTTCCTACGCGGAAAACATCAAAAACAACGTGGACGAGCTGGAGGACGACTCTATTACTTTCCGCAATCCGTTCCTTGCATTTACGAGCGAAAAGGTTCTCGCCGACGGCCTTGCCAAAGAATTTTCCGGTCTCCCGGAGGATGAGGTCCGCGCCGCAGTCCATGCCGGATGGGAGGAACTCGCCGCTGCAAGACGCGACATGCAGAAAAAAGGGGAAGAGACGCTTCGCTATATGAAAGAAACCGGCCGCAGAGGTATCGTACTTGCCGGCCGCCCGTACCACATCGATCCGGAGATTCATCATGGTATCCCGGATATGATTACCTCCTACGGTCTGTGTGTGCTGACAGAGGACTCTGTTTCCCATCTTGCACCGCTTGAACGCCCGCTCCGTGTCAATGACCAGTGGATGTACCACACCCGTCTGTACGCTGCTGCAAATTACGTAAAAACACGCGATGATCTCGATCTGATTCAGCTGAATTCCTTTGGCTGCGGTCTGGATGCCGTTACCACAGATCAGGTTTACGAAATTTTGACCAACAGTGGCAAAATTTACACCTGCCTGAAGATCGATGAAGTGAATAACCTTGGCGCTGCAAGAATCCGTGTCCGTTCTCTTCTTGCCGCCCTGCGCGCACATGAACGGAAGCAGGTGGTTCGTGAGATTGTTCCGTCCTCCATTCAAAAGCCTGTCTTCACAAAAGAGATGCGGAAAGATTACACGATTCTCTGCCCGCAAATGTCGCCGATCCACTTCTCGATCCTGCAGCCGGCCTTCAACGCAGCCGGCTACAACCTCGAAGTGCTCCCGAACGACAACAAAGAGGCTGTGGATGTCGGACTGAAATACGTCAACAACGATGCCTGCTATCCATCTCTGATGGTGGTCGGACAGATTATGCAGGCACTGCTTTCCGGCAAGTATGATCTCAACAAGGTAGCTGTCATCATGAGCCAGACCGGCGGCGGCTGCCGTGCTTCGAACTATATCGGATTTATCCGCCGTGCCCTGGAGAAAGCCGATATGACACAGATTCCGGTAATTTCCATTAACTTAAGCGGTCTGGAAGAAAATCCGGGCTTTAAGATTACACCGGATCTTGCGATCCGTCTCTGCTATGCAGCAGAGTTCGGTGATATTATGATGAAATGTATTTACCGGATGCGGCCTTATGAGCAGAAGAAGGGTACAACAGACCGGATTCATAAGAAATGGGAAAAGATCTGTATTGATTTTATTTCAGCAAAACGCTTAAGCCATACCCGCTTCAAACAGATCTGCCGCACGATGATTCGCGATTTCGACCACATTCCGATCACCGATGAAAAGAAACCGCGTGTCGGTATTGTCGGCGAGATTCTTGTTAAGTTCCTTCCGGCGGCTAACAACCATCTGGCGGAGCTGCTTGAGAGTGAAGGCGCGGAACCGGTTGTCCCGGATCTGATCGACTTCTTCTGTTACTGCTTCTACAATACGAACTTCAAGGTAGAGCACCTGGGATTCAAAAAAAGTTCTTCGATGCTGGGAAATACCGGTATTAAACTGATCAATTGGCTGCGCAGTGCGGCGGTTGCGGAGTTCAAGAAGAGCGAGCATTTTGATCCACCGGCCGATGTGCGGGATCTGGCAAAATATGCTTCCCCGATTGTATCCTGTGGTAACCAGACCGGTGAGGGATGGTTCCTGACGGGCGAGATGATGGAGCTGATTCACAGTGATGTTTACAACATCGTCTGTATCCAGCCGTTTGCATGCCTGCCGAACCACATTGTTGGTAAGGGTGTGATTAAGGCAATCCGTAAGGAGTATCCGAAGGCAAATATCGTGGCTGTCGACTACGATCCCGGTGCTTCGGAGGTGAACCAGCTGAACCGTATTAAACTGATGCTTTCTACTGCAAATAAGAATCTGAAGCAGGAATTGCGTGAAGAAAAAGACGTGTAAATTTACATAGTTTCAATCAAAGCGGATATTCGCAATCCGCTTTGCTATTTGCTTGATTCAGTTAACCGAAAAGGCGGTCAGAGTCGAAAAACTCTGACCGCCTTTTCTATCGGTTTTAGCGGTAAATCCGCAGGATACGGAGAACCTTTACCAGTTTTGTTCCCATTGGCATGCGGCGCATTTCGGCCTCGGTTGTCCCGGTTACAACCACAAAAGCAATCAAATATACAACAATTGCAATCAAGATTGCGATCAGCATGCTGATGGATGGGCGTTTGGTGATGGCAAAGAGCCCATAGTAAACAATCCAGGTTACGACGCCCATGATTGCAGCTGCAATCAATGGTTTTACGTAGGTGTTTTTGAATTCGTTGCGGAAATTCAGGTGTTTGCGGATTGATAGATTATTTAGTATGCACATACTTAAGGAAAACAGGATTCCCGCAAAGACAACAGCATAGATATTTGTCTTCGGGAAGACTGCGAGAATCAAAGCCAGGATGGCAAGATCCATTCCAAGGGAAATGGCAGCGTTGTGCAGGGCTTTTTTCTGCTGGCCGATGGACTGCAGGACACTGTTGGTAATGGTGGACAGTGCCGAAAACACAACTGAGACTGCACCCATCATCAACAGTTTGCCGGAAAGACTCGAGCTTGATGGGAACAGAACTCCTGTGATCGGGAATGCCAGGACGCCAAGACCGACAGCTGCCGGGATGGAGATGAACATCGTCAGACGGATCGTCTCAAGAATCTTGTCGTTTGCCTCATCGAGATCACCGGTCGCATAACACGAGGATACCTCCGGCATCATCGCGGATGCGGATGCACTTGCCATAGCAAGCGGGACGTTGATCAGGGTAACATAATAGTTGGAAAACTCTCCATATGCGGCATTCAGTACTTTCTGATTCTCTCCGTGCCATCCGAGGATGGTGAAGAACAGGTAATTGTCCAGGTAAGCGTTGCAGTTATAAATAAAGGTTGTAAAGATAACCGGTGTTACCATCAGAAAAAGAACCTGAAAAATTTCGCGGTAGGATTCTTCGCGGTGGCGCGTGTCCTTTGCCACTTTCCGCAGAATGGTTTTCCGATTTACGCCATAGACAATCAACATGAAACAGAGGCCTGCCAGGACACCCGCTCCTGTTCCGAGGGTTCCTCCGGCGGCACCGAATTTGGCGTGTTCAGTATCATTTGTTGCAAACTGCTGAATAAAGAACCATGCGGCGCCAATACTGAATGCGGCGTTGAATACCTGCTCGATGATCTGTGAAATTGAGGTCGGCATCATCGTGCTGTGGGCCTGGAAATAGCCACGCAGAACGCCGAGAACAGCCGAGAAAAAGATCGTCGGCGCCAATACACGCAGGGCGAGGAGTGCATTCTGCTGGTTATATGGCAGAAGGAATTTCCCGCCAAAGAATGCCACCAGTGCAGCAACTCCACCTACGATCACGGCGTAAAGAAGGGCACCGTGGAACACGCGATGTGCATTTCGGTACTCTTTTAATGCCAGACGTTCGGATACGATTTTTGACACTGCCATCGGAATACTATAGGAGGAGATCAGAAGCAGAATCGTATACAGATTACTCGCCGTACTGTAATAGCCAAGTCCCTCATTTCCAATCGTTTCGCCAAGCGGCGACCGGTATAAAAGACCGATCACACGTGAGATAATCGTTGCCGCCATTAAAATAGAAGTATTTCTCAATAATGTATTTTTCTTTTTACTCATGCTTTTGCTCCCGTATTACATTTTCGATCTGCCAGTCAATCGGCGCAAGACCGTTTTCTTCCAGATATTCGTTTGTTCTGGAAAACGGATGGCTGCCGAAAAATCCACGGTATGCAGAGAGCGGACTCGGATGAGCGGACATCAGCACCAGATGCTTCGGATTGTGAATCATCTCTTTTTTCCGCTGCGCCGGACGGCCCCAGAGGATAAAGACCATCGGTCGATCCTGCTCTGCGAGTACCTTGATCGCTGCATCGGTAAACTGTTCCCAGCCGATTTCCTTGTGGGAATTTGCCTGATGCGCACGTACAGTCAGCACCGTGTTCAGCATTAAAACACCCTGCCGTGCCCATTTCTCGAGATATCCGTTGTTCGGGATATAGCATCCCAGATCGTCCTCAAGTTCCTTGTAGATGTTGACCAGGGACGGCGGAATGCTTACCTCCGGTTTTACAGAAAAGCAGAGCCCGTGCGCCTGTCCCGGCTCATGGTACGGATCCTGGCCTAAGATGACCACTTTCACCTGCTCGAGCGGGGTAAAGTGGAACGCATTGAAAATATCATCAGCCGGTGGGTAAATGGTATGGGTTTTGTACTCCGTTCCCACCGTTTGAAACAGTTTTTTATAGTAGTCCTTGGAGAATTCTCCCTTCAGGGCATTTGCCCAGCTTCCGCTAAGAGGCGGCATATCGTTTTCTTCCTTCCTTTTACAGGCGGACCGGCACATCGCGGCCTGCCAGATATTCTTTGACTTCACGAATTTCCAGTTCTTTGTAGTGGAACAGGGATGCGGCAAGCGCTGCATCGGCTTTTCCTTCGGTTAAGGCATCATAAAAATGCTCCAGCGTTCCTGCGCCGCCCGATGCGATGACAGGGATGCCGACGCTCCTGGCGATCGTTCTTGTAAGCTCGATATCGTATCCCGCCTTTGTTCCGTCGCAGTCCATGCTGGTAAGCAGGATCTCTCCGGCTCCAAGGCTCTCTGCCTTTTTCGCCCACTCGACGGCATCGATGCCGACATCAATGCGGCCACCGTTTTTGTAGATATTCCATCCGCTTCCATCAGCTCTTTTCTTGGCATCGATCGCAACAACCACACACTGGCTGCCGAATTTCTGCGCTGCATCGCCAATGAGCTGCGGATTGTTGATTGCGGAGGAATTAATCGAAATTTTATCGGCCCCCTCTCGGAGCAGCATCTTGAAATCGTCCACAGTGCGGATTCCTCCGCCGACAGTGAACGGAATAAAAACATTTGCCGCTACCTTCCGCACCATATCGACAACGGTTCCTCTCTGATCGGAGGAGGCAGTGATGTCAAGGAACACAACTTCATCGGCTCCTGCCTTATCATATGCTTTTGCAATCTCCACCGGATCTCCGGCATCTTTTAAGTCGACGAAGTTGACGCCTTTTACAACTCTTCCGTTTTTTACATCCAGACATGGGATAATTCGTTTTGTAAACATCTGTTTAGTCCTCCTTTCCGATTTCCGAGAAATTTTTCAGAATGGCAAGTCCAAGATCTGAGCTCTTTTCCGGATGGAACTGGCAGGCAAACAGATTTCCTTTTTCCACGGATGCATGGATGTGGGTGCTGTACTCTGTCGTTGCTTTTACAATTTCCTCCTCTTCTGCTTTCAGATAGTAGGAATGGACAAAGTAAACATACGATTCCTGTGGGATGCCCTTGAATAATCTTCCTTCCTTCTGTAAATGGAGGGAGTTCCATCCCATGTGTGGAATTTTTAAGCCCTCTTTATCCGGAATCCGGAGAATCTCTCCTTTTAACAGTCCAAGTCCTGCGACACCCGGACTCTCTTCGCTGCGTTCAAACAGAACCTGAAGCCCGAGGCAGATTCCGAGAAAAGGAGTTCCTTTTTCTACAATTTCATGAATGACCGGTACCAGATGATAACGGTTCAGATTTTCCATCGCGTCGCCAAAACTTCCGACTCCCGGCAGAACAACGTGATCTGCGCGCTTTAATGTTTCCGGATCTCTTGTCAGTATGACCTCTTTCCCAAGGCTTTGAAAGGCTTTTTCCACACTTTTTATGTTTCCGGCATCATAGTCAATCAATGCAATCATAGGTAGCTCCTCCTGCTGTTCTTTTGAAAATAGTACATCTCATTCTAACATACCCTTTTACAAAATTCAAATTTTGGAAGTCATAAATTAGCATAAATTTATACAAAAATGCAGAATTCGTTACTGTTCCCTTATGCACAGGAACACTCGTTGTTCCAGTACGTAAGAAAGTGATTCCGGTTGCTTCCGACATGAACGTCTTCCTTTTTCTCATTTCTTCCTTTTTATACTGGACAAACAGCAGACATCACGCTACAATAAGAGCGTTACATCCGGTTTTGCGGCTCTTTGTCACGCTTTTCAACCGGAAAAACCGATCTTCAGAAAAAACAACAAAAACGAGAGGTGTATATGATTACCAAATATCTGATTGTATTTTTTATTTCCATGGTTCCGCTCATTGAACTGCGTGGTGCGATTCCGTACGCAGTGGCTTTCCACATTCCGACAGTTCCGGCCTATCTGATTGCCGTCATCGGAAATATGCTTCCGGTTCCGATTATTTTCCTTTTTGCAAGAAGGGTTCTTCTTTGGGGATGCGATAAAAAATATATCGGAAAATTTTTCACCTGGTGCCTGCAGAAAGGCGAAAAGGGCGGAGAAAAGCTGAAGGAAAAAGCCGGTCGCGGTCTTCCGCTCGCCCTGCTTCTCTTTGTCGGTATCCCGCTTCCGGGAACCGGTGCGTGGACCGGCACACTTGCCGCCAGTATCCTCGACATGGATTTTAAGACCAGTGTTCTTGCCGTAATGGGCGGCGTTATTCTCGCAAGCGTGATTATGCTGCTTGCCAGCTCCGGCGTATTTGGCGCAATTGGCGCGCTTCTGGCATAGAAAATATTAATTAGATTGCAGTCGTACAGATTTGTTTGATTTCTGTACGGCTGTTTTTTCTTTACAAAAAACTCCGCTTTCCTTTCCAGCAAAACAAAAAGCTCTCCTCATATTTTCATTTTCCTCTTGAACATTCGTTCGACTTATGGTATACTCTCTTTATCGAACAGTTGTTCTTTTACGCATAAAAAGTTACTTTTTTGACTTTATGGGATTTTGATTTTACCTAACTTTATTTCATGCATCGCCTCCTCGCTTTCGCTATGAGGAGTGCCGATCGGATTCTTCCGGAACAGAAAGGATTTTTTCCATGCAGACATCATCAAAAGCTCTCTCACTCTCCGAAAAACTGAATCTTCTCGCGGATGCCGCCAAGTATGATGTCGCCTGCACTTCCAGCGGTGTGAATCGTGCCGGAAAGCAGGGACACCTCGGCAATTCTGTCTCCTGTGGTATCTGCCACAGCTTTTCCTCCGATGGACGCTGTATCTCCCTTTTAAAGATTCTGCAGAGCAACGACTGCATTTATGACTGCAAATACTGCATCAATCGCGCCGGAAACGACCGGGAGCGCGCTACATTCACACCGGAGGAAATCTGTACCCTCGTCACAGAGTTTTACCGCCGCAACTACATCGAAGGACTGTTTTTAAGCTCTGCCGTCTGCAAAAATCCCGCTTATACGATGGAACTGATGTACCGCACTTTGCATCTTTTACGTAACCGTTACTGCTTCAATGGCTACATTCATGTGAAAGCGATCCCTGGTGCACCCGATGAGCTGATCGAAAAAACCGGCTATCTTGCCGACCGCATGAGTGTTAATCTGGAGCTTCCAACCGGCGAAGCTCTGCAGACATTAGCACCGCAGAAGACTCAGAAAGCCATTTTAAAGCCCATGCGCCAGATTCAGTCCGGTATCGTAGATTACCGTCTGACCGCCGGAAAAAGTGCATTTTTAGAGCGTTCCTCCCAAAACCGCTATCTTGCTCACTCTATTTTTAACGCTGGAAAACAGATCTCTTCCTCCGCTGCCGATCCGGGCTGGATCACGCAGCCCTCCGCGCAACCGCTTCCGGAAAAGGAACGCTCTTCTCCTTTTGTTCCTGCCGGGCAGAGCACACAGATGATCATTGGCGCAACAAAGGAGAATGATTACCAGCTTCTTTCCACGTCACAGCTTCTCTACCAGCAGTATGACCTCAAACGTGTTTTTTACTCTGCTTATATTCCGGTTAATGAGGATTCCTCCCTTCCCTCCCCGGAAACAAAGCCACCGCTGCTTCGGGAGCACCGCCTTTATCAGGCAGACTGGCTGCTTCGCTTCTACGGCTTTCAGGCAGGAGAACTGCTCGATGAAGCCCATCCGTATTTTCATCCGCAGCTAGATCCGAAATGTGACTGGGCACTGCGCCATATGGAACTGTTTCCGGTGGAAATTCATACTGCTGAGTACGCCGATCTTCTTCGTGTTCCCGGCATTGGACCGAAATCCGCCCTGCGTATTGTAAAAAGCCGCAGAAGCTCTCATCTCTCGTTTGAGCATCTGAAAAAAATAGGCGTAGTCTTAAAACGTGCAAAATATTTTATTACATGTGATGGAAAAATGATGTATGATATCCGTCTCGAACAACAGTTTATCACCCGGCAGCTCACCGGAGAGGAGTCGACTTCCAACTGGGAAGTTTCGCATCCCGTACAGTATCAGCAGCTTTCCCTGTTCGATACTGCCCTCCCGGGACATATTTAACCGAATCAAATAAGTCCCCTGCTTCCATTGCGAATATCCACTTGACTCCCGAACGTTTTCCCACGAACAAACTTTTCAGCTGCGTTTTCTTTCTTGCCCAGAAGACTTCTTTTTAGAGGCGGAAATGATTTTTCAGACACGCTCTAGCGTACCAACAAATTGATTCTGTGAAATGATTTTAGAAAGGACTTTTGTATGACTGTTTACACCTGCAGCCCGGATCTTGCATCGATCCTGACCTGTATCTACGAAGCCTGGAATTCTCGTCTCGGCTACCGCAATGTGCGGCTGATGACAGAGCCGGTTGGCAATCTGGAACTGTTCTGTGACTACTGTCACGTTGAACCGGATTCAGAAAAAGCCGCCAGCGTCACGCGCTCGATCAAAACGAAGATCGGCACGGCAGCCTGGCGGCTTGTCTATCTCTGTGCAATGTCCGAGAGAAACGATGCTCCCGACATCATTTACCGGTTTCTGCTCTACGGCTTTTCCTACGGAAGGGATACTCTGCATATGCTGCAGGAACCAGCGGTATTCCACGCTTTCCGACTTTCCCGCCAGGTTACAAACGAAGCTCATTTGTTCCGCGAATTTATCCGCTTTTCAAATATTCCCTCCGGTTTTCCGGTTCTGATCTCGCACATTTCTCCCAAAGCAAATGTGCTGACCCTGGTGGCTCCTCATTTTTCTGACCGGCTTCCCTCAGAAAATTGGATGATTCTGGATGATAACCGGCAGCTTGCCGTTGTCCACCCCGCTGACCATCCGTTTTATCTGACCCGGATTTCTCCCGATGAGATGGAACGCCTTTCCCTCACTGAATCCACCCCAGATCCTTATGAGGAACTCTGGAAAGGATTTTTCACCGCAATTGCAATCAAAGAGCGCTCCAATTCCGACTGCCAACGTACACACCTGCCGCTCCGCTACCGGAATCATATGCCGGAGTTTTAGAATTTTTCCAACTGTTCCATATTCAATACAAATACCGTACAGCCACCCGCCTGAGTATCAATCGGAACAGAATAATTTCCGCCAGGGCAGAAGTTTCCGCTTTCCATTGGGGAAGCTGCATAAGTAACTGTTTTCCGAAGCCCTGCTTCCTGTTTTAAAATTGCGAGTACAGCGTCGAGCTTGTGATCATCCGTTCCAATCAACAACGTGGTATTCTTTTCTTTCAGAAATCCACCGGTCGTGGCAAGCTCCGTGACAAAAAAACCATTTTTGTTCAACTCGGCAATGGTATCTGCCTCGTCTTCTTTCCGTAATACAGCAACAATCAACTTCATACAAATTCCTCCTCGCATCCTCCGAAAAACGGATTCTGATTTTATTGGAAAGCTAGTTGTTCATGCCACATGGCATCTTGCATTTTCCTGCTTTCACAGTAAAAATAGCACAATGTCACGGAAAAAGAAAGTCTTTTTTACTTTTTCACCTCAAATCCGTATGTCACAGTCCCGTTTTCGAACACAGCGTCCACCTCATAGATGTATCCGGCCTCTGCCTCCGGAATCGTCCAGCTTTTCGCATGCTCAACGGAAACACTCTCTCCTTTCGGAATATTGCCATCAAAATCTTTACCGCGGTCAGCGGTTGGCCATTTTTTGGCCGTAACGGACTCCGGTTCCTGCGAGAACACGAGCTCCAGATCGGTTTTTCCTTCGTCATTTGCGGTGTTCAGGTCATTCAGCTCGGACCATTCCAGAATAAACGGACTGTCCGCAACTACACTCTGACCATTGCCGTTCTCGTCGGTATAAGACCAGGTATAACCTCCCTGTGTTGCCATGGTTGTCACCTGGGCATTCGGCTGCGTGTAGCACAGATTCAGGAACGGAATTTCGGACGGATCTTTTTCCGGCAAAATTTCAGAAAGCTCCTCCTCAAATTTTTCCGCATCCGCCTCCGTGCCGCCACTGATCCTGCTGATACGGCTGATGCCCGGGTACTGTCCAGGATACGATTCCAGCATAATTCCATCGCCTTCCACCTGAAGGAAATCCCCTTTTTTTATTTCCGACGGATCGAGTGCGCTTCCATTTTCATCATACAGTGTATCGGACGGCGTATGAGTCACATAAATAGTTCCATGTTCCAGATCTCCCAGATACCATACCCCGGAATCTTCCGCAAGAAAGACGGCTTTCTGCACTTTCTCTGCCAGATCACTGCCTGCTTCAGCACTTGCTGTACCTGCATATAACCGCTGGTCGCGTTCCGTTTTCATATAGATTCCGCCTCCGATCAACGCAGCGGCAAATACAACACCGGTCACTCCGAAAATAACTACGTTTTCTTTTTTCATAAGCACAAATTTCCTTTCCTGTTATATCTTTTTATTTTTCAGACACGCTCTAAGACAGCAGTGCCAAAAACTGCTCCCCGTACTTTTCAAACTTGCTCTCACCGACACCGGAAACTGCCAGCATTTCTTCTTTATTGGATGGCTTCTCTATCGCCATCTGGATCAGTGTTTTATCCGAAAAAACAATATACGGCGGCACCTGGTGCTCTTTTGCCAGTACCATTCGAAGTGCCCGCAGCTTTTCAAATACAGCCGCTTCTTCGTTGGAAAGATCTCGGGATGCTACGGAAGCTTTTGTCTTTGTTTTTTCTTTTGCCATCTTCGGTGCCCTTTTTTCTTCTTTTGCCATCTTCATCAGCATCTTACCATCTCCATCCAACAGCTCCGCGGCTTTTGGCTGAAGATGCACAATACTGTAGGTGTCAGCTGTTACAGAAAGGTATTCCCGCACCTGAAGTTCATTTAAAATCTGCCGCAGCCGGTAGATCGGCTCTTTTGAGAGTTCCCCGTAATGAGAATTATGATCCATACGGTACTGGCGGATTTTTGCTGTATTTGCACCATGCAGGGTGTCCAGAATCACCGTTGTCCCGTAGCGCTGACGACATTCCCGCACACAGCCTAAGATTGCCTTTGCTGTTTCTGTCACATCCACAGTTTCAAATTCCGAAAGGCAGTTGGAACAGTTTCCGCAATAGTTGGAACCGTATTCTCCAAAATACCGCAGAATATACTCCCTCAGACACTCATGCGTGAAGCAGTAGAATGTCATCTTCTTCAGACGTTCCTCCTCACGCTGGCGAATCAGTACTGTTGTTTCAGGATCCTCTGTCTCCTGTGCCATATTTTCAATAAAAAACCGGTTTGTAATGACATCCTGTCCGGAATACAGCAGCACACATTCTGCCGGAAGACCGTCTCGTCCGGCTCTTCCGGCTTCCTGGTAATAGCTTTCCATATTTTTCGGCATATTATAATGGATCACGTAACGAACATTCGATTTATCGATTCCCATACCGAACGCATTGGTTGCCACCATGATCTGTTTCCGGTCATAGATAAAGTCTTCCTGGTTTTCTTTTCGCTCCAGGTCAGAAAGTCCGGCATGATATCGCGTGACAGAATAGCCCTCCCGCTCCAGTTTTTCGCAGACTTCCTCTACATTTTTTCTTGTCAGACAGTAGATGATACCGCAGTCCGCTTCATGCTCCGTAAGGAAAGTCTGTACCGCTGCAAATTTATCCTTTGGCTGCTGTACCGTAAATTTCAGGTTTTTCCTGTCAAATCCTGTCACCAGGCGCACCGGAGCCTGCAGATTCAGAAGTGCTTCGATATCGTCCCGTACTTCTTTTGTTGCGGTTGCAGTAAACGCTCCGATCACCGGCCGTGTTGGAAGCTGTTCGACAAACTCCGTGATTTTCAAATAACTCGGGCGAAAATCCTGACCCCATTGCGAAATACAGTGAGCCTCATCTACGCTGATCATAGAAATATCCATCGACTGCACAGCATACAGAAATTCTGCCGTCAAAAGACGCTCCGGCGCCACGTAAATGATTTTATATCTGCCTTCCATTGCAAAAGTGAGTGCTTTTCGGTACTGCGCGGCGCTTAAGGAACTGTTCAGAAATGCTGCGTGAACTCCCGCCTGGTTCAGCGTAGCTACCTGATCCTTCATCAGGGAAATCAGTGGAGATACTACCAGGGTGATCCCTCCAAGTAAAAGCGCCGGAATCTGATAGCACAAAGATTTTCCCGCACCAGTCGGCATAATACCGAGCACATCCTGTCCGTTCAGAAGTGCATCCACCAGCATTTCCTGTCCCTCACGGAAGGAATCGTAACCGAAATACTTTTTTAAAATCTCATATTTTGTCATCTTGTTTTTCTATGCCCTTTCCATCCACTCTTACGGTTACAGTCGCAGCCCTCATGGAAAGTTTCGCTTCGCAAAAGGAGAGCTTCTCACGCCTGAATCACTTTCTTACGCACCGGAACAACAAGTGTTCCGATGCTGCGTGAACAATAACCTCTTATTGCCATTGTGACATAGATTGCACATAAAGTCAAACACACAGAAACTGTCCTTGTTTTCTCATTACCGAAATCTAGTGTTCCGGTGCTGCGTGAACAGTAACGCTTTCTCCGCATGTTTTCCTTCTTTCATACATATATTGTTTCAAAAAGACCTAGGGCATCGTTTTTGAAGTAACGATACGCGATGTACCTATGAGGTTGGTTCTATGCGTGCTCTCTCTCCTCTTTCCCGGCGGATTCTGAAAAAGGCTGGTATTGTTACCGCTTTTTTCTGTTCCGCTTTCCTCCTGGGCTCTGTTTTGTCCCACTTTACCTGCCGCGCCCTTCGCAGATCGGCTCCTGTTTTTCTTTCTGCCGTACCTGAAACACCTGCTTCTTCTGTCTCACTGCCCGTTCTCTCTTCTGACACAAAAAACTGGGGGCTTTCCTTCCAGGAGAAGGGAAAGACACCTGTCGGCAATGCCACCGCGGAAGAGCTTGCCGCCTACAATGCCTGGTTTGCCGCCTCATCGGAAGAAAACATCCTTTATCTGACCTTTGACTGCGGTTATGAAAACGGCAATACACCGACAATCCTGGATGCACTCAAAAAGCATCAGGCTCCCGCAACATTCTTTGTTGTCGGCAATTTTCTTTCCGATCAGCCGGATCTCATCAAACGCATGGCAGCTGAGGGTCATATTGTCGGAAATCATACCTGGTCGCACCCGGATATGTCCAGGATTTCCACACAAACAACCTTTTCCGAGGAACTGAACCGCGTCTCCACACTCTACCAGGAGATCACCGGTCAGGAAATGGTTCCGTTTTACCGTCCTCCACAGGGAAAATACAGTACACACAATCTGCAGATGGCAAAAGATCTCGGATATCAGACCTTTTTCTGGAGTCTCGCCTATGTAGACTGGTATCAGGATCAGCAGCCGACCCATGAGGAAGCTTTTGAAAAGCTGACCGGCCGCATTCATCCCGGCGCCATTGTTCTTTTACACAATACCTCCTCCACAAATGCAGAGATTCTCGATGAATTGCTGACAAAATGGGAAGAGATGGGATACTCTTTTGGTTCCCTCGATCAGCTCGTTTCAACGAGATCTTCCTGAATGCATTTTCTCATGTTTTTTCCCGGATTCTGCCTTTTTCATACTCTTTTCAAACGTGAACGCACCATCTTTTACTACACTCCAGAGTCGCAGCACACAAATCAGGTTCGGCACTGCCATACAGGCGTTGGCGATCTCGGAAAGGTTCCAGACCGTCTCTGCCATGCACATACATCCCGCCAATGCAGCAAAGCAAAAGAAAACACGGTAAACCATTTCGAAGCCATCCTTTTTCACCAGCCAGACAAACGCCTGCTCCCCCTGATACGCCCATCCCACCATCGTTGCAAATGCAAACAGTAAAATTCCGACCGTAACGAGATAACCTCCCACCGGTCCGAATGCACTTTTAAATGTCCGGATTACCATCGCCGCACCATCCGCTTTTTCCGCCTCCGATACCCCTTCTGCTGCCCCGGTCACACCGATGGCAAGTCCCGTCATGAGACAGATCACCATAGTATCGATCAAAACGCCCGTCATACTGATATAACCCTGTCGTACAGGATCATCGGTCTGTGCCGCTGCGGCGCTAATCCCGCCCGCTCCAAGCCCCGCTTCATTTGAAAACACACCACGGGAAATCCCATACCGCAGAGCCGATGGAAGCAGCGCAATCCCAGTACCTACTACTCCTCCCGATGCTGCCGGAAAAGAAAACGCATCCCGCATCATTTGAGATAGCGTTCGCGGAAGCTCTCCGGCATGAAGGCAGATCACAATTCCTGCTCCGCCCAGATAAAAGAGCGCCATTCCCGGAACCAACACCTCTGCCACTTCGGCAATGGAATGTAATCCGCCTGTCACAACGAGCAGCAGAAGAATTGTCAGCGCCAGCGCACTCTTTTCTCTTGCCACACCAAACGTATCCTGCATCGCCAGTGCAATCGAGTTTGCCTGTGCCATATTTCCCATTCCAAACGATACCAGAACAGCACTTCCCGCAAAAAATACAGCCAGTGCTTTCGTGTGCACTTTCCCCGGAAATGCCCGCGTCAATGTCACCATCGGCCCGCCGCAATACGTCCCGTCTTTCCTTTGCATCCGGTACTGTACAGAGAGAAAGCTTTCAGAGAACTTCAAAGAAAGTCCTGCAACTGCAGCCAGCATCATCCACACCAGCGCTCCCGGGCCGCCAAGTGCCATCGCGGAGGCAACACCCACGATATTGCCTGTCCCAATCTCCGCAGCCAGCTCCGTCATCAGCGATGCAAATGGCGAGACTCCGCTCTCTGTTCTCGTTCCCTTGCTTCTCGCTTCCCTTCCAAATGCAGCCCGAAGGGCAAAGAACAGGCGCCGGACAGGAAGTGCATGAAGCTGAATCAGCAGGAAAAGGCCTGTCCCCATCAACCAAAAAAGAAGCGGCGGTCCCCAGACAATTGCATTCACCTGCCGGAGGATTTCATGGAATCTTTTGAGATCATACACACCCATTTTCTTTTTCCCCCTCAAAAACATCAGGTCCGATTGAAATCTTTCTCTGCACTTTATGCAGTTTTATACAAAAAAAGAACCCGACAGTGGTCTGTAACACCATCCGGTTCTTTCCGTCATTTCGATCTCTTGTTCTATTCTGCTTTTGTCTGTTCTCAGGACTCCTGCTCCTTTAAATCATCTGCCACCAAAACTCCCGCTTTAAAACCCATCAGCATCATCTCGAGCATTTCCGCATCGTAATTGCGGTATTTCAGGTAATAAAACAGAGAATCCAGATAATTTAAAAAGCCCTTTTTCGTCTCCGGACTTAAAATCACCCGTTTTCCGTCACCTATCAGATATTTGGCAATCCGGGAAAAAACAAACTTTTCGTTCAGAAACGCCATCTCATCCGATGCCTCATCTTCCACAAGGATCTGGATCGGTTTTCTCCGCAGCAACCAATACGTTTCGTAGGAGATTACCTTCAGCGAATTGATATGTTTTGCCTGGTGAAAATGTTTCAGGCGGGAAATATCTGTGAAATAGTCCAGCACCGCATGGCTTAACAGCGATTCGCTGACCTGAATTTTCTCGCGAACACCAAGGCTTTTGGTAAATTCCTCGATCTCTTCAAAAAAAACAGCGTAACGGCTCTGAATTACTTCCTCAGAAAACTCCTCCAGAAGTTCATCGTAATTTGTGTATACCTTTTCTATTGTATTCATTTTTCCTCCCCGGGCAGATTCAGGATTTCGTAGCAGAG
>ENA-OUQM01000612-OUQM01000612.1-human-gut-metagenome-genome-assembly--contig:-NODE-612-length-22642-cov-12.857219_pt1 | contig 22642 bp, 18 predicted proteins | sample MGYA00237949_ERZ548830 | MGnify/ENA primary metagenome ERZ548830 (study PRJEB26490, sample SAMN05194706) | human gut metagenome | biome: terrestrial biome; feature: human-associated habitat; material...
TATTTACATCATTTTTCTTATTTACACCATCTAAGGACTTCATTGTCGGGAACAGCAGAACGTCACGGATTGCAGCTGAATCGGTCAGCAGCATACACATACGGTCGATACCGAATCCGATACCTCCTGTAGGCGGCATACCGATCTCCAGTGCATTCAGGAAATCTTCGTCGGTGTGGTTTGCTTCTTCATCGCCCTGTGCGAACAGTTCTTCCTGAGCTGCGAAACGTGCTCTCTGGTCGATCGGGTCGTTCAGCTCGGAGTAAGCATTTGCCATTTCCCAGCCGTTCATGAAGAATTCAAAACGTTCTACATATTCCGGATTTTCCGGTTTTTTCTTGGTCAGCGGTGAAATCTCAACCGGATGATCCATAACGAACGTCGGCTGAATCAGATGTTCTTCTACAAATTCTTCAAAGAACAGGTTCAGGATATCGCCTTTTTTGTGACGTTCTTCATATTCGATGTGATGTTCTCTTGCGACTGCACGGGCAGCTTCAAGGTCTTTGATTTCGTTCCAGTCTACACCGGAATATTTCTTAACAGCATCTACCATTGTGATACGTTCAAACGGTTTGCCCAGATCCATCTCGATACCGTTGTAGGAAATGGTGGTTGTGCCAAGAACAGTCTGTGCAACATAGCGATACATATTCTCAGTCAGATCCATCATGCCGTGGTAATCGGTGTATGCCTGATAAAGCTCCATCAGTGTAAACTCTGGATTATGACGTGTATCCAGTCCCTCGTTACGGAATACACGGCCGATCTCGTAAACACGCTCCATGCCTCCGACGATCAGTCTCTTCAGATACAGTTCCAGGGAAATACGCAGCTTCAGGTCTTCGTTCAGTGCATTGAAATGTGTTTCGAACGGTCTTGCTGCTGCACCGCCGGCATTGGATACCAGCATCGGTGTTTCAACTTCCAGGAATCCCTGTCCGTTCAGATACTGACGTACTGCACTGATGATCCTGGAACGTTTGATAAAGGTGTCTTTTACGTCTGCGTTCATGATCAGATCGACATAACGCTGACGATAACGGATGTCGGTATTGGTCAGACCATGAAATTTTTCCGGAAGAATCTGAAGACTCTTGGAAAGCAGAGTTACCTTGGATGCATGAATGGAAATTTCGCCGGTCTTTGTTTTAAATACTTCACCTTCCAGACCTACGATATCTCCGATGTCCATTTTTTTGAAAGCTTTGTATTCTTCCTCACCGATGCTGTCTCTTGCCACATAAGACTGGATATTGCCCTGCAGATCCTGGATATTGCAGAAAGATGCTTTTCCCATTACTCGCTTGGACATCATACGTCCTGCGAGCACTACACTCTTTCCTTCCAGATCCTCAAACTGATCTTTGACCTCCTGGCTGTGATGTGTCACATCAAATTTTGTGATCTGAAACGGGTCTTTTCCGTCTGCCTGCAGTTCTGCAAGCTTATCGCGGCGGATTTTCAGCAGCTGATTTACGTCCTGTGTCTTTTGATTCTTCTGTTCTCCCACTGTTGTCACTCCTTAATTAGATCTGTGGATGCTCAGTACTTTATAATGGATTTCTCCTGCCTGAGTCTCTACAGTTACTTCATCGCCTACTTTATGTCCCAGCAGTGCATGACCTACCGGTGATTCATTTGAAATCTTTCCTTTCAGGCTGTTTGCCTCGGAAGATCCTACAATTTTGTATTCCATTTCTTCTTCATATTCTTCATCGTAAATCTTGACGCTGCATCCAACGCTGATCTTGTCCAGATCTACTTCATCTTCTACAACTACTTCCGCATTTTTCAGAATTTTTTCGATTTCTTCGATACGTGCTTCGATATCTCTCTGCTCATCTTTTGCTGCATCGTATTCTGCATTCTCTGAAAGGTCGCCCTGTTCTCTTGCTTCTTTGATCTTACCGGCAACTTCTTTACGTCTGTTTACCTTCAGATCATGCAGCTCATCTTCAAGAGCTTTTAAACCTGCATAAGTCAGTAAGTTCTTCTTTTCTTCCATCTTTACCTCCTGATGCCGCTCTTAGCAGCATAACTTTAAGTGCAGCGAAAGATTTTCCTGCACTTTTTAACAAATAATTTTGGGAATTCTATGATGCCAGGGTCAAAAGGTCAAAATGTCGTTCTTGCTTGCAAGATAAGACATTTGAACTTGGGACCCGCTAAACATGAGGAAGTAGCTATTTACGCAGTAAATATGCGGATTCCGAATGTTTATAGAATTGCGAGAGTTACTTTGTAACGGAGCAATTCGCAGGCATCTTGTTGGGGGCAAAAGACCTTTTGACCCCAATATCATAATATACATTCGTGAAACAAGATAGCCACTTTTTGCAGCTATCTTGTAATCAAAAATTATACCTTGCGTTTTGTGCCTTGTCAAGCAATCTGCCCTTGTTTTCTGCGTTTTTTACAACAGTTCAGCCTTACGAAAAATATTGTCGTCCGTTTAAGCTTCCGGGTTGAACTGTTTTCAAGACGAACTGCAAAGCGTTTATCTCACTCCCAGCTTTGCAGAAGTTCTTCCAGGGCTTCCATGGATTCGACTTCATTCACTCTTTTCCTCAGTTTTGCCGAATGCGGAAATCCTGCGGTGTACCATGCAACATGTTTTCGCATCTCACGGATTCCGGTATATTCTCCACGGTACTGCAACTGCAGTTTTGCATGACGCAGCATCATTTTTTTGACTTCTGCGATCGTCGGAGGCTCAATGATCTTTCCGTTTTCCAGATATTCGCTCACCTGACGAAAAATCCATGGATTTCCGCGGGAGGCTCTTCCGATCATCACGCCATCACATCCGGTCTGTTCGATCATGTTCGCAGCATCTTTTGCACAGGTGATATCCCCGTTTCCGATCACCGGAATGGAAACGGCCTCTTTGACCTGGCGGATGATGTTCCAGTCTGCTTCTCCGGAATAATACTGTTCTCTCGTTCTTCCATGTACGGCAATCGCTGCTGCCCCGGATGCCTCAAGAATCTTTGCCATCTCTACGGCATTGACACTGGACTCCTGAAATCCTTTGCGGATCTTTACCGTCACCGGCTTTTTTACTGCTCTGGAAACCCTCTCCACGATCTCTCCCGCCAGTTTTGGATTCTTCATCAGTGCGGAACCTTCGCCGTTATTGACTACTTTCGGCACCGGACAGCCCATATTGATATCGAGAATATCAAACGGCCGCTCTTCAATCTCGGCGGCGGACTGTGCCATGATCTCCGGATCGGAACCGAAAATCTGCAGAGCGATCGGATTTTCTCCCTCTGCGATCTGCATCAAATCCAGCGTATTTTTATTATGAAAGGAAATCGCTTTCGCACTGACCATTTCCATACTCAGAAGCCCGACTCCCTGTTCTTTGCACAGCAGTCGGAACGGCAGGTCCGTAACGCCCGCCATCGGTGCCAGCACACACGGATTTGCAATCTCCACATTTCCTATCTTAAGCTTCATCGTAATCGAATTCCTCACCCAAAAATACTACGCGATAAAACATTTCCAGTGCTTCCATCAGTTCTCGTTTCTCATTCTGAAGTTTTTTGATCTCCAGTACGCTTCCGATCTCGTCATAGAAGAAGTCGTTTTCTTTCGCTTCGGTCTTAAATTCCAGATGACCTTCCGGCGTAAATTCCAGCATCAGGATTCCGCCTACTTTCTGTGTATACAGTACACACATGATCTGCAGTTCCTGACGGATGTGCTCCGGCAGTTTGGAGAACTGCGGATTCAGATAATATTTTTCTTCGTAGGCACTCGCTCCGCACAGAACGACTGTCTCGTTTGCTTTTTTCATGACGTTGTTCCTTTCTTCTTTCTGTTTCATGCGATGTTCAAGAATGCCTCTGGCATTCTTATTGTTGATACCAACAAATTGCCCGCTGCAAAGTAATTCACACGTATCCATACACACCGCGTACGGACACTTCTCCGGCGTAGACATTTTCTGTCGTTCCATCTTCTTTTTCCACCAACAGTTCTCCGGCATCGTTGATGCCAAGTGCTTTTCCGCGGTATTCGCCGCACGGGTCAAGCACGCAGACTTCACTTCCTCTGTTCACCAGCATCTGATTGTATTCTTCCATCAGTCCGGACATATCGCTCGTCTCTTCAAATTTTTGATAATATTTTTCCAGCCATTCCAGAGACCGCTGTATGATCTGTGCACGATCCACTTCAGCCCCGGTGATCATTCGCAGGGAAATGGCCTTTTCTTTCAGTTCTTCCGGGAACTCTGTCATATTTGCGTTGATACCGCATCCGATAACCAGGTAATGGATCGCATTCATTTCAGCACTCATTTCTACCAGAATACCGCAGATTTTTTTTCCTTCCAAGACCACATCATTTGGCCACTTGATCTGGCAGTTCAGACTGTAAAGTTCGTTGACTGCCCTTGTTACTGCCATACCCATCACCAGAGTCAGCATACTTGCTTTTTCCGGTCGGAGATTCGGACGCATCAGAAGTGTCATGGCGATTGCTGTACCTTTCGGCGTCTCCCAGACTCTTCCGCATCTTCCGCGTCCGGCGGTCTGTTTATCCGCGATCACCAGCGTTCCGTTCGGTGCTCCTTCTTCTGCCATTCTTTTGGCACAGATATTGGTGGAATCAAGTGTATCAAAATATCTCACTTCACAGCCCGCCCAGTCCGTGTGAAGTCTGCTTTTTACTTCTTCCGCAGAAATAATATCCGGACATCCTAAAAGGCGATACCCCTTATTGTGTACCGCCTCGATCTCATAGCCTTCTTCTTTAAGCTGATTGATTGCTTTCCATACTGCCGTTCTGGATACGCCGAACTCTTCACAGAGCTGCTGTCCGGAAACAAATTCTTCTGCACCACGCAGACGATTCAGTATTTTACTTTTCATGTTCTTTTACCTCTGTTTAAAACTGCTTTGTATTTCCACAGTTACACTGAAATGCCATACGAATTGTTCCGTACTTCGTACTCTCACAATTCTTTCTACGATCCGCTTCGGTCAGTGTTAAACGTGTGCCACTGGCACATAACACTTCACTATTCGCATATCGTGAAGCTTACGCTCCACTTTTATGTCTACCCTGGCATTTTTACATAGCCATGATCTGCATAATAAAAGTTGCTATGAGAAGCAGTGCAAAAATCATAAAAATAATGCTCGGTACGGTCTTTTTTTTATAATAACAAAGTACCATAAGTACCACATTGACTATGCTTCCGCATCCGACAGCCAGTGCCATCAGCTGCATGGCAATACTATCCAGCAAAAAGGTCCCGACTGCGGATACGATCACGATCGCAGCGGCGGAGGCTCCTAAGATCTCCAGCCGTTTGATCCATTTTTCTTCTTCTCTTGACATAAAATTTTATGCTCCAAGTGTTGCCGCCATAACTGCTTTTATGGTGTGCATTCTGTTTTCCGCCTCGTCAAATACAACGGACTGTTCAGACTCAAATACTTCATCGGTAACTTCCATTTCTTTGAGGTTGAAACGTTCGCCCATTTCTTTTCCGATCTTTGTCTCCCAGTCATGAAATGCCGGCAGGCAATGCAGGAAAATAGCTTTCTCTCCTGCGTTTTCCATCACTTCTTTTGTTACTTTATATGGAGTTAATTCGCGGATACGCTCTTCCCAGACTTCATCCGGCTCACCCATGGAAACCCATACATCGGTGTAGATAACGTCTGCATCTTTGGTTCCGACCTTGACATCTTCGGTCAGTGTGATGCTTCCGCCGCTCTCTTTTGCATAGTCCTGGCATTCCTCAACCAGTGCTGCGTTCGGAAAATATTTTTCCGGTGCACATGCTACGAAATGCATACCGAGTTTTGCACATGCGATCATCAGAGAATTACCCATGTTGTAACGTGCATCGCCCATGTATACCAGTTTCACACCTTTCAGATGTCCGAGGTGTTCACGGATCGTCAGCATATCAGCAAGCATCTGTGTCGGGTGGTATTCGTTCGTCAGGCCGTTCCATACCGGAACCCCTGCATATCTTGCCAGTTCTTCCACAATTTCCTGTCCAAATCCACGATACTCGATACCTTCAAACATTCTGCCCAGTACGCGTGCGGTGTCACGGATGCTCTCTTTTTTGCCGATCTGAGAACCTGAAGGATCCAGATAAGTCGTTCCCATGCCAAGGTCATGTGCTGCCACTTCAAATGCACAACGTGTTCTCGTGCTGGTCTTTTCAAAGATCAGAGCCACATTTTTTCCTCTTAAGGTGTCAACCGGGATTCCTTTTTTCTTTTTTTCTTTCAGTTCTGCTGCCAGATCGACCAGATAAATGATTTCCTCTGCCGTGAAATCTTTTAAAGTCAGAAAATTGCGTCCTTTTAAATCCATTTTTTTATCCTCCATATTCGCTTTCAAACCATTTCATTTTTCATAAATTCAAAAATGGCCTATACTTTCTTTTAAACCGGATCTGCTGTTTCTTTTTTCTCGGTTTTTACAGTCTCTGCAAGTGCTGTCAATGTGCCGGCAACATTCTGCAGTTCCGATGGTATGATGATCTTGGTTGCTTTGCCGTCTGCCACTTTTGTCAGTGCTTCAAAGCTCTTCAGTGCCAGAACGGTTTCATCTGCTCCTGCATCTTTTAAGAAACGAAGACCGTCCGCATTTGCTTTCTGAACCTTCAGGATCGCTTCTGCCTGACCTTCGGCTTCGCGGATCATCTTTTCCTTCTGTGCTTCTGCTCGCAGGATTGCTGCGGTTTTTTCTGCCTCTGCATCCAGGATTGCAGATTCCTTTTTGCCTTCTGCCACAAGCACGGTAGATTTTTTCTCACCTTCTGCACGCAGGATCGCTTCTCTTCGCTCACGCTCTGCTTTCATCTGCTTCTCCATCGCATCCTGGATTGCAGCCGGCGGAATGATGTTTTTCAGCTCCACACGGTTGACTTTAATGCCCCATGGATCCGTGGCAATATCAAGCGATGCACGCATTTTCGTGTTGATCGTCTCTCTGGATGTCAGGGTCTGATCCAGCTCCAGATCACCGATGATATTTCGCAGTGTCGTTGCAGTCAGATTTTCGATTGCCATGATCGGATTCTCCACGCCGTATGCAAACAGCTTCGGATCTGTGATCTGGAAAAATACAACCGTATCGATCCGCATTGTTACGTTATCCTTTGTGATAACCGGCTGCGGTGCAAAATCTACCACCTGCTCTTTTAAAATGACTTTCTTTGCAACACGGTCAATAAACGGTGCTTTCACATGAAGTCCGACCGACCAGGTCGCACGATATCCGCCAAGACGTTCCACAACCATTGCGGTTGCCTGAGGCACAATCTTCACGCAGGAAAGCAAAAGTATCAGCACAATCAAAAGAAGTACGATCAATATCAACCATCCCATGTTTTCTTCCTCCTTTATTTTCCATTTTTTATTTGATGCCTGCTGATTGCTCTGTTTCAAGGCACTCCCGGCATCCTTTTCACTTTTTACAGTTTTGCCGTTTTTGGTATTTCTATCTATTCATCTTCGGAAATTTCCACGATGTTCGGCATCTCCTGAAAATTGCCCTGCGGTGCAGAATCTGTCAGTACGACGGCATCTTCTAATTTTGCAAAGCTGATCGGGCTGACTTTGTAAAATTTCGTGTGATCACAGAGAACAAAGCACCGGTGGATGCGTTCGATTGCTCTTTTTTTGACCATCGCTTCGTCCTGATCCGGTGTCGAAAATCCGGAGCGTTCGGAAACGCCGTTGCTGCCCAGGAAACCAAGACTGAAATTAAATTTCTCGATCTGTCTGCATGCCTCTTCTCCAACCACTGCTTCCGTGGACTGTTTGAGTCTGCCGCCGATCAGAATGACTTCCATGCCTTTGCGTGCCAGTTTCTGTGCATGCGATGGTGCATTCGTCACAAAAACGGCCGTTGTCGCATCGGAAATATAATCGAGCATACATCCGGTTGTCGTTCCGGCATCGAGATACACGAAATCATCATCCTGTATCAGTGATGCCGCATAACGTGCAATCAGTCTTTTTTCTTCTAAATTCTTTTCTTCTCTTCGTGACACCTGCTCATCGCGTATGCTCATGTTGTCAGCCGCAACTGCCCCACCGAAAACCTTGACCAGCTTCCCCTGTGCATCCAACGTATTCAAATCTCGACGGATCGTAGATTCTGAAGTATTTAAATGATCTTTTAACTCCTGAAGTGTCACGCTGCCTCTGTTTTCCAGAAGTTTCAAGATCTCTTTCTGTCGTGTTTTAGTAAGCATATTATCCCACCCCTTTTCATGCTGCAAAAAAATCATATAGTTACATCCCTTGACGCCTTTTATTATAGCTCATAGCAGATAAGAAAGTAAAGCAAAACCGCAGTGCTTTACAACTTTAAAGTCACTGCGGTTTTTCTGAGGAAAAGTTTTATGATGAAGTTTTGGTTTACTCAGCTATTTTTTTCTTAAGCACACCGAGCATCAGTGCTCCGACTACAGTTCCTACTGCCAGTGCAACCAGGTACATCGGCGGATTGCCGACTACAGGGAACACGAAGATTCCACCGTGCGGTGCCATCAGCGTACAGTTGAATGCCATGGAAAGTGCTCCTGCAAGTCCGGAACCTATCACGCATGCTGGGATGACATGCAGCGGATCGGATGCTGCAAACGGAATCGCACCTTCTGTGATAAATGCAAGTCCCATGATAAAGTTTGTCGGAGCGGATTCTCTTTCTGTTTTTGTAAATTTATCTTTAAACAGAAGAGATGCCAGAGCGATCGCACACGGAGGAACCATACCGCCGATCATAACTGCTGCCATGATTCCGTAATTTCCTGCTGCAATGGATGCCGTTCCAAATACATAGGCCGCTTTGTTGAACGGACCACCCATGTCAACTGCCATCATACCTGCTACGATGATGCCAAGAAGAACCTTACTGGAACCACTCATGTTTGTAAGAGCTGTGTTCAGTGCCGTGTTCAATGCTCCGATTGGAGGCTCTACGACAAACGTCATAACAAGTCCCACGATCAGAATGCCGAATACCGGATAGAGAAGGACTGGAGCAATTTTTTCCAGTGCTTCCGGAAGTTTTCCGAACAATTTTTTTAAGAGAAGGATAAGATAGCCTGCCAGAAAACCTGCTACTAATGCACCGAGGAAACCAGACTTGCCGTTTGCTGCAATTGCACCACCCACAAATCCGACTGCCAGACCAGGTCTGTCTGCAATGCTCATAGCAATAAATCCTGCCAGAACCGGAAGCATAAATCCAAATGCAAGGTCGCCAATGGATTTCAGTGTTGCCGCTGCCGGTGTGATCGAACCGAAACTCTGTCGTGCTTCTGCTGTCAATGATGTCATATCTACACAAAGTCCATCGATCAGGAATGCAAGAGCGATCAAAATACCGCCGCCTACGACGAATGGCAACATGTGTGAAACACCATTCATCAACTGCATATAAATCTGATGGCCTTTGGAGCCTCCTGCTTTTTTCTCGGAAACTTCTGCATTTTCCGATGCAGTATAAACCGGTACATTTCCGGACATTGCCTGCTCTATCAGTTTATCCGCTTTGCTGATACCGTCAGAAACCTGAACTTCGATCAGCTTTTTACCATTGAATCGATCCATCGGAACTTTTGTGTCTGCTGCCACGATGATGCAGTCTGCATTTTTGATCTCTTCCGCAGTCAGCACGTTTTTCGCTCCGCCAGAACCTCTTGTCTCTACTTTAATGAAACATCCTTTCGCTTTTGCAGCCTTTTCCAGACCTTCCGCTGCCATGTAAGTATGTGCGATACCGGTCGGGCATGCTGTGACAGCCAGAATACGGAACTGATCTTCCGAGGTCGCTTCGTCTGCTTTCAGTTTTTCATCCAGATCCGGTGCTTCCTGATCTGCTTCATCGACGATCTTCATAAATTCTTCCGGGCTTTTTGCATTCTGCAGTGCTCTGGAAAAATCCTCATCCATCAGAAGTACGGAAAGTTTGCTCAGTACGTCCAGATGTACGTTGTCTTTGGTATTCGGTGCTGCAATCAGAAAGATCAGATGTACCGGCTCTCCATCAAGAGAATCGTAATCTACACCGTCCTTTACAACCATCGCTGCCAGTCCCGGCTTATCTACAAATGCACCTTTTCCGTGAGGGATCGCAATCCCCTCTCCGACACCTGTCGTTCCTTCCTCTTCACGGCGGTATACTTCCTGGCGATAAGCTTCCAGGTCATTGATTTTTCCACTCTTTGCCATCAGTTCGACCATCTGGTCGAGAGCTTCGTTCTTGGATTTTGGAGCACCGTCGATCCTGATGCTTCGCTTATCCAGCAGTTCTGTGATCCTCATAAGTTCTCCTTTCTTACATTTCTTTTTTGTGATAGATTTTCTACAAGAAGCTAATTCAAAAATGCCATACGAATTGTTCCTTACTTCGACATCGTAGTTTCAGGCTTTTGACCCTGGCATCTTTACAATGTTTTATAAATCGCTTCTACTTCTTCTTTTGTGGCAAAATTCTCAGAAAATGCACTGGCACTTCCGGTGGAAACGCCCATTTTGAATGCATGTTCATAGCTGCCTTTCTGCATATAACCTGCAGTAAAACCAGCCACCATGGAATCTCCGGCTCCAACCGCATTGATCAGTTTACCTTTCGGTGCCGGGCTTTCATATACGCTGCCATCCTCAGCAAGAAGCACTGCACCTTTGCCTGCCATGGAAACCAGAACATTTCTTGCTCCCATCTCCTGTAACTTCTTCGCATATGGTGCTACCTGGTCACGCTCTCTGATCTCCACTCCAAAGATATCGCCCAGTTCATGATTGTTTGGTTTGATGAGGAACGGATGGTATTTCAGTACATTGACCAGAAGGTCTTTTGTCGCATCCACCACGATCATGACCTCTTTTTCTTCCAGACGTTCCATAATGTCACTGTAAATAGAATCCGGAAGACTTGCCGGGATGCTGCCTGCAAGGATCAGCACATCTCCCTTTTTCAGTGTATCCAGTTTCTTAAGCAATCTTTCAAGTTCTTCACTTCCGATCGAAGGTCCTGTGCCGTTGATCTCCGTTCCATCGATGGATTTGAGTTTGATGTTGATCCGGGAAAATCCATTCTCAAGCTGGATAAATTCGGATGTAATGCCCATCTTCTCGACTTTTCTGCGGATCTCCTCTCCGGTGAAACCGGCGATAAATCCAAGTGCCGTACTCTCAATGCCGAGATTTTTCAGAACGATAGAGACGTTGATCCCCTTTCCACCGGCAAACATCTGCTCTGAACAGGTGCGGTTTGTCATTCCCAGTTGAAAATCTTCCACACCTACGATATAATCCAGACAAGGATTAAATGTTACCGTATAAATCATATGCCTTACCTCTTTCTTTTGCACTTTGGTGTGCCTCTCTATTTCATGATTGTATTATACAATCATATTCGTTCAATTTCAATCATACTAATTCACAAATTTCCCTTTCTGTTTTTGTATAGTTTTCACAAACATTCATTTTCATTCATATTCGTTCAATTTGTATTCAAAATTTGCCATGATGTCAGGGTCAAATTTGTTGCTCGCCATTTATAGAAGCGGGAGTCTTCTCCGACTGAGTTCAAGTCGAACGCACGTGAGACTTGGCACGCGATTCTGGTCAGCTTTGCTGACATTTACCCAACAGAATCGCTGTGCATCCTCGCGGAGCGTTTATCTTAGTCGGAGATTGCACTCCCACTAAGACAAATTTGTTGCTCGCCATTTATAGAAGTGGGAGTCTTCTCCGACTGAGATAAAAAAAAACCACGCACCACCGACCGATTCAGTCAGCAAGTGCTGTGGTTTCTTTTCTTTGCATTTTCAGATCAGTCCTCGTTTGCCCGCTTCCATCACGGCTCCTGCCTTATTGGAAACACCGAGTCTTTTGTAGATCTGCTGTGTATGATATTTTACATTAGCGGTTGTCATATTCAGCTCTGCCGCAATTTTTTCTTTTGACATTCCATCTGCCTGCAGTTTCAGGATTCGAAGCATTGTATCACTCAATGTGACTTCTTCCACACCCACTTTTAAATACGCCGGATAGAATCGTGCCATTTTTTCTGTCTCGTCCTGAACCTTTGCCCAGAACTGTTTGTTCTTTCTGGTCTGTGCCAGATCTTTTTCTACTTCCGACGGCTTCCAGGATGTTGCCTGAAGCAGAGGCCGGATAGCCGCACCTTCTCTTGTGATGATCCGTACAAAATGATATTCTTCTGCTTTTGTCAGTGCCTCGCCAAGTGTTTCATCCCATTTTTTCTCACCCATGCGGTACTGCGTGATCGCAAGAAGCAGTTTCACTTCTATATCAATGTAGGTACGCTGCATCACTTTTGCATAATAGGCACATTTCAAAAGCAGATGATAAGCCTGCTCGTTTCTGCCATTCTGCAGATACACACGCACTTTCGTAATATAATGAAAACGATCATAAATAGAGAATATCAGTTCTTCATCCGGTGCCTGGGCAAGCCATTTTGCAATCGCTGCTTTGTCCGCATCATATAATGCACAGCGAACGAGAAAGGTATCGATATTCGGCAGAATTCTTTCTGCATTTTCCTGCTGTGCTTTACCCTTGAATCTGGTCAGAAGCTCCTCCGCTTCTTTTACTTTTCCGGTAATAATATGAAGCCAGGCAAGCATGCCGTCTCCGACAAAACACTGCTCGATCTTGCCTCCTGCCTCCGCCTGCATTCTTCCCTTATTTGCAAGCATCGCAACTTCATAATTATCTCCGCCCTTTTCAAAAAAGCTTTCTGCAAGTGCCAGATTTACAAGCCCCTTACCATATTTTCCAAGTACAAATTCCACAATCTTGCCAATGCTTCCTGCAAGCTCGCGGTCACGCTTGCTCCACTCACAGAAATCCTTGCCGCCGTTCATCTGAGATGCCTGATTGCTGGTAACGGAAAACTCCTGCATTTTCACTTCTTTATCCAAAAGAAGCAAATATGCATTTTTCAGGATTTCTACCATATGGTCACTGCCACGGTGCGGAAGTCCGATATCCAGATACAGGATCTTTCCTTTCGCTGAACGCCGTTCACTTCCGGTATGTTCTTTTGCATATTTTTGAAGCTCCCGGTACCAGCGTTCGCTCTCTTCGGTATTTAAAAGCAACGACTGCAGCATACTCATGCCACACATCAGTTCCGGGCTTTTGCATATTTTTTCTTCCGGCAGTTTAAGATAATACGGTTTCAGTTCATAATAATAAGCATTGTTTGGTGCTATCCGAACATTATCGATCAGCACCGAGGCGATTCTTTCCGTGTCATTCACCTGTTGATACATGGAAAGAGCCTTTAACGGCTGCTTACTGATCTGGTAATAAAGTCCTGCATTTTCGTAAAGCTTACGGATCTGCTCTTTTGTGTATTTTCGCCTCAGCCTCCGGATCATGCTGATCCGCATTTGATTTCTGAGTTTGTAGACCGTTTCACTTCCGTTTCGGACAATATCCATGAAATTACCGATCCACTGAATCCTTTCAAGAAGCGATTCTACATCATTGCGTCCGGTGATCATCTCCGCCATATATACGGTAAAATCTTCCACAATTGCAACTTCCATCAGAAATTCCTGTATTGATATTTCCCAGCGGTCATAGACATGATATTCCAGATAATCCCACATCTGGCTCAGTGCCTCTCCCACCATCGTCCGGTATTCTTCATCTGAAAACGGTTTCGTGACATCCTTTTCATCCAGCCCCATACGCATCTGCCAATAGACACTATTTGTGATGCTCCAGCCGATCGGCATACCAACGCAGTATGCTTTTTCTTTTGCCCGCTGTTCTTCACTGAAGATCATCCCGGTCATGGCAATATACTGATCTGCCTGATCTTCATCAAACAGCAGCTCCTGCTCACCGATCACATAGAAGACTTCACGATACCGCACAGCAGTCAGCCACGGCGGTACCGCACAGCGTCCGCTCAAAATCAGCCACACATCCTCACGCTCCACAAGTTCGATGATCGCTTCCCGGATCTCCTCAGTATCATTCTGCATCGCCATATCGTGCAGACTGTTGATCACCACGGTTTTCCGCTGCTTGGAAACCTTGATCTCACGCAGTTCCTCCACTGTTACCAAACCAGCGTTAAACAGCGTATATTTCCGGTTCTTCAGATATCGCATGACCAGTTCCGTTTTGCCGCAACCGCTGACCCCATAAATATACGCTGTTATATTCTCTTCATCTGCCGCTTTCAGCCGCCTGATTGCACGGCGGGGTTTTACATAGCAGATTTTCTCCCCTTGCATCATCTCTTCCCACATGCTGTTTTCTGCCAATGCAACACCCCGCTTTCTCTGTTGTTTTACTACGTTTTATGTTTATAAGTTCCTCTTCCCAAGAAAAAGTATAGCAATTTTTCCGTGTTTTGTACACTATCCAAACGGCTAGTTTTTTTCTGAAAAGTAAGGAAAATTTGCAGGATTGTGAGAGTTACCTTGTAATGGAGCAATTTTCAGGCATACATTGAAGTCAAAAGTTTTTCATTTAATCAGATATTTTTCAGCAATCTCTTTTAATTTCTCCGGTGTCTTTTCATACCATGTGGCAAACACGGTGTTTTCCTGCTGAACGGTTTTTCCAACTTCCATGAGAAAGTCCGGGATATCGCTTTCTTTAATCATGCCCCAGGATTCGCCAAATGCCTCCTGACCCTGTCTGTCACAGCCGTTCACATGAAGCGTAAATACCGGCTCTGTCACACCGTCAATTCTCTTTACTCCGCCGTGGAAACCGATCTTTCCGATCTGATGTGTCCCACAGGATGAAGTACATCCGGAAATATGGATCTGCGGCAGTACACCGTCCGCAAAATCATATTCTTTTGCTGTCTCAACCAGTCTTCTTAAAAGTCCCTGGGAATCACGCACACCAACCTGACAGATCGTTGCTCCGATACAGGATACGGAACTTTCGAATAAAGTTTCTGCTCCGTCATCCGTAGCTGCAAGCACTTTTTCTGCTTCTTTTGCCGTCAGGTTGATGATATAGACTGTCTCATCCGGTGAAATGCGGATTTCTGCATCCGATACATCTTTGATGCTTTCATAGATCTCGCCAAATTTTGACACTTTCGGCACACCGCCGATCGGATGATATTTTACTGCATACAGTCCCGGCTGTTTCTGTGCCACGATTCGTTTGTTTTCTGTCTGAAGTTCACCGTCGGCTGCTTTTTCTGTACCGGAAACAGCAAGGTTCAGATCCAGTTTTTCATTTTTCTTTACTTCTTCAAGTTTCTCCAGAAATGCCTTCACATAGCCTTCGCTTCCCAGTTTTTCCTGCATATAACGTGTTCTGGCTTTTCCGCGGTTCTCATAGTTTCCGTATGCCAGGAAGGTATTGACCATCGCCTGCACATAATACAGGATCTGTGACGGCTCTACGTTTTCTGCCACTTTCACACCCATGCGTGGATTGTTGCCCAGTCCGCCCGCACTATATACGGTAAATGTTCCGTCCTCTGCTGCTACAAATCCAAGATCACGGAAGGTCGCATGTGTCACATTGGCCGGAGAATTGGAAAATCCGACTTTCAGTTTTCGCGGCATGGTCACTTTATCTGCGTTTTTCAGAAGATAATCAGACACAGCCTCTGCATACGGCAGTACGTCAAAATATTCTCCCATTTCTACGCCGGAAAGCGGAGAACACATCACATTTCGCGGGAAATCTCCGCCACCGCCTTTTGTGATGATACCGACATCCACTGCTTTTTCCATGATATCACAGACGCTGTCTTTGTCCAGATCATGCAGCTGCACTGCCTGGCAGGTCGTAAAATGTGCTTTGTCCACATGATACTGTTCTACCATCTCTGCGATAAATTTCAGTTTTTCTTTTGTCAGTCTTCCGCCCGGCATACGCAGACGCAGCATGCTTGCCTCGCCGCCTTTCTGGGCATAGCTTCCGTATCCTCCGGAAAATCCTTTGTATTCTTTCACGCTTACTTCTTTCGCATAAAATTTTTCTGTCATCTCCCTGAATTTGGGAAGAGATGCTCTCCATTCCTGAATCAGCTGTTCCATACTTGTTCTCCTCATATTATTTATTCTTTTGTTTTAAACAAATGATGTCATAAAGATACTCCTGAGCAGATTTTCGCTCCTGCCACCGCTTAGTGCTCCGTGCAGTTGAAGCGGGGGAATGCTTCTCTGCGGTAAAGCTATACAAATTGCTTTTTGCAGAGTAAGACACTCAATTTTACATCATGCTTTCTTTATACCATAATTTCAGTATGTTTCATAGGTATTATTTGAAATTCTTTTAAATTTCTCCGAAAATCATCGGACGTTTCGGTGGTTGCGTCTCGGAAAACCGGTATGCACGCAGGAATCTCTCTTCTGCCTGCCCGGCTTTTTCCTGATCATTTGCATGCAGAACCGCCAGTGTCTCGCCTTTTTCGACATAATCTCCGACTTTCTTTTTCAGCTCCAGTCCTACCGAAAGGTCGATTACACTGTCTTTTGTCTCTCTTCCGCCGCCAAGAAGCAGGGAGCAGACTCCGATTTCATCACACTGGATATGAGAAATATAGCCGCTCTGCGGCGATGGTACTGCAATCTGCATAGAGGCTGCAGGCAGTTTCTCCGGATGAGAAACTTCTTCTCCTGTGCCGCCCTGTGCTTTGACAAATGCTTCCAGTTTTCTAAGTGCATCTCCATTCTGGATGGACTGCCGCAGCATTTTTTCTGCGGAAGCGACATCCTCTGCCTTTTTGCCGGCGATCAGCATCCGGCTTCCGAGTGCCAGAACCAGCTCCGTGAAATCTTCCGGGCCGCTGCCGTTCAAAGTTGCGATCGCTTCCTTTACTTCCAGAGCATTTCCGATCGCATAACCAAGCGGCTGATCCATATCGGTGATCAGTGCATGCATCTGACGCCCTGCATTTTTGCCGATCGTCACCATCTCTTCTGCCAGAGCAAACGCATCTTCTTCGCTTTTCATAAAAGCTCCGCTTCCGGTCTTGACATCCAGAACGATCGCATCGGCACCGGCAGCCAGTTTCTTGCTCATGATCGAGCTGGCGATCAGTGAAAGATTGTCCACGGTCGCCGTCACATCCCGCAGGGCATAGAGTTTTTTGTCAGCCGGAGCCAGATCTGCCGTCTGTCCCATGATCGAAATGCCGATCGTGTTGACATTCTTTATAAACGTTTCCACCGGGATTGCCGTTGAAAATCCGGAAAAGCTCTCCAGCTTGTCGATCGTGCCACCGGTATGCCCAAGGCCTCTGCCGCTCATTTTCGCTACCGGAATTCCGCAGGAAGCTACAAGCGGAACAAGTGCCAGCGATGTCTTGTCCCCTACACCTCCTGTCGAATGCTTGTCAACTTTAATCCCATGGATTGCCGAAAGATCCAGCCGCTCTCCGCTGTCCGCCATGGCAAGCGTCAGATTTAAGGTTTCCTGTTCATTCATTCCTCGAAAATAAATCGCCATCATCAGTGCTGACATCTGATAATCTGGGATTTCCCCATTTGTATAACTTCGGATCATCCAGTCAATTTCTTCTTTTGCTAATCTTTCCCCATCTCGCTTTTTCCTGATCAGATCATACATTCTCATAATAAACCCCCCCAATCCGCGGAAAAAATCTGATATCCTGCACCTCTGCTGTCCGCCGGAAGCTGTATCAGACCAAACGCACAAAACGCCGGCTTTCGCCAGCGTTTTGCTTACTTAGTTAAAATATACCATTTCATCTGCCGGCGGTTCGCACGGTTCTACCTTGCTTGCATACAGCACAGGACCTTTTCCGCGATAAAACTTATCGTATTCAAATGCTACCCTTGCAGTGACCATAACCCACTGTCCATGTTTCAGCTGCGGAGCGATCGGACTCTTACAGATGTAGCCGATCATCTGCATATCATCTGCACAGCAGGTCATCGCTTTTCTTCCCGGCACAAAATAAGGTGCCTCTTTGTTTTTGCTCTTCATGGCACGAGCCTTGAACTTCACCGTTTTCCCAACGTATTTGTCCGGATGGTCATCCATATCCACATAGAAGATACCGTAGTCCACATCTTCTATTTCGATAATCGGAGCATCCATATCGTACGGCGTGTTTTCCTCAAACAGGTCGATCAGTTCACCATCCTCATCCTCAAAGCTGATATCACAGGAAGGATTGACAACCTTGATGCCTCTTCGATAATTGGTCAGCGGATCACTTGATTTACAGCGATTGAAGATCACCATATCTGCATTCTGCACCATCTCTGAGAACAGAGACTGCATATTTGCACGGTAGATCTGATAGCTGCTGCCGTCTACGATCACGATCTCCTGAGAAATGCCCCATCCAAGCGGCAGTTTCATCGCACGCAGTTTGTTGACACCCCAGAGCGGATTGTACTCAAGCAGCACTCGCTCCGGATGATATTTGCGATGCAGAACACGGAGGTTCTCAAATGTAAAATCCTCCGGCTCTTCGATCTTCTCGACAACCGTGTTGTATTTCAGAAGTTCTTTCTCGTCGTACTCCTCCTCACCCTCTTCGCAGGTGATCAGAAGTGTTGTTCCTTCTATTTGAAAGTAATCCTGTTTCGCAGTAAAATCCAGAAAAGAAGTTTTGCCGCTCTCCAGGACACCGGTCACAAGATAAACCGGTGTTGAAATATTAAAATCACTCATCTTTTTTTACCTTGTTCCTTATTTCGCAAACCACAGCTGCTCTAATTTTGCTTCATCCAGTTTGGAACCGATCACGCAGATACGTCCTGTGTATTCTGCACTTCCCTCACGGATATCCACTTCTTCCGGAACCATGTCAAAATAAGTCCAGACACCGTCTTCGCTCTCCAGCATACCTTTTGCACGCAGGATCATTCCGTAAGAATCGTCTTCTGACAGAGTTTTCAGAATCTTTTCAATCTCTTCACGGCTGTATTTACGGACGGTTTCCTTACCCCAGCTTGTAAATACCTCATCTGCGTGATGATGCTCATGCTCTTCATGATCGTGGTCATGGCAGCCGCAGGTGCAGCCCTCTCCATGGTCATGGTGATGCTCATGATCGTCGTGGTCATGATCCTCATGATCGTGATGATGCTCATGCTCTTCATGGTCATGGTCGTGATGATGGTCATGATCACAGCAATGGTCATGCTCTTCTTCTACATGAGAAAGGTCGATCTTCATTCCTTCGATCGTGTCCAGGATCTTCTGTCCACCCAGATCTTCCACCGGTGTTGTGATGATCGTAGCATCCGGATTCAGTTCACGGATCAGTTCGATGGCAGCTTCGATTTTTTCCGGTGTTGCCTTCTTTGTATCGGTACGGCTCAAGATGATCGTGCCGGCTGCTTCTACCTGATTCTTGAAGAATTCACCAAAGTTTTTCAGATACATTTTGCATTTCAGAACATCGACAACCGTAACGGCACTGTTCAGTTTCACTTCTCCGTCTGCTTCCAGATGCAGATTTTCAACTGCATGGATAACGTCAGAAAGTTTGCCGACACCTGACGGCTCGATCACGATGCGGTCCGGATGATATTTCTCTACCACTTCTTTTAAAGCGGTTCCGAAATCTCCTACCAGAGAGCAGCAGATACAGCCGGAATTCATTTCCTTGATCTCGATTCCTGCATCTTTCAAAAATCCACCGTCAATACCGATCTCGCCAAACTCATTCTCGATCAGTACAACCTGCTGTCCTTTAAATGCATCCTGTAACAGTTTTTTGATCAGGGTCGTTTTACCAGCACCCAAAAAACCGGAAATAATATCAATCTTTACCATAATAATTATTACATCTCCTTTATCCATTTCGTCCATCCATCGGACGACATTCTGCCCCGATTATACAACCTGATTTTGATTCTGTAAAGCAGACACCAGATTTGTCAGGCATTCAGAATGGCATTTATTTTCTCATCTTTTTCTTCTTTTGTGATAATGCCCATCTCGAACTGCTGCTCGATTTTTTTGATCTCTTCAAAATTTTCTACTTTTTTCCTGGCAATATTCAGCTTCTGCTCATATTCTTCCTTAGAAATAATTTCCATGGCAAGTGCTTTGTCGAGAACGCCTTTTTCCTGTTCAAAAGACTCTTCCGCTTTTGTCTTCTCACGAAGAAGTGTATTCTGTTTTGCTCTCTTCTCTACTTCCGCCAGCTGATTTTCCAGCTCCTTTTTCTTTGCCTGATCCTGTTTGATGATCGTCAGGAAATCAGAAACATCAAACACCGGCTCTTCGTCCTCATCAGATTCTTCTGCAACTTTATCTTCTGCCGGCTCTTCGGATACTTCTTTTTCTTCGTCGATAGTTTCTGCTGTATCTTCTGCTTTCACTTCATCGATGGTTTCATCAGCTGCTGCTTCTGCCTTTACTTCGTCAATTGCTTCTTCCTTCACTTCATCGATTACTTCTGAAGATTCTGTTGCTTCGGTTGTTTCAGCTTCGGCTGCTTCATTTTCTGCTGTTTCCGGTTCTGCATCATCCATATCTGCTACAAATTCTGCATATTTCTTTCCGATCTGCAGATACTGTGCATCCATTTCTTTCTCTAATTCACGGATCTGTCTTTTCAGACCGGTGATCTCCATTGTATCCTGTACACTTGTCTCAACAACTGTTTTTACATTGTTTGCTGATGCGGCAATGTTTTCTCCCACATCCTGTACCTTTTTTAAAGCTTTGTCAAAAAATCCCATGATATCAACCCCTGTCTTATTATGTGTAAATGCACATCGATTCTGCTAAGTAAATATCATCCAAACCGACCAGAATCGCGTGCCAAGTCTCGCATACGTTTGACTTGATTTTAGAGTTCTATGTCTAATATAACACACCCCAATCATTCTAACAAGTCCAAAGGCGTACACCGTGAAAAAAAGCACGGTCAATCTTGTGGTCATCCGCAGAATCAAGTATAATAGAGACTATAAAATTTGACAGGGAGGTACTTATATGAGCAGTTATCTGAATCCTGGAAATAAAGGTTTTCGTGAAAGTTTAAACTCAGAAATCTATATAGATAAAACCGGATTGATTGAAAAAACCAATGCGGTTCTTAATACACGCCAAAAATTTCTCTGTGTCAGCCGACCAAGACGTTTTGGAAAATCAATGGCTGCTGATATGCTCGCTGCATATTATGAACGTGATGAAGATTCCTCTTCCTTATTTGCTTCCCTCAAGATCAGTAAGTCTGACTCCTATCAGAAACATTTAAACCAATACGACGTAATCAAGGTCAATATGCAAGAATTTCTCAGTATGACACACAGTATGGATGAGATGCTGTCTATGCTGCAAAAATATCTGATTTTTGACCTGACAGATCATTTTAGAGAGGTGCGTTTTCGTGACGAAAATAATTTGATTCAGGTAATGAAAGATATTTACAGTAAAAACAGATCTTCTTTCATTATTTTGATTGATGAATGGGATTGCCTGTTTCGGGAATATCAACAGGATCAGCATGCTCAGAAACAATATCTGGATTTTCTGCGAGCATGGCTCAAAGACAAAGATTATGTTGCATTGGCATATATGACCGGTATCCTGCCAATCAAAAAATATGGTTCTCATTCTGCATTAAATATGTTTACCGAATACTCCATGACAGATCCCGGTGACCTGGCAGAATACTTTGGTTTTACAGAACAGGAAGTGTCTGAGCTTTGTACAGAATATGAAATGAGTTTTGAAGAAGCCAAAACATGGTACGATGGATATCAATTGGTAGTACATCAGAAATGGAAAGATGAATACTATTCTATGTACAGTCCAAAATCTGTTGTAGAAGCCATGCTGCGTCATAAGTTCGGAACTTACTGGAATCAGACAGAAACATATGAGGCATTAAAAATTTATATTCAAATGAACATGGATGGATTAAAAGATTCTGTGGTTCGGATGCTTGCAAGTGAATCTGTTCCGATTAATATCGGAACGTTCAGTAATGATATGACTACATTTGCAACAAAAGACGATGTATTGACATTATTGGTTCATTTGGGATATCTGACCTACAACAGCATAGATAGAAACGTAAGCATTCCAAACAAAGAAGTTTCTCAGGAATATATCAACGCAATCAGCACAATGAACTGGAGCGGAGTTGCCAATGCTGTAGAATCTTCCCGCAAATTATTGGAATCATTGTGGGCAATGGATGCCGATGCTGTTGCAGATGGAATCGAAAAAGCTCATGAGGAAATCTCCATTCTTCAATATAATGATGAAAATTCTCTTAGCTGTACCATTAATCTTGCATTTTATTTTGCACGGGAATATTATACTATGATTCGTGAACTGCCTACAGGCAAGGGATTTGCAGATGTATGCATGCTTCCTCGCAAACATCATCTCGATAAACCGGCGATCATAATTGAACTGAAATGGGATAAAAACGCTCCCGGTGCATTAGATCAAATCAAAGAAAAACACTATGGAAACGCATTGAAAGATTATGAAGGAAACCTGCTGCTTGTTGGGATTAATTATAATAAAACGACCAAAAAACATGCATGTATCATTGAGGCTGTGCAGAAATAATATATCTCATATTTTCCCAACTAAAAATTGATCGAGCTCTTTAGAGCAAGGGATGCTTCTTGTCCGAAGGGCAAGAAGATGGGCATTAAGCAAACTTA
>ENA-OUQM01000617-OUQM01000617.1-human-gut-metagenome-genome-assembly--contig:-NODE-617-length-22547-cov-16.743598_pt1 | contig 22547 bp, 18 predicted proteins | sample MGYA00237949_ERZ548830 | MGnify/ENA primary metagenome ERZ548830 (study PRJEB26490, sample SAMN05194706) | human gut metagenome | biome: terrestrial biome; feature: human-associated habitat; material...
AAGAGTGCTATCTGGAGCCGTCTTTAAAGGATGCGAAAGCATACGACAGCTTCCAGTTTGTGAGAAACGGATTCTTCTGCGTGGACGCAAAAGATTCGAAAGAGGATGCACTGGTATTTAACCGTATTGTATCCTTAAAGAGTTCTTTCAAGCTGCCGGCAGCAAAATAACAGTTTTGAGACCATGACATGGCAGCCGCCTGGATGAGAGAAAATGTCCAGAGCGGCTGCTTTTGTGATGTTGCTCGAAAAAAGAAGCTGTTAGTGGGGATTTTGGCAGAATTTATGGGGGATGGAAAGATGAACGAATTGACAATTTCGCTGGATCCGCACCGGAAAACACCACTCTATGAGCAGATTTACAGTTTTATCCGTGAAGAGATTAGAAGCGGAAGAATTCGCGCAGGAGAGCAGCTTCCGTCGGCACGGGCACTTTCCGGTTATCTGTCCGTCAGCCGGAGCACCGTGGATCTGGCATATGAACAGCTCGTCTCGGAGGGATATTTGGAGAGCGTACCGTGCAAAGGGTATTTTGTCTGCGAAATTGAGGGCCTGTACCGTCTTGATGAAAAGAAAGAGGAGACAAAAGAAGCTGCCACAGCGGAACAGACACGCTTTCGCTGCGATTTTGCTGTGACCGGTACGGCGCCGGGCGGTTTTCCGCAGAATATCTGGAAAAAAATATCAAAAGAAGTATTGATGGATGCAAAAGAAGACCTGTTTCAGCTTGGGGATGCGAAGGGCGAGCACGGACTGCGAGAAGCGATTCGCGATTATCTGCATCATGCGCGCGGTGTAAATTGCCATACGGAGCAGATCATTGTCGGAGCGGGAAATGATTATCTGTTGATGCTGCTTTCCGTAATTCTCGGGCGTGATCACAGAGTGGCAATGGAAAATCCGACCTATATCAGTGCCTATCGTTGCTTTGAAAAACTGGGATATGAGATGTGCAGCATTTCCATGGATGAAATGGGTATGCGTCCGGCAGAGCTGGAAAAGAGTGGGGCAGATCTTGCATATATTATGCCGTCGCATCAGTTTCCGATGGGAATGGTTATGCCGATGAAACGGCGGATGCAGCTCCTTGCCTGGGCATCGCGGAAAGTAGGACGATATTTGATCGAGGATGATTATGACAGTGAATTCCGTTACAAGGGCCGTCCGATTCCGGCACTGCAGGGAAATGACACAAAAGGAAAAGTTATTTATCTCGGAACCTTTTCGCGGGCAATTGCACCTTCCATCCGTATCAGCTATATGGTGCTTCCGGAGACACTGCTGCCTGTTTATGAGGAGAGTGGCAGATATTTTTCTGCAACGGTTTCCAAAACGGATCAGAAAATCCTGGAAGAATTTATGAGGAGCGGAGCATTTGAACGTCATCTGAACCGGATGCGTGCGCAGTATAAAGGAAAACATGATCTGCTGATCCGGCTTTTGAAGGAGCTTGGCAGAGACTATACAGTATCCGGTGAGAATGCAGGTGTCCATGTCCTGGTGCATCTGCCGAAAGGGCTGTCCGAGGCGGATGCAGTGCAGCGGGCAAAAAAAGCGGGTGTACGTGTGTACGGCCTGGAACGGTACTGCATCAGCAATGCTGATTGGGAACAGAAAATGCAAAAGAGTGCGGGAAAATCAGATGCAGAGGCAGGGGAAGAGAAAGGAAACAAAGATACAGGGAAAAAAGAAGAAGAAAAAGAAGAAAAAAAAGAAGCAGTCAGTGGAGGAACGGTGCTTCTTGGATATGCGGGACTTTCAGAAAAAGAAATTACGGAGGCCGTTGAAATTCTGAAAGTATACTGGAACAGATAGCACGATGGGATTGCTATAGAACTGCAGAATCATGCGTACGGAAAAAGACGGATCGTTCCGACTGTGAAGATTCACAGACGGAACGATCCGTCTTTTGTGACAGGACTCCGAAAAATCGGCGGAGGACAGAAAAACTGTCAGGATACGATGCCAAGGAATCAAGCCAGTTCTTCTGTCAGGCAGCAAATCTCATCAATCATCGATCCAATCGTTTCAATGGTGTCGAGAAGCGGTGCATCGGTTGAGAGATCAACGCCTGCCATTTTTGCAAGCTCTTCCGGCGTCTTCGTGCTGCCGGCAGATAGTACCTGTTTCCAGTCATCGACAGCCGTCTGGCCTTCGGATTCAATTCGTTTGCATACCTGTGTGGCAACGGTAAGACCGGCACTGTAGGTGTAGGAGTAAAGTCCCATATAATAATGAGGCTGGCGCATCCAGGTGAGTGCTGCGTCATCGGAAATCTCGACAGCATCGCCCCAGAAGTTCTGTAGTGTTTCCTTCATAATGCGGCTTAAGGTTTCTGCCTGAACACTGTCGCCCGCGTCAATGATCTTGTAGACCTCACGCTGATAAGCGGCCTCCATCAGATGGGTGACAAAATTATGGTAATACGTATTGCTGATCATACAGCTAAGTACCCAACGGCGGAATCGCTTGTCCGGATTTGTTTTCAATAGATAATGTGCCATCAGCAGTTCATTCATCGTTGAAGGAGCTTCTACAAAATAAGAAGAAACCTCGGTATCGAGAATCGACTGTGCACGATTGCAGAGACGGAAATGCCCTGCGTGTCCGAGCTCATGTGCCAGCGTGAAAACATCTGCCATGCGGTTGTTCCAGCTTAAGAGAATAAAGGAACCTTTTCCGTACGGGCTTGCGCAGAAGCCGCCGGTCGATTTTCCCTGATTTTGTGCGAAGTCAACCCAGCGGTTTTGGTATGCCTCCTGAATCATGGAAACATACGTATCACCGAGAATAGAAAGTCCTTTTTCAATGTACTGTTTCGATTCCTCGATCGTGACAGACGGATCGTATTCCGGGTCTACTGCAATTTTTAAATCAGCGAAGGTCATATGGTCAAGGTTGTGAATCTTTTTCAGCAACCGTGCATATTTCTGCATATGCGGAGCCAGACGGGTGGTGATAAGATCAATCTGGCGGTTGTAGAGCTTGCGGCTGACCTGCTGCGGAAACAGAAGAGAGTCGATGACAGAGTCGAAACCGCGCAGCGTGGCCATGGTTTTTTCTGTCTGAAGCTGTGTGTTGTAAGCTGCAGCCGTTACGTTTTCGTATTGACGGATCTTGTTGGAAAAAGCCGAAAATGCACTGCGGCGCACAGCAGTGTCATTTTCATATTCGTAATTATCCTCAAACAGAGAGTAGCCGAGTGGGTATTCTTTTCCATTTACCGTAAAAGAATCGAACTTCATATCGGCAAGCTTTGTCATATTGTAGATCTGATACGGAGCAGAAAAGGTCTGGGACAGAGCAGAAAAAGCACGTTCCGTTTCCGGGTTCAGGCGGTGTGCCTTTTTGCGGAGAATTTCTGCAAGATAGCAACGGTTTTTATCGGATTGCTGCATCGCCTCGCGCAGAATATCCTCGGACTGCTCGGAAAGCTCACTCTCGATAAAGGTGAGGCGGCTGAAAATCTCGGAGCAGAGGCTGTTGATGCGGTCATTGCGTGTCTGGTTTGCGGTATTATAGTAATCGACAGAGACGGCGAGATCGCAGTAATTGGAGGTCAGTGTAGCCAGACGGTAAACCTCCTGATAATCGTCAAGACAGCGGTTGATGATGGCTCCGCTGACGAGATGTCCTTTGTAGGACGATTCCATAGAAAGACTCAGCTCATTCATTTTTTGCGCATCGGCGAGCATGGCCTCTTCCGATGGATAGATCAAAGAAAGATCCCAGGTCAGTTCGACCGGGACGTCATTGCGTTTTGCAAGTTCCATAAAAAACTCCTATTTCTTTTTTATTCCATTTTTAAAAGTGATTCAGCTACTTTCTTATGCGTTTCCAAGAAGCTTTACAAGATGCCGTACCCGATGCTTATTTTGTAGTATCTGCTGCTTCTTCCCTGCAATAATCCGTTTCCACATCGCAAGATTCTGGTTCCGGCACATTCCATGCGTTTTCACAGCAGTCGGCACTGCCGTCTTTTGTATTGTCCTTGCTTTCTGGCGCTGTGGTATCGTTTTCAGTTTTTGCAGAAGCCTTTTCGGAAGCCTCATCGCAAGCTGCAGGTTCCGGATCCGGTGCAGCATCCTCTGCACTTTTCTGTTTTGGAAGGGTCGTATAAGTGCGTTCAACAGGAGCGGGCTCTTCCTCTTCAAAATCCTCTTCAAATTCGTCTTTAAAATCGTCAAAATCCTTCTCAAGATCTGATTTTCCTTTCCGGATGAAATACACTGCCGCACCGCAGGCTGCACCAACAGTGGCAGCGATCAGGCTGCGCAGAATACATTTTGATTTCCGTGACATCACAATCCAAGTCTCCTTTCAAATGCCATTCTTAAAGCTTATTGTAATACATTTTTACTAAAAAAGAAAGTGGAATTTTGCACGATTTAGAAAAAGTGCTGAACACCAGTGAGCTGTAACGAAATACAATCATGACATATAGAACGGGATCAGGAAAGGATAAATTTACGAAGGATCTCTGCTACGCCACTGTGGTTACAGTCATTTTCAGTAATATAATCGGCGCTTGCTTTTACTGCATCGGTTGCATTTTTCATGGCAGCTCCGACGGCGGCAGTTTCAAGCATGGAAATATCGTTTTCCTGATCTCCGGCGGCTACGGTATTTTCAAGCGGAATCTGCAGCAGTTCACAGAGTTTTTTTACAGCGTGTCCTTTGGAAACGTGCTCCGGTACATGTTCGAGGTAGTTCGGACTGGAATAGAACATGGATATTTTTCCTTTTGCCCATGGTTCCATGGCGGCACGGTAAGCATCCATTTTTTCACGGCTGTGCAGGTCAATCACAATCATTTTGCATGGTTCTTCCGTGAGATGTTCCGGAAGAAGCGGATCTTCTACCACCGGAATGCGAATGGCCTGTGTGTAAACTCGTGTCTCTTCTCCGGCATGGCGGCAGAGCAGGGAAGTATCGGAGTATGTGTGGCAGTAGAGTCCTGCTTCCTGCGTTTTCTCAAAAATCACACGTGCGTATTCGAGCGGAATTGTGCGGCGATACAGAATTTTCTTTGCAGCACAGTCATAGATCAGTCCACCGTTAAATGCAATCGCATAGCATCCCTCCCGGTCAAGGCCGAGCTCTTTTAAAATCGGCAGAAACCCGGAAAGGGGCCGACCGGTGTTGCATACGATTTTGTGTCCGGCCAAAAGTGCCTCCTGAATCGCATTCCTGTTTTCCTGTGTCACCTGCTTTTCGGAATTCAGCAGGGTGTCATCCATATCCGTAAAAAATATTTTAACCGTATTGTTCATTGTTAAATCCCTTTCATTTGGCGTAGATTTCTTCCAACTGCTTTCTGTGTTGGAAGAAACCGGATTCATTTGCAGTATATCGTTTCGCAAATAACGATGTACTGGATTTTCATTTTATCACAAAATAAGCAGGAAGAAAACTATCGTTACATTTCGCTGGGTACCAGTGACCTGTAACCAAACGGTTACTGTTCACGTAGCACCGGAACACTTGCTGTTCTGGTGCGTAAGAAAGTGATTCAGGTGTGAGCAGCCCTCCTTTTGCGAAGCAAAACTTTTCATGAGGGCTGCGAAGGTTACAGTTCGCTGGGTACCAGTGAACTGTAACACCAAACGGTCGGGCAGAAAAACGGACACGGAAAATATGGTTGCACAGGGGAAAAATACGGGCTATAATAATTACGAGTACAAATGTGAGAAGAAAGAAAAGAAAAAATGAAACAGAGACAACGAAGGGAAGACAGAACATGATAAAAGCTTGTATCTTTGACCTGGACGGCACCATTGCAGACACAGTAGAGTCGATTGCGCATGCAGTCAACCGCGTTTTGGAACATTTTGGACTTGAGCCGCGTCCGGTAGAAGCCTTCAACTTTTACGCCGGAGATGGTTTCGATCTGGCAGTAGAGCGTGCATTAAAGGATGCCGGAGATGTCGAACTCAAATATCTGCAGGAGGGCATCCGGATCGGCCGGGCGTGGTTCAATGAGGATCCGTTGTACCATGTAAAACCCTATCCGAAGATGCGCGAGACGCTGACTGCGCTGCGGAAGGAAGTTCCGATTGCCGTATGCTCCAATAAGCCGCATGAGGCTGCCATTCATGTGGTGGAAAGTGTCTATGGCCCGGGATTTTTCAACCGGATTCAGGGTCAGACTGCGGAAATTCCGAGAAAACCGTCCCCGATCGGAGCACTCGCCATTGCGAGGGCACTTGGTGCAGAACCGGAGGAGTGTCTGTATTTTGGAGACACCAATACCGATATGCAGACCGGAAATGCTGCAGGAATGTTTACCGTAGGTGTGACGTGGGGATTCCGCCCGCGCCAGGAGCTGATTGACAACCATGCAATGGAGCTGCTCGAACGGCCGGAGGAAATCCTGGAGCTTTTTCACAGAAAAAATAAATAAAGTACGTTCGGGAATTTTTTGTGTTTGCAAAATCAGGCGCAGAAAGCATTGAGCGTATAAATAAAACACAGGAGGAAAACAGAATGGGCGAATATACAGAGGAGTGCATTAATACATTTTTCATGAATCAGGGTCAGTTATTCGATGAGCCGGTGGCTGAAAATTATGATGAGGCAGAAGCTTTTCTGGAAGACTGTCTTGCTGTTATTGCAGACAGCCTGGATGATGTACGTGCCTATATGGAAGAAGAGGGTATGGACGTGGAAGAAATGTCAAATTCCGAATTAGAAGAGCAGAGTGAGGTATTTGCATTACCGGACGGCCGGTATCTGATCGTGATGGGATAAGAAGAAAAAAAGGGAAAACAAAAATATGAAATATGATGTTATTATTATCGGTGCAGGTCCGTCAGGTATTTTCTGTGCATATGAGCTGTTAAAAGAAAAACCGGATATGAAGGTACTGATGATTGAGAAGGGCCGCTCGATCGAGAGCCGAGAGTGTCCGAAGAGAAAGACGAAAAAATGTGTGAACTGTAAACCGTGCTCTATCACAACCGGATTTGCCGGAGCCGGTGCGTTTTCAGACGGAAAGCTTTCCCTTTCCCCGGATGTCGGCGGAAATTTGCCGGAAATCTTAGGCTATGACAAGACGCTCGAACTGATCCACGAGTCCGATCAGATTTATCTGGAGTTCGGCGCAGACAAGAATGTTTACGGCATCGATAAAGAGAAAGAAATTCGTGAAATCCGCCGCAGAGCAATCAATGCGAATCTGAAGCTGATTGAATGTCCCATCCGCCATCTTGGAACCGAAGAAGGATACAAAATTTACAGCCGCCTTGAGGATCACTTAAAAGAAGTCGGTGTTGAGATGAAATTTAACACGATGGTCAGTGACATTACCATCGAGGAAGGCTGTGCGACAGCCGTAACACTGGAGGACGGAACCGTTTACGAGGCAGATGAGATTGTTTCTGCAGTCGGTCGTGAGGGAGCAGATTGGTTTTCCCACATCTGCAGCCGCCACGGTATTGAAACCGAGGTCGGAACGGTGGATATCGGTGTCCGCGTGGAAGTCCGCGATGAGGTTATGGAATTTCTGAACAAGAACCTGTATGAGGCAAAGCTCGTTTATTATACCCCTACCTTCGATGACAAGGTACGTACCTTCTGTACGAATCCGTCTGGAGAAGTGGCAACCGAGTATTATGAAAACGGCCTTGCGGTTGTAAACGGCCATGCTTACAAATCAAAGGAGTTCAAGACAAATAATACGAACTTTGCCCTTCTGGTATCAAAGAACTTTACCAAACCGTTCAAAACGCCGATTGCGTACGGTAAGCAGATTGCGCAGCTTTCCAACATGCTGTGTGACGGTAAAATCCTGGTACAGACCTATGGCGATTTCAAGCGCGGAAGAAGGACGACGGAAGAGCGGCTCTGCCGCAATAACCTGATTCCAACCTTAAAAGACGCTGTCCCGGGTGACCTTTCCCTGGTCTTCCCGCACCGCATTATGGTAGATATTGCGGAGATGATCGAAGCTCTCGACAAAGTAACGCCGGGTATTGCCAGCGATGAAACACTGCTGTATGGCGTAGAAGTAAAATTTTATTCCAACAAGGTTGTCGTAGACAAAGACTTTTGCACCAGCATCAAAGGCCTTCGTGCCATTGGAGACGGCGCTTCTGTTACCCGCGGCCTTCAGCAGGCAAGTGCAAACGGATTGTCGGTTGCAAGAAGCATTCTGAAGAGCATGAAATAACAAAAAAGATAACAAAAAAAGATCCTCCGATTAAGAAAACGGAGGATCTTTTTTTGCAGGAAACGGTCAGTTATACGCCATACAATTTCCGGAACTGTTTCGGTGTCGTTCCGGTCTGCTGGCGGAAGACGGAGATGAAGTAGCTGACATCGCGGTAGCCGCACAGAGCTGCAATGCCGTCGATGGTGGTGTAAGGGCGGCTGATCAGGAGTTCCTTGGCACGGCTGATGCGCAGGAGGGTGATATAGGAACGGACAGAACTGCCGATAAAACGCTGGAAAAGACGGGTCAGATACTGTGGGGTGATGTGGAGCGCCAAGGCGAGATCATCTACATCAAGCGGGTCGGAAAGATGACTTTCGATTTTCTGTATTGTCGGGCGGACATACTGGAGATACAGCGGATGTTCTGTCTGAGAAAGACCGGTGCAAAGCTGTGAGAGACGCGTCAGAAACTCAAAGCATCCGATGGAGAGTGCGGCATCGTCCATCTCGCTGCCCTGCAGATCAACCATGGATCCGGCAGCATGGTGTTGCGGCGACTGAAAATGCGAGACGATCACACGGTCAATCCATTCCTGAAACCAGGTACCATCCGATGCAGGTACGAAAAGATAAGGCGAGACAGCGCAGATTTTATAAATGTCTTCGGAAAGTTTTCCGTCGAAGGTCAGAAATGATGTATACCACATCCCGTTTCCTCCGGATTCACGGTATGTGTGCGGGACATGTGGCGCAATCAGGACGCCCTCACCAGGCCCAAGAAAAATCTGCTGTCCGCCAAGCGAAAGCAGTCCTTCTCCACGCTCCGTCTGAATCCAGTGATACAGTGGAAAGCCATTCGGGCGCACGATCGGTTCCTGCAGCCAGCGGTTGCCGATACTGTCGGCAGAGAGTGAAAAATCAGCAGCGGATGGTTTGAAAAAAATCGGCATGACAAGGATCCTTTCTGAAAAAATGAATTACGAGATGATACGCTAAAAACATGAGTAAATAGCCATTTTTCAAAAAATGAGTGGATTACTCATGTTTTTTGAAATGCGGTAAAATTCCTGTTCGTATTTCGAAAAAAGAGTTTCGAAAATTTATACTTTTTAGACAATCATATCATACTTTTTTTATGGAGACCAGTATATAATGAATGCAAGTTCAGAAGGAAAGTCAAAAAAGAAAGGGATATCAGAAAAAAATTCCCTGACAGAAAAACAAGAATAAGAAAACAAAATAAAAAAATAACAAGCAGGAGGAAGTACTACATGCAGCCAAAATTCAAAAAAATGTTATACGGAGGAGATTATAACCCAAACCAGTGGCCAAAGGAAATCTGGGATGAGGATATGAAGCTGTTTCGTCAGGCACACATCAACAGCACAACCATCAATGTCTTTTCCTGGGCAAAAATTCAGCCGTCGGAGAACGAGTACGATTTTTCCGAGCTTGATGAGATCGTGGATACCCTGACAAAAGAGGACGTTCAGATTGTCATGGCAACCTCTACCGGTGCGCTTCCGGCATGGATGGTACACCGTTATCCGGAAGTTACGAGAACTGATTTTGAAGGCCGCCATCACAACTTCGGCCATCGCCACAACGCATGCCCAAACAGCCCGGTTTTCCAGAAATATGCAAAACGCCTGGCAGAAAAACTGGCAGAGCGCTACGGCGACAACAAGAACATCGTCTGCTGGCATATCAGCAATGAGTACGGCGGCGAGTGCTACTGCGAGAACTGTGCGAAAGCGTTCCGTGTATGGCTTAAGGATAAATATAAAACCCTCGACGAAGTGAACAAAGCATGGAATATGGAGTTCTGGGGTCACACGATCTATGATTGGGAAGAGATTGTACCGCCAAATGATCTGGGAGACGGAATGCCGTGGGGCAGTCATACTGCATTTGCAGGACTTTCGCTTGACTACATGCGTTTCAATTCCGATGGCATGCTGAATAACTATAAAATGGAGCGTGACGCAATCCGCAAATACGATAAAGAGACGCTGATTACCACGAACCTGATGGGAACCTACAAAACGCTGGACTACTTTAAATGGGCCAAAGAAATGGACATTGTATCCTGGGACAACTATCCAAGCTACAATACACCGTGGAGCCATGTGGCAATGACCCACGATTTGATGCGCGGACTCAAAGATGCCCCGTTCATGCTGATGGAGCAGACCCCGAGCCAGCAGAACTGGCAGCCGTATAACTCCTTAAAGAGACCGGGTCAGATGCGTGCACAGAGCTATCAGACCGTTGCGCACGGCGCAGATACCATTCAGTTCTTCCAGCTCCGCAGAAGTGTCGGCGGCTGTGAAAAATTCCACGGTGCTGTGATTGCGCATGCAGGAACGGCAGACACCCGTGTATTCCGTGAAGTAACGCAGCTTGGCGAAGAACTGGAAAAAATCGGAAGCCGCGTGATGGGATCCGAAAATCATGCAAAGGTCGGAATTATTTTTGACTGGGAAAATTACTGGGCACTGGAGTTTACCAGCGGACCGAACCGTGATTTGCAGTATGTAGACCAGATTGAGCAGATGTACAATTACTTCTACAACAAGAACATCGCTGTTGATATGATTCCGATTGACGCTGATTTCTCAAAATATGATCTTGTCGCAGCACCGGTACTCTATATGGTAAAAGACGGTGTAGCAGAGAGTCTGGAAAGCTATGTACAGGCAGGCGGAACGCTCATCACAACCTACATGAGCGGTATTGTCGGTCAGTCTGATAACGTACATCTCGGCGGATATCCGGGACCACTTCGCAAAATGGCAGGCGTATGGGTAGAAGAGATCGATGCCCTTGCACCGGAGCAGAGAAATAAGATCCGTTTCACAGATGGAACCGAATCTGAGTGTCGTATGGTATGTGACCTGATGCACCTTGAAGGAGCAGAGGAGATTGCAAAATATGAAGATGATTTTTATACCGGAATGACTGCAGTAGCAAAGAATCAGTTTGGAAACGGAACAGTATACTATGTAGGAACCGATCTCTCCGAAAGCGGCCTTGCTAAGGTTCTCGATCTGGCAGTGAAGGGTACAGCTGTTCGGCCTGTTATCGCAGAAGAGACTGCACTTGAGATCACCAGACGTCAGGCAGACGGCGAAGATCTGTACTTTGTCATCAACTTCAAAGATGAGGAGCTTCCGCTTCCTTCCGTATTTGACGGAAAAGAAGATATCCTGACCGGCGAAAAGGTGCAGGGTGGAACGATGCTGAAAAAATACGATCTGCGTATTGTCAGCGTTCCGAGAGCGTAAAACAAAAAATCAGCCATTGCTGAAGAAATAAAAAAACACAGTCAGAAGTATAGTTTTTGGAGGTACCTCATATACTTTTGACTGTGTTTTTGGATGAATAGATGTTGGGGGCAAAGGGTGTTTTGCCCCCTTTGATACCAGATTGCCAGATGCCTGGCACTGCCGTAATCTTTATCATGGATATTGATTCAGTGTGAAAAGGAAGCGCGTGCGACTATGTTTTCCATTTCGCCCCACTTTTCTTCCATATCTGCAACAAGTGCAATCTGCGTGCGCGCCCGCACAAGATTGTGTTCCGGACAGGCAGTCTTGAAATAAGTATCACCCATCAGATAATCGGTGAGAAACCGAATGCCGCACTCGAGTGTCATCAGCTTCGCGCCCATCGGAAGCATTTCCATTTCGGCACGTGTCAGCGCTCCGGCGCAGCCGGATAGGAAACCTTCCGTGTAGCTTTGAAAAAGAGGAAGCGAAAGAGATACCCTGGAGACGTCCCGTTCATCTTCGACGGCTGTGTTAGCACCGAAACGGATGGAATCACCAAAATCGAAAATCGACAGTCCCGGCATGATGGTGTCGAGGTCGATGACACAGATTCCTTCCCCTGTTGCGTCGTCGATCATAATATTGTTCAGCTTCGTATCATTATGCGTCACACGGAGCGGCAATTCACCTGAGGCTTTCATGCGTTCCGCAATACCGTAATCATCTGCGTGATCGAGAAAAAATGCCATTTCCCGGGAAACATCTTTTAGACGGCCTTTTGGATCTGCCTCGGCTGCCTGCAAAAGTGCCTGGTAGCGGAGCGGTGTATTATGAAAATCCGGGATCGTCTCAAAAAGAGAGGAAGATGGAAAATCGGAAAGCATCTGCTGGAAGCGGCCGAAAGCTTTTCCGGTTTCATAAAACAGCTTTGGATCTGTCACCACGTCATAGCAGGAGGCATCGGAAATAAAGAGAAACGCACGCCAGAATTCGCCGCGTTCATCGACGAAGAACCAGGAGCCGTCCACGGTTGGAATCAGATTCAGCGTTTCACGAAAAGGATCTCCGCCTGCGGCTGTGATTTTTTTTCGCAGAAACGATGTCACCTGTGCAATGTTCTGCATCAGCTTTGCCGGGTTATGGAAAACAGAGCGGTTCATGCGCTGCAGAATCGATTTACGGGGTATATTGTCTTTTGTGGAGCGTACCAGAAAGGTGTCGTTGATATGGCCGTTCCCGTGCGGTGTCCAGTCTGTCACACTTCCTGGGAAGGTAAATGCGTGTACGATGGAAGCAATCTCTTCCTGTGTATAGGTAATCATAGAAATATCATATAACCGCTCAGAATGCAGGAGGCAGAACCACATCCGGCGGATTCCTCCTTAAAATAATATAATTAAAAATTGCTGTCAGACTTATTTTAGTAAAGCACAGGGCAGGAAAAAAGTCAAGAAAGTGAAGGAAAAGCGGTGGAAATGATTGACAATCTGCTTCTTTTCCGACTATAATAAAAATAACTGTTGGGGGTCTTTGAAAAAAGACTTCGGATAGATACAAAAAAATGCAGTGACAGGGAGGAGTACCTGGTGGCGCAAAGCAAAGAGAGAGGATGGCTGGTGAGAATCTTCCTGAGCGCGCCTGTGGAAGTAGCCCTCGAGCAGTGAACTGAACCGAAAAAACAAAAGTTTCTCCTTTGGGGAAGGGAGCAGTTGTATTTTCCAAGTAGGCTTCAACGTTTTCCTACGTTACAGGGAGCACGTATCGGATCAGAATCCTGTACGAAATGAGCAGAAGAGAATTCTTCTGGAATTCAGGTGGTACCGTGGATGGAAACATTCTCCCTGAACACAGAACACAGCAGATGTGTCCTGTGTTCAGGGATTTTTTACTTTACAGGAAAATTCGTTGAATTTTCCTGTAAAGTAAAAAGCCCTTCGGGCAGGATTGCACAGAGGCGGAGAAAAATGATGCCGCTTTTGTGACCTGACGCAGGTGGGAAATCCTAAAAAGCAGGATTTTTTCTTGGCAGTATATTAGAACGAGGAGGTTTTCATATGAAACAGATTACAGGAAACAAGCTTCTGGTAAAGGCTCTGAAAGAAGAGGGTGTCGAGTATCTCTTCGGATATCCTGGAGCCTGTACCATTGATATCAGTGATGAGCTTTACAAGCAGGATGAAATCAAAATTGTTCTTCCGCGCCACGAGCAGGCGCTGGTGCATGAAGCAGATGCCTATGCAAGAACGACAGGAAAGGTTGGTGTATGTCTCGTAACAAGCGGTCCAGGGGCAACAAACCTTGTCACAGGCCTTGCAACTGCCAATTATGACAGTGTTCCGCTGGTCTGCTTTACCGGACAGGTAGCCCGTCACCTTATCGGAAACGATGCATTTCAGGAGGTTGATATCGTTGGTATTACCCGCAGCATCACAAAATACGGTGTGACGGTAAGAAACAGAGAGGATCTTGGGCGTATCATCAAAGAAGCATTTTATATTGCCAGTACCGGAAAACCAGGACCTGTTCTGATTGACCTTCCAAAGGATGTCATGGCAGAGCTTGGAAGTGCAGAGTATCCGAAAAATGTCAATATCCGTGGCTACAAACCAAATACCAGTGTGCATATCGGCCAGTTAAAACGTGCGTTGAAGATGCTTTCCAAGGCAAAACGTCCGCTGTTTCTTGCCGGAGGCGGTGTCAATATTGCGCATGCGCAGGAGATCTTCCGCGAAGTAGTAGAGAAAACGCAGGTACCGGTTGTCACAACTGTGATGGGACGCGGCGCGATTTCTACGAAACATCCACTGTTTATTGGAAATCTTGGTATGCATGGCGCGTATGCAGCGAATATGGCAGTCAGTGAGTGTGATCTGCTGTTTTCTATCGGAACACGCTTCAACGACCGAATCACAGGAAAGCTGCATGAATTCGCACCGCATGCGCAGATTGTCCACATCGATATCGATACTGCCTCCATTTCGCGAAATATTCATGTGGATATTCCGATCGTAGCCGATGCGAAAGAGGCAATTACGAAAATGGCAGAGTACGTAGAGCCGTGCAGTACCACAAAATGGCTCGCACAGATCGATGCATGGAAGATGGAGCACCCACTGACCATGCGTATGAACAGCGTTATGGGGCCGCTTGATATTTTCCGGGCAATCAATGAACAGTTTGAGGATGCGATTATTGTCACGGATGTTGGACAGCATCAGATGCTGACGAGCCAGTATGTTGATATCACAGAAAAACGTCAGCTTATTATGTCCGGAGGCCTTGGAACAATGGGATACGGACTTCCGGGGGCAATCGGAGCCAAAATCGGAAATCCGGATAAACCGGTGATTGCAATTTCCGGCGATGGCGGTATGCAGATGAATATTCAGGAGCTTGCGACCGCCGTTTTGGAGGAGTTGCCGGTTATTCTGTGTATCTTTAACAATGAGTATCTCGGCATGGTACGGCAGTGGCAGAAGCTGTTTTACGGCAAACGATACAGCATGACGAATCTGCGTGCCGGCGCACTTTCCCGCCGCACGGATGGAGAAGAGTACCCGGAATACACACCGGACTTTATCAGACTGGCAGAGAGCTATGGGGCAAAGGGCATCCGTGTCATGAAAAAAGAGGAGATTGCTGCCGCATTTGAGGAGGCAAAGAAAAATACCAAGACACCGACGATCATTGAATTTATCATTGATCCGGAGGAGATGGTTTACCCAATGATTAAACCGGGCGGAACACTCGAAGAGATGATTATGGATTGCTAGGAGGACTGCTTTATGAATAAGGGAATGAAAAAAAGATGGATTTCGCTGTACGTAGAAAACCAGGTTGGTGTGCTTTCCAAGATTTCCGGGCTTTTTTCTGCAAAAAGCTATAATCTGGACAGTCTGACGGTAGGAACAACCGAGGATCCGACGATATCGCGTATGACAATTGCTACGGTCAGTGATGATGAGACATTTGAGCAGATCAAAAAACAGCTGAACCGCATGGTTGAGGTCATTAAGGTCATTGATTTCACGGATATCTTTGTGCGCATGAAGGAGATTTTGTACATCAAGGTGTTCAACTGCAGTGCTGCCGATAAGGTAGAGGTATTCCAGATTGCCGAGACGTTTAAGGCAAAGGTGATTGATTATGGAAAAGACAGCCTGCTGCTTGAGTTTGTACAGACGGCGACTAAAAATGATGCGGTTGTGAAGCTGATGAAAGAAGAATTCGGAAAAATTGAGGTTGTGCGTGGCGGAAGTGTCGGCATCGAATCGATTAATGTGATGGAGCGATAAGGCCGCCGGAGAAATACAAAAGAAAATCGGGAAAGTTCTTCTTTGATCAATGGGAAAAGATCCTGGGAAAAGAAAAAATCCGGGAAGGGAAAGCACATAAACTTTCCCTTCCCGGATTTTTTGGATTTACAGGAAATTTCGTTGAATTTTCCTGTAAACTCTAAAAGCCATCCGGGCAGGATCGCACTAAAGAAACATAGCATAAATCGATGCGCCAACTACGGTCAGAATACCTGCAACAGCAATCGAAAGGCTGCTCATCGCACCCTCAATATCGCCCATTTCCATGGCTTTTGCCGTACCGATCGCATGGGAGGCAGATCCGATACCGATGCCCTTTGCAATCGGTTCTTCGATGTGGAATAGCTTACAGAGTGTTTCTGCAAGCATATTTCCAATGACGCCTGTGATGATGATTACTGCCACGGTGATAGTTACTGCGCCGCCAAGTTCCTCGGAGACACCCATGCCGATGGCCGTGGTAATCGATTTCGGCAGCAACGTTACGTACATTTTATGGTTCAGATGGAAGAGCAGAGCCAGCACAAGAACCACAGTAAGACTTGTCAGAACGCCGGAGAGAATACCGGCGGTGATGGCTTTGACATTCTTTTTTAAAGCCTCCATCTGCTCGTACAACGGAATGGCAAGACATACGGTTGCCGGTGTCAGCAGGTAGCTTAGATATTTCGCCCCGTCATTGTAGCTTTGATAATCAATATCAAAAACGGCAAGGAACACAATTACGACGGCGATCGAAATCAGAAGCGGATTGAAGATCGGAAGCTTAAATGTTTTCTTTAGCAGCATGCCGAGCTCATAAGCCAGAAGACTGATGACAACACCGAAAAATGCAGATTCACAGAGCATATTGGTCATTTTTCTTCCCCTCCTTTGTGGCGTTTTTCCAGACGGATGACGGCCTGCGTTATGCGTCCGGAAACAATCATGACTACGATTGTGCTGACTAGTGTAATCACGAGAACCGGAACCAGAGCGGACTTTAATTCACCCCATGATTCCATCAGGCCGACGCCTGCCGGAATGAACATGACCGGCATAATTTCAATCATAAATTTGCCTGCATCCTCTACGGCGTCCAGCTTTAAAGCGCCTGTCATCAGAAGTGCCAGCATCAGCACAAGTCCGTAAATGCTTGCCGGAATCGGCAACGGCAAGACGGCGTGCAGGATTTCTCCTATAAACGAAACTGCCATAACTACTAGAAACTGTCTTAATAATTTCACCTTTTTGTTATCCTTTCTCCCCGTAACCCACATAACATAAGTACTTTCTCAATGTCACGCTCCCGATTATACTACCGCATTCTGTCAATTTCAACCGTAAATATTACCGCAATTTCGGAAAAAATTGGGAAAAAAGTCAGAAAAATGCCCACTGATGATTAGAAAAAATGAGACCAGTGGGCGTTTTGATTTAAAATTTGCATGTTTTATATTACATCAGCTGTTCTGCGAAGCCTTTTTACGGTCCGGAACAAGAAAGATAAAGATGAGTGAGCTGACAAGCAGCATGGCCGGATAAAAGAGATTCGCCATGATTTCAAAGGCGGAAAGCTCGTATCCCAGTTCATGCACGGCGGAGATTGCTACAAGCATCTGCGCACCGTATGGCAGAATTCCCTGGGAAATGCAGGAAAAGGTGTCGAGCAGAGATGCCGTTTTCCGCGGAGTGATGTCGTAATCCTTAGACATCTGTTTTGCAATCGGGTTTGCCATGACGATGGCAACGGTATTGTTTGCAGTTGCAAGATCGAGCAGAGCGACGAGGATACCAATGCCGAGTTGGCCGCCCTTTTTGCCGCGGAAGATCTTGTGAATGGCACGAAGTATCACATCGAAGCCACCGTTTTCGCGGATTAGTGAGCACATCGCTGCGACGAGAATGGCAACCATACATGTCTCAAACATACCTGAAGTGCCGGAGCCCATGTTGGAGAGCATATCCCAGAGTGTTGTCTGCCCCGTACCGAGCATGATACATGCACCGGAGACAATGCCGGCAAGGAGTACGAGAAACACCTGAATGCCTGCAATGCCGCCGATCAGCACAAGCAGGTACGGAACCATCTGCAGCAGATGGTATTCGTGGACGATCGGCGTGCCGTGAGCCTGGCGAAAAGAGATGACCAGAATCAGTGCCAGTGCAGCAAAGGCAGCAGGAAGGGCAATCCAGAAGTTTTCACGGAATTTGTCTTTCATCCGGCATCCCTGCCCGTTGCAGGCAGCAATTGTCGTGTCGGAGATGAAAGAAAGATTATCACCGAACATGGATCCGCCCATGACAGAAGCTACACAAAGTGCCAGTGAAAAGCCGGAGGTCTCGGCAACAGCTGCGGCAATCGGAACGAGAAGTGTGATTGTTCCGACTGAGGTACCCATTGCGGTGGAAACGAAACAGGAAACGACAAAAAGTACCGCGACCGCATATTTTGCCGGAATCCAGGACAGCATGAAATAGGCGACGCTCTCGGCACTGCTTCTTCCAACGACACCGACAAAGGTGCCAGCGGCAAGAAAGATGAGCAGCATCGTGATGATGTTTTTATCACCGATTCCCTGTCCCATAAGGGCGATCTTGTCTTCAAACGGAACACTGCGGTTTTGAAGACAGGCAATAAGGATAGCAGCCAGAAATGCAACAACAATGGGAATGTTGTAGAAGCCCATCGGGATTTTCAAGATATACTCGGAATAAATGCCGAGCCCCAGATAGAATGCCAGAAAAACGGCGATGGGGAGCAGGGCGGATGGTTTTCCTTTTTTCATAGAAATAATTACCAGACCTTTCATGATTTTTAAAGATGTGTACAATCTGACCGGGCTGCTGTTTTTCTGGATAAGGAGCAGCTCTTTGGACTGGACAGTAGTTTGATTGTATCATTTTGATGAGAAATCGTAAAGCGCAAAAAACGAAAAAAAACACGCCTGATTTTGAGAAATTCCCAAAATCCGACGTGCCTTTTGCGGTGCATGCTGCGATGCAGGTTTCTTTACGATTTCTTATTATTTTGCAAGAAGCATCATAATCTGATTGCTTCTGCTTACAAATCTTGTCATCTCATCCGGAGAGAGCGGTTTATGGCTGATCATGGCCAGATCATACAGCTGCTCACAGAACAGGGATGTGTTCTCATTCTCACCATTTTTCAGAATATACTGAACAAGAGGATGTTTTGCATTCAGAATCAGGGTTTCCTGTCCACCGAACATGGACGGATCCATGCCGGTCATGCCGTACATCTTCATCATATCCTGCATCCGGCGATTCTCTTCGGAAAGAGTTACCATGGAGGATACGTTCTCATCCTTCAGATTTTCAACCTTGACGGTCAGATCCTTCTTTTCCAGCACTTTGCGGAAGAGATCGGTCAGGGTATTGGTAGCATCGGTCAGATCTTCGCCGGATTCCTCTTTCATATCGTTGGTCAGATCGGCGTCAATGCGCTGGAAGGTTACATGCTCGTTGCAGCGCTCCGCGTGGGTGATGAAAGCGGAGTCGATGTTGTGTTTCAGGATGACAGCGTCCATGCCCTGGCTGCGGAACATGTTGATGTACTGGCTCTGCTGAACCTCATCGGTGACGTAGTAAACCGTTGCTTTTTCCGGTTCCTTCTTCTCGTCTGCGTTCTCTGTGTTTTCGGCATTTTCAGTATTTTCAGCCTTCTCCTCTGTGTCCTTCGCCGGAGCTTCCTCTTTCTTATTTTCGTTTATGCAGTCCTCAAGAGTCAGATATTTGCCGTCGATGTTCTTGAACAGAATGTAGTCCATCATCTTCTTGGAGAATTTCTCATCCTTGATGCATCCGTATTTGATGAATGGATTGATATCATCCCAGTATTTCTCGTAGTTTTCGCGGTCAGTCTTGCACATACCGGAGAGCTTATCTGCAAATTTCTTGGAGATATAATCAGAAATTTTCTTTACAAATCCATCGTTCTGCAGTGCGCTTCGGGATACGTTCAGCGGAAGATCCGGGCAGTCGATCACACCTTTTAAGAGCATCAGATATTCCGGAATGACTTCTTTGATGTTGTCGGCAATAAATACCTGATTGTTGTACAGTTTAATGGTTCCCTCAATGGAATCATACTCCGTGTTGATACGCGGGAAGTAGAGGATACCTTTGAGGTTGAACGGATAGTCCATATTCAGATGGATCCAGAACAGCGGCTCACGGTAGTCATTGAAGACCTTGCGGTAAAATTCTTTGTAATCTTCATCGCTGCACTCATTTGGATGTTTCGTCCACAGCGGGTGGATATCACTGATGGAGACCGGGCGTTTGTTGATTTTTACTTTCTCTTTTGCCGGAGAAACCTCAACCTGCTCTTTGGTTCCGTCTTCTTTTTCTTTCTCTTCGTATTTTGCATCCTCGTGGATATGTTCTACCACAACGTCGTCATCTTTTAACTCGCTCTCGTCGATGGTCTCATATTCCTGCGGTGCATTTGCTTTGGAGAGGAAGATTTCAACCGGCATGAAGGAGCAGTATTTTTCAAGTACTTCACGAACACGGTATTCATTAGCGAACTCAAGGCAGTCCTCATTCAGAAACAGAGTGATTTCAGTACCAACGGTTGTTTTGCTGCCCTCGGACATATCGTACTCGGTACTTCCGTCGCAGGTCCAGTGTACCGGAGCAGAGCCTTCTTTATAGGAAAGAGAATCAATGTGAACTTCGTCAGCTACCATGAAGGCGGAATAAAAGCCAAGACCGAAGTGACCAATCATCTGATCTGAATTTGTTTTGTCCTTATATTTTTCCAGAAATTCGGTAGCGCCGGAAAAAGCGATCTGGGTAATATATTCTTCGACCTCGTCTGCGGTCATACCAATACCATTATCGATAAATTTCAGGGTCTTCTCATCCGGGTTTACGATCACCTGAATTGCTGCTTTATAGTCATCCGGCAGCGTATATTCACCCATGCCGTCGAGTTTTTTCAGCTTGGTGATAGCATCGCAGCCGTTGGAAACGAGCTCACGGACAAAGATATCGTGGTCGGAATACATCCATTTTTTGATAATCGGGAAAATATTGTCGCTGTTGATGGAAAGATTTCCATGTTTTGTACTCATGAAAAACACACTCCTTTTCTTAATAAAAATATTTTGTCCCAGTAAGGTGGGAATTGTAAGCTTATTTTTGCGCTACAGGAAATTTTGCTGAATTGTTCTATGAGCAAAAATTCCTCCGGGCAGGATCGTACTGCGGCAGAGGGCATGTGAAAAAAGAAATCATTTCTCGCACGCTTTTTCTGATTGGTCTGCAACATTTTTACTGCTCTGATAGTTATAGTAATACTGGCACAGGGAAAAGTCAAGAAAAAATTAGCACTCAAGAAAAAAGAGTGCTAACAAATCCGGAGAAAGCTGTGTATTTACAGGCGTTTCGAAGCTTTCTAAACTTTTTGTAAAATTGCCGGAAAGGGAATCACCGTTGTTTTCAGAAGGGTGGTATGATACAATAAAAAAGGCAGAAAGACTGCAAAAATCAGAGAAAAAGAGGGGGATGTCACTATGAGTATGGTTGCCATGATGGAACAGTTAAAGGCAGAAAAAGGACTGGGAGAGTACAAAAACATTGCGACCGGGCATGAAGTCGTAAAAGTCAATTGGGGAAAAACAATTTTGATGAACCTCATTGGTATGCATGGCTCGTCTGTCCGTGTCGGAAAGTTCTTTTTGTTTTATTTTACCCCTGCAGGGCTTGGAATCGTGGAGTATCACAGTAAGACAATGGAGGGGATTGATGATTTTCTGCCGTGGAAAGATGTTACGGATTTTAAAATAAAGAAAGGATTTCTGGAAAGCGATATGAAATTTACGTATCATGGGCAGAAATTCCACATGAAACTTACGAAGGTGATGATGACCGATCCGTGGGTAAAAGAGAATATGCAGAATCTCATGGCAAACAATTTTTACCGGCTTACAATGTAAGGAGAAAGTACATGGCGAATGTAACAAAGATGGCGCTGGAAGCGTCGTTAAAGAAACTTCTTTTGAAAAAACCGCTGGACAAAATTACGATCAATGATCTGACAACAGACTGCGGAATCAGCCGCATGGCGTTTTATTATCATTTCAAGGATATTTATGATCTTGTCGAGTGGGCGTGCCTTGCGGATGCAACACAGGCGCTGCAGGGAAAGAAGACGTATGAAACATGGCAGGAGGGGCTGCTGCAGATTTTTGAGGCGGTGCTCGAGAACAAACCGTTTATTATGAATGTTTACCATTCTGTGAGCCGTGAGCAGATAGAGACGTATCTTTTTCATCTGACACATGATCTGCTGTACGGTGTTGTGCAGGAAAAAGCAAAAGGTACGGGAATTTCAGAGGAAGATCAGAACTTTATTGCAGATTTCTATAAGTACAGCTTTACAGGTGTCATGCTGGACTGGATTAAGGACGGCATGAAAACGGATTACCACGAGATTGCGGAAAAAATGTACCGTACGATGGAAGGAAATGTTGTCAATTCCATCCGAAATTTCCAGAAAAAAGAATAGATGATAGTTCCGGGATACCGTTTTCTTTACAAAACAGGGCGAGTGATAAATTTTTTATCACTCGCCCTGTTTTGTAAATGGAAAAGCCGGGAAAAATAAAGTAAGATACAAATTGTCAAGAGACAACAGCAACACAACAGAAGCTTGTAAAACAAAGAAAGCAGCATAAACAATACAAATCCGTGAGGAAAAGCATGACTCAGGAAGTTGTATTTTGAAAAAGAAAGGATGAGTGTCTATGTCAAAAAAAGGATTAAAATTCGGAATCGCATCAGCAGCAGTCATCGGA
>ENA-OUQM01000631-OUQM01000631.1-human-gut-metagenome-genome-assembly--contig:-NODE-631-length-22236-cov-3.944592_pt1 | contig 22236 bp, 22 predicted proteins | sample MGYA00237949_ERZ548830 | MGnify/ENA primary metagenome ERZ548830 (study PRJEB26490, sample SAMN05194706) | human gut metagenome | biome: terrestrial biome; feature: human-associated habitat; material...
GGTGATGAAGGTGTCGACGATCTTCTTCTCAGACAGGCCACCCACGATACCGATGACGATGGCCATCACGAAGAACCACGTGGAGGCCTCATCGAAGTACCACTGGCCGATGGGCAGACCGGTGATGACGGCGGACCAAGCCTGGGTAATAACGTTGCCCTCGGCATCGTACACGCCGTTGTCGAAGAAGCCAGCCACGCCGGCGTTAAGGTCGGCGAGCGGGATGAAGCCAACGATCATGACTGCGAAGGTGAAGGTGAAGATGCCCAGGACGGCCTTCTGGCGACCAGTGAGCTTGACGTCCTTGGTGACCTCAGCGGCGGCAGCGCCGTGGGCCTCCTCGGCGTCCTTGAGCTCCTGCATGGACAGGATGGTGGAACCCTTGTCAGCCTTGACCTTCTTGGCGTAGTTCATCACGAAAGCGATGGAGATCAGGGTGGTCACAGCCCACAGAACGAGGCCGAGGCCGATGATGATGGTCTGGTTGACCTCGATGCCGACGCCGGTGAGGGCGTCAACGGCGGCACCGACGGCGAACGGGTTGACCGTGGAGCCAAGGCAGCCGCAGCCAGCGCCGAGCAGGACGGTGGCGGCGCCGACCAGCGGGTCAAAGCCGGCGGCCATCATGGTGGCGGCGAGCAGGGCGTAGAACGGCACGGTCTCCTCGCACATACCATAGGTGGTACCACCGAGGGAGAAGATGAGCATCAGGACGGGGACCAGCATGATCTCGCGGCCATGGAGCTTCTTGACCAGAACGGCAATGCCGTTATCCAGGGCGCCGGTCTCGGTCATCATGCCGAGGAAGCCGCCGAGAATCATAACGAACAGGCAGACGGGCAGAGCGTCTGCGAAGCCCTTCACCGGGGCGGTGAAGAAGTCGCTCGGACGAGCAGCGGTAACGGCGCCGCCGGAAGTACCGGAAATGACGACGGTGATAACCGCAACGATAGCCAACAGGAGCAGAAGAATGGTGAACGATGAAGGCATGCCGCGCTTTTTCTTAGCGGTCTCAGTCATTGTTCTCATCCCCCCTTCTTTAACAAGTGTCATTGATCTTGCTTACGCGGCCTTTCCGTGCCGTGCGCACCGCATGGGCAAGATTGCTACCAAGGAACCGCTCGGAGCGCGCAGCGATGCGCTCCGAGCGGACCGACAAGTCGCTCTTACTTGAGCGTGGCGTACATAATCGCCTTGATGGTGTGCATGCGGTTCTCGGCCTCGTCGAAGACCTTGGACTGCTTGGACTCGAAGACGGCGTCCTCGACCTCCATCTCGGTGACACCGAACTTCTCGGCGATGTCCTTGCCGATGGTGGTGTTGGTGTCGTGGAAGGCCGGCAGGCAGTGCAGGAAGATCGCAGAAGGATCAGCCATGGCCATGAGCTCGGTGGTGACGCGGTAGTCCTGGAGCTGGTTGATGCGCTCGGTCCAGACCTCGTCGGGCTCGCCCATGGAGACCCAAACGTCGGTGTAGATGACGTGAGCACCGGTGCAGGCGTCCTTCACGTCGGAGGTCAGCTTGATGGTGCAGCCGTTCTCCTCGGCGATGGGCTTGCAGGCCTCGATGACGTCGTCAGCGGGCATGCACTCCTGCGGGCCGCAGGCCACGAAGTTCATGCCGAGCTTGGCGCAAACGACCATGAGGGAGCGAGCGACGTTGTTCTTGCAGTCGCCCATGAAGACGAGGGTCTTGCCCTTGATGTCGTAGTTGAAGTTCTCCTGAACGGTCAGGATGTCGGCGAGCATCTGGGTGGGGTGCCACAGGTCGGTCAGGCCGTTCCACACCGGAACGCCGGACTTGGCGGCGAGCTCCTCGACGTCCTCCTGGTCGAAGCCACGGAACTCGATGCCGTCATACATACGGCCGAGAACGCGGGCGGTGTCCTCGATGGACTCCTTCTTGCCCATCTGGGACGAACCGGGATCGAGGTAGGTGACGCCCATGCCGAGGTCCATGGCGCCAACCTCGAAGGCGCAGCGGGTGCGCGTGGAGGTCTTCTGGAACAGCAGGACGATATTCTTGCCCTCGAGGTAGCGGTGCGGGGTGCCCGCGCGCTTGAGGTCCTTGAAGTTCTTGGAGAGCTTCAGCATGTACTCGATCTCCTCGGTGGTGAAGTCGAGAAGGCGCAGGAAGCTGCGACCGGAGAGATTAACGCCCATGTGGGCTCCTTTCATACATATGAATGGGTCATGCGGATGCCCAATGCACCCGCATCGAAGTACGACGGCGCACCGGAGCCGATGCGCCGCCGAAGAAGATGCTTAGAGATCCTCGCGCCAGAAAGGCATGCTCATGCAGCGCGGGCCGCCACGGCCACGGGACAGCTCAGCGGAGGGAACGACCAGGAGATCCAGGCCCTCCTTGTAGAGCACGTCGTTGGTGACGGTGTTGCGGGCGTACACGCAGATCTTGCCGGGGGCAACAGCCAGCGTGTTGGAACCGTCGTTCCACTGCTCGCGAGCAGCAGCGATCGGGTCGCCGCCACCGCAGGGGATCAGCTTGATCTGATCGACGCCGGTAGCATCCTCGAGGATGTGCTCGAGCGTGTCGACCATTTCCTTGATGTTGACCTCGCCGGGGTTATTGCCCGGGGTCAGCTCGTACACCTTGAGGGTGCCCATGATGGCCGGGTGGATAGTGAACTTATCCACGTCGATCTGGGTGAAGACGGTGTCGAGGTGCATCATGGCGCGGTTGTTCGGGATGTCGAAGGCGAGGATGCGATCGACCTTGGAGTCGCTGTTCCAGAAGATGTTCTGGGCCATGACGTCGATGGCGGCAGCCTGGGTGCGCTGGGAGATGCCCACGGCCAGGGTGTGCTCGTTGATGTTGAGCACGTCGCCACCCTCGGTATGGTAAGCGGCGTCACGACGGAAGTACAGGGAGACGTCCTTGTAGTCCGGGTGATACTTGAAGATGTACTTGCCGTACAGGGTCTCGCGGTTGCGGGTGACGGAGTACATGCGGTTCAGGCAGACGCCGTTGCCGACGACCGCGAACGGGTCACGGGTGAAGTACAGGTTGGGCATCGGGTCGATGATGAGATCGGACTCGGACTCGGTGTTGACCAGGGAGTCAAGCGTGGTGGAGCTCACGAGCGGCATCTCGATCTCGGCCTTGGTGAGACCGGCCATCGTCTTCTGGACGAACTCGAGGTTATCCTTGATGGAATCGAGCTTCTCGCGGACGACCCTGGGCATCTCCTGGCCCTTGATGCCGGCCTCGGCGATGTACTGATCCAGGAACTCCTGGCGTGCATCGGGGTTCAGGTCGAAGACCTCGGCAACGAGCTTCTCAAGATAGAGAACCTCGACACCCTGGTCGCGCAGGATCTGGGCAAAGGTGTCGTGCTCCTCCTGAGCAACCTCGAGGAAAGGAACGTCGTCAAAGAGCAGGCGCTCCAGCTCGAACGGCGGCAGATTCAGAAGCTCCTCGCCGGGCCTGTGCAGGCAGACCTTTTTGAGCTGTCCGATTTCGCTCGGGACATGCAAGCCTTTCGTCATTGCCTCCTACCTTTCTTTTCTGGAACCGCATGTGCGATTCCGGTTCAAGCCCCTCGCGGGGCTCCGTTCAACAGTTACCGTTATATCCAAATTTCAGAGAGGGATACACGAGAACGCCAAACGGACGATATTGAGGAGTGAACGGTATATCTCGATCAATCTCCCAGTTGGCCGCTTTTATCTAATAAAGCGTTTTACGTGCGTAAATATCGTTCCTGGCGGAGTTTACCATGAGGGATAAATGAATAAGAACATACTCATTATTGCATATTTTCGTACTTGTTCTGCATATTGGGAAGTAGCTGGCCTGGGATTTTGCACTGGTAATCAATATGCAGTGCCTGAAAAGATTTATTCAGAATTCTTCCCATAGGGACCGTTTAGCCGCCGAATCCTACCGTCCGCCCCACCCGCGTGTCATCGGCCTGACGATCGCGACGGCCGCGCATGCAACGGACATGAGACATCCTGTGGCCCCGATGAAGGGCATAATGACCGAAATCGACCTGAACGGCATGTGCTTGATGCGTTGCACGACCTTTGCACGCCAGAAGAATCCCCCGCTTCCGCTATCATGGGTAAGATTGACGCTCAAAGCGTCCCTGTGTTCGATTCGTCTGCAACGGTGGTGCCCTACTTATGGAGCAAGCGATGCCATACATATATGTGGCTGCCGCGGCCTTCATCGCCACGTACCTGTGCGTGCCGCTCACCAAGCGGCTGGCGCACCGACTCGGCGCGATCGACTACCCCTCTAAGCGCCGCATCAACACCAAGCCCATCCCCCGTCTGGGCGGACTCGCCATGTTCGCAGGACTCTGCGTCGCACTCATCGTCGAGATAGCGGGCATCAAAATCTTGGGTTGGCCCCCCATCCTCATCCCTCACCCCAGCATGAGCATCAGCTACCCGATCCTGGGCCTGTCCTTCCTCGTGATCGTGATCACGGGCGCCGTCGACGACGTGCACTCGCTCAGCCCGCGCAGCAAACTCCTCGGACAGATCCTCTCCGCCTGCATCGCCGCCGCCGGCGGCCTGCTCATCGGCCGCGTGGTCAATCCGTTCGCCCCGGGCACCTATATCGAGCTCGGTCTCATCGCCTACCCCATCACCGTCATCTATCTCGTGGCCTTCACGAACATCATCAACCTCATCGATGGTCTGGACGGCCTGGCCGCCGGCATTTCGGGCATCGCGTCGCTTTCTATGTTCTCGTTCGCCGTGCTCTCCGGCCGCCTCGACGCAGCCGCGCTGTCCATCGCGCTGTTCGGAGCCTGCCTCGCCTTTTTGCGCTACAACTTCTACCCCGCGTCGATCTTCATGGGCGACTCCGGCTCGCTGCTTCTCGGCTTTGGACTGGGGACCATCTCGCTTCTCAACGTGAGCCGCACCGCCGCGCTCACCTCCCTCATCATCCCCCTCATCGTGGCCGGCGTGCCCATCCTCGACACGCTCTCGGCGATCGTCCGTCGCAAGCGCGCCCATGTGAGCATCGGCCAGGCGGACACGGGCCACATCCACCACCGTCTCATACGTGAGGGCTACGACCAGCGTCAGGCGGTGCTGCTCATCTACGCATGGTGCCTGCTCCTGTCGCTCGGCGCCGTGGTGATCAACCAGGTGAGCGTGGGCTGGCGCGTCGCCATCTTCCTGGTCCTGCTCGCCTGCTCCGCGCTGTTCGCCACCAGGCTCCACCTGTTCGAACCCGTCCTGCGCCATCACTACAACCCCAAGACGCAGCAGGACGAGATCGTGACCCCCGACGACCCGGCCTTTGCCGCCGAGGAACGAGCCGCGGCTGAGATGCGAGAAGAGCGCCTCGAGCACCTCATCCCCGGAAAATCGCCCAAGAGCACCGATTCCCACAAGTAGACGAACGGCATCGCCCGAGCGCACATGCCTCGTGGCACGCACGACCAGCAAAGGAGAAGTCATGCCCAACGAGCTCAGCTACGAGGTCAGCCTCGAACGCAGCAATCAAATCCGCGCCGACCTGCCGCAGCACCCCGAGAAGTACACCATGCTCACCGGCGATCGCCCCACCGGCCGCCTGCACTTGGGCCACTACTTTGGCACCCTCAAAAGCCGCGTCGAGCTGCAGGAACTGGGCGTCCACACCAACGTGCTCATTGCCGACTACCAGGTCATCACCGACCGCGACAGCACGGACAACATCCAGGACAACGTCTACAACATGGTCATCGACTACCTGGCATGCGGCCTGGACCCCGACAAGACCATGATTTACACGCACTCCGCGGTTCCCGCTTGCAACCAGCTCATGCTGCCGTTCCTCTCCCTCGTCTCCGAGGCCCTGCTCCAGCGCAACCCCACGGTCAAGGCGGAGATGGAGGCTTCCGGCCACGAGCTCACCGGCCTGCTCCTCACCTATCCCGTGCACCAGGCCTGCGACATCCTGTTTGCCAAGGGCAACGTGGTCCCCGTGGGCCGCGACCAGCTGCCCCACATCGAGCTCACCCGCACGATCGCCCGCAAGTTCAACAACCGCTACGGCAACGTGTTCCCCGAGGTCGACGCTTTGCTGTCCGATACTCCGCTGCTCCCCGGCCTCGACGGCCGCAAGATGAGCAAGTCCTACGGCAACGCCATCAACATCTCGATGACCGCCGAGGAGACCGCGAAGCGCATCAAGAAGAGCCAGACCGACGGCGAGCGCATGATCACGTTCGACCCCGAGGCGCGCCCCGGCGTGTCTGGCCTGCTCTCCACCGCCGCGATCTGCACCGGCCGTTCCGAGGTCGAGATCGCCGAAGAGATCGGCATGGGCGGCTCCGGCCAGCTCAAGAAGTACGTCACCGAGAGCGTGAACGAGTACTTCGCCCCCATCCGCGCCCGCCGCGAGGAACTGGTCCAGGATATGGACTACGTCAAGGACGTCCTGCGCGAGGGCAATCGCCGTGCCAACGAGGTCGCCGAGGCGACGCTCGCCGAGGTGCGCGAAGCCATGGGAATGGTGTACTAAGCCATCCGCCACACACGCGCGCGCGGCGACACGCGAATGGGCCATCTTCACGTGCCCGCACTTTCGACATAGCCAAGGTCTTACGAGGTGGGTGATAATAAGCCCGCCTCGTTATTTACGTTGTATGGGGGACTGCATGTACCGACTTGTTGCCAGCGATATGGATGAGACGTTTCTCGATGCCGACCACGCCATCCCGGCGTCCAACCTCCGGGCACTCAAACGCATGAGGGAGCTCGGCGTGCTGTTCGTCCCTTCGAGCGGGCGATGGTATTCCTCGATCATGGACAACTTCTCGGGGGAGGCCCGCGAGCTGATCGAAGACGGCTATGTGCTCTCCTATAACGGCGGCTTCATCAACCGCGTGGGAGACCCCACCCCGCTCACCACCTGCGGCCTTTCCAACGAATGTGCGAACGCGATCTATGCAAAGGGGCTCGAACTCGGACTCTGCATGCACGTCAACGTCGCCGACGGCCACGTGTTCGTGAATGACGCACCCACGCGGGAGCGCGACTATCTGGAATCGATCACCGGGGTCACTCATTTTCGCGGATCCGATCATCCCGACCTCTCATTCCTTGAAGGCCGTGGCATCGTGAAGATCCTGTATGTCGACTGGGACTTCGATGCGCTGCAGGAATTGGGTCGCAAACTCGCGCCCATGGCCGAGCGCCTCGGTGTTGACATCACCTTCTCCTCCAAGCGCTACCTCGAACTCATGCCCGCAGGCGTTGACAAAGGGACGGGGCTCACGCGCCTTGCCGATATGCTGGGAATCCCGATGTCCGAGGTCATCGCCGTTGGCGATTCCGCAAACGACCTCTCCATGATCAAAGCGGCGGGGCTGGGAGTCGGCGTGGCGAATGTCACCGACGACGTGCGGCCGTATTGCGATGTCATCCTTGAAACGGCCGGGACCGACGGCGCGTTCTCCGAGCTCGTCGAGCGATTCCTCGAGCCCTAACGCCCGCATGACGCCGCGTCTTTCTATTTGTAATCCTCGGCTAACTTGTGGAGAGCCTGTGTGCTGGACGGTCTGCTACTTGGGTCTCAGAGAATTAGCTATAGTTAACTCAACGAAGGCACAGGCGAATTAAAGACCTTCGACACGAACGTTGCGCCTTCCCTCCCCTCGCGCAACACCTCTTTGGAAAGGCGCCCCGCACATGTGGGGCGCCTTTCTTGACTACAATGGCGGTATCGATCGGAAGTGAGGATGGCATGGCAGACCGGGACACCGACGGATTCTTCAACCGCGTATACGACATGGTGCGCCAGGTGCCCTGCGGCATGGTTGCCACGTATGGTCAGATTGCCAAGCTCGTTGGTGAGCCCCGTCGAGCTCGATATGTGGGATACGCCCTGCACGTCAATCCGGAACCCGGGGACATACCTTGTCACCGCATCGTATTCGCGGGCGGGCGCCTGGCGGAGGGTTTCGCCTTCGGCGGACCCGAGGTGCAGCGCGCATTGCTCGAGGATGAAGGCGTTGCCTTCCTCGCAAATGGGCATGTCGACCTGCAGGCCTCTCGCTGGCCCGCAGGCCTGGTATGACAAGGGGCGCCAACTGAACTGCGCCCCTTCCCGTATTTGAAACTTTGACAGGCAACCCAATCAGACAGTCGCTTCGAGCGCATCCTCTGCACGGTCGACCGTGCTTCTGACCTTGGCGCCCTGCTTGAACCACGAGCGCAGGTCCTCGAGGGTGCTGCCCGCTGCATACACCTTGATTTTACGACCGCCCTTCGTAGTCACCGTACAGCGGTCGCCGCTCTCACTGTCCTCGTGCGCCGTGACCTTCTTGAGGTAATCGCGGCGAAACGCCACGACGCGGGCATTGCTGATCTCGATGAACCAATCGTCGTCGACAAGCGAAGTGCCCGTGGCACCTCGACTTGTCATCTCCTCGGCGAAGGAGAAACCGAGTTCGCGCTCCTGCCTGCCAATCTCGAGGATGCCGCGGGCGGGCATGCTGAGCATGAGCAGGGGCAGGAGTCCCCCTATGAACAGGAAGAGGAACGGGACGAGCAAGAGCAGACGAGCGCCGGCATCGGTGAAAACAGCCATGAAGGCGATCACGAGCGAGAAGACGAGTGCCATGCCGTTGAAAACAATCGTCAACGGCTTGATGGCAGACCAACACAGGCCCGCCTTGGTCATGGGACCGTCGACAGCGTCCGAGATCTCGATGCCCTCTTCCTCCAGACGGGCGAGGAGGTTGAGCGAGCACACCCCCTCGAGGCTTATCGAGCAGAACTTTCGATCGCCCTCGAACAGGTCGATCCTCATCATCTGCGTGTGAAGCGTTGCGCGAGTGATGTTGCCAAACGTCGACTCCCTGCGGATGCCGAAGACGTTGCGCGAGAGAATGCGCTCACCATCCACGTCGATACGCGGGATGCTCAACAGCGCCCAAATGGCCATGCCTGCGAGCGCCACGGCGTGGCCGAACCACACGAGCTCGTGGTCCCACTCGCCCAGCGAGACGCCCTGCCAGACGTAAACACCCAACATGAGCAGCTCGAACGCGACAGCGCAACATGCCATGATCGTGCGAATGGCATCGGGCATGCGCACCGTGAAGCGATCGAGGCTTTCCGTCGCCTCACTGCGCTCGCGCGCGCCGCGGCGGGCGACCCATGCAGTGAGCGGGCCAACGATGAACACGGTCATACCGACGCGCAGAATGGATTCGAGCAGATTACTCATAGGGGCCACCGCCTCGGGCTCTGGAGATTAACTGCAGGAAACGCTACCAGAACGATGGGATGCGCACAACGTAAGGGGCCGCGCATCGGCAAGCGGCGGCATCGCAATCGCCCGGCGAACAGATGATGATCGGCGCCGGGCCAGACGAATTAAACAAAAGGGCGGCCGACTGCGCCCTCGCAGGCGCACCGTCGACCACCCTTCACGTCGCAGCGACCCTACGAGCCGTCCGACACGAAACGCGCTCCGCCAGAGCGCTACCCAATCTTGCGGATGCTCGGGATCGCCCAGGTGATTCCCGAGAGAATCACCATCGCCGCACCGATGAGCACGAAGCACGCGCTTACGCCGATGGCGTCCGCGAACAAGGTCGACGCGACGAGCCCCACGGGCATGGCCCAGCTGCAGACCGCTCCGTACAGGCCGAAGACGCGGCCCATGCACTCGGGATCGACGCGCTCCTGCATGAGCGCCATCTGCGGCGCGCTGTACAGCGGACTCGAGACCCCCATCGCGAACGTAAGCCCCAGAAACACAACGAGCGCGGAAGGGGGTACGAGGCCGCCCGCGAGCGTGACCGCTCCGAAGAGGCCGATGGCCAGCGTGCACGAGAGCGCACGGTTCTTAAGGCCGCCCGTCGCCCCGATCCAGCCGCTCGCCGCGATCATGCCGACCGAGAACGCGATCTCCGCGATGGCCGACTGCGTAGTGGTGCCCCCAAAATGATCGAACACCATGAGCGGGAACAGCGCGGATATGGGCGAGAACAGGACCGAGAAGGCGAAACCGATCCAGAGCATGGCGAACAGACCGTGATGACGTTTGAGCTCGCGGCACCCGTCGGCCGTCTCCAATAGGAAGGCCCGCACCGCGTGGTGCGACGCCTCGGCGTTCTCCTCGGGCGTATGGCGCTCGGGCGCCGGCGTCTTGATGCCGGAGGTCGCCACCGCGATGCTCGCGAGCACCGCGCCGGCGACATCGAGCGCGATCATGAAGGTCAGGCCAAACGCCGGGTAGACCACCGCGGCGATGGCGTTGCCGATAATGTAGCTACCAGACTGCATGAACTGCAGCATGCCCGCCAGCTTGCCGAGCGCCTCGGGCGGGGCGATGAGCGGCGTGAGCGCGTTGAAGGCGGGCGCATGGAGCGTGCTGCCCAGCGCACGGACGAACAGCACCGCCGCCACGACGGCGACAGAGAGGTCGCCCCGAAGCGAGCCGAAGACAAGCGTGAGACTCACGGCCGCGATGAAGAGATCGGCGCCGATCATGAGACGCTTGATGGACGTGCGGTCCACGATGGTGCCCGCGAAGGCGCCGAGGAGCGCCATGGGCAAGAAGGCCGCCAGGCTCACGAACGACAAGGCGCTCGCGGAGCCAGTGGTGAGGGTGACGTGCCAGATGAGACCCATCTGCAGAATGGAGCTCGTGAGCACGGAGAAGAACTCGCCGATCCAGACGATGGCGAGCGAACGCTTCCAAGAAGCGCGGGGATTCGGTTGTGTCATGGAATAATCCTTTGATGCGATCGGTGATATGCAGCGAAGTACCGGTCGCTCACGCGACCGTGGCTAGAGCCAAATCCTCATGGAAACAAGCATGGTGCAGCTCCCCTTTCCAAATCTCGAGGTAAACCTTCAGTCGTGAGTGGGGGCTATTATAGGGACTTGCGAGCCGAGATGCAACAGGGCGACCTCTACGGAGCGTAGATGCCGGGCGCCCCGAACCACTTATGCCATGCGAGACGGCATCCGATTATTCTTGACATGGTCTCAATGTGATATCACAATGCAATCAGCAGTCGCACGGACTGCCCGGGGATTCGCCTCCTCCCCATCGCAATCTGGAGGCGGCGCCGGGGCCGTCACGCAAACGCCGGCGCAGTCGTGAAAGGAACTCACATGAGCGTGGAAAAGCAACTCAAGGCCACGTCGGGCTATGGCATGCTCGCCACCGTCATCGCGGCGCTGCTCGCCATCGTCGGCCTCTTCATCTGGAGCCTCGCCGGCATCGCCGGAACGCCGGACGGCGTCGACGCGCCTGCCGTCTACGGCTGGGGCCTAGGGTTCAGCATCGTCGCCTTTTGTTTTTGGTTTTTGCCGCTGAACGGCTTCTTCTCGCTTCAGCCCGGCCAAGCTCGCGTGTGCATCCTCTTTGGCAAGTACGTGGGCACCGTGCGCGACGAGGGCTTTTTCTGGGCAAACCCGTTCTTTAGCAGGAGCATGGGCGTGAGCGGCGCCTCCGAGGACGCCATGGCCGCAGCCGCCGCAAAGGCAAGTCTTTCCCTGAGCGAGAGCGTCAAGGCGGCGGGCAACGCCGCCAAGGGTCTGTCCACCACCATCTCCACCCGTGTGCGTACCCTGAACGGCGAGCGCTTGAAGGTCAATGACAAGATGGGCAACCCCATCGAGATCGCCACCGTCGTGGTGTGGCACGTGGCCGACACCGCCAAGGCCCTGTTCGACGTGGACGACTACCAGAGCTACGTGGCCATGCAGGCCGAGACGGCGCTCCGCCACGTGGCCAGCGTGTACGCATACGACCACCTGGAGGACGAGTCCGACGCCTCCGGCGCCATCACGCTGCGCGCCAACGTCGAGGAGGTCTCCGAGACCCTGCGCCGCGAGCTGGCGATGCGCCTGGCCCCCGCCGGCGTCGAGGTCGACGACGCACGCCTCACGCACCTCGCCTACTCCCCCGAGATCGCCCAGGCGATGCTGCGTCGCCAGCAAGCGGAGGCCGTCATCGCCGCGCGCAAGAAGATCGTCGAGGGTGCCGTCTCCATGGTCGACATGGCCGTTAAGGAGATGGCCGCAGGTGGCACCATCGAGCTGGACGACGAGCGCAAAGCGCAGATGGCCAGCAACCTCATGGTGGTGCTCTGCGGTGAATCCGAGGCGCACCCGGTCCTGAACGCAGGTTCTCTGTACTAACCACCCAACCTCAGTTTAGGGACAGTCCCTAAACTGAGGTTTTGATACGCTTGGAAGCGTTCCAGCTACACGCATCTCAGCTCGATAAGAAAGCACGTCATGGCACGCAAGCAATACCCCCTTCGCATAGACCCCGCCATATGGGAGGCCGTCCAACGCTGGGCGGACGATGAGATGCGCAGCGCCAACGGCCAGGTGGAGTGGATCTTGCGCGACGCCCTCAAGCGCGCGGGAAGACTGCCAAAGAAGGAGGGACGCTCCAGGGGGGGGCGAGAAATAACCCCATTCGGAGAACGCCGAGCGCCCGAGCCTCCGCTCCGAGCGTGTATCCCAACTGCCGATGACGCTATGATCGGCCGCTGACCTGGCATTTTCAGGCCCACTTGCCGACATGATCGCCCCCGTTCCCGCCCCTCGTGGCAGAATGGGGGCGATTCTCGTTGAGGAGGCCCCATGAACGCAACCGTGCGCGCATCGCTCATCGCCGTAGCCGCCATCGCCACCGCATGCTGGGCGGTTCCCGCCCTCCTGGTCGGCGCCGTCCCGCCCGATGCAGGGATGTTCACCATAATGGCGCTCCTCTACGCCCTTCTACCAATCACCGCGGTCGCCCTCGGCCTGCTCGCCGCGGGCTCCGCGCGAACGCTCTTCTGGTTGCCTGCGGCGCTCGGGGCCGCCTTCGCCCTCCTATTTCCCCTCACGGTCGAGGGCAGCCAGGACGTCGCGTTCTACGGCATCTTCTATACCGCCATTGGATACGTCGCCATGGGGCTGCACGTCAGCATGGCCAAGCGGTGTCGCCCACCACGTTGAACCAGATGTCCATAACCAGATGTCCATAAAGGGCCGTACGGGGCGGCGCTTTCGGTGCGCCTACCGGATCGTCAGTGCGACTGCCGGATCTTCGGTACACCCATCCGATCTTCAGTGCAGCTGCCGAATCTTCGGTGCGCCTGTGAACCATTTTCCATGCAACATATGGTTCACAGGTGCACCGAACTTTTCAAAGCGCCCCGAAGTTGAAAGCGGATACTCGTCGGTCGCCCAACGCCCCAATCACACCATGTCCCATGAATTTCCCAGCTCACAAGCATGTACAACAGATTTTGCAGAGGCCGGCGGTCCTTGCCGCATAAGATGTACAACAGATTCGATAGCGCCCGCGGCGTGTTCGCGAGACGCTCCTTCACGACCGGGAGGTGACGATGGACATCAGCAACCAGATCAAGACGCGGCGCGAGGCGATGGGCCTCTCGCAAGAGCAACTCGCCGAAAAGCTCTATGTATCGCGTCAGACGATCAGCAACTGGGAGCGGGACAAGACGTATCCGGACGTCCAGAGCCTGCTCATGCTGAGCGTCCTGTTCGACACCTCCATAGACACGCTCGTGAAGGGAGACGTGACCGTTATGGAAAAGGCTGTCGAGAGAGACCGCAAGTGCTTGGGAACGCGGATGCTGCGGCTGGCCGTGCTGATGCTCGCGCTGCTCGTATTGCCTTTTGCCCTAATATTCTCACCTGCGTTTGACTGGATGCGGGGGTATTGGGGCGTGGAGATCGCCGCCATAGTAACGCTCATCCCCGCAATAGGCGCCCTTGTTTTGAGTAACACCATAGAGAACATCAAGCAGGAGAACGACTTGGCTACCTATAAGGAGATCCTCGCCTTCATGAACGGCGAGGCGGAGATCGAGCGCGATCCTCGGGCCCTCCCCCGCCGCGGCTGGGCAGCGAAGCATCGTCATGCCTACAACGCGCTGACAATTCTCGCCGGCGGCATCATCGGCGCGGCAATCGGCTACATCATTTGGGGGTTGCTGAACTAACCAGCCTGCCGTCGGGCCAGGCATCCGTCGATTGCCTATGGCTTCTCCGAAATTACCTTGGGCTCTTGCGGTATCCCCGCAACTCCCCCGAAATGTCTATGGGCCCCTTGCAATTGTCTATGCTGTTCAGCCAATTCAAGGGGCCCAATCGGAAGGAAGCCATAGGCAATCTTTCGGACGTTAATGCTGGAGCTCGGTTAGCCCTTGCCCTCACATTGAGGCTCATCGTCGTCATCGATGACGACCAGGGCGATTCCACTACCGAGACTGCCCACGACCCAAGGTAGCCAGAACAAGCCGGAGACACCCTCGGAGGTGCCCATGGCGGACGCGGCGAAAAGCCATACCAGCGCCACCATCGTGGCGACGAGCATGATCACCATGCAGGCCTTCCCCTTGCGGTCGGCGGCGCCTCGACGCCTGGGGTTGTTAGCGCGCAGATAGGCCTCGCGGCTCCGCTGGTCGAGCTGCGCCAGCTCGTCATCGCTCAGCGCAACGGTCTCGAGCCACTCCTTGTTGTAGTCCGCAAGGTCCGTGCGCCCCCAGAGCATGCCCCAGTGGACGATCATCCCGACACCGAACGCAACCAGCACCATCATCAGTGAATTGCCGTATACTTGCACGTTGGACTCAACCTCGAACAAACCTGCCACGGCAACCCCGAGCAGAATCACTGCAATGCCGGCCACGATTGCGATCGAGGCGCGGCGCCGAGCAGTCGCCTTCTCCTCCGCCGTATAGAAATCAGCGACGTAGGGGTGAGCCTTGGCAAATGCGGCGTGGTCCATGCCCGCAGGAATGGTAAACGCGAGGCCGGCGGCAACGAACGCGAACGTCGCGAAAAGGACGATGCCGTCCGAGTGCATGACCTCGTCGGTGAAGATGGCGGCCGCCGCACCGAGGATAAAGAGCACGACGCCGATCGCGATTTTGTGCGCGAAGGTGACCATGTGCTCGTCGTAACCACATACATCCGTAGCTGGACCGGCGGGGATAGCACAGACACCGGCGGAGGAACGTGCGCGTACAGGTCCCGCAGGTTCACCAAGAGATGCATCCCGCGGTGCGACGGTCAACGGACCAGCGGACATATCGCCAACGGCGCCCTCCGTGGCCACACGCACCGGCGAGTAGCCGCCAAGATCATCCCGAGAGGGGACGCCGTGGCGGGATACATCACCCTGCACCAAATCGTCCAGCGAGCATTCGAAGATCTGGCACATCTTGATGAGCTTGTCCATCTCCGGATAGGACTTTTCGGCCTCCCATTTGGTGACGGATTGACGGGACACCCCGAGCAACATAGCGAGTTGCTCCTGGGTCATGTGGCGCTCTGCGCGAAGGTACTGCAGATTGGTGCGGAAGCTCATGATGGGTCCTCTCGTTGGCTGGGGCGAGAGTCCGAACGGCGCAATCCAACTCAATGAGCGCCCGAACTCGACATCCAGCGTTTGGCGTTTGTCCTGCCGGCGACTTACACACTACGGTTGCCGCACGGCGAGAACCACCAACTTGGGGCTTCATTTTACGCAACTTGCAGGCACCCTGCGGTTGCAAACCGCAGGTAGATTGGCTAGACGTGAAATGAGGCGGAACTTGCACCCCAATTCTCCAAAGAGGCAAGGTGCAGAAGAAGCGCAATGCGGAATCGTACAGCCCAAGGCCGTCAGGACAAGCCAGCACTTACCAACTAGAACGTGTGTTCGTATTATATGATATACTAAACCTAGCGACATGGGCGGTGCCCTCCGAGTCCTTGCAGGGGGTTAGGAGGGTTCCCATGGCGAAGTTCACCGCAATGCTGCTCGCAGCTGCCGTGCTCGTTCTATCGATCACGCTACTTGTTCTTGCCGTTTTCTAACGGCCGAGGGGTGAGACTCGCCATATAAGGGAACAGCCGCCCTGGCAGGAGCGGCTGTTCGTGCGGGTTTCACCCCACTGCTTCAACTCCAGGAGGGCGTACGCCTCCCTAGTCGCCACCAGTATACCCGCTTTCCGGCGCCCCTGCACGCCTCCGCGGGCTCCTGGGGCGGTGCCGGGCTTCGCGAGCCCGGCACCGTTTTTACAACGCCGCCGTCAAGACGGGTCAATCGATTTAAATAACGAAGAACCTAGCCCTGGCTTCGAAAACCGCGTACGAGAGCGACCAGATTCAAACCGAACGTCAACACGATGAGCGCGACTGCGCAGGCGACGTAAACATCAATGGTGTCGTACCACGCAGAAGCATTGTCCACGTGAGCGAAATGCTGCAGCTGCATCAACACTCCCAAAAGCGACAACGCTGCAGCAAGCCCACTGGCCCCTATGAGCGCCGGCATCGCTTTCGAACGTGCAGCAACAGCCGCTGCAAGTGCGAGAACGACAGCCACCACGCCCGGAAGAAGCTGGGTTGCAACCAAGACAAAACCAGATCCCCAATCAAAAACGCTCATGGCAGCTCCCTTCTCAATTAGGGTCTTTACCAGCTTGTACCCCCTGTGAAATCAAACAATCTCGTCATGTTACAACCCGTTGCTTGCGGCAACGGACCATCTGCGGGCAGCATTGCGGCAGCGTAGAAGTCAGGCGAAAGAAAGGATTCGCCATGCTGAACGAGAACATCCAGGCCCTCAGGAAATAGAAGGGCCTCTCGCAAGAGGAGCTCGCACTCAAGCTGAACGTGGTAAGGCAGACGGTATCCAAATGGGAGCGCGGGCTCTCGGTGCCCGACGCCGAGATGCTCGTCGCCATCGGAGAGGTACTCGACACCCCGGTGAGCACGCTGCCGAGCGAGACCGTTCCCACATCCGTGCCGGGGGGGCCTACAGGCGCTCTCCGAAAAACTTGAGGTGCTGAACGACCAGTTCGCACGAGCGCAGGAATCCAAACGACGTGTGCTGCACGCCCTTTGCATCGCGATCGCCGCCGCCACGACACTCGTCCTTATCGCACTGGCGTCGATCGGCGGCTCGTATCTCGAGTGGGATTTCTCCAATCCGGAATACGCGGTGGCGGGAACGATGCTCCATAGATTCGAGTGAATCTTCGCTCGAATGGCACCAATCATACTGGCGGGGTCGATCACGGGCGCAGTTGCGTCCCGCAAATAAGGCCCTTCATAGCTTTCGCGATCAATTTACCATGGGCACCGCCTCGCAATGGGCAGCACATTGAACAATGACCACACGAAAAAGAGGTTTTTCGTATTGTTTTTCCGTTCCGCCAAGTACAGAAGCGCAGTAAGGCACAAAAGCGCAGGAAAAATGAGGTGATTAACTTCTTGTACTTGACGATTTCCAAAATCAGTACGAAAAACCTCAAGATCATGAATCCGATTAATGAAATCATGCATTTAAAGAGCTTTACGGTGGGCTTCGACATGGAAAAACCGGATGCAATGCGAATCAGCGCAGAACCGACCACGCCCGCAACAAAGCGTTGCTCGACCATCAAGGTGCATCGCGGGATAATCGCAGGCAACCGGCGGGATCAAACCCCGCCGCCCACGCCCCGATCAAAGGAAACCCGCCATGATCCTGCTTAAAGACGCCCTGGCCCAAACCCGACGCGAACGCGGCCTCACCCAAGAAGAACTCGCCACGCGCCTCTACATCACGCGCCAGGCGGTCAGCCGCTGGGAGACCGGCGCGACCGAGCCCGGCATCGACATGATCAAACTCATTGCGCGCGAGCTCGACGTCCCCGTGACGCGCCTGCTCGACATGCCCGAGCACTACTGCCAGAGCTGCGGCATGATGTTCACCGAACCCGACCAGCGCGGACACGAGGCGGATGGAACCGAGACCGACGAGTTCTGCCGCTGGTGCTACGACAAGGGCGCGTATACCTACGAGACCACCATGGAAGAGATGATCGAGGACTGCGCACCGCGCATGGCTCAGAACATGGACTGGTCCGTGGACGAGTGCGCGTCGCTTCTGGGCGCCATCCTGCCGACACTCCGCAGATGGAGGAAGAGCGCCCGACCGAACGAGTAACGGCTATTTCCCGCGGTGCCTGCGGCGTTTCCTTTCACACCGGCCTTCCCAGCGCAAACGCGCTTCATCCTGACGCCGCACTGCTCGCTCGCTTCGCGATTCATCCTTGACGCGCTCCCGCTCGCGAGCGAGGGCAAGTTGCGAAGCAGTCGATGATCCGTGCTGGCGCATCGCCTTCGCCGCCTCGCGGGCACGACGCTTGGGGTTGCCGGGCAGACGCCCGACACGTGGCCCAACAGGCTCGGCCTCCGCACTCAGGCGCAGACTCGTCCAACGCTCAAGCACCCACGTATAGACCTCTTCATTCGACGGCTCGGCGCCAAACACCACGCGCTCGACCTTCAACATGTCATTTTCGACATGCTCAACCACGCCCACCCAGAACTGACCGTCGTGATAGACCGTCAGGGTCGATGAGACCTCACTCTTTCGCATAGCCGCGACCTCCTTCTATGTAGGGCTACGCGAAGAAGGGACAACCAAGGAGGCAGGTTACTGGCAGGCGAGCGCCCATGGCCCGACTACCCGACGGGCACTGTGTTTTTATCTTCGATGAATATCAGTATAGCGCCACGAAGCTCGCCAGTTAAGGGAACAGCCGCCCTGGCAGGAGCGGCTGTTCGTGCGGGTTTTACCCCACCAACTCTGTTCCAGGAGGGCGTACGCCTCCCAAGTCGCTACCAGTATACCCGCTTTCCGGCGCCCCTGCACGCCGCCCGCGGGCTCATGGGCGGTGCCGGACTTCGCGAGCTCGGCGCCGTTTTCCTCTAACACTCAGGCGGCAATGACGTCAGACGCCCTTCACAGCGTAGGTCGCCCAGAAGGTCGGAATGTTCAGGTCGTGCAGACGACCCTCGCCATAGGTGTCCTCGTAGCAGTCGACCAGCCGGAAACCAGCCTGGAGCTGGCCTCGAATCTGCTCCTCAAGCGTATGCGAGAACTGGATGCCGTCCTCCACGGGGTCGAGCGCCGCCATGTGGTTGGGATTCTTCAACGGGTTGAACGGCAGGCCGCACACCGCCCGCTCCTCAGCGTCGTCGAACGCGTACCCAAAGCCGTTGTCCAGGCCCGCCAGCAGGCGCCCGCCGGGCTTCAGGATACGATGGCACTCTCGCCAGAGCGGCTTGACCTCTTCTATGTAGCAGTTCGAGACGGGATGGAAGATGAGGTCGAACTCCCCGTCCGCAAAGGGAAGCGGCTTCGACATGTCGCCTCGAACGATCTCGAGCTCGTAGCCCTCGCGCTCGGCGACCATCCGCTCGGATTCCAGCTGGCTGGGCGTGTAATCGAACACGGTGCACCGCGCACCGAGTGCAGCGAAGACGGGCATCTGCTGGCCTCCGCCGCAGGCGAGCCCCAGTACGCGCAGGCCGGATAGGTCGCTCGGATACCATTCGGGCGGAACGGGCTTGGTGGGGGTCAGCAGCATGCGCCACTCGCCCTGCCGAGCCTCGAGATATTCCTCATGACTCAAGGGCGTGCCCCACTCCCAGCCCCGTGCGTTCCACCCGTCGATGGCGCGGGCGTTCACATCGGCGTAGTTTTCTGTGGTTATGTCCGTCACGGGTAGGTCCTTTCAATTCGGGACGTGATATCGATTACGCCACATCGACGCCCTCCATGCGCAACAGGCCGAGGTGCACGGGCAGCGTCTCGCACACGCGCAACCCGCAGCGGGCGCAGGCCATCTCCCCCGTCATCGGCAGGCCTCCGAGCCGGGCCCCCGCGGAGCTCCGCGCAGACGGCCCCCACCAACCGGGAGAGCGCATCGCCGTCATCCGAGTCGACGAGCCGCATCGGACGCGCGCCCTCGTAGGGGACGGCGGTCGCGCCCAGCGCCGATGCGGACGCGGGAGTCTCCTTGATGAGCAAACGGTCGTCGTAGACGCCGCCGAACAACGTGCCCTCCGAGTAGAGGAGGTACTCCCCCATCATCTTCCTCGTGGCCAAGCCCTCGACACCCGAGAGAAGGTCAAGGACATATTCGAGATAGCCTTGCGAAGACGCCATGACAGCCCCCTTTGCTTCGAATCCGTCAGTCTCGCTCGACGATCGCGCCGTAGCCCGTGTGCGGCAGATACTCCACAGCGAGTCTGAAGACGGCGTATTCCATCACCCGCTCACCTCCATCCCCGACAGCACCTCGGCGCGGAGGCGCTCCATGCGGGGCGTGAGCGGCTCAAGTGTAGGATCGCCCGCCAGGCGCGCAGCCTGGTCGGCAGATCCGTGCAGTAGCTCGTACTCGGCGAGATAGAGCTGCCAGTTCGCGCGCTGCTGATGGCAGTCGGCCAGGGCCATGCGCTCTCGCATGCGGGCGGCATCGGCGGCGTCGCGCTCGGCGGGCGGGCGCACCAGCGCGGCGTAATCAGCGACCTGCAGGTCGGCGGAAGCACGGTTGCGCGAGCCCTCCTTGAAGTTCTTCCGGAACGCCGAGAGCCTCGCCAGCGCGTCGCGCGCGCCCTCGAGGTCGTCCACATCGATCCGGCTCAAAAACTCGATCTGCATGGCTCGGAACCACCTGACGTTGTCCTTGCGCTTGAAGGTGACGGACTCGAGACGGCGCAGGGCGCCGGCGCTATCGAGCTCAAGGTAGTCGCAGTACGCGAGCTCGATGGCGATGGTGTTCGCGGAGCGGCCGAAGCGGTCGCGGGCGGAAAGCACATCGAGCACCGTGCGATAGCGGGCGGGGTCGCAATCCTGGGAGACGACCTCTCCAAGCTTGAGGAACAGTGCGCCCATGCGCACGCGCGCGATGAGCACGATGGCGAACAGGAGGACAAAGCAGACGAGGTAGAGCGCGAAGTGGCCCTCCTCGACAAACCAGATCATCGCAACGAGGTTGGCGAGAATCAGCGCGATGGACTGCGCCTTGATCGCGCGCACCCGCTTGACATACGTGGCAACGGTCTCTTGCGCATCCAAACCCCAGTAGGAGGAGCGTCCGTCACCCGACGGCGAGACGTTGTCAATGCGGTTGGGCTCCGGCGCCGGAGCGGGCGGGGTCGGAAGGTTGCTCATGGCGGTCATCTCCTCGCTATAGGTTTTGGGGATTGTACCCCCTCCGGGATTGCCGGCCACCGTGCCGGCGTTTCAGCTGGCAAGACAAGCGCGGCCGCCACCTTCAATTGCCGGGCGGGCGGCTCACCTCACAGCTTCAAATGATCGAACCCCGGATACCCGCGCCGCAGGGCCTTGTTGAACTGCCGCTTGAGGCAGCCCGCCTGCAGATACCACGCCGCATACAGGGCAAGGCCCTCAACGACGAGCATCGCGATGAGGACGGGCGCGGAGCTCCTGGTCATCACCAACATGGCGTCGAAGGCGGCGAAGATGGCGAGCACGCCGCCCGTCACCCTCGTCCGCTCCTCGATTTGGCGCCTCAACTTGCAACGCACGCCCTCGATCTCCATCTCAGAATACGCAGAGGATTCCAAGCCTCTCCTGATTTCATCATCAAGCGTGGCCTTATACAGCGAGAAGAGCATGTGAGCCCCTTTCCAAAACGGTCAGTCGACGAACCAGAGCCAGATGAAGAACACGAGGTACGGGACGCTCGCCAGGTACAGAGCGCCCGCGGCGACCGCGAACCCGGGCCGAACGCTGGCCCCTCCCCTCGCGCGGCGGACCTCCAGCACCGTGAGAGCGACGGCGATCGCCAATCCGCCGACGGCCAGCGCCGCCATCCCGAGCGAGAGCGCCGCCAACCCCATCGCGGCGGCCATGACCGGGACCATGAGTAGGGCGCACCCGCAGCCCCCGGGGCTGTACAGGCGCGCGGACGAGCGGACCGGACGACGGCACCGTTGACGCGCGACGAGAACCGGCCCCGCCGGACAGCTGCTTTTGAGCGTCGACCGGGCGTGAGAGGGCTCCGCCATAGGAGGCTCTCTCTTAGTCACATGCTCCATGGCCACCCCTACTCGATCGGGTCGCCCGCGGTGGCAGGACCGTCCACGTCGCGCGCGCCCACGAGGGTGCGAGTCTTGGGGTACCAGCGAACCTCGGCCATCGGCTCGTCGAGGACAAGCGCGACCTCGGGCCAGTCGGCCGCGTTCACGCTGAGACGCGCGTCCACCCGGTGGTTCGCCACCGACTCCCCGTCCCTGTAGAGCGAGACCTCGAACGTGGTGGGCGACAGCGCCGCCCCGCGGCCGCGCGGCTTGTTGATCTCGGCCTCGTAGAAGGCGAAGCGCTCCTGCTTCCAGCCGCCGTTGAGATCGTCGAGCATCTCGCTGCACGAGAAAGCGCCGCCGACGATCGAGATGACGGCGAACACGCCGCAGAACGCCACGAGCG
>ENA-OUQM01000632-OUQM01000632.1-human-gut-metagenome-genome-assembly--contig:-NODE-632-length-22224-cov-8.065001_pt1 | contig 22224 bp, 9 predicted proteins | sample MGYA00237949_ERZ548830 | MGnify/ENA primary metagenome ERZ548830 (study PRJEB26490, sample SAMN05194706) | human gut metagenome | biome: terrestrial biome; feature: human-associated habitat; material...
TACCGGGCGGATTCGGGACTTTAACCCGTTAGAAACGTGCGCCGCTAGGCGCACTTACAGAGAAACAAGCCCCGCTTTTGCGAGGCCTGCCTGTTACTGTTCTATATTGTAACACATTTTGAAAATATTTTTTCCAACCAGAAGGGGGAATTTTGTTATTATTTGCAGTTTTTGTTATTTTTTGATCTTCACTTTTCTGACAGCACTGAATTTTCCGTTTACTTTGTTTCCTTTTACGGTCTTATAAGCTCTTACTTTATAATAGTAAGTTTTGCCTTTCTTTACTTTGCTGTCTGTGAATGTTGCGGCAGATGCTTTTTTGATCGTTCTGATCTTTTTGTACTTGCCGTTTTTCTTTGTGGCACGGTAGATTTCGTATCCGGTTGCTTTGCTGTTTTTCTTCCATTTCAGAGTTACTTTTTTCTTCTTGGAAGTTACGGTCAGTTTTGTTACTTTTGCCGGTTTGCTGACAGTCTGTGTTCCTGGACTCTGATTTCCGTTTGTGCCATTGTCTGTGTTGCTGTTATTATTATTGCTGTTATTATTTCCGTTGTTATTGTTGTTATTGTTGTTTCCGCTGTTTGCAGACAGATCGATTACGTTGGAGTATGCAGTAAAGCGATACTGTTTGGAACCGTTCAGGGTTGTATTCACCATTTTCATGATACGGTATACGCCTTTATCCGTTACTTTGAAGCTTCCGGTCAGTGCTTCCGCCTCTCTTGTTACGGTGTTGTCGGATACGGTTGTCCAGCTTCCGTCTGCATTTTTCTTCTGCACTTCTGTGATAACATCCCAGTCATAAGAATCGTTCTTTGCAAGAAGGATTTCTGTGATGGTTTTGCCTTTCCAGCCGTTCTGCTCCAGCATTGCCCGGTAATCTTCCGGTGTCTCCAGTTCTCTCTGCTCATCGCTTACGGTCTGATCAAACCAGAATACCAGATCCAGCATGCTCAGATCCTGACTCCAGCTGATCTGGGTGTCACTGTCTTTTTTCAATGTCAGGGAAAGTGCTGTCTTCTGCGGATAAAATTTGTTGATGGAGGTATCACATTTTTTCATTAAAGCCGGATCTACGACGCGGATGTTGTTGAGGGTGATATCCAGTTTCTGCAGTTTGCCATCTCCTCTGCTGTTCTCAAAGGTATCTGCAAATACACTTCCTGAGAGGTTTGTCAGCTGATTGTCATGCAGATCGACTGACAGCAGGTGGCTGTTCTTTGCAAAGGTTCCGTCTTTGATCTCTGCAATATAGTTTTTCATGAAGTTGATTTCCGTAAGATCTGCCATTTTGCCAAAATCCACATCGGCAATGCTGGTCAGTACGTTATTATATGCGATCAGTTTCTTTAATTTTACTGCATCGCTGATGGCAGATGGCAGTGTCTCAAACATATTTCCGGAAATATTCAAAAAGGTCATGGATGCTCCGGCATCTTTGAACAGACCTTCTGGAAGGGTCTCCAGGAAGTTTCCGGATAATCCAAACTGATCCAGTGCCGCATCGCCGTCAAAAGCTCCCTTTGCGATCGTTTCGATCTGATTGTTGTCCAGCTCCAGATATTTCAGCTCTGCAAGTCCCGCAAAATCACTTTTGTTGATCTTCTTTAATTTATTTGCACGCATGGATACCCACTGCAGGTTTTTATTGTTTGCAAAGAAGTTTTCCGGAAGTTCTTCGATATAGTTAGAATCTGCATAAAAGCTGGTAAGAGCAGTCATATGATCCAGCAGTCCGTCCGGCAGGCTGGTGATCTGGTTTTCGGAAAGATCCAGGCTGGTTACTTTGTCTGTCAGCCCTTTTAATAAGGAAACGTCTGTCAGTCCGCAGTTGGAAAGATCCACACTCTCGGAGATTGCTGCCAGCTCATCTGCACTGATCTCACCGTCATCGTTCAGGTCATATCCCTGCTCGATCAGCTTGTTGATCAGTTTCTGCTCACCGTTCACTTCGTCGGTATAGCCTTTCCATCCTTTTGCAAGGGATGTGAAACTGATATTTGCCTTCATATATTTATCATAATTGCCTTTGTCTGCATCGCTTCCGCCCATCATGGTAACAAGTGCTGCCGCAGAATGTAATTCTGACAGATCTGAAATTTCCATGCTGTACTCGTATGCGATGTAAGCTCCCTGAGCATCGGCTTCTCCGTAGCCTTTCTTCTCGGCAGCCGGATAAGTACCGTCTTTTCCAATAGTAAAATCAAGCATCATTCTGGAGCTTCCGGTATTTAACATGGTCAGTGTCATTTTTCCGTCTTTTACCTGCAGTTTTGCTTTTGCCGCAAAGAAGTTGCCCAGCATGGAATCTTCTTCGCTGTCGGCTTTTGTTGTCTTAAAAGTTAAAGTATATACACCGTCTTCGGTCGGATCTTTGATGGTTGGCTGCGGCGGTGTGACAGGTTCGCTGTCCCCGTCTGTCTGACTGATCAGTACGCAGGTATCACCGGATTTTGCAAATACAACCGTTTTATCTTTGTAACCTTTTGCTTTGATCACGATCGCGTTTCTTCCTTCTGTAAATTTGCCGGAACCGATTGTCAGTCCGTGCAGTACAGAAAGGCTGTAAACGCTTTCCGGATCATCATCATTGGTGTATTCTTTGTATTCGGTTCCGTTTACGGTCACTCCGGAAATGGACTGTCCGTAAGCTTTCCAGTTGGCATCATCGGAATAATGATTGATCTCTTCGATGGTCAGTTCGTTGCCATCGTAAGCAACTGCGGTAACAGCCGGTGCAGTCAGCCCTGTGGTAAATTTCTCCATTGCTTTTGTCAGATCTTCCAGTGCAGTATTTAAGGAAGCCTGCGTGGTTGCCACGCTTAATGTATGTTCTGCTGCTGTGATCGCACTCTGGAGATCTTCCCATTCCTCGTCGCTCTTATCGCCTTGTATCAGTGCTTTTGCTTCTTCCAGTTTTTCCGTCAGAGCTGTTTTATCCAGTACTTCCGGTTCCTGACCACCGTTTCCGTCGGACTGGCTTACAAACGTGCACTCATTTTCTGCTTTTGTAAAGAGGATGGTTTTGTCCAGGTAACCGTCAGCTTTGATCACGATCGTATTTTCGCCTTCTTTAAATGCTCCGCTGTAGATCGTCATACCAAGCCAGCCGGCACTGTATACCAGGGTTTCATCTTCTTCGTTCCAGTCTGCCACATAATCTACACCGTTGACGCTGATGCCCGTAATCGCCTTGCAGTAAGCAGAATCGGAAGTAATCTCAGAAAGCACGATTTTTTCCAGGGTCCCTGTCATCCAGCTGGTTGATCCTTCAAGCTGTGTGATCTCTGTTCCGACTTTTGCTTCTTCTTTGAGCTGTGCCTGCTGTGTATTTGCTGCAGATGCGGCAAATACCGGCAGTCCTGCCTGTGGAACTGCCATGACAGCAGTCATGGAAAGGGCAAGCAGCTGGCATACAAATTTTTTCTTCATATTCTGTTTCCTCCTCGTTTTGGTACATTTTCCTTTGAATCTGTTGCGTCGTGATATCTTACTTTAATGTTTACTTTATTTTTACTTTTTTTGCAGCCGAATCGTTTCCATACACTTTCGCAACAGCTGTTTTTCTGTAAGCTCTGACTTTATAGTAATAAGCGAACCCTTTTTTCAGCTTTTTGTCTGTAAAACGAACCGTTCCTGCTTTTTTGATCGTCTTGATCTTTTTGTATTTTCCGTTTTTCTTTGTAGAACGGTAAACTTCATAACCGGATGCACCTTTTACCTTTTTCCAGCTGATCACTGCAGTGCGTTTTTTTGCCTTTGCCGTTACTTTTTTCACCTTTGCCGGTTTTTTCACCGCTGTATTTCCCGGATTTGCACTGTTTCCGTTGTTACCGCCGTTTGTATTGCTGTTACTTCCATTATTCGGCTTGTCTGTACCCGGTGTCACATTGTTCTGCTGTGCTGTATTGACCTCGTTTGAAAATACGCTGAAACGATAGAACAGCAGTCCGCTGTTTCCGGAATACAGATCTTTTACGACGCGGTATGTGCCTTTTTCTGCTGTTGCAAAGACTCCTCCTGCCAGGTCTGCCTTATCATCATCCGTACTCTTCCATACGGTTTCGTAGGTTCCGTCTGCGTTTTTCTTTTCGATGCTGGTAATAATCTCCCAGTCATAGTACTGGTCATTTAAAACATCCACGATATCGCGGTCTTCATAGCCTTTGTCTTTCAGAAATTCTCTGTATTCATCAACAGACTGTGCTTCTTCGACTTTTGCATCGTTCGTTGCATCGAACCAGTACAGCAAATCCAGAATACTCAGTTCCTGTGACCATTTCACGCCGTTTTCGCCGTCTTTTTCGATCTTCAGACTCATCGCACTTTTCTGCGGATAGAATTTGTTAAAGCTCTTGCTTTTCATGATCAGTTTGCGGTCTACGACCTGAATGTTGTTCAGGCGGATATCCAGTTTTCTCAGAACTGCTGTTGCCGGAAGGGTATCCGGTGACATCGTAGTCAGCAGATTGTCATACAGATCCATCCCTGCCAGCTTTTCATTCTTCGCAAACGTTCCGGAGGGGATTTCACGAATCTCATTGTGCATGAAGTTGACTTCCTGAAGCTGTGGAAGTTTTGAAAAATCCACTTTTGTGATATTTTTCATACCGTTATCGTATGCATAGAGTTCCTCAAGGAAAAAAAGATCTTCCACGGTCTTTGGCAGGCTCTCGATGTTATTTTCCTGTAAAAACAGCCACCGCAGAGATCCGGCAAGCGGTTTTAACACATCATCCTGCAGATTTTCCAGTCCGTTTCCGGCAAAGGAGAGCTGCTGAAGTTTCGGCATACCGGTCAGGGCATTTTGGGAAACCTCCCGGATCTGGTTTCCTTCCAGATCGAGGATCGTCAGAGCATCCAGCCCTTCAAAGGTGTTATTTTTCAAAGAGGAAATCTGATTGCCGGTAAAAGAAATCCAGTCCAGGCTGTGGTTGTTTTTAAACAGTCCTTCCGGAATTTCTGTGATCTTGTTGTGCTCGATATAGAAATTTTCCAGACTGGTCAGGTTATCCAGCAGTCCTTCCGGAATCGCTGTGATCTCATTGTTTGAGAGATTTAATGTTATGATCTGAGATGGCAAATAACGCAGAAGTCCGATCTCGCTTAAGTTGCACTCACTTAAATCCAGTGTGGTTCCGCCATACCGAGCTACTTCTTCTGCTGTAACGGTTCCGTCATTGTCTTTGTCCATGCCATAATCACGAAGTGCTTCGTTGAGTGCTGCTGCCCCGGTCGGTTTGTCTTCTGTTTTGGATGCATCGTATCCGCTCCAGCCTTTTTCCAGTGTCAGGAAAGAGAAGTCCGTCTTGAGGTATTTGTCAAAATTTCCAATGTCACTGTTCTGACCGCCCATCGCTGAGACAAGTGCTGCTCCTTTGTTGACTTCCGATGGCTTTGTGATCTCCATCTTGTACTCATACATGGCGTAGCTTCCGGTTCCGTCCGGCTCACCGAAACCGGTCTTCTCAGTCTGTGCATACGTTCCGTCTGATGCCACTGTGAAATCAAGGAGAAAATCGGAAAGCTTGGTATTTAAAAAGGTTACATACATTTTTCCGTTCTCAACGGTCAGTTTTGCTTTCGGGTCAAAATAGCCTGCCAGCATGGATTCTTCGTCACTGCCTTCCTGTTTTGCCTCAAAGGTCAGAGTGTATTCTCCGTCCTCGGTCGGATCTACGGATGCGGCATCGGTGTCTGCTTTCAGTTTTGCAGGCTCTTCTGTCCCGGCTTCTGTTTTCTGAAGCGGTGTCTGGATCTGTCCTTCGGCTGCTTTTGCCGTTGTCTGATACATTCCGACTCCGGATACGATCATTGCTGCCGCAAAGATCGCTGCCAGCACCTGATAATCAAATCTCTTTTTCATGTTTTTCTTCCTTTCTTACCATTATTTCACGCGTACACTCTTTTTCGCACTCCATGCTCCCTTTGTCACTGCTGTGCCTTTCTTCTTCACGGCACGTACCTGTATATAATATCTTTTACCTGATTTCAGCTTTTTGATGGTAATGCTGCTCTTTTTGCCGTTTGCTTTCACCGTCTTTGCATTCTTCATGTTTTTCTTAAGTGCATAACGGATCTCGTAGCTGCCTGCTGCTGCCTGTTTTTTCCAGGTTACTTTGATCTGAGCTTTTTGGGGCTGTATTTTGCGGATCACTGATTTTTTCACAGATGCAGTGTTTCCCTGATTCTGCTGATTATGATCTACATTTCCATTCTTGTCTGAACTGTTGTCCGGCTTTGGTTCCGGTTTCGGATCTTCCTCTACGGTGACGGTGATCGCATCGCTGACCTGTCTTACAAAATTGTCGCTTGCTTTTGCCACTGCATAGATCTGAGTCGTACCGGTTCCTAAAATGGTGACATAGCCATCTTCGGTCACTTCCAGCACATCGTTTTCATTTGCCAGAAATACCAGTTTGCCGTCGCCCGGTTTTTCGATGCTTGCCGTTACCTTGAAGTTTTTATCGGAGAGGTATTTGTGGTATTCGGTCACCGGAACGGTGATGGTCTGTTGTCCTTTTTCCACACGGATCCTTACCCTCTCTTCGGTCTGATAATACTGGTCTGTTTCGGATGCGGTGATCACGATCTCACAGCTGCCGACTCCCGTTACCTGAACCTGACTGCCATTTACTTTTGCTACTTTTTCATCGGTACTTGCAAAGCTTAAGGTTCCGTTTCCTCTGGAAAACTCTATATCGATCGTAAATGGCTTATCCAGATCATTCATCGTTTTATTAATCTGAGCCGGTGCTGTGATCGCCTGATATTTTTTTGCTGTGTTCTGATCTTCTGCCGCATAATTTGCGAAATCTACGTATCCATATCCAAACTCGGTATCTTTGCCCGGCTCGCCAAGATCTACGGCATAATCACGGAAAACGGAGTAAACTTCTCTCTGGTTGTAATCCGGATGTTTCAGTTTGACATAGGCTGCTGCCGCTGCCAGATGCGGCGTTGCCATGGAGGTTCCGCTTGCGATCTCGGTTGTCTCGCCCTCGCCGATCCATGCACTGAAGATGTTTCTTCCCGGTGCTGCAAAATCAAGCAGGGTTCCGTTGTTGGAAAAATCAGAGCGAATGTAAGAATTTCCGTCTTTATCCGGCTCCAGAGATCCGACTGCGATCGTCCAGCGGCTGCTTGCCGGATAACTTCTTGCCGTATCGGTATACTCGTTTCCGGATGCCACGCAAACCGTTGTGCCGGCTTTTAAGGCTCTTGCAAAGGCTTCATCCATCAAATCGGTGTCATCGCTTTCAAATCCCGGCAGGATCTCAAATCCAAGACTCATGTTGATAACATCGGCATTATGCTGTACCGCATAGTCAACGCCAAGTGTGATCGTTGTGTAAGAAGCAAAACCAGTCAGGTTAAATACTCGCACGGCCATGATCTTGACCTGCACCGGTGTTGCCTGGGTTACGATGCCAGCAACGTGTGTGCCGTGTCCCTGGTTCGGATCATTGTATGCATCTTTGCCTAAACCGTCTGCTGCCAGATTGACACTGTTTTTGCGATCCAGTCTTGTTGTAAACCACGGATGATCCTCATCGATTCCGCTGTCGATGACTGCGACGGTTGCATCGCCGCTCCAGTCTTTTGCATCCTCTTTCAACTTGTCCATACCCATCATATGGATGCCGTCAAATGCCTGGATTTCCGTCTCTGTTTCGCTCTCGTCTTCTTTTTCGGCTGCATCCTGTATTTCTACCTGCACATCTGCATCGCCGTCTCTTGCTGCCTCTTCCAGTGTGACCGGGATATCCTGAAAAATGTGTACTCCCGGGTAATCTTTTTTCAGGTTTGTCACTGCAAGCTCTGCCTGATCTGCACTGTCATACAGTAAGATCTGGTAGCCACCCACCGTATAGTAATACGTCTTTACTGCTCCGTATGTATTTTCCAGAGTCTGTGCACTCTCTACGATCACACGTTTGCGAATCTCATTTTGTTGATCCTGTGCCGTGACCCCCTTACTCTTTCTAAGAGATGCATTCTGCCTGTAAAACACTTCTGCCACTTCTTCCGGTGTTTCCAGCAGATTTACGTTCGTTGTTCTCCCATTTGCCTTTACACTGCACGGCAGCAAAGATGCCAGCATACCGAAACAGCACACAAACGCCAGAAATCTTCGTCTCATTTTATTCTCCTCCATGTCAGCCTCACACCGCACAGCTTTTCCGGTATATCTATTTGTATACTTGTAACTTTTGTACGTTTCAGCTTTCTTTTGTTAGTCTAAACTATTCTATGTTTTATATTGGTAACATATTTAAAAACGTCTGTCAAGCACAGAAAAAGGCTCCATGCCTGTGTAGCATGAAGCCCTTTTCGCCTGAAAAATCCGTTTTTTCAGCCTTTTATTTTTTTGTGTAAAGAAGGAAATTTTTTCAGGTTTTATTTCAAAAACCTGCTTTTAGAAGGAAGTGATCTCTTCTGCTGCGTACTGAAGGATCATTGCCGCATCCTGTGTATCTGCAGCACCATCGCCGTTTACATCTGCACTCTGTGTTGATACATCATCCAGGGTGATCTTTTCTGCTGCATACTGAAGAAGGCTTGCACTGTCACTTGTGCCAACGCTTCCGTCACCATCCACGTCACCTTTAAGGCGTGCATCTGCCACTTTCAGTGTCAGAGTCTTCACCATGTTGTCTACGGTGTTCTGTGTTGCGTCTTCGTTTTCATTCACTGCTTTTGCATTGGCAAGGATTGCATCCAGTCCGTCGATCGTGGAAGCTACATAGGCATCTTTATCTGCCAAAACTTCTTCTGCTTTTTCGATCATGGCAGAGAGTGCTGCCTTGTTACCTTTGCGTTCCAGGTTAATGATCGCATCAATCACATCATTGTATGCTTTTTCCAGCTCTGCGGATGTATGCTCGCCGTCTGTAAGCACATCTTCTGCTTTTGCTACGGCATCTTCTAATTTCTTCTGGCTTGCTGATGTAAAGTTACTGCTCTCGATCATCTCTTTCGCTGCATCGATCAGTTCTTTTAAGGACTTCACGCTTGCTTTTTCTGAGAGTTCCTGCAGTGCTTTCACCAGTTCTGTCATGACTGCATCTGCTTCTTCCTGCGTTGCGTCTTCGTTTGTCAGCACTTTTTCTGCTTTTGCTACGGCATCTTTGAGTGTTTTTGCATTATTTTCATAATTTGCTGCCTCTTTGAGGATATCGTTTGCAGAATCAACGAGGATCTGCAGATGTGTCTTCTGTACGCCGTACTCAAGTGCTGTGTATGCCTTCAGCAGAGCATTCTGTACCTCTGTGAGTTTGCTTTCCGTTGCATTTTCATCTACCTGTACTTCTTTTGCATTAGCAAGTGCATCTTCTACGGCTGCCCAGCTTTCTTTAGTATATTCAGAACTGTTGAGACTCTCGATCAGGGCGATCACGCGTGACAGTCCCTGTTTTACCATGTCAATGCTGTTTGTCTGTTTCTCAACATCAACGGTCTTTTCCATGAGCAGTTTGTCAGAAGAAGATCCGACATAAATCTTTCTCTCACCGGTTGCCAGCGTCCACTTATCTTTTGTGCCGTCTGCATTTACATTCAGTTCTTCCTGGTTGCTGTTCCAGTAGGACAGAGAACGTCCGCTTACGTGAACCGTTACTTCTCTTGTTTCGCCCGGCTGGATATCTTTGACTTTCTCATAACCTGCCAGTGCATATTTTGATGTCTGAATACCTTTCGGTACCTGTGCTTCACCAAGGTATACCTGAGCGACTTCACTTCCGGCCACATCACCGGTGTTGGTTACAGTAAAGGTTACATCATAGCCGGCAACTTCACCGTCGGTTGCATTTTCTGCAACGCTCATATCGCCATATTCGAATGTGGTATAGGAAAGTCCGTATCCGAAATCAAACTGCGGTTCGATATTATTTTCATCAAACCATTTATATCCGGTATTGATTCCCTCATCAAAATAGGTTGTATTGGCTTTTCCGCCTCCGAAGCCCGGGAATCCACCTCCTGGGAATCCGCCTCCTGGGAATCCACCTCCTGGGAATCCACCTCCCGGGAATCCGTCTCCGGCTTCCTGAGTTGCAACATCGCTCTGTTTTTCAGTATCTTCTGTTTCATCTTCTTTTTCAAAACGATTCCATGCTTCATCCGAGATGGTGATCAGGGTATCTGTGTCTTTCTTTGGAATGGTGTAAGCCAGTTTTCCGCTCGGGTTCACTTCACCTGTCAGCAGTTTTGCTGTTGCAACACCGCCTCGCTGTCCCGGATAGTACATTTCAAGGATTGCATCCACGTCATCAATCCAGTCTTCCATAACAACAGCGGAGTCATTGTTCAGAACAACGGCTACTTTGTTGCCTTTTTCATGAGCTGCTTTCGCTACATTCTGGATCATGGTCTGCTGATAAGCATCCAGTTTCAGTGTGGTTGCTTCTCTTGTGCTCTTCGGATCACTTACCTGTGCATACGCAAAGACCACTACCGTGTCATTATTTTCTGCCGCTTTGATCGCATTGTCAATGTTCGCTTGCTTCTGAGATGGTGTTACCCATGCCAGTCCGACCTGCATATCTTTGCCGTTTACTGCTCCTGCATTTTCGGAAGCAATACCAATCATATATCTCTTTCCGGCTTCCAGTTTAACGCTTGCAGTTGAAAGGTTTTCTCCCGTTTCAGATGGAATAATGCCTCCATAGTACTGTGTACCCTGATTTGTACTTGCACCGGAACCGCTGCCGATCGCTTTTTCCGTCGGATTTCCATCTTCATCCAGTTCATAAATGGATATGGCTGCTTTTGCACCGATGCTCTGCAGGATAATGCTGTATTCACCGTCTTCCGGAGCTTCCAGATAAGTCGTCCAGGTATAGGCCGGGTTCTGTGTATAATCAAAAGCATTTCCGCCTTCTGCATTGCGATAAGTTTTGCTGTTTGTATTGAAATCAATCTTTTCGTCAACCTGGCAGAATTCTCCGATTTCGTGTCCTTCCATCTTGGTCTCCGGAACGCTGTTGCTTACAAACTGTCCCTGATAATTTCCACCAGTCTCTGCTGATTTTCCGGTACCGTAGGTACGGACTGCACCATGCTCGCTTCCGGCTGCTGTTGTATACAGATTTTCGGTCGGGATGATCGTTCCGATCTTGTCGTTGTAAACCTGTCCTTCTACTTTATCGGTTCCAAGGATATCGGTCAGTGCTTCGTACGGGCTTGTCATCGCACGAATAGAGCCGTAAGAACGTTCACCACCGATACCAGAGATCAGGGTCATACCGTTCACGCCGACAACTGCCACGCTCTTGTCACCTGTTGTATCAAGTGGCAGCGTCTTGTTTTCATTTTTCAGAAGTACGCCGCCTTCTTCTGCAACTTTCTCAACGGCTTCATTGCTTGCATCATACAGATCTGCCAGTGCCTGGTTATCGGTACCCGGCTTGATCAGCTCCGTTCTGCCTGCTTCTTCTTTTGCATAACCGTCTTCATCAACCTGTACCAGCGTCAGATATCCGCCTTTGGCATAAGCAGTCAGTACACGTTTTACGCTCTTGTCAACCAGTGCATCTGCCTCTTCCTGTGTCATCTCACCGGCATCCACTTTCGCCTGTGTTTTTGCCTGGCTGTTGTTTCTTAAGGACGGCATTTCAACGTCCGTTCCTTTATCCAGTGTATACTCGTGGTTTCCACCCCAGTCTGTGATGGTAAACCCATCAAATCCCCACATATTATGCAGGATATTTTCCTGAAGTTCCGTACTTGCAGAAGCCCATGTGCCGGACAGTTTATTATAAGATGACATCACACCGATCGAATCATTTGTTTTGATTGCTGATTCAAATCCTGCCAGATAGGTTTCATGCAGTGCCTGCTCGGAAACTTCTACGTTTGTGTTTGTTCCCGGTGATGCATTCTGTGCAAAAGCTCCATAATGTTTCAGGACTGCGATACCGCCATTCTTGGTCATGCCGTTTACCAGATCATCTGCCATGCTGGATAACAGGTATGGATCTTCGCCCATCTGGTCTTTCGTTCTCTGGAACTGCGGCTGTCTCTGAATATCAAGCTGTGCACTCAACATCATACATCCGCCGATTGCCAGGTTTTCATTTCCGACAGCTTCTCCGTACATCTCTGCCATGGACTCATCCCAGGTCGCTGCAAGCATCTGCTCCTGCGGCGGGTTTGTGGTATCCTGCGGATAGAGAAGACCGGCAGGTCCGTCGTACATCTTGATCATTGGCACGCCTAGTCTTGGCACACCTTTCAGATATCCGGCATTTCCTTCCGTATCACCGGTTCCGTTTCCGCCGAGGAAGGTGTATTTTTCTTCCGTTGTCATCGTTTTCAGAAGGGCATTCACTTTCTTATTGATGGTTTCCTGATCTTTGATCGGCTGAACCAGGTCTTTTGCATAGACATCCGGGAAATGGATCTCGTCACTTTGTTCTGCCGCATACACCGGCATTGCGATTCCGCTTACATTAAAACTTGCTGCTGCCATCATGACTGCCATTGCCATAGCCGTCACCTGGCGTTTTCTGTTTCGTTTCATATTATTCCTCCTTGCTTTTCCTTTTTTGTGCCTCTTGTAATTTTTACCCTATCACACTCTTTTTTCAGTTTCAATCTGTGTGTCGTGTATAGCAAATATAGGCGTGAATGGCAAAGCAATGTCGTAAATGTCAAATTTTCATTCAGTCTTCCTATGAAATTTGACATTCTATCCATAATCCACTATAATGAAAATTACCAGGCGGAACAGAAGCATGATTTCTGTTCCGTATATATGTAAAGCAGACATTCACCCACCGCTTAGTGCTCTGCACACTTGAAGCGGTGGAATGTTTCTCTGCGTTCAAATTAGATTACAGGAAGTGATAAAATGAAGATTGCGATTTGTGATGATGAATACATTACTGCTGAATATTATTATGAACAGATAGAGCGGATTTTTAAGGAATATTCGACGGAATGTGAGATTGAGCTTTTTACGGACAGCGGAAAACTCCTCTCTTCTTTATATGAAGGGAAACGCTGGGATATCTGTTTTCTTGATATCGATATGCCGCTGATTGATGGACTGAGTCTCGGACAGAAACTGCGTGAGCTGGATATGGACTGTTATCTGATCTATGTTTCCATCCACCGCGAATGTGTTTATGAATCCTTCAAGGCAAGACCATTCCGTTTTATCCCAAAGGACGAGTTTCAGTCAGAGATTTCCGGCTGTATCGCAGATATCCTTGCGGACTGCCATGCAGAGTCCGAACAGGATTATGTGACATTTGAGAACCGTACTTCGATGTACCGTTTCCGGATTGATGATATTATTTACGTGCAGAGTATCGATAAATATGTGACGCTTTTTCTTAGCGTGGATCAGCAAAGTGAAGCAATCCGTTTTAAAATGTCTGACATGGAGAAGCAGCTTCATCCTTACGGTTTTATCCGTATCCACAAAAGCTACCTGGTCAATTACCGTTATATTAAAAACATTCAGACAACCTGTGTCGTTCTGGACAGCAAAAAGCAACTCCCGGTCAGCCGCTATCGTCTGGATGACATCAAAGTAGAATTTCGGAGGCTGACGTTATGATGCCTGAATTTTCCCTTGGAACGATCATCAAGATCTTCTCTCTTTTACTTGAAGTTTTTTTAGGGCAGCTGATGCTCTGTAAAATCCTCACACCAAAGACATTTCGTCTGAGGATTCCCTGCATAACCGGCATTTTTTGCGTCCATGCGATTTTTCTTCTGATTGAAGAATATTATCTGCCAAAGTTGTATGGCGATGTCTTCTGGCTCTATATACTTTTACATGCCATTTTTTTAATATTATTTGCTTTTGTGATATGCGAGGGAAGGGCCAGCTTTAAATTCTTTCTGCCTTTGATCTATATTTCAATTCTGCTCTTATGCCGCTTTCCGTTCAGCATCCTGTTGAATCTGCTTTCCCATATTCTGCCGGACAGTATTATATTTACGCTTCGTTCTTATAATAAATCTCTTCTGCCAAGCATTCTGCTTGTTTTGTGCGGATGCTTTTTTATCCGTTTCCGACCGAATACAAAACAAAATTATCCGTTTTCCTATTATATGGTCATGATCCTGACTCCGATTTTAAATTCCTGCACCGTCATGATGCTGAAAAATTATTTTGATGCTGTCAGCGGCGTGATCAATTACATCGGAACCTTCTCTCTGGTGAGCGAGTTGCTTCTATATTATATGGTATGGCAGATGACCAGCGAATACAGCAGCCGCATCCAGCTTCAGCTGATCAACCAGCAGAATGATTATCAAAAGCAGCATATGAAAGATCTGAATACGATTGTGACAGAATACCACCACCTGCGGCATGACACGAAAAATCATTTTGCCTGCATGGATCGTCTGCTCAGCCAGAACAAATACGATGCCCTGAAAGAATATTTTTACAGTCTTTCCAAAGAGATTTATGCACTCGACAATCAGATTGAAACCGGAAATGAGATTGTCAACCAGGTGATCAACCTTAAATACGCCACGGCTCATAAGTATCAGATCCCGATGGATATTCAGATCGTACTGCCGCCACATCTGTCGATCCCCGATCACCATCTCTGTTCTCTTGTTGCGAATCTTCTGGACAATGCGATCGAAGCATCCAGAAAAATCGAAGATCCGAAAATTGTGATTGAAATGAAAATGGTCAAGGATTATCTCTCCCTGACCATTCGAAACAAAATGGATCCTTCCATGCAAGACAAGGCACTTACCATCCGCACGACCAAGGCGGATAAAAAGCAGCATGGGCTTGGCCGTCAGATCATCGATGATATCGTCCGCCGTTACAACGGAATCTCCACCAGAGAGATTAAAGACGGATGGTATATCGCCAGTGTGATGCTGGAACTTGGGGCAGAATGATCTGCCCCGTTTTTTTGCGTTCCTTTTCTTTAAACGAGGTTGGTATATCCCATCAGGGATTCATCTACCGCCTTGGCCGCTTCCCTTCCTTCGTGGATCGCCCAGACAACCAGAGACTGTCCCCGGTGCATATCACCTGCCGTAAAGACATTCTTTACGGAAGTCTGATATTTCTCTGCTTCCGTTGCCACGTTCGTACGCGGTGTCAGATCTACTTTAAAGGCATCGGTCACATATTTCTGTGAGCCAAGAAAACCGGCTGCGATCAGTACGACATCCACTTCAACCGTCCATTCGCTCCCTTCCACCGGAACCATCATCATGCGACCTGTTTTCTCATCTTTTTTGCTCTGTAATTTGACCAGCACTGCTTTTTTCAGTCTGCCTTTGTCATCGGCAATGAATTCTTTGACCGTGGTCTGATAGATACGTGGATCGTGTCCGAATACAGCAATCGCTTCCTGCTGGCCATAATCAGTCTTGCAGACTCTCGGCCACTCCGGCCATGGATTGTTTGCCGCTCTCTGATCCGGGGCTTTCGGCATCATCTCCAGCTGTACCACAGAAGATGCACCCAGGCGGATGGCTGTTCCGACACAGTCGTTTCCGGTATCACCGCCTCCGATGACCATCACTTTCTTATTCTTGCAGGCAACAAATTTCTGATCCGCCAGATCAGAATCCAGCAGGCTCTTTGTCACACCTTTCAGGAAATCAACGGCAAAATAAATGCCTTCTGCCTCTCGTCCCGGCACTTTGATATCTCTTGGGTTTGATGCTCCGCAGCAGAGTACCACACGGTCGAAATCTTTCAGAAGTTTGGCTGCTTTGACATCCACACCGACATTGACATTGGTTTTAAAGATCACACCTTCTTCTTCCATCAGACGGACACGGCGGTCGATCACAGATTTCTCCAGTTTCATGTTCGGGATTCCGTAGCGGAGCAGGCCGCCGATGCGGTCATTTCGCTCAAATACAGTCACCTCATGACCACGGCGGTTCAGCTGCATGGCAACGGCAAGTCCGGACGGACCGCTTCCGATCACGGCTACTTTTTTTCCGGTACGCACTTTCGGCGGCTGTGCCTTGACAAGTCCTGTCTCGTAGGCACGCTCAATAATCGCACGCTCGTTCTCTTTTGTGGAGACCGGGTCTCCGTTTAAGTTGCAGGTGCAGGCTGCTTCACAGAGTGCCGGGCACACTCTGGAAGTAAATTCTGGAAAACAATGTGTTTTCATCAGACGGTTGTAAGCCTGTTCCCAGTTTCCGGTATAGACAAGATCATTCCATTCCGGGCAGAGGTTGTTCAGCGGACAGCCGGATGCCATGCCGTTTATCATTTTTCCGTACTGGCAGAACGGCACTCCGCATGCCATACAGCGTGCTCCCTGAAGCTGCTGTTTTTCCAGCGGCAGAGGGATATGAAATTCGTTAAAATTTTTAATACGTTCAAGCGGTGCGATCTCTTCACTCACTCTTCTTTCGTACTCTAAAAATCCGGTTGGTTTTCCCATTTCTTTTCCCTCCTATCTCGCTTTATTTGCATAAAATGCTTCAATCTGTGCCTGCTCACTGCTCAGGCCTTTTTCTTCCATCTGCACGATCGCCATCATCATACGGTTATAATCATGCGGGATGATCTTCTTGAATTTCGGCAAGTATTCTTCAAAATGATTCAGGATTTCTTTTCCTTTTGCAGAATTGGTGTATGCCGTATGCTCTGCGATCATATCTTTTAATTCCTGCACATCATATTTATTGCCGAGTTTTTCAACGGAAACCATCTGCTTGTTGACTTTTGTATACAGATCGTTGTTTTCATCCAGAACATAGGCAACACCGCCGCTCATACCGGCTGCAAAGTTCTTGCCGACTTTTCCGATGACAACAACACGACCGCCCGTCATATATTCACATCCGTGATCTCCGACGCCTTCTACTACAGCTTTTGCACCGGAATTTCGCACGCAGAAACGTTCTCCGGCAACACCGTTGATGTAGGCTTCTCCGCTTGTTGCACCGTACAGTGCCACGTTTCCGATAATGATGTTTTCATCTTCTTTGAATTTTACACCGGTTGGCGGATATACGATCAGCTTTCCGCCGGATAAACCTTTTCCGAAATAGTCATTGCTGTCGCCGACCAGCTCCAGTGTCAGTCCTTTCGGGATAAAAGCTCCAAAACTCTGTCCGCCTGCACCTTTACATTTTACAATGTAGGTATCAGCATCCAGTGTATCACCGTAACGTTTTGTAATCTCAGCACCAAACTGTGTGCCGAAAGCACGGTTGATGTTGGTGACATCGACTTCGATACTCCGTTTCTGTTTTTTCTCCAGAGAAGCTTTCAGTTTCTTCATTAAAATGGTCTGATCCACCGTCTCTTCCAGTTTGAAATCATATACCTGAGAAGGATCGAATGTCACTTTCATCTCTTTGCCTGCATACGGGTTATCCAGAATGCGGCTTAAATCCACTTTCGCTGCATTTACATTTGCAGCATGTTCTTTCTTCTTCAGCAGTTCGCTGTGTCCAACCATCTCGTCTACGGTGCAGAATCCAAGTTTTGCCATGTATTCACGCAGTTCCTGTGCGATGAACCGCATGAAGTTTTCCACGTATTCCGGTTTGCCGCGGAAACGTTTTCTCAGCTCCGGATTCTGTGTTGCCACGCCGACCGGACAGGTGTCCAGGTTGCAGACACGCATCATCACACATCCCATTGTAATCAGCGGTGCAGTTGCGAAACCGAATTCTTCTGCTCCAAGCAGTGCGGCGATCGCTACGTCACGTCCGCTCATCAGTTTTCCGTCTGTCTCAATGCGGACTTTGTTTCGAAGTCCGTTCATGATCAGCGTCTGATGGGTTTCTGCAAGTCCGAGCTCCCACGGAAGTCCGGCATTGTGGATGGAACTTCTTGGTGCAGCTCCGGTACCTCCGTCATAACCGGAGATCAGCACGACCTGTGCTCCTGCTTTTGCAACACCGGCTGCAACCGTTCCGACACCGGCTTCCGATACCAGTTTTACGGAAATTCTCGCGTCTTTGTTTGCATTCTTCAGATCGTAGATCAGCTCTGCCAGATCCTCGATTGAATAAATATCGTGATGAGGCGGTGGTGAGATCAGGCTCACACCCGGTGTGGAATGTCTGGTCTTTGCGATCCACGGATAAACTTTTCCGCCCGGCAGATGACCGCCTTCACCCGGTTTTGCTCCCTGTGCCATTTTGATCTGGATCTCCTGTGCACTGACCAGATATTTGGAGGTAACTCCAAAACGTCCGGATGCTACCTGTTTGATTGCAGAACAACGATTCCTGTTCGGATCGGTAACGATCATACGCTCCAGATCTTCGCCTCCTTCACCGCTGTTTGACTTACCATGCAGACGGTTCATGGCGATTGCCAGTGTTTCATGTGCTTCCTGAGAAATGGAACCGTAGGACATTGCTCCGGTCTTAAATCGTTTTACAATGGATTCGACACTCTCTACTTTCTCGATCGGCACACCTTTTTCCGGATAATCAAAATCCATCAGGCTTCGCAGATAACCGGTCTCTTCTTTGTCTACCAGATTCGTGTACTGTTTGAACAGGTTGTAATCGCCTCTCCAGGTCGACTGCTGCAGCAGATGAATGGTCTGCGGATTGTAACGGTGATGTTCTCCGGCACTTCTCATTTTGTGCCGTCCGATGCTGTACAGTGTTTCATCTACATCCAGTCCCAGCGGATCAAATGCTCCGGAATGCAGTTTGTCCGTTTCTTCTGCAATATCTTTCATCGTGATACCACCGACACGGCTGACCGTATTTGTGAAATATTTATCGATCACTTCTTTATCAATGCCGATTGCCTCAAAAATCTGAGATCCCTGATAAGACTGGATTGTGGAAATCCCCATTTTGGAAGCAATCTTTACGATTCCGCTAAGGACAGCCTGATTGTAATCTTCCACAGCTGCATAATAATCCTTATCCAGCATCTTGCTGTCGATCAGCTGATGGATCGTATCCAGTGCCAGATATGGGTTGATCGCACTTGCACCATAACCAAGCAGTGTAGCAAAATGATGCACTTCTCTTGGTTCGCCGGATTCCAGAACGATTGCAAGTGAAGTTCTCTTTTTCGTCTTTACAAGGTGCTGATGCACAGCGGATACTGCCAGCAGTGAAGGGATCGGCACACGGTTTTCATCAACGCCTCTGTCTGTCAGGATCAGGATGTTTGCTCCGTCTCTGTGTGCTCTGTCTACTTCGACAAACAGATAGTCAATGGCTTTTTCCAGGCTTGTGTTCTTATAATACGTGATCGGAATTTCCGCTACTTTAAAGCCTTCGACATCCAGATTTTTAATCTTCAGCATGTCGGTATTTGTCAGGATCGGATTGTTGATCTTCAGTACCTGACAGTTCTTTGCCTCTTCCTGAAGCAGATTTCCGTCCTCACCGATGTAAATGGTCGTGGATGTTACCACTTCTTCACGGATTGCATCGATCGGCGGGTTCGTCACCTGTGCAAACAGCTGTTTGAAATAATTAAACAGCGGCACATGACATTCCGATAAAACGGCCAGCGGTGTGTCAATACCCATGGAAGCGATACCTTCTGCACCGTTCTTTGCCATATTTAAAATAGAAGTACGGTACTCTTCGTAAGTATAGCCAAAGGCTTTCTGGAGTTTTGCACGCTCCTCATCGCTGTACTCTTCCACGCGTTTATTCGGAATCTTCAGATCAGAAAGATTTACCAGGTAACGATCCAGCCACTCACCATACGGCTGCTTTTTTGCATAACTTTCTTTCAGTTCATCGTCATCGATCACTCTTCCTTTTACCGTATCCACCAGAAGCATTTTGCCCGGATGCAGTCTTTCTTTGAGCACGATCCTGGTCGGATCGATATCCAGCACACCGACCTCAGAAGAGAGGATCAGATAACCGTCATCGGTGATATAGTATCTGGAAGGACGCAGACCGTTACGGTCAAGCACGGCTCCTACCACATCTCCGTCGCTGAACAGGATCGATGCCGGTCCGTCCCACGGCTCCATCATCGTTGCATGATACTGATAAAAATCTTTTTTGCTCTGGCTCATGGTCTTGTTGTTTGCCCATGGTTCCGGGATCGTGATCATCACGGCCAGCGGCAGATCCATACCACTCATCACCATAAATTCCAGTGTGTTGTCGAGCATTGCCGAGTCAGAACCGGAAGTATTGACAACCGGCAGAACTTTGTGCAGCTCTCCTTTGAAATGCTCGGAGAACATCGTCTCTTCGCGTGCAAGCATCTTGTCGGCATTTCCACGGATCGTGTTGATCTCACCGTTGTGTACGATAAAGCGGTTCGGATGTGCTCTCTCCCAGCTCGGATTTGTGTTGGTACTGAAACGAGAGTGTACGATCGCGATCGCAGATTCATAATCTGCATCCTGCAGATCACGGAAGAAGGTACGGAGCTGTCCTACCAGGAACATACCTTTGTATACGATCGTTCTGCTTGAAAGAGAAACCACATAGGAATTGTCATTGCTCTGTTCAAACACACGTCTTACCACATAAAGTCTGCGGTCAAAATCTATACCTTTTGCCAGGTGTTTTGGTTTTGCTACAAATCCCTGCATGATACACGGCATACATTCCAGTGCTTTGTGTCCGAGAACTTCCGGAACAACCGGAACTTCCCTCCATCCCAAAAATTTAAGACCTTCTTTTTCCACAATGATCTCAAACATTTTCTTTGCCTGGTTCTTTTTCAGTTCATCCTGAGGGAAGAAGAACATACCGATTCCGTATTCCCTCTCAGAACCTAAAAAGATGCCGAGGGACTCACAGGTTTTGGAGAAGAACTTGTGTGAAATCTGAAGCATGATTCCTACACCATCACCTGTTTTTCCTTCGGCATCTTTGCCAGCTCTATGTTCTAGATTTTCTACTATCTTTAATGCATTTTCGACGGTTCCGTGGGATTTGACACCCTTAATGTTTACGACTGCTCCTATACCGCAGTTATCGTGTTCAAATTCCGGCTGATACAGCCCAGGAGTCTGAACGGCTTCGTTCAATTTTGCTGTACTCATACGTCTTTCCTTTCTTAAGTTGTAATATTCTGTTCAGATAAGCGGACTGACCAGATTGCCATGTCCTGCTGCATGCTGCCAACTTCTGTGTTCGCTAATGCAACTTTTTCTCAAATCTTGTCATTGACTATACACCCATTTTTTTCATTTGTAAAGACGTATTTTTTGTTAAATTGTCAGACTATTTGTGAATTCACTTTTAAAACTGTATTTTTTTGATTTTTTATTTATTATTTTTCTTTTGTTTCTATATTTTACCAGTTGTGTCTATTTTGTTTCTCATGCAAATTTTAAAAATATATGCAACATTCTTCTGTGCACCTCTGTAATCTGCCAAAGACTCCTGTCAGATAGAGATTGCATCCCGCCACTGATGCAAATTTGCTGTTCTCCGTCTGTAAAGTTAAGGATCACCCACTGCTTATTGCTTTTCGCAATTGAAGCAGGGGACTTACTTGATTTGGTTAAATTGCAGCCAGTAAAACAGCCATCAGGTTAGAGACCGCATGAAACAGGACTGGCACTCTCAGATCTTCAAATCGATGGTAAAGCAGATTCAGGATGATCCCCATCGGAAAAGCAAACAGGATCTGCAGCAGATTGCCATGATAAACCGCAAAGATCGCCGCTCCCAAAAGGACTGCCTTCTTTACGGAAACATAGCGTTCCAACTTGCGGTAAACAAGTCCACGGAAAATCAGCTCTTCTGTGACCGGCACTGCGATACCCATTCCAAGGATCTGGAACAGCATCCGGCTTAAGAGCAGGGCATCCTGTGATTCACTGGTAATCCCATAATCCAATACCAGAAACGACATCAGTGCCGAAAACAGGATATTCAGCCCGGCCGCCGCCACGATCACGATGATCCACTGGATCCAGGTTATCTTTCTTTTTTCTTTTCTCCACAAGTTCTGATCTTTCCGGTAGAGCCAGAAGAACAACGGCATTGTGATGACGGCCGCCAGCATGGTCTGAAAAGCCGCATCTCCAATGCCGAGTATTCCGGTAAGCTGCAATGCCAGAAAATGTACCAGTATCGGAAAAACAAGATCTATGATTTTATATTCCAAAGTCCATCACCTCTTAAGTTTTGAACCATCATAGCATATTTTTTCGTTCAGAACAATCTAGATCTGCACTTTTTGTCGATGCTTAACCCAATACAGCATCCCTGACAGACCAGACAGCACTATAAAAACTACTGTAACTGTCATCTGTCCCTCATCCCTGTCTTTTTCTTGTTCCTGTCTTTCCGGCT
>ENA-OUQM01000634-OUQM01000634.1-human-gut-metagenome-genome-assembly--contig:-NODE-634-length-22183-cov-33.908125_pt1 | contig 22183 bp, 15 predicted proteins | sample MGYA00237949_ERZ548830 | MGnify/ENA primary metagenome ERZ548830 (study PRJEB26490, sample SAMN05194706) | human gut metagenome | biome: terrestrial biome; feature: human-associated habitat; material...
AACCAGAACGATGAGAATATTGCAAAGACAGCCGAGAAGCAGAAAAAGAACTTTGCAGGAACAGAGATTTCAGGCAAGAAGCTCGGTGTTATCGGACTTGGAGCCATCGGTGTACTTGTTGCAAATGCTGCAGTACATATGGGCATGGATGTTTACGGATATGATCCATACATCTCAGTAAATGCCGCATGGAACCTTTCAAGAAGCGTTAAGCATATCAGCAATGTTGAGGACATATACAAGAACTGTGATGTCATAACAATCCATGTACCTCTTCTTGATTCAACAAAGAAGATGATAAACGCTGATGCTATTGCAATGATGAAGCCAACCGCTATCGTATTAAACTTTGCCAGAGATCTTCTCGTTGACGAAGAGGCTATGGTAGATGCGCTTGCCAAGGGAAAGGTTAAGAAGTATGTTTCAGATTTCCCTAACAACACAACTGTTGGAGCAAAGGGCTGCATCGTAACACCTCATCTTGGAGCATCTACAGCAGAGTCAGAGGACAATTGTGCAGTTATGGCTGTCAAGGAGCTGAGAGATTACTTAGAGAATGGTAATATCGTTCATTCAGTAAACTTCCCTGACTGCAGCATGGGTGCATGCACAGCTTCAGGCAGAGTCGGAATCCTTCACAAGAATGTTAAGGGTATGATTGGACAAATTACAACAGCTCTTGCAGAGGCTGATATCAATGTATCTGATCTGACAAACAAGGGCAAGGGTGACTATGCATATTCTCTTCTTGATCTTGATTCAGCTATTGATGCTTCTACCGTTGAGAAGCTTTCTGCCATTGACGGAGTGCTCAGAGTGAGAGTTATTAAATAGTGAATTAATATTTGATTTAAATACTGATCCCCCATATTTTATATGGGGGATTTAGTGGGTTATAAGGAAATAACAAATATAATAAATATAGAAAATATAGAAAATATATAAGAGATATAAGAAATATAAGAAATATAAGAAATATAAGAGATATATAGGAGATTATATGATCAAACAAATTCTTGGTGAAGTATCAGTGCCGGTTGCAAACACCGAGGTACAGCAGGTTATTGAAAACCCGGGCATTGTAAAGACGTATCTGGAGAAATATATGCCATCGCTTATAAGCTTTCTCGTGCAGCTTGTTGTTGCGATTGTGATACTGCTTATTGGTATTAAGGTGATTAAATCAGTCGTAAAAATAATTAAAAAAGGATTTGATAAAAGCAGAATGGACGCTGCAGTGGCATCATTTCTAGCAAATGTTATTAAATACTTTTTGTATTTTATCCTTGTCATGGCGCTGCTTTCTGGATTTGGGGTGGCGACCGGCTCTGTTATAGCGGTTCTTGGCTCTGCCGGACTTACTGTAGGTATGGCATTGCAGGGCAGTCTGTCGAATTTCGCAGGAGGCGTGCTTATTCTTTTGATGAAGCCGTTTAGCGTGGGCGATTACATAGTTGACGGTTCAAGTGGTACAGAGGGCACTGTAAAGGATATAAATCTGTTTTATACAAGGCTTTTGACAATAGATAACAAGATGGTTATGATACCAAACGGAAAGCTTGCTGATTCGTGTATCACAAATGTATCTATGATGGATAAGAGGATGCTTGATTTGAGAGTAACAGTATCCTACAGCACAGATTTAGCATTTGCAAAGAGTGTGCTGGAATCTGTTGTTACATCAGCAGATACGATGCTTCGCGATGAGCCGAGCAATGTGTTTGTGAGTGAGCTGCAGGATTCGGCAATAGAGCTCGGTGCGAGAATCTGGGTGAAGAACGAGGATTACTGGAACACAAAATGGCAGCTTACAGAAGAAATTAAAACAGCATTTGATAAAAATAACATCGAAATTCCGTTTCCACAGATGGATATTAATATTCAGAAGAGGAGTATAGAATCTGACTTTTAAAGTCGGATGTTGCAGAATATTACTTTAACAGATTTTTTGTGGTAAATATACTTATAATTTAACTATAATATGTAAAAATGTGGTATACTATCATCATCGCATTTTAGGAGGAATAATTGATGACAATTCACGATTTGGCTGAATACGAGATTTTAGATGAGCACAGAGTGGAGGATGTCCAGTCGGATGGATTCATTCTGAGACACAAAAAAAGTGGTGCAAGGATTGCCATTTTATCAAATAATGATGATAATAAGGTATTTTATATAGGCTTCAGGACTCCGCCGGAGGATGAGACGGGTGTACCGCATATTATTGAGCATACCACACTCTGCGGTTCAAAGAAGTTCCCTGTAAAGGATCCATTCATTGAGCTGGCAAAGGGCTCGCTCAATACATTTTTAAATGCCATGACATACCCTGACAAGACAGTTTATCCTGTTGCCAGCTGCAATGATCAGGATTTTAAGAATCTCATGGATGTGTATCTGGATGCAGTGTTTAATCCGAATATCACAAAGTACGAGGAGATTTTCAAGCAGGAGGGCTGGCACTACGAGCTTACAGGCAAGGATGATGAGCTTAAGATAAACGGAGTTGTGTACAATGAGATGAAGGGAGCATACTCATCGCCTGACGAGGTGCTTTCAAGCCAGATTTACCGCTCGCTTTTCCCTGACAATACCTACAGCAAGGATTCAGGCGGCAATCCGGAGTATATTCCTAAGCTTACGTATGAAGCATATCTGGACTTCTATCATAAGTATTATCATCCATCCAATTCATACATTTATCTGTATGGTGATATGGATGTTGTCGAGAGACTTGTGTGGCTTGATAAGGAATATCTGAGCCTGTATGATTATAAAAAAGTTAATTCAGAAATTAATAAACAGCCTGCATTTGATGAAATAAAGAATGTTGAGGCACAGTATTCAATTACCATGGATGATTCACAGGAGAATAAGACCTATCTATCTTATAACCGTGTGGTAGGGGATACGCTTGATGAGATGCTCTATCAGGCATTTGATGTGCTTGACTATGCACTTGTCAGCTCACCGGGAGCACCTGTGAAGCAGGCATTGATAGATGCGGGAATCGGTGATGATGTGTATGGCTCATACGATGCGGGCATTCTGCAGCCGGTATTCTCGTTTGTGGCAAAGAATGCCAATGCATCTCAGGCAGATGAGTTTGAAAGTATTATAGAAAACACTCTTAAAGAAGTTGTTAAAACAGGAATTAATAAAGAAGCATTGCTAGCGGGAATCAACAGCAGCGAGTTCAAATTCAGGGAGGCTGACTTTGGACAGTTTCCTAAGGGACTTCTATTTGGATTAAACTGTTTAGACAGCTGGCTGTTTGATGATATGAAGCCTTTTATACATCTGGAGTGTCTTGGTACCTTTGCAAAGCTTCGAAAGGCTGTAGATACGGATTATTTTGAAAAGCTTATACAGGAGTATCTGCTTGACAATACCCATGGTTCATCTGTCACAGTAAAGCCGAAGCGTGGACTTGGCAATGAGAGGGAGGAGGCTTTGGCAAAGGAGCTTTCCGATTACAAGGCATCTCTTTCAGATGAAGAGATTAAAAAGCTGATTGAGGATACAGAGCATTTAAAGAAATACCAGGAGGAGCCTTCGTCAGACGAGGATCTGCGCAAGCTTCCGATGCTTACAAGAGCGGATATGAAAAAGAATGCTATGCCTTTTTCAAACATTGAGGATGAGCTTTTGGATGTAAAGGTTGTGCGTCATGACATAGAGTCAAACGGCATTGATTATATATCATTTTTATTTGATGCAGGTGATTTTGCCCAGAGTGAGCTTGGCTATCTTGGCTTCTTCACAAACGCACTCGGGCTGGTGAGCACCGAAAAGTACAGCTATACCGATTTAGCCAATGCTACCAACATATATACCGGCGGAATCAGCACAGGTACTGCAAGTCACCCGGATATTAAGGATAGAAATAATTTCGTGTTTAAGTTTGAGGTGAAGCTTAAGGTGTTGGAGAAAAATCTTGACAAGGCACTTGAGCTTATGGAGCAGATGCTTCTTTCATCGGATTTTACAGATACAAAGAGACTTGGTGAGCTTGTAGCGCAGATTAAGGCAAGGCTTCAGGCTAACCTTAGCAGTTCCGGTCATCTGGTTGCAGCTATGCGAAGCATGTCGAGCTTCTCGCGCTACGCACTTTATCAGGACGAGCTAAAGGGAATTGCTTTTTACCGTTCTATATGCCGCATAGAAAAGGAACTTTCCGAGTCACCAAAGAGTGTGTCAGATAAGCTTGCTGCAATAGCCAAAAAGCTGTTTGCAAGAAACAGAATGCTTATCAGCTTTACCGGAAATAACGAGGCATACGGTAATGCAAAGCCTTCGTTGGAAAAAGTTATAGCTGGATTTAATAAAATGAGTGCTGTAGGCAATCAGGCTGAGGTTCATTTTAACACAGCAAAGGAAGCATTTATCGATGCATCACAGATACAGTATGTGGCAAAGACCGGTGATTTCATCTGTGAGGGCTATGAATACACCGGAGCACTGAGACTGCTGCGTATCATCTTAAGCTATGATTATCTCTGGATAAATGTCAGGGTAAAGGGCGGTGCTTACGGCTGCATGAATACCTTCCTTAGAAGCGGAGAGAGCTACTTTGTCTCATATCGAGACCCTAATCTGTCAGACACACTTGATGTCTATGACAGAATACCTGAGTATATAAAGAACTTTTCACCTGATGAGAGGGATATGACCAAGTATATTATCGGTACCTTCAGTGCTCTTGATACGCCTATGAATCCGGAAGCAAAGGGTAGCAGATCACTGTCGGCATATCTCGAGGGTATTACCTACGAGCAGATTCAAAAGGAGAGAAATGAGATACTAAATGCACAGCCGGAGGATATCAGAAGGCTTGCAGACCTTGTAGAGGCAGTACTTAAGAAGGACAGTATATGTGTCATCGGCAATGAAAATATGATTAAAGAGTCGGCAGGGCTCTTTGAGAATGTTGAAAAGCTTATATGATTAAAGGATCACAAGGTATCATCGATGCATGCTTGCATGCAATTCGATGTATACCTTAGTGACCCGCACTACACCGAGAAAGTAGCAATTTGCTGCGGAAACGCAGGAAATTAGCGGATTTCGAGGTGGAGTCAGATTACGGGAATGCGTAGCATGTAGTAATCTGATTAATCATAAATGAGGGGCAAAATACCTTTTGACCCTCATATCCTTATAAATACAGATTCACATAGGAGGAAAAATGATACAGAATTTCAAATCGGGTTTTGTTACAATAATCGGTAGACCAAACGTGGGCAAGTCAACACTGATGAACAGGCTTATCGGTCAGAAAATTGCCATCACCTCAAACAAGCCTCAGACCACAAGAAACCGCATCCAGACAGTATACACGGATATGGAAAAGGGACAGATAGTGTTCCTTGATACTCCGGGCATACACAAGGCCAAAAACAAGCTGGGCGAGTATATGGTCAATGTGGCGGAAAAGACATTAAATGAGGTGGATGTTGTGCTGTGGCTTGTGGAACCGACCAACTTTATCGGGGCGGGAGAGCAGCATATCATAGAGCAGCTTAAAAAAGTTAATACACCTGTTATATTGATTATCAACAAGGTAGATACAGTGGAAAAGGAAAAGGTGCTTGAGTATATAGACACCTACCGCAAGGTATACGACTTTGCAGAGATTATTCCTACGTCAGCCTTAAGAGGGCAGAATACGGATGATGTTATTAATTCTATATTTAAGTATTTGCCTTATGGCCCACAGTTCTATGATGAGGACACCATCACAGATCAGCCGGAGCGTGCAATCTGTGCTGAGATTATCAGGGAAAAAGCGCTCCATGCTTTAAATGACGAGGTGCCGCATGGCATCGCAGTAGGAATTGACCGCATGAAGACAAGAAAGACAAAGAGTGGTTCTATTATAGATATGGATGCCACAATTGTCTGCGAGCGAGACTCCCATAAGGGAATCATTATAGGAAAGCAGGGCAGTATGCTCAAAAAAATCGGTACCAATGCGCGCTATGAGATGGAAAGACTGCTTGACTGTAAGGTGAATCTGAAGCTATGGGTTAAGGTAAAGAAGGATTGGAGAGACAGCGACTTCCTCATCAAGAACTTTGGATACAAAGAGGAAGAATAGTATTTTGAAAGTAAGATTAAGATGTCACAGAGTGTAGTGTTGACCGGTATGGTGCTTTCAGCCATGCCGGTAGGGGATTTTGACAAAAGAATAACGATTCTCACAAAGGAACGAGGGAAAATCACAGCCTTTGCAAGGGGCGCAAGACGTCCAAACAGCCAGCTTATGGCAGGAAGCAATCCATTTTCGTTCGGTGAGTTTGAGCTGTTTGAGGGTAAAAGCGCATATTCTCTTTCAAAGGTCACAATCAGCAACTATTTCAGGGAGCTGACACAGGATTTGGAAGCAGTATACACCGGGTTTTACTTTCTGGAGTTCTGCGGATACTTTTGTCAGGAGAACAATGACGAGAAGGATATGTTAAAGCTCCTTTATCAATCACTCAGGGCTCTTGAATCACCGGCATATAAAAATGAGCTGGTCAGAGTTGTTTTTGAGCTTAAGGCTATTACGATAAATGGCGAGGGTCCATCGCTGTTTTCATGTATACACTGTCATTCAAGGGAAGGACTTAATGTCTTTTCGGCAAGACGCGGAGGGGTGTTTTGCGACAACTGTGGCACGCAGGTACAGGGCAGGCATATACTAAGCGATACGCTCTATACCATGCAGTATATTGTTTCAGCTGATATCACGAAGCTGTACACGTTTGCAGTGTCAGACGATGTGCTTGAGGAGCTGAGAAGCATAATGAAGGAATATCTTTCAATCTATGTGCATCATGATTTTAAATCAGCAGCTTTTCTGTGATAAATTAAAGCATGAAATTAAATCATGAAATAATTAATAGATACTATGCATGTCGTTGCCCTTTAAAATATGATACTTGAAATCATATATACAAAAGGGTATAATATCATAGATTATATTTTAGGAGGCAGCTATGAATAAAAAGCTATCAATGCTGTTGCCTGTTATTGCGACATGCGGTTTGCTTGCCGGGTGCGGTACAGATTATTATACCAAGGACAGCACGGTGTTTGTTGCAAAAAACGGCAGTGTGGTATCTACAGATGTCGAGGACTTTGATACAGCTGCATACAAGCAGGATGACTTACAAAGCTATGTGGACAAGTCAATAGACGACTACAATAAGAAGAATGACGGTTCGGTCAAGCTCAAAAAGCTGACTGTCGAGAAAAAGAAGGCATCTCTTACCATGAGCTATGCGTCAACCGATGAATACACTGATTTCAATGGGACAAAGCTTTTTTCAGGGACGATTGCGGAGGCTCTGGCAGCCGGCTATGATTTCAAGACCGATTTCGTAGCGATAGATGATGGCAAGGCAAAGAAATGTGAATCATCTGAGTTTCTGGATGAAACCGGCTACAAGGTCGTTGTTTACGAAGGCAGCTCAAATTTGCATGTGAAAGGGAAAATATTATATGCATCTGTCGACAAAGTAAAGCTTGTAGATGACAAAACAGTTGCGATTGGTGACAAGTACAGCCTGCTTGCATCACAAACCACAGGGACAGAGAGTGCCACAGAGAGCACAGAAGCAGTAAAAGCCGATGCGACGGAAGGAACGGAAAACGGAGCGGATGGTAGTGTCAGTGATGATGATATATTAAACTCGGTCAAGCAAGACAACGAGGTCACATTTGACTTTGACAGTGAGGAGGACAATTCAGCGCCGGTGTCATATATCACATATGTTATATATAAGTAGATTAAGGCGTGAATTGTTATTTAATTAAGAATACAAGTAACTATTCAGTACAGCTGATTCTAATGCGCCTGCAGCTTACAGCTGTGAAGGTACTGGACAGTTACGAATACAAATAAATCATAAGTAAGATAGAGAGGAAACAAGAATTATGGAAAAGACCATGGACAAAATCGTACAGGTAGCAAAAGCAAGAGGATTTGTATATCCGGGCTCAGAAATTTACGGAGGTCTTGCAAATACATGGGATTATGGAAACCTGGGCGTAGAGCTTAAAAACAACGTAAAAAGAGCATGGTGGAAGAAATTTATCCAGGAGAATCCTTATAATGTAGGTGTGGACTGTGCCATCCTCATGAATCCTCAGACATGGGTTGCATCAGGACATCTCGGCGGCTTCTCAGATCCGCTTATGGATTGTAAGGAGTGCCACGAGCGATTCAGAGCCGACAAAATCATCGAGGATTTTGCGCAGGACAATGGTATTGAGCTTGAGACATCAGTTGATGGCTGGACAAACGAGCAGATGGTAGATTTCATCAAGGAGCACAATGTTCCATGTCCATCATGCGGCAAGCACAATTTTACAGATATCAGACAGTTCAACCTCATGTTCAAGACCTTCCAGGGTGTTACAGAGGATGCTAAGAATACAGTATATCTTCGTCCTGAGACAGCACAGGGTATCTTTGTAAACTTTAAAAATGTACAGCGTACATCACGTAAAAAGATTCCATTCGGTATCGGACAGGTTGGTAAGTCATTCCGTAACGAGATTACACCTGGTAACTTCACCTTCAGAACACGTGAGTTCGAGCAGATGGAGCTTGAGTTCTTCTGCGAGCCTGGAACAGATCTTGAGTGGTTTAAGTACTGGAGAGGCTTCTGCCGTGACTGGCTCATTTCCCTTGGAATCAAGGAGGATGAGATGAGACTGCGTGATCATGATCCTGCTGAGTTAGCCTTCTATTCAAAGGGAACTACAGATATCGAGTTCTTATTCCCATTCGGATGGGGCGAGCTTTGGGGCATTGCGGATCGTACAGATTATGACCTTGGACGTCATCAGGAAGTTTCAGGACAGGATCTTACATACTTCGATGACCAGAAGAATGAGAAATATCTGCCATACGTTATCGAGCCGTCACTTGGTGCTGACCGTGTAGTACTCGCTTTCCTTTGTGCAGCTTATGACGAAGAGGATATCGGTACACCGGAGAAGCCGGATGTAAGAACAGTATTCCATTTCCATCCTGCACTTGCACCTGTAAAGATTGGAGTACTTCCACTGTCAAAGAAGCTCAATGAGAGTGCTGAAAAGGTATTTGCACAGCTTTCAAAGACATACAATTGTGAGTATGACGACAGAGGAACAATCGGAAAGAGATATCGTCGTCAGGATGAAATCGGAACACCATTCTGCGTGACATATGATTTCGACTCAGAGGAAGACCATTGCGTGACAGTACGTGACCGTGACACAATGGAGCAGGAGCGTATCGCAATTGATGAGCTTGATGCTTATTTTGCAAAGAAATTTGAATTCTAGTTTTGTACAAACTAACGATATTTTTTGTTAAATGAGGCTTAAAAAAAGCAATTACAACTTTTTTTGAAAGTGTATTTTGTGAAATTATACAAAATTAGGAATTAGGTCACAAAAATTAATATAAAAACATATCAGAAATCAAATTTTATGATATAATATAGATGACAAATGACAACCAAAGATATAGTAAGCTATTCTTTGGTTGTTCTGATATATGGAGATTATGAATATGGAAGCAAAAGAATTAAAGAAGCTGAGCAGAAGTGAGCTGCTAGAGATGCTTTTAGACAGAAGTAAAGAGGTTGAACACTTAAGAAAAGAACTTGACGAGACAAAAAAACATATTCAGACACTTGAGCGTGAGGTAAAGACATCTGGTGATATCAATGCTGCAATTAATAAACTCACGTCAGCAACAGAGGAAATCCAGAAATTTGCCGCCGTAATATCCATGGCTTCAAATAATCTGACAAGAAAATAATATAGAAGCAATATTTTGTGGTTATGAAATGGATAATTGGACAAAAGAATGATAGAAAAAATATATAAAAAGGCAATATATGCTCTGGCAAGAGTTGCCGTAAAGTACATTGAGCTAAGAAAAAAAAGAGAACAGAAGAAAATTAAGCAGAATAAATCAGCTAACCTCACAAATTCGACAAAAAGCTGCACAGATGCTGAATACAATAAAAAGGTAGTTGCAGAGATTAATCATAACAATATTGCAGCTGTTGCAGAAAGCAAAAATAATATTGATGTAGTGGATTTAAGCAAAGACGAGGAGCTGAAGGATGTCGAACAGAAACCACTTACCAATGAGGATAAGCTTGATTTACTTTTGGCACAGATGATGGAAACATCTGTTAAGTCATCTGAAAAAGTAACGCAGGTACATAAGCAGACCCAAAATGTTGATGAAAATATATCACAGGAAATAGCGGAAATAATTCCGGTTAAATATGTAACACCGGCGCCAGACATAACTCCTGATATAGAAAAAAATATTGAAATAGAGAAGGAATTTCAGCAGACTAAAAAAGAAAACCGGCCGGAGGATATATCTGTACATATAGAAAAGGAAATATCAAGGAAGGCTTCAGAAGAAAACAGAGTAGAGAATAAAGAAATTGAGAATAAAAGTGCTGAGAAGACTGAAGATACATCGGGCTATCGCAGTATCATGACAGACGACTATGACCGTTATAGCGATGATCTTGGCATAAAGGAGCTGCGTCAGGAACTGAGAAGAGTGAAGTATAACAACAAATTTGCAGCAACACTCTTCAATACCGTAGGAACACTTGTGGTAGTGGCAGCGGCAGCAATATTGGTCGCAAACCTGTGGCTTCCTATTTTGAAGGTGACCGGAACATCTATGTCACCGACGTTACAGGAGGGACAGGTGCTTATGGCATCAAAGGGGCATGACTTTAAAACAGGAGATGTCATAGCTTTTTATTACAATAACAAGATACTTGTAAAAAGAGTTATTGCGATGCCGGGTGACTGGGTCAATATATCAGAGGATGGCACGGTTTATGTAAACGATATCGCAATTGATGAACCGTATCTCAATGAAAAAGCTTTAGGAGACTGTAATATAGAGCTGCCTTATCAGGTTCCTGAATCCAAGATTTTCGTGATGGGCGATAACAGAAGCGTATCACTTGACTCAAGAAATACAGCTATAGGCTGTGTCTCAGAGGAGCAGGTAGTCGGCAGAATTACATTTGCCATCTGGCCATTGTCTAAAATTGGCAAAATTGACTAGTGTTATTTGGGATTTTTTGGTAAAAAAGTAGAAAATCCCGATTTAAAGGCTCGTGTGACCGTTGTGTGACCAAAAGTGTGTAATATATTAGCTGTTGAATAACGATTAAGTAAAATGAATTATATATAACTCTATGAAAGGAGGATGCAGAATGGATAAGGATATGGAACGTCTCGGCAAAGAGCGGCTTAAAAGAGTGAGAAGACGTAGACAGCTTGCTACATTTATTATATCGATGGCTGTTATAGTGCTGGGCATTACTGCGTACAGACTTATACAACCTGCATCAGCAGCAGATCAGAATCAGAAGGATTTTACCATAGATAATGTCACAGAAAACTATGTTAATCTTCAAAAACTGCAATCAAATGGCTCATATACCGAAATGTCCAGTGAGGGCAAGTCAGCGGACTGGAACGGCGAGAAGTTCAAGCTTGAGGTTCAGCTGAATTTTGGAATCGGCAAGAATGATACGGTAGATGCCAATGGCAATACTGTTAAGAATTATTATTATGTCTATGATCCGTCGGTGACTATTCCGGATGATTTGTGCAATTCATGGACGACAAAATGTGACGACAACAGTGATATAGAACAGTTCCAGTACAGATATATCAAAAACGAGGATGGGACATATGCTATCCTTATAAGATTTGCAGATGGCTATATCGAGGGTAAAAGCAGCGATATAGAAGGCTGGGCAAAGGTTGAGGCTCTTGGTGAGGGTAAGACCAATGATTCAGGTGATCTTGATATCAATATCGGTGGTGATGTCACCATAACAGTAGACAAGGATAATGTCCACTGGAACGGAAACGATTCCTTAAACTACGATATTTCCGTAAAGAAGAGCAATACAAATAATAATAATATTGCTATTGATGAAAACGGTAATTATTATGTTGAGTTTACTGTAGATGTATCTTCTGAAAAAGGTACACCTGATGATATTGAAATCACAGATGAATTTAACGGCAATGGCATGCGTGTTGATACAACAGGGCTTACCTACAGCATAAAGAAAAACGGTCAGATTATTGACAGCAGCTATAATGCAACGGCGACAGGAAAGAATGACCCGGCAGATGCGGGAAAGGCAACGCTTACTGCAAAGCTTCCGAAATTAGATGCAGGTGATAGCTGTTCTATTACATACAGGTATTATCTGACCAATGCCGGGGATTTGGGAAATAATGCTACATGGCAGGCAACTAATTTCGTTACAGGTAAATCAACAGACCAAAATTCAAAAGAAACTGTCATAGATACGTCAAGCAGCTATGTAAAGTATTACAAAAATCTTATAGAAAAATCCGGTAAATACGATAAGACTAATAACCGGATTATTTGGACGGTTACAGTAAATAAAACCTGTGAGGATATTGCTAGAGCTGTCCTGACAGATAATATGTTTGATAAGATTACAGACATTGATATATCACCCAGTGACGGATATACAATTAACAAAGACAGCAGTGGCAAGGTGACATCGGTTACATTTAATTCTACAGATGGTAACAAGAACTGCAATAAGTATACTGTCAAATACTATACAGATGCATTGCAGACATTTGATGACCAGAAATTTAATAATAATGCTACTCTCACTAAGGATGATAAGTCATATGACAGCTCTTCAAGTGTAAATGTTCCAAAAACAAAGCAGGATATTACAAAGAAGCTTGTTGAAGCTCAAAAGACAGATAACAGTCTGTATACTTTAAAATGGGAGGCTAAGTTTACAATTCCGGCATCGGGATTTCCTAAGGAGTTTGGCATAGCTGATACAATGTCGTCCAAACCTCAGAAGAATTATCATTACATGACGTATACCCAGATGAATGATTTTGTAAGTCAGGTTAAGGAAAAGTTTGATGGATATATCGGTGACATTACTGTTAAATATCTGGATAAGAATAATAATTCAAAAACAGCAAAATTTAATGAAGTATCCAAATCTGATGACTACAGATTTACCTCGGTAAATATCAGCTTTAATAAGGATTATCCGACAAGCAACAGTGAAAAGACTGTCGTATTTACATACAGCACAACTGCCGACACAACAGCAAGTGGAAAGCTTGAGTATGTGAATAAGTTTGAAGCTTTAAATTCAAGTGCATCTGCATCTTATAGCCATACGACATCAAAGATTGAAAAGACTGATGGAAACGGTAAAACAGGTCAGACATATTTGAAAACCACAGAAAGTGATGGAACACTCACATGGCGCGTTGATGTACTTATGGATGCTGATGCTACAGAGTATACTATCACTGATAAGCTTCCGGAGGGTGTTACACTGCAGAGTGTAAAGATAATGCTAGCCTATACTAATCAGGAGGGCTTTACATATCCTGACTTTGAAGGCACATTGCATACCGTAACTGACGGCGACTGGTTCACAAAAGGAATTCAAACCGGCACAACGCTTGATAAAAGCACAAATACCGTGGTTACAAGAGTTATAAAGCCTGATAAAGCCAATACAGAAATACATGGCTGGAATGAGAACTCTCACATATATGTAGTATACAAGTGCACGATAGATGATTTTGAGAATTTTGAAGCCGGTAAAAGAGTGGATTATAAGAATACAGCCACAGCATCATCAAATACAAACAGCGAAATCGGATCGGCTTCTCAGACACAGACCATGTCAAAGCCTGACGAATCGGGCGGTGATAATCCTACTGAGGGGGATAAGGTTATTTCCAAGAACTACAAGTGGGATGAAGACAATCACAGGCTGCGTTATACGGTTATAATAAACCCTGATGGCAAGGACTATCTGCCTGATAGCGATACATTAAAGCTGACAGATGTGCTTAAATTTACGACACGCACATATGGCAATGGTATTCAGACATTATGGTATATCGATTTAATGCCGGCTACAGTTCAGTTTAGAGAAGCTATTAAGCAAAGCGATGGAACTTATAAGCAGGGAGAAACGATAGATGAATGTAAGTGGAATTACAGTATACAGGATGGTACCTATGATTGGAGCGCCGATTCATATAGAACCATAAAAGCAGATATACCTGACGGTAAAGCCATTATGCTGACATATACTTATCAGGTCAATGCACAGGTTATTGGTACTCCTGGTGAACACAGTCCGATTATAATGGATGTCAGCAATACAGCAAAGCTTGAGGGCATCGAAAAGGGAGAAGACAGAAAGGATAACCGGACAGTTTACAAAGAGTCAAAATCATCTGCCGGAGTAATTAAGAGCAATACATTTACCTTGTATAAGGTAGATAAGAATGATTATGGAAGGCAGCTTGAGGGCGCTGAGTTTGAATTGTTTGGATACACACCGGATGGCTCTTATACGCCGTTAGGTAAGTATACCACCGATAAGAACGGCAGAATTGATATCAGTATGAGTACTGACAATCTGGAGTATAATACACAGTATTACATAGTTGAGACAAAGGCACCGGATGGTTACATACTCTCGGCAGAGCCACATAAGGAGTATTTCTATTTCAGTGCAGATAACTCAGCACATCCTGTTGTAGCTGAAAACAGCTCATTACAGGGAAGTGATATGGCAAAGGTAAATACACCGTACTATTATGAGGATGTAGCGGTTGCGACCACCAGCATTTCAGTCGATAAAAAATGGACTGATTCTAAGAATAATCCATTAGATAAGACTGATGGAAAGATCTTTCTGCAACTGCATCAGGTGGATTCGGCTGGTAATGATAAGAAGTATGGCAATCCGGTTGAGTTGACAGCTGATTCGGCAGGTGAATGGTCATATGTATTTGAAAATATGCCATTGCAGGATGTAAATGAAAATGGTATTCTGACCGGTACCACATATAAATATTATGTGACAGAGGTTGGAATAAATCAGAACAACAGTATGTCAGGCTATGATGTTTCATATATATTTAAGGATATAAATGGTACACAAATGTCAAAGACCGATGCAAACGTTGCACCGAGCAGCGCCAATGCAATAGAGTCCGGTACTGTTGAGATTACAAACAAACTCATAGAGTATGAGCTTCCGGAAACAGGTGGAAGCGGTAACAGATGGTTGTATATGTTAAGTGGAGCTGTGCTTATAGCAATAGCTGTAATAACACTTTTCTATAAAAAACATAAAACATTATAAAAAAGGAGAATGCGATATGAAAACAATCAAAAGAAGCATTGCTTTTGTTCTTGCAATGATACTTACACTTGCAATGAGCGTTACAGTATTTGCTGAGGGCGAAGGTGCAAAAAAAACATTTACCATCACGGTTAATGAAGCAAAGGCAGGCCACACTTATGAGGCTTACCAGATTTTAAAGGGAGATCTTTCAAAATCACAGACAACACTTTCAAACGTTGACTGGGGTACCGGTATAGAGGCAGACAAAAAGACAGATCTTGCTAATGATGCAAAAACTTATGTAGAGAAGCTTTCAGGAATGCAGACGAACTCTTCAGATCTTAAGGCAGAGGCACAGAAAATTGCATCAGTTTTAAGCACTACAGTAGCAGGTTCTGTTTCAGTAACACAGGACAATGCAAAAGCTGAGATTACAGGACTTGAGCCTGGTTACTATCTTATCAAGGATAAGGATAGCTCTTTAAAAGGTGACGAGGCTTACACAGAGTATATCCTCAATATCGTTGCTGATACAACAATCACACCTAAGACAGATGTACCTTCTGTTGAGAAGAAAGTAAAAGACACAAACGACACAACAGGTGATACAACAGAATGGCAGGATTCAGCCGATTATGATATCGGAGATGTAGTTCCATTCCAGCTTACAGCTAAATTACCTGCAAATGTTGAGTCATATAAGTCATATTACCTCAAATTTGATGATACTCTTTCACAGGGACTTGATTTCAATGAAGGAACTGTTACTGTTAAATTAGGTAATAAGGATGTTACAGAATTCTTTAAAACAAATTATGACGCAGATAACAAAAAGCTTACTTTTACATGTGACAATATTTTAGCAAAGGGATTTGAAGCTAAAAATGGTGATACGATTGTAGTTGAGTACAAAGCAACTCTCAATGAGAATGCTGTTATCGGTTCAGAAGGAAACCCAAATAAGGTTAAGCTTGAGTTCTCTAACAACCCTAACAATGGTGGTGAGGGAGATAAAGGTGAGACTCCGGATGATACAGTAATCGTATTTACATACAAGGTTGTAATCAACAAGGTAGATGAGAACAATAAAGCACTCGATGGTGCAGAGTTCACTCTTTATAAAAAGATTAAAGGTGCTGCAGAGGACAAAGAAATCAAAGCGGTAATTTCCGGTGATAAGAATGATGTCTTCACATTCAGCGGACTTGATGACGGTGATTACGTACTTAAGGAGACAAAGACTCCTGATAGCTACAACACTGCAAAAGATATTGCATTCACAATCACAGCAGACCACTCAATTGTGTCCGATGCTCCTGAGCTTAAGTCATTAAGCGGAGATAAGGTGACCGGTAATATTACACTTAAAGCTGATAAAGCTGAGGGTAGCTTAAGCACACCTGTACAGAACTTTAAGGGCTCAGTCCTTCCTTCAACCGGTGGTGCCGGACGTGTTGCAATTTATGTAATCGGTGCTATATTAGTAGTTGGTGGCGGAATTGTTCTTGTAACAAAGAAGCGTGTTAAATAATATCATTTTATGATAAAATATAACTGCCATGAGCCACTTTAGTGGTTCGTGGCAGTTACAATAGGCATAATTATATTATGCAAATGATAACAGTAAGGAGAGTGCTATGAGAAGAAAATTATCAACTATTTTGTTTGTCATAGTGTTTCTTGCAGGACTGTCCTTACTGCTATATCCGACGGTGAGTGATTACTGGAATTCATTCCATCAGTCAAGGGCAATCGCAAGCTATGTCGATGCAGTAGACAATACAGATGAACAAAAGCTTGAAGAAATGAGACAGGCGGCAGAGGCTTACAATGAAAAGCTTTTAAGCAAGCAGGACAGATATGATATGTCTGATTCGGACAGAGCAGAGTATGAAAGCCTACTTGATGTATCTGGCACAGGAGTCATGGGCTATGTTGAGATTCCGTCCATCAATGTCTCATTGCCGATTTACCACGGCACAGATAATACAATACTTCAGATAGGTGTTGGCCATATCGAGGGCACATCGCTTCCGGTTGGCGGAGCAAGCACACATTGTGCTGTTTCAGGACACAGGGGACTTACGTCATCTAAGCTATTTACGGATATTGACCAGATGGCGGAGGGGGACACATTTAAGCTGTATGTGCTTGGCGAGACACTGACCTACGAGGTTGATCAGATAAGGATTGTTTTGCCTGATGAGCTTAATGACTTAAAGATTGAGGAAGGTCAGGATTACTGTACACTTATCACATGTACACCGTATGGTGTGAATTCACACAGGCTTCTTATCAGGGGGCACAGGATTGCAAATGATGCACAGGGACTTATTGTCGAGGATGTAAAGCAGGTACAGCCGTTACATGAAGCCATAGTGCTTGGCATTCTGTTTCTGGTTTTGTATATTATAATTTGTAAGATACTTAGTAAAACGATATTGTATAGATTCAGATAGAATCAGGAAGGAGGAAAAATGCACAATAGTTTAAAAAGAGCTGTCAGTATAGCTATAGCAGCGATAGCCTTGTTTTCTCTGCCATGTGGAAGCATTTTTGCAAGGACGCATATTGATATTGATAAGAAATGCTCTATAACAGTTGATATCCCTGATACATGGGAGGATTTGTATACTGTGGATTTTCCCGTAGAGCTTTACAGAGTGGCAGATGTAGATGAGAACGATGTATACACTGCAACGAAGCAGTTTGATGAGCTGGCTAAATCTATATCAGATATCAGCAGTAAAACTACCGCAGATGATTGGGAAAAGATGGCAAAGACAGCTGCGGACATTGCAGACAAAGGTTCTTTGACAGCAGATGAGGTAATAGATGTTTCAAACGGAAGGGGAAACATCACAGGCGTTAAGACGGGACTGTATCTGGTGTATGCAAAGCCGGCTAATTCGGCAAGATTTGGATACACATTTGTGCCGTATCTGGTTTCGGCTCCTAATAATGAGTTTGCTATGACAGGAAGCGGCTCAGATTCATGGGTATATGATGATATCGATATCGAGCTGAAGCCTGAACAGACCGGGCTTATGGGAAGCTTACAGATTAATAAAACATTAAAGACATACAATACAGCACTCGGTGAGCCAGTGTTTGCATTTGATGTTGAGGCCTACGACAGGGATGGTAATGTGGTGTTTTCCGATATCGCATCAATCAGATTTGACAGTACAGGGGCTAAGAGCGTAGTTATTGACAATATTCCGGCAGGGTCAAGGGTGATAGTAAAGGAGGTATATGCCGCTGGCAGTTATCAGGTGACCTCCTCAGACAGCATAGAGACACAGATTGTGGCCGGTGAGACCGCAGATGTTGATTTCACAAACGATTACAACGACAAATTGATTTATAGTACCGGTGTCGTAAACCATTTTGAGTATGACGGAACCGGATGGGAATGGGTGCAGAATTAATGAAAAAATTATCAGAGTCTTGTAAAAAACTTAATAGAAATCACCGTATTCTTGTATGTGCAGCCTTTGCTGCAACACTTATTGTCTGTGGTGTTTCAGTTAAAACGACACTGGCATATTTTACAACCTATGCTACGGCAAAGGGCGGTATCTCAGTAGATATCGGTCCTACAACTGATGTCAAGGAGAAGTTTAAGGACTGGAAGAAAACTATTGAGATTGAGAATACAGGAAAAGCAGACTGTTTTGTCAGAGTAAAGGTAATTGCAGCAAGCCAGTTTGATATAGAGGCATCAGGCTCAAACTGGAGCCTTTCAGATGATGGCTACTGGTATTACAGTCAGGTAGTGCCGGTTGGTGGTAAAACCGAGCCGATTGTTGCAGCTATCACAGTTAGTGAAAAGGTAAAGACCAGCTTCAATGTAGTTGTGGTTCAGGAGTGTGCTCCTGTCACATATGATGAGAATGGCAATCCGTGTGTCGCACCTGATGCAAAATGGGATGCGACAGCACAATATGATAAAGAGGAGGGCGAAGAGTAATGAAGAGAAAACTTCCAATTATACTTGTAGCATCCTCTGCGATAATGCTTGCAGCATCGACGATTGGATCTACAAAAGCGACTCTTACATATATGAGTGATAATTATCTGGCTCAGATTGACATCAAATCCATCGGTGTTACTTTGACTGAGAATGGCAATGATGTGAGCTGGCGTGATTATAAGCATAAGGATGATGACTGGAGCGAGGCAACAGGAGTGCTGCTTGGAGATATGCTAAAGGATGCCGGAGATGAAAAACTGATTCTCGACAAAAAGTACGATGAGAAGCTTGCTGTCAAAAACAGCGGCTCGATAGATGAGTATGTGAGAGTGACTGTGCAGCATTACTGGGCAGATAAGGAGACAGGTGATAAGCTTTCAAAACTTGATCCATCAAAGATACAGATTGACTTTACAAACGATGGCTGGACAGAGGATAAGAGTGCTGAGACTACAGAGCGAAATGTATTTTACTACAATTCTATTTTAAAAAAAGGTCAGACATCCACTGATTTTACAGACAAAATCAGTATATCCGGCGATATCGCAGCTATTGTGGGTCAGACATCACAGACTGATGATAACGGACTTACAACCATCACTACTACCTATGAATATGATGGTGCGCAATTTGTGCTGGAGGCAACTGTTGATGCAGTACAGACACACAATGCAAAGGACGCAATTAAGAGTGCGTGGGGTGTTGATGTAAATATATCAGATGACGGGGCACTTAGCTTAGAGTAAAGGAGGACAATATGAAAAAATTTATCGCATTATTATCATGCATGTTGTTTATCCTTGGTTCGATAGGCACTGTATTTGCAGATGAGAATACTACTACAGCCGGCTCATGTGAGTTTACCGGCAAGGAGATGGTCAGTTCGTTCGATTCAAATAAAATAGCAGCCTCTGTCTCACAGATGGAGCCCGGAGATTCTGTCACATTTTCCGTTGATATAAAGAATAACAGCAGTATTTCGACGAAATGGTATATGTCCAATGATGTATTAAAGAGTCTTGAGGATACACAGGCTGTGGCTGAAAACGGTGGATACTCATATATTCTTACCTTTGTAGGACCGGATGGAAAAGAGGACACTATATACAGCAGCACCAGCGTAGGTGGAGAGAAGGAGACAACAGCCGGAAAAGGACTCAACGAGGCTACAAACTCTCTGGATAAGTTCTTTTATCTAAAGACATTAGAGCCGGGAGAGGGAGGCAGTGTGAAGCTTTTAGTAGGACTTGACGGAGAAAGTCAGGGTAATATATATCAGGATACACTCGCAAAGCTCATGATGAACTTCGCAGTGGAGGACAATTCAAATCCGACTTCACCAAATCCACCAACATTTACAACTACAACAAGCAAAGTAAAGACCGGAGATATCTGGTCAATAGCGTCAGCTGTAGTGTTTGTGATTGGTATTATTTTGATGATACTGGCTTTCGTAAGTGACAGAAAGGGGGCTAAGCAAAATGAAAAGATTGCTTAAATATTTTCTTGCAGCTCTTGTTGTCATAACCGGTGTTTTCTCACAGACAGCAGATGCAAAAGCATTTTCATATACATACACTGTTTCCTTTTCAGCCGGAGGTCAGGGAAGCATAAACGGTGGTGTGCAGGTACGAAAGGCATCAGGCAATGGAGCTTCGGTTTCTGTTTCTGCTAAAGGAGACAAAATAATTGTCACAGGTCTTGAATATGGAGATGTCATCAGCTGTGATGCACAGGGCAGTGTGGCACTTAATGAAAACAGCAAGTACTACGTAAAGGGAATCAGATTAAGCGGCCGTGACAATAATACGGTTGCACAGTCGGCTTTTCTCGTATCGGGAGATCAGGACTATGTTGTTGCATACGGCATACCGGGCGAGCTTGCTGAGTATACAGTCAACTATGTGGATACAGATGGCAATAAGCTTGCTGAAAGCCGTACCTATTATGGTAATGTGGGCGATGAGCCGGTTATAGCATATCTGTATATAGATGGATATATTCCGGACAGCTATAATCAGACAGGAAAGCTGTCGTCAAATGCGTCAGAAAACGTGTTCAATTTTGTATATTCAAGGGCTGCATCAAGCATGGCTGCTGCCGGAAATGGAGCAAATGACAATACTGCGGCAGGCGGCAATCAGGCAGCCGCAGGAGCTGCAAATACAGCCGGGGCAGCTAATGCAGCGGGCAATGCAGCAGGAGCGGCAAATAACGGAGCTACAGATGGAGCAAATGCCGCAAACACAATAGTGCCTGACGGACAGAATGATCCGCAGGATGGAATCCAGGCACCGCAGGCACAGCCAAATACTGATATAGCAGATGAGCAGGTACCGCAGGCGGCAAACGACAATAAGCATGATATAGCAGATGAGCAGGTACCGCTTGCCACCATGATTAGTGAGAGTGGAATGGTCGTTCCGCTGGCTATTGGTGCGCTTGGGATAGTTGCAATTCTTGCAATTATGATATTTGTCATAGTAAAGAATGTTAAGTCTGTCCGTGTTCAAAAAAATAGTATGAAACATAAGGGAAAAGATAATAAAAATTAGTTGATATTTGCTGAAATTATGGTATTATTAATGTGTGCGTTTGTATGAGTGCACACATTAATCAAGTATATGGATGGTTTTTTTACCATACCAGAAATAAAATTTAGGAGGAATTGCAAAATGGCAAACAAGTGGGTATATACCTTCAAAGAGGGTAACATGACCATGCGTAATCTTCTCGGTGGTAAGGGTGCTAACCTCGCTGAGATGACAGAGATTGGACTTCCTGTACCACAGGGTTTCACAATCACTACAGAGGCTTGTACACAGTACTACGAGGATGGACGTAAGATCAATGATGAGATTATGGCTCAGACTATGGAAGGTGTAAAATGGATGGAAGAGGTTAACGGAAAGAAATTCGGTGACCTTAAGAATCCTCTTCTCGTATCTGTTCGTTCAGGTGCCAGAGCTTCAATGCCAGGTATGATGGATAC
>ENA-OUQM01000637-OUQM01000637.1-human-gut-metagenome-genome-assembly--contig:-NODE-637-length-22173-cov-10.791075_pt1 | contig 22173 bp, 19 predicted proteins | sample MGYA00237949_ERZ548830 | MGnify/ENA primary metagenome ERZ548830 (study PRJEB26490, sample SAMN05194706) | human gut metagenome | biome: terrestrial biome; feature: human-associated habitat; material...
CGGGAGGTATTTTAAATGCACAAAATATACCATAATAGTATAGCAGCAGGGATAAAAGGCATAACCGGCGGTGAATTCTGGGTGACGGAGAGTCGTTTCTTGAATGACAGCACGGAATTTACGATTGGAACAGATATTTGCATGGAAATACTGGAAAAGCATATGAGAAATCCAAGAAGACTTTTATATGCGAAAGATCTGTTGATGGAACAAATGCGAAAATATTATAGAGAAGAGCAAGAAGACACTGTATCCGGATCGGCAGAAGGCAGCTATGTTATTTCCTTTTGTACAAGTGGTGACAGCCTGCTGATGTGGTCGGAGTATTCGGATTTCATGGGATATTGCATGGAATTCGAATATGGAAAATTGAAGGAAACATTTCAGGAACATTGCGGGAATGACTGCACGTTATTTGACGGAAAAGTGATATATGATCATGATGAACAGACAGAATTACTGGAAGATACCATAGAGCGGCTGCTGTTATCGGATGGAGAAGATTATAAAACCATTCATGGCTGGGATGATCTGGATAGCGCAGAAGAAGAGGATGTCAAATTATTTGTAGATCATATCTCAGTGATCTGCCTGTTGTATAATATGTTCTTCAAAAAGGAATGTTTTGCACAGGAGCAGGAATATCGCATGGTGTTCCTCTGTGTACATAAAAGAGAGCATCAAGTGCCGGAAAATAGCATTCCGGTGGAATATCGGATAAAAGATGAAGTATTTATTCCGTTTATAAGAATGAAGCTTGGAGATATAAGTTGTTTATAATCTGTTTGCGTTGGGACGAAGAATACGAGTGATCTGGCGGTTAAGGGATTGCGGCATTATTTTGGAAGCAGAGATCTGGAAGTGCGTGTGAGAAAGTCGGAGATTCCGCTGCAGTATTGACAGTCGTTGGAGACGGGAACGGGCAAGCTTGGAAGAAAGCATTCAGCTCTTGAGTCATAAAAAGTTTTCTGATATCATTATTCTAAATGTAAAAATGATAGATTGACAAAATGAGCGAAAAATGAAACGGAGATGAAGAAAATGGAATATACAGAATTTGGAAAGACACAGCTTCGTGTATCCAGGATGTGTCTTGGTACATGGGGAATCGGAGGTGCCGGATGGGATTCTTATTCCGACGAAAGCCGGATGGATGCGATCAAGGCAGCAGTAGATTGTGGAATCAATTTTATTGATACGGCACCTGCCTACAACGGAGGCAGGGCAGAACAGTATATCGGAGAAGTTGTGCACAAACTTGGCGTCAGGAAAGAAGTGATCCTGGCTACCAAGTGTGGAAATGAATTTATTAATGGAAAATATGTACGCTGCGGGTCGGCAGATAAGATTATGCGGGAGTGTGAAGAATCGCTTCGTAATCTGAAGACAGATTATATCGATGTATATCTGGTCCACTGGCCGGATCCGAATGTTCCGATGGAAGAGACAATGGATGCGCTTAATACATTGAAAAAGCAAGGAAAGATTCTGCATATCGGAGTATCGAATTTTACAAAAGAACAGATGGAAGAAGCAGAAAAATATTGTGCTATAGAAGCATATCAGCCACAGTATTCTATGGTAGATCGGAAATGGGAGCAGTTGATCCGGTGGGCTTGTGCTCAGGAAATGGGAGTTATGACTTATGGAACGCTCGGAGGAGGCATTTTAACCGGAAAATACAGAGAACTCAAGGAATATGGTGTGGATGATAACCGAAACCGGTTTTATCCATATTTTAAAGAACCGTTGTTTTCAAAAGTAATGCTTCTTTTAAGAACAATGGATCAGATCAGTGAGGAACGAAATGTTCCATTGTCGCAGATTGCATTGAACTGGACCTTGCAGAGACCTTTTATTTCTTCTTGTATTATAGGAGCGCAGAGTCGTGATAAAATTGAGGAGAACTGTAAGGTATTTGAGTGGAAACTAAGTGATGATGAGATGCAGCTGCTGGAACAGGCTTTGAAAAAGACTATTATATAAGACTACAAAGGAAGACGAGGAGGAATAAACATTATGGAAGAGAAGCGTACCGGCTTATTTGAAAACGGTCTGATCTGGTTCGGCGCAGGGGTTTCGATCGCAGAGATCCTGACCGGAACATATCTGGCCCCGCTTGGCATGGGAAAAGGACTGGCGGCAATCATAGTAGGACATATCATTGGTTGTCTGATGCTGTTCCTGGCAGGAGTGATCGGCGGAAAAGTCAGAAAGAGTGCAATGGAGACTGTAAAGATGAGCTTTGGACAGAAGGGAAGTATCCTTTTTGCGGTCCTGAATGTGTTGCAGCTTGTCGGCTGGACTGCGATCATGATCTATGACGGGGCACTGGCAGCAGATGGTGTGATGCATACCGGCAGATGGATTTGGTGCCTGGTGATCGGAGCATTGATCATTCTGTGGATTGTGATCGGAATTACGAATCTGGGCAAGATCAATACCGTTGCGATGGCAGCATTATTTATCCTGACACTGATTCTGTGTAAGGTGATATTTACAGGAAGCGGGGTGGGAACACCGTCTGACGACAGTATGACATTTGGAGCAGCAGTAGAGCTTGCGGTTGCAATGCCATTATCGTGGCTGCCGCTGATCAGTGATTACACAAGAGAGGCGAAGGAGCCAGTGAAAGCAACTGCAGTCAGTGCGGTTACATATGGAATCGTAAGCTGCTGGATGTATGTGATTGGAATGGGAGCTGCTATCATTACCGGAGAGTATGACATTGCACAGATCATGTTAAAGGCAGGTCTTGGAATCCTGGGACTTCTGATCATTGTATTTTCAACAGTTACAACCACTTTCCTGGATGCATACTCTGCTGGAATCTCCAGCGAGACGGTTGTAAGCAGATGGAACGGAAAGCATGTTGCTATCGTTGTGACAGTGATTGGAACGGCCGCAGCAATTGTATATCCGATGGATAATATAACGGATTTCCTGTATCTGATCGGTTCTGTATTTGCACCGATGATCGCTATTCAGATTGCTGATTTTTTCCTGTTAAAACAAGACAAGAGCAGTCGGGCAGTATATGTGCCGAATATGATCATCTGGGTGATTGGATTCGTTGTGTACAGAATTCTTATGAATGTAGATATGCCGGTAGGAAATACATTGCCGGATATGGTGATCACGATCATCCTGTGTCTGAGCGCCGGGAAATTAATACCTGAAAAAAATCAGAAAAAATAAAAAAGTTAAGAAAAATACTAATTTGTCTTTTATTTAACAAAATCATATAATCAAATTATAGAGAAATGCAAACAAATACAATTGTATTTTTATGGAGGTTAGTAAACTATAAAAAACAATTTTCCACACGTATTCAGCCCTCTTACGATCAGAGGTATGACACTCAAAAACCGTGTTGTAATGATGCCTATGGGAAGTGATTTCGCCGGACATGATGGGAAACTGAGCGACGAACATATCAAATATTATGAGCTGCGTGCACGTGGCGGCACAGGGCTTCTGTACGTGCGAGACGTATCATTGACGGAACGGATGCCGGACGTTATATGGTATTGAATACCCTTGAAAGATTGAACTATCTTTAAAATATGTCCCTAAAAGGGAACCCCTTTCCAATATAAATATAAATACAAAGAAGCTTCGGAGAATCCTGCTACCTGTGATTCTCCGAAGCTTTTTGTGAAAATAACTATCTCCGGGTCCACTTCTATGATATGATATAGTATAACTGATCAATAAAAAAACAATTGGGGGAAATACGTAATGAAAAGTTTGCTGATTCTCGGTGCAGGCGGATTCGGCCGGATGGTAGCGGAGACTGCGCAGGCACTGGGGTATGAAAAGGTTGTATTTTTGGATGATGCGGTGAAGGATGAAGCGGTCATCGGAATGTGCTGTGATTATGAGATCAGGCATAAGGAGTATCCGGTGGCAGTAGCAGCATTTGGAAATAACAAGATGCGTCTGTACTGGACGGACAAATTGCTGGAAGAGGGGTATGAGGTACCGGCAATCGTGCATCCGTCTGCAGTTGTAAGTCCGAGTGCGGTGCTGGAGCCGGGCTGCTTTGTGATGCAGAGAGCGGTGGTAAATACCAATACCCGGATCGGACGTGCGGTGCTGGTGAACAGCGGGGCGATCGTAGATCACAATTCGGTGGTATGTGCCGGAGCGCATGTCGGACTGGGAAGTGTTGTAAAGTCAGACTGTACGATCGAGAGCGGACGCAAAGTGGAGGCAGGAGAAGTGATCTTCTCAACCAGAAGGAAGATCGAGGGCGTGGACAGCCGGAGTCTGGAAGATGCCGTGTACGCATTTGGTTTCGGGCAGCAGTGCAGTTATGTGAAGCCATTCGGAGAAGGCCACATCAATGAGACTTATGCAGTCTATATGCCGGGCGCAGATGGAAAGGATACGCCGCTCTATGTTTTGCAGCGCATCAATATTAATGTATTCAAGAACCCGGATCAGGTAATGGCGAATATATTCGGCGTTACGGAGTATCTGCGCAGTATGATCCGTGAGGAAGGCGGAGATCTGGACAGAGAGGCATTGTCTTATATTAAGACAAAATCCGGAGAGAGCTATTTTGAAGATGCGGACGGACAGCCATGGCGCTGCCTGCATTATGTACCGGATTCTGTGTGCTATCAGATGGTGGAGAGACCGGAACAGTTCTATCAGTCGGCACTCAGCTTTGGCCATTTTCTGAAGCAGCTGGGGGATTATCCGGCCGAGAGTCTCTATGAGACGATCCCGAAGTTCCACGATACGGTGAAGCGTTTCCGTGATTTCAAAGACGCACTGCGGAAAGATGTGAAGAACAGGGCAAGACTTTGCCGTGAAGAAATAGAGTTTGTACTGGCACGCGAGGATGACTGCGGTGTCCTTATGAAGCAGCTTGAGGAGGGAATACTTCCACTCCGTGTGACGCACAACGATACCAAGCTTAATAACATTTTGTTTGATAAGAATACAGGAGAGGGACTGTGCATCATTGATCTGGACACGATCATGCCTGGACTTGCGGCAAATGACTTTGGTGATTCCATCCGGTTCGGGGCATCGACAGCGGAAGAAGATGAGAAGGATCTGAACAAGGTGCACTTTGATATAGAGCTTTACCGCATCTACGTGAAAGGGTATCTGGAGATGGCGAAGGATGTACTGACACCGGCGGAGAACGCCAGTCTTCCGTGGGGAGCGAGACTTATGACACTGGAATGCGGCATGCGTTTTCTTGCTGACTTCCTCCAGGGCGATGTATATTTCAAAACAACTTATCCGGAACACAATCTTGTTCGGGCAAGAACACAGTTCAGGCTTGTAAAAGAGATGGAAGAACAGTTTGATCAGATGCAGGAAATCGTTGAGACGTTCTGAAAGTGATGGGCAAATTGTTGTAACTAAAATACAATTTAATTTTCGGTTTAAAGTTGACAGATAATAAAATACATTTTATTATAAATATAAGTTTGATATATAAAGATAACGAAGAGAGTTAAAACGGAAGGAGAATTCAACAGATGTTAAACGATAATTTTGTAACATTTGAAATTGGAAAAGCAAAGCATATCGCACTCGTTGCCCATGATGGTAAGAAAAAAGAACTGATCGAATGGTGCGACAAGAATAAGGAAATCTTAAAAGGTCATTTCTTATGCGGTACAGGTACAACCGCACGTCTGATCGCAGAGAAGACCGGGCTTCCGGTAAAGGGATATAACAGCGGCCCGCTTGGAGGAGATCAGCAGGTCGGAGCGAAGATCGTAGAAGGACAGATCGACTTTATGATTTTCCTGTGGGATCCGTTAGAGGCACAGCCGCACGATCCGGATGTAAGAGCATTGTCCCGTATTGCCGTTCTTTACGATATCCCTACAGCTAACAATCTTGCAACAGCAGATTTTATGCTGAAGTCTGAATTTATGAATTCTACATATGAAAGAAAGGTAGAGAACTTTAACAAGACCATTCAGGACAGAGTGGATAAGATGAAATAGGAGCTAAAGAGCAGCTGCGCATTCCGCAAAAAAAGGAATCGCAGCTGTTTTTTTGCCTTTTATATATTTCTTTTAGATTTCTGCAAAATAAGATTGACATACCGTATCATCTGTGTTATTCTTACATCGTAAACTTTAACACTTTAAAGCGCAACGCTTTAAAGTGGATTGGCGAAAACAAGTAAAAAGAAATGAGAAAAGTAGAGGAGAAAGGTTATGGCGGTGAAATTATTGATGCTGGTGATATTTTTTGCAATTATGGTATCGGTTGGCATCTATGCAAGAAAGCATGCGACAAGTGTAGACGGTTATGTGTTAGGGGGGAGATCGGTAGGCCCGTGGCTTACGGCATTTGCGTATGGTACGTCATACTTCTCTGCGGTTGTATTTGTAGGATATGCAGGACAGTTCGGATGGAAATACGGTCTTGCGTCGACATGGATCGGAATCGGAAATGCGATCATCGGAAGTCTGCTGGCATGGGTGGTACTTGGAAGACGTACCAAGGTAATGACACAGCATCTGAATTCCAAGACGATGCCGGATTTCTTTGGCGAGAGATATGGAAGTAAGGCGCTGAAGATTACGGCTTCAGCAATCGTATTCATATTCTTGGTGCCGTATACAGCTTCTGTATACAATGGATTGTCAAGATTGTTTGGAATGGCATTTAACATTCCTTATAAATATTGCGTAATCGGTATGGCAGTATTTACAGGAATCTATGTTATCCTCGGTGGATACATGGCTACGGCGATCAATGATTTTATTCAGGGAATCATTATGCTGGGCGGCATTGTTGCAGTCATCCTGGCAGTGTTAAATGGTCAGGGCGGATTTATTCAGGCAATTAAGACCATGGCAGAGATTCCAAGTGATGTGCCTGTGACAATGGGGCAGCCGGGAGCATTTACTTCATTCTTCGGACCGAATCCATTGAATCTTCTCGGAGTGGTCATCCTGACTTCTCTTGGAACATGGGGACTTCCGCAGATGGTTGGAAAGTTCTATGCGATCAAAGATGAGAAATCCATTAATACGGGAACGGTGATCTCTACATTATTTGCGATTGTGATCTCCGGAGGATGCTACTTCCTCGGAGGATTCGGAAGACTGTTTGATGCACCGGAACTGCACGATGAGGCGGGCAATATGATCTTTGACGGAATCATCCCGCATATGTTGTCAACACTTCCGGATATCCTGATCGGTATTGTGGTAGTATTGGTATTATCGGCTTCCATGTCAACACTGGCTTCGCTGGTACTGACATCCAGCTCGACGCTGACACTGGATTTCTTAAAAGACAATGTAATGAAAGACATGAGCGAGAAGAAACAGGTACGTACGATGCAGGTGATGGTGGTGTTCTTTATTGTATTATCGGTAGTGATCGCAATGGATCCGCCTACATTCATCGCACAGCTGATGGGAATTTCCTGGGGCGCACTTGCCGGAGCATTCCTGGCACCATTCATGTATGGTCTCTACTGGAAAGGTGTGACAAGAGCTGCTGTATGGGCCAGCTTTGCGGCAGGTGTCGGGATTACGGTTCTGAATCTGTTCTTCCATTTTATTGCATCACCGATCAATGCAGGAGCAGTTGCAATGGTAGCAGGACTGATCGTAGTACCGGTAGTGAGTGTGCTTACACCAAAGCTTAAGAAGGAAAGAATGGATGAGATCTTTGCCTGCTATGATGAAAAGGTTACGATCACCAAGAAACGTTCGTTGGAACAGAATTAGTGGAAATAATCTGAAAAATCAAATATATTAAAAAACATCAAGGGAAGTGATTAAATTTATCACTTCCCTTTTGCGTGGGGATATGTTAGGATATAAAAGTATTAAAAATGAACAACAAAGTTGATGAATATTATTGCTGGCTTGACAGTGATGATTCGATTTGAAATATGAGGCAAAAGGAGTGGATCTTGAATTATGAAGAATTATCAGAAATATGAGAAAAGTTATTTTATGCCGCCGGAGGTTACATATGACTGGGCGAAAAAAGATGCGGTAGAACAGCCGCCGAAATGGTGCAGTGTAGATTTAAGAGATGGTAACCAGGCATTGATCGAGCCGATGAGTCTGGATGAAAAGCTGGAGTTTTTCCAGATGTTGGTAGATATTGGATTCAAGGAGATCGAGGTGGGATTCCCGGCCGCTTCCGAGACGGAATATCAGTTCATGAGAACCCTGATCGAAAAAGACATGATTCCGGATGATGTAACGGTCCAGGTACTGACACAGGCAAGAGAGCATATCATCAAGAGAACATTTGAAGCTGTAAAGGGAGCACCTCATGCAGTGATTCATTTATACAATTCTACCTCTGTTGCACAGAGAGAGCAGGTGTTCAGAAAAGATAAAGAACAGGTAAAACAGCTTGCGATCGACGGGGCAAAATTACTTCTGAAGCTTGCAAGTGAGACAGACGGTAACTTTACATTCGAATACAGCCCGGAGAGTTTCCACGGAACAGAAGTGGACTATGCTGTAGAAGTTTGTAACGCTGTTCTGGATGTATGGCAGCCGACAGCTGATAATAAAGCGATCATCAATATTCCTACAACTGTAGAAAACGCAATGCCGCATACATTTGCTTGCCAGTTAGAGTATGTACATAAGCATCTGAAACACAGAGAGAATGTAGTACTTTCCCTGCATCCACACAATGACAGAGGATGCGGTGTGGCGACAGCGGAGCTTGGTATCCTTGCAGGTGCCGACCGTATCGAAGGTACACTGTTCGGAAACGGAGAACGTACCGGTAATGTTGACATCATTACGCTTGGTATGAATATGTATTCCCAGGGCGTAGATCCGGGACTTGATTTTTCGAATATGAAAAAGATCCGTGAGACTTATGAACGCCTGACGAGAATGCAGGTATACGACCGTCAGCCATATTCCGGAGATCTGGTATTTACGGCATTTTCGGGATCTCATCAGGATGCGATCGCAAAAGGTATGGCATGGAGAGATGAGAAGAAATGTGACAAATGGACGGTTCCATATCTGCCGATCGATCCGAAAGATGTCGGAAGAGAATACGATTCAGATGTTATCCGTATCAACAGCCAGTCCGGTAAGGGTGGTGTAAATTACATCTTAATGCACAGCCACGGAATCAACCTTCCAAAGGCAATGCGTGAAGAAGTGGGCTATATGGTAAAAGACGTGTCGGATAAAGCGCACAAAGAGCTGACACCGGACTGGGTATACCAGATCTTCTCTGATCATTATATTAATACAAAATCCATCTTCCACATTGATGAGTGTCATTTTAAACAGGTAGATGGAATCACTGCGGAAGTGACGATCAATCATGCAGGAGAGAGCAAAGTGATCACTTCGAATGGAAATGGACGTCTGGATGCGGTAAGCAATGCGATCAAGCAGTATTTTAACATCAGCTATGAATTATCCTTCTATGAGGAGCATTCGCTTACAAAGGGATCTTCTTCTAAGGCTGTGGCTTATGTGGGAATTATCTGCAACGGAAAGACATTCTGGGGTGTAGGAATCGATCCGGATATTATCAGAGCTTCCATTGAAGCCTTGATCGTTGCGGTAAATAAGATTGAAGAACTTGGGGGTGCTGATGCATGTACGGATGCAAGAATGATCGAGATCATGAATTATGTACAGGCAAATTATATTGACATTACATTAGATGACCTGGCAGAAAACTTCTTCCTGTCCAAACCTTATCTGTCAAAATACATTAAGGAAAAATCCGGAATGACATTTGGGGATCTGGTGAAGAAGATCCGTATGAAGAAAGCGAAAGCACTGCTCAAGAGCAGCAATATGACGGTTGAGAATATTGCAATGTCGGTCGGATATCAGAATGTGGAACATTTTAACAGACTGTTCAAGAAGGCTTATGATATGACTCCGATGCAGTTTAGAAATCAGAAATAGAATAAAAGATGAAAAGTGACGGGGATGTGCCGGGAGGTGCATCCCTTTTTCTGCGGCTTAAGGTATGGTGTGCATAAGAAAATTGAAAATATATATAGAAAAGATAGGAATCGGGATAGATTTCATGTATAATATGTAATAGACTTTAAAGAAAACATGATTGGGAGGAAGAGATAGAAATGTTAAAGTACATATTGATGATCCTTGGCGGTGTGATCTTTATCGCAGGATATTACTTCATGCAGCAGAATGAAGGCAGGGGGAAGACGATGATGTTCTATTCGTTGTTTACTTATGCCGGACTGACACTGGTGATTCTTTCCGGGGCAAGAGTTTTGGATCCTTTCTTTGAAGGAATCGGAAAGAACGGGGAGATGGTTCAGCTGGCAGTAGAAGTTGCCTGCTTTGTAATCGGTGCGGAATTACTTCTGAAGCCTGCGTTCGAAGACCAGAAAGAGATTGGAACAAAGAAGAATATTACACCACGTGGATCCGGAGATTCATTCAGTGCGAAGGCAAATAAGAAAGAAAGCACGAAGAAGACGAAGAAAAATAATAATCAGATTAAAAGAAGTTACAGTACAGGGAATAAAAAGTATCGTAAAAAATAAGACTTGCATAAGCAAGTCTTATTTTTATGTACGGTATTTAATTCACGAATTATTTACCTTCAACCATTGCATCAAACTTCTTAGTAAATGCTAACATGATAACTCCGCAGCCAACGATGATGATTGTAACGATACCATAAGCTTTAACGAAGTCGAAGTTTCCGAGCCAGTTATAAAGTGGTCCGTAAGCTTTTCCTGAGAAGAAGATGATCAGTGGCCATACACCAAGCATTGTTCCAAGGAGTTTCTTTGGAGCATATTTGCTGATGAAAGCGTTTCCAAGTGGTGAGAAGATAACTTCCCCAAGTGACATACATACAGATGCCAGAATGATTACCCAGATACCAACCGGATTGTCTGAGCTCTGTCCTGAAAGGATAGCTGCAAGTACCATAGATCCTGTACAAAGACCAAGAATGATGATACCGATAGCTGTCTTAGTGAACATACCCCAGTCACCCTGTGGACGCTGTCTCATCTTAGCCCAGATTCCTGCAAAGATAGGGCAAAGAATGATACAAAGAAGTCCGTTCATTGAGTCGAACCAGGCTGTAGGCATCTCGAAGGAACCGATGTTCCAGTTAGCCCATCCGGATCCTCCCTGAGAGATTGGACCGAATTCGTAGTAAACAGGCATGTAAACCATGTACCAGATCAGCCAGAAGATACCAGAGAAGACTGTTACGATAAGGATAGCGATAACACGGTTTCTCTCGAGTTTTGTAAGTGGTGCATTGTCTTTCTCTTTGTCTGCTTTCTCAACATTTTCAGTACGGTTGTCAACAAGGAATGGTTTCTTTCCGGCTTCGCCAAATGATTTCATTCCAATGAACCACCATACACAGTCGATGAACAGGAAGATTCCGCAAACGAGGAACATTTCACGATATCCAACATTTGTACCGATCAATGAAAGGAACGTAGTACCGCAGAATGAACCGATATTAACGAACATGTACTGTAAGTTGAATACAGTGTCGAGTTCGTCCTGATCAGCTAATGGGAAGAGACGTCCGTTGATACCAGAAACGTTTCCTTTGAAGAAACCAGTTCCGATAGATACGAGAACGATCATTGCCCACATCATTGCGATGCCGTTAGCCTCTGTTGCTCTCCATGCACACAGATAACCAAGACCCATAAGGATCTCACCAACAGGAACAAGAATACGAGGACTAATCCAACGGTCAGCGATATATCCACCGATGATAGGTGTGATATAAGTAAATGCTACCAGGTTAGAACTCATTGCAGCACCAACGGATTTGTCAAGTCCAAGACCACCGTGAGCTGCTGTGGCTACGATAAAGATCGAAAGCCCCCATTTAGCTGCATAGTATGCAAGTCTTTCAAAAGAGAAAGTCAGACAGCACACATAGAAACCAAATGGTAATTTTTTCTTAGTGTTCTCCATGAGATTCACCCTCCAATATGAAATTTTTCTTTGGTTTTAACAATACGAGGAAAAACCTCTCATGCTTAAAACTCTCAACGTAGCTAATCTTATCACAAACCAGACTAAAGTACAACTAATTGTTTAAGAAAAAGTTAAGGTTTTTTATGCTTTGTTAGGAATATGTATGTTGAAATGTAATAAAACGACCATATATAGCCGAAAAATGTAAGCAAAAATCACTAAACGATAATAGAAATCAAAAATAAACAGGATCGCTTATAGAGAAACTACATAGATAGAACACATAGAAGAGTTTATAGATTATTTACAAATAATATAAAGGATATTCTTGAATAATCAACTATATAAGGATATAATAAGACACAGATTTTGTAAAGGGGAAAATGATATGGCAAATTATTACCGTGTGGCTTATAAAGAGTCAAAGAACACGCTGAAACAGATCTGTGAACTTTTCCGTGTGGACAGCAGTGATATTACGATTAAGTTTATAGTGACGGTGATGGGACCGCTTGTGTTCTATTTTATGTGCAAATATGGAAACCCGGGAGGCGGCACGCTGGGAGGAATGACTTTTTTTGTCATTAAGTATATTGTAGTCTGGGCATTGGCATTTGTTGCGGCAGTGATACTGAACAGAACAATCTGGAGAAAGGTGTTATCGACAACGGCGGTCGGGGATGCAGAAGATCAGTTTGACAGACGATGCAGATTGAACGGTGGACCGGTGAGTTCCGAAATCCACTTTTTTGATGATCACTTTGACAGTGTAACTGCGAAAAAGACAAGATCATTTTCGTACAAAGATGTTACCAAGATCCTGGAGACGAAAGAGGCATTCGGTGTAGTTGTGAAGGCAGATCCCGAGACGGTCGGATCGGCGAGAGCGATGATCGGATTTCCAAAGACTGCACTGGAAGGAAACAATACGGACGAACTGGCAGAATTTCTTCTGGAAAGATGCAAGAATGTGAAGAGAAAAAAAGTGAAGAAGTTTTAGAACGGAATGCTGCAGATGAAAAGGCTATGTGCGTACGGAAGAAGTACGGGGACACATGGCTTTTTTATATTTATACAGGATTTATACGGGTCGTCAAGTATTTAACAAAAAACAATGTAAGGTATTGCGTTAAAGTGCCAAAAACAGTATAATATAATTGGAAAAAATTTGGTTTTACTTTTCAACATGGAAAAACAGAAAAACCCAATTTGAAATAATGAAAATGGAGGGCTAGACTATGGGCAACATGGCAGCAGACAATGCAGCAGGTAAGAGAATCAACAGTTTACTTGATGCAGGCAGTTTTGTTGAGATCGGTGGAGCAGTAACAGCAAGAACGACTGATTTTAACATGCTTTCTTTGAAGGAATCGGAAAGAACGGGGAGATGGTTCAGCTGGCAGTAGAAGTTGCCTGCTTTGTAATCGGTGCGGAATTACTTCTGAAGCCTGCGTTCGAAGACCAGAAAGAGATTGGAACAAAGAAGAATATTACACCACGTGGATCCGGAGATTCATTCAGTGCGAAGGCAAATAAGAAAGAAAGCACGAAGAAGACGAAGAAAAATAATAATCAGATTAAAAGAAGTTACAGTACAGGGAATAAAAAGTATCGTAAAAAATAAGACTTGCATAAGCAAGTCTTATTTTTATGTACGGTATTTAATTCACGAATTATTTACCTTCAACCATTGCATCAAACTTCTTAGTAAATGCTAACATGATAACTCCGCAGCCAACGATGATGATTGTAACGATACCATAAGCTTTAACGAAGTCGAAGTTTCCGAGCCAGTTATAAAGTGGTCCGTAAGCTTTTCCTGAGAAGAAGATGATCAGTGGCCATACACCAAGCATTGTTCCAAGGAGTTTCTTTGGAGCATATTTGCTGATGAAAGCGTTTCCAAGTGGTGAGAAGATAACTTCCCCAAGTGACATACATACAGATGCCAGAATGATTACCCAGATACCAACCGGATTGTCTGAGCTCTGTCCTGAAAGGATAGCTGCAAGTACCATAGATCCTGTACAAAGACCAAGAATGATGATACCGATAGCTGTCTTAGTGAACATACCCCAGTCACCCTGTGGACGCTGTCTCATCTTAGCCCAGATTCCTGCAAAGATAGGGCAAAGAATGATACAAAGAAGTCCGTTCATTGAGTCGAACCAGGCTGTAGGCATCTCGAAGGAACCGATGTTCCAGTTAGCCCATCCGGATCCTCCCTGAGAGATTGGACCGAATTCGTAGTAAACAGGCATGTAAACCATGTACCAGATCAGCCAGAAGATACCAGAGAAGACTGTTACGATAAGGATAGCGATAACACGGTTTCTCTCGAGTTTTGTAAGTGGTGCATTGTCTTTCTCTTTGTCTGCTTTCTCAACATTTTCAGTACGGTTGTCAACAAGGAATGGTTTCTTTCCGGCTTCGCCAAATGATTTCATTCCAATGAACCACCATACACAGTCGATGAACAGGAAGATTCCGCAAACGAGGAACATTTCACGATATCCAACATTTGTACCGATCAATGAAAGGAACGTAGTACCGCAGAATGAACCGATATTAACGAACATGTACTGTAAGTTGAATACAGTGTCGAGTTCGTCCTGATCAGCTAATGGGAAGAGACGTCCGTTGATACCAGAAACGTTTCCTTTGAAGAAACCAGTTCCGATAGATACGAGAACGATCATTGCCCACATCATTGCGATGCCGTTAGCCTCTGTTGCTCTCCATGCACACAGATAACCAAGACCCATAAGGATCTCACCAACAGGAACAAGAATACGAGGACTAATCCAACGGTCAGCGATATATCCACCGATGATAGGTGTGATATAAGTAAATGCTACCAGGTTAGAACTCATTGCAGCACCAACGGATTTGTCAAGTCCAAGACCACCGTGAGCTGCTGTGGCTACGATAAAGATCGAAAGCCCCCATTTAGCTGCATAGTATGCAAGTCTTTCAAAAGAGAAAGTCAGACAGCACACATAGAAACCAAATGGTAATTTTTTCTTAGTGTTCTCCATGAGATTCACCCTCCAATATGAAATTTTTCTTTGGTTTTAACAATACGAGGAAAAACCTCTCATGCTTAAAACTCTCAACGTAGCTAATCTTATCACAAACCAGACTAAAGTACAACTAATTGTTTAAGAAAAAGTTAAGGTTTTTTATGCTTTGTTAGGAATATGTATGTTGAAATGTAATAAAACGACCATATATAGCCGAAAAATGTAAGCAAAAATCACTAAACGATAATAGAAATCAAAAATAAACAGGATCGCTTATAGAGAAACTACATAGATAGAACACATAGAAGAGTTTATAGATTATTTACAAATAATATAAAGGATATTCTTGAATAATCAACTATATAAGGATATAATAAGACACAGATTTTGTAAAGGGGAAAATGATATGGCAAATTATTACCGTGTGGCTTATAAAGAGTCAAAGAACACGCTGAAACAGATCTGTGAACTTTTCCGTGTGGACAGCAGTGATATTACGATTAAGTTTATAGTGACGGTGATGGGACCGCTTGTGTTCTATTTTATGTGCAAATATGGAAACCCGGGAGGCGGCACGCTGGGAGGAATGACTTTTTTTGTCATTAAGTATATTGTAGTCTGGGCATTGGCATTTGTTGCGGCAGTGATACTGAACAGAACAATCTGGAGAAAGGTGTTATCGACAACGGCGGTCGGGGATGCAGAAGATCAGTTTGACAGACGATGCAGATTGAACGGTGGACCGGTGAGTTCCGAAATCCACTTTTTTGATGATCACTTTGACAGTGTAACTGCGAAAAAGACAAGATCATTTTCGTACAAAGATGTTACCAAGATCCTGGAGACGAAAGAGGCATTCGGTGTAGTTGTGAAGGCAGATCCCGAGACGGTCGGATCGGCGAGAGCGATGATCGGATTTCCAAAGACTGCACTGGAAGGAAACAATACGGACGAACTGGCAGAATTTCTTCTGGAAAGATGCAAGAATGTGAAGAGAAAAAAAGTGAAGAAGTTTTAGAACGGAATGCTGCAGATGAAAAGGCTATGTGCGTACGGAAGAAGTACGGGGACACATGGCTTTTTTATATTTATACAGGATTTATACGGGTCGTCAAGTATTTAACAAAAAACAATGTAAGGTATTGCGTTAAAGTGCCAAAAACAGTATAATATAATTGGAAAAAATTTGGTTTTACTTTTCAACATGGAAAAACAGAAAAACCCAATTTGAAATAATGAAAATGGAGGGCTAGACTATGGGCAACATGGCAGCAGACAATGCAGCAGGTAAGAGAATCAACAGTTTACTTGATGCAGGCAGTTTTGTTGAGATCGGTGGAGCAGTAACAGCAAGAACGACTGATTTTAACATGCAGGAAAAAGAAACTCCGGCAGACGGTGTGATCACCGGATATGGAGTGATCGATGGAAATCTGGTATACGTATACAGCCAGGACGCCACTGTTTTAAATGGCGCGATCGGCGAGATGCATGCAAAAAAGATTTCTAATATCTATGATATGGCAATGAAGATGGGAGCACCGGTCATCGGACTGGTTGACTGTGCAGGATTCAGACTTCAGGAAGCAACAGATGCATTAGAAGCATTTGGAAAGCTTTATCAGAAGCAGTCAATGGCTTCCGGAGTGATCCCTCAGATCACAGCAATCTTCGGAACATGCGGCGGTGGACTTTCTATCGTACCGGCTCTGACAGATTTTACATTTATGGAAGCAAAGAACGGTAAATTATTTACCAATACTCCGAATGCAATTCCTGGAAATGACATTTCCAAATGTGATACATCTTCTGCGGCATTCCAGAGCGAGACAACAGGTCTTGTGGACGGAACAGGGTCAGAAGAAGATATCCTTGCAGACATCCGTTCTCTTGTATGTATGTTACCGTGTAACAATGAAGAGGATTCTTCTTATGAAGAATGTAACGATGATCTGAACCGTGTATGTGCAGACCTTGCGAATGCAAAAGAAGACACAGCGATCGCTCTTACAATGATTTCTGATGACAACATCTTCTGCGAAGTGAAGAAAGCATATGCAAAAGATATGGTGACTGGATTCATCAAACTGAATGGTATGACTGTTGGTGCAGTTGCTAACCGTTCGAAAGTATATAATGAAGAAGCTGAAGTGGAGGCTGAATTTGACGGTTCACTTTCTGCTGACGGAGCTGAAAAGGCTGCAGAATTCGTACAGTTCTGTGACGCATTCAACATCCCTGTACTGACTCTTACGAATGTAAGCGGATTTACAGCAAGCAAATACGATGAGAAACGTATCGCAAAATCAGCAGCAAAACTTACTTATGCATTTGCAGATGCAACAGTACCGAAGGTAAATGTTGTGATCGGTAAAGCATTCGGAAGCGCTTATGTGACAATGAACAGCAAAGCAGTCGGAGCAGATATGGTATATGCATGGCCGGATGCAGAGATCGGAATGATGGATGCAAACCAGGCAGCTAAGATCATGTATGCGGACGCTGATGCAGCAACCATCAGAGAGAAAGCAGCAGAATACAAGAATCTGCAGTCAAGCCCATTATCAGCAGCGAAAAGAGGATATGTGGATACGATCATCGAAGCAGCAGATACAAGAAAATATGTGATCGGCGCATTTGAGATGTTATTCACAAAAAGAGAGGATCGTCCGGCAAAGAAACACGGTACGGTTTAGAGAGGTGAGGCAAAGTGAAGAAAAAAATAAGCGTATTACTTTGTGTGCTTGTCGCAATGCTCTGCTTTACCGCTTGCGGAAGTAAGAAAGAAAATCTTCAGTATGATAAATCAACGATCACACAGGCAACAGATTTTCTGATCGAGTATTGCAACAGTGCAGATGCAGATACTATCGAACAGTGGAACAAGATGACAGATTTCCAGATCGAGTCTCAGCTGAATCAGGCAGGTGTTCCATTTACAAAAGATAGTTTCCTTGCAGCTCTGGATGCATGGCAGCAGGGAACAAAAGAGTGTGGGGAATATGTAAGCCACGGTGATTACAAATTCGAACCATCCTCTGATGAACTGAAAGTAACGACCAGTGCAAAATTCAAAGACCGTGATGCAGATATTACATTTGTTTTTGATGAGGACCTTTATCTGGACAGTACAACGATCGATGCACATTACAGCATCGGTGAGATCATGGAAAAAGCAGGACTGAATACAATCCTTGGAATGGGTACCGTATTCGTAATCCTGATCTTTATCTCAATTCTGATCTCCCTGTTCAAATATATCCCTGCTCTTGAAGCAAAATTCAAGAACAAAGGAAAAGCAGAAAGCACACAGGAAGCAGCTCCGGCTCCGGCAGCAGTTGCAGCACCTGTAGTAGAAGAAGCATCGAATGATGATGAACTGGCAGCAGTTATTTCCGCAGCGATCGCTGCTTATGAAGCAGAAGCCGGTGGAAGCACAGACGGCTTCGTAGTAAGAAGCATCAAGCGTCGTCCATCAAATAAGTGGCACGCATAATTAATTAGGAGGATGAATTCAATGAAAAATTATACAATCACAGTGAATGGCAATGTATATGATGTAACAGTAGAAGAAAACGGAGCAGGTGCAGCACCAGTAGCAAGACCTGCAGCAGCACCGAAGGCAGCGCCTGTGGCAGCACCAGCAGCACCAAAGGCAGCACCTGCAGGCGGAGCTGGATCCATCGAAGTAAAAGCCGGAGCAGCAGGAAAAGTATTCAAGATCGAAGCAAATGTAGGTCAGGCTGTAAAGAAAGGTGATGCAGTTGTCATCATCGAGGCTATGAAGATGGAGATTCCAGTTGTAGCACCGGAAGACGGAACCGTTGCAAGCATTGATGTAGCAGTAGGCGATGCAATTGATTCAGGCGCTGTTCTTGCTACATTGAACTAACATCATTTATATGGTGTTTATCTAACACGACTGGAGGTTAAAAAATGGAATATATAACGACAACATTAGGAAACCTCGTGCATCAGACGGCGTTTTTCAGTCTTACATGGGGCAATGTAGTCATGATCGCGGTTGCATGTGTTTTCCTTTATCTTGCAATCAGACACGGATTCGAGCCTCTGCTTCTTGTTCCAATCGCATTCGGTATGTTACTGGTTAACATTTATCCGGACATCATGCTTCATGCAGAAGATGCAGCAAATGGAACAGGCGGACTGCTTTACTACTTCTATAAACTGGATGAGTGGTCAATCCTCCCTTCCCTGATCTTCATGGGTGTAGGAGCGATGACAGACTTCGGACCACTGATCGCTAACCCTAAGAGTTTCCTTCTTGGTGCCTCTGCTCAGTTCGGTATCTTTGCAGCATACCTTGGAGCGATGGCTATGGGATTCTCTGACAAAGCGGCAGCAGCGATCTCAATCATTGGTGGAGCTGATGGACCTACCTCTATCTTCCTTGCAGGTAAGTTACAGCAGACAGCTTTACTTGGACCAATCGCGGTAGCGGCATATTCTTATATGTCACTGGTGCCGATCATCCAGCCACCGATCATGAAGCTTCTGACAACAGAAAAAGAACGTAAGATTAAGATGGAACAGTTAAGACCTGTTTCCAAGCTTGAGAAGATCTTATTCCCGGTCATCGTTACGATCGTTGTGTGCGTGATCCTTCCTACAACAGCACCACTGGTTGGTATGTTAATGCTTGGTAACCTGTTCCGTGAGTCCGGAGTTGTAAGACAGCTGACAGAGACAGCTTCCAATGCAATGATGTACATCGTAGTTATCCTGCTGGGAACATCCGTAGGAGCAACAACGAGTGCCGAGGCATTCCTTAATATGGATACGATCAAGATCGTAATTCTCGGTCTGATTGCATTCGCATTCGGTACAGCCGCAGGTGTACTGTTCGGTAAACTGATGTGTGTTGCAACACATGGTAAGGTTAATCCACTGATTGGTTCTGCCGGTGTATCTGCAGTTCCAATGGCAGCCAGAGTATCACAGAAGGTCGGAGCTGAGGCAGACCCGACAAACTTCCTTCTGATGCATGCTATGGGACCAAACGTTGCGGGTGTTATCGGTACAGCCGTAGCTGCCGGAACATTCATGGCGATCTTTGGCGTAGGAATTTAAGCGATATATAATTAGGAGGAAATAAAATGGCAGATATAGTAAAAAAACCTGTAGAGATTACAGAAACGATCCTGCGTGATGCGCATCAGTCTCTGATCGCAACCCGTATGACAACAGAGCAGATGCTCCCGATCGTTGATAAGATGGACAAGGTTGGATATCATTCCGTAGAGTGCTGGGGTGGAGCTACCTTTGATGCATCTCTTCGTTTCTTAAAAGAAGATCCATGGGAAAGACTTCGTAAATTCCGTGATGGATTCAAAAATACAAAACTTCAGATGTTATTCCGTGGACAGAACATCTTAGGATATCGTCCATACGCAGATGATGTGGTAGAATATTTCGTACAGAAATCTGCTGCGAACGGAATCGACATCATCCGTATCTTTGACTGCTTAAATGATCTTCGTAACCTGAAGACAGCAGTTAAGGCTGCAAACAAAGAAAAAGTAGAAGCTCAGATCGCATTATCTTACACTTTAGGTGATGCTTATACACTGGATTACTGGGTAGACATTGCCAAGAAGATTGAAGAGATGGGTGCAAACTCTATCTGTATCAAAGATATGGCTGGTCTTCTGACACCGTATAAGGCAACAGAGCTGATCGGAGCAATGAAAGAAGCGGTAGATCTTCCGATCCAGCTTCATACACACTACACATCAGGTGTTGCTTCTATGACTTACATGAAAGCAGTAGAGGCCGGTGTAGATGTCATTGATACTGCAATCTCACCATTCGCACTTGGAACATCTCAGCCTGCAACAGAAGTTATGGTTGAGACATTCAAGGGAACACCTTATGACACGGGATTAGACCAGAAACTTCTGGCAGAGATCGCTGACTATTTCCGTCCAATCCGTGACGAGGCTCTTGACAGCGGACTCCTTAATCCAAAGAACCTTGGTGTTAACATCAAGACTCTTCTGTATCAGGTACCAGGTGGAATGCTTTCGAACCTGACATCACAGTTAAAAGAGCAGGGTGCGGAAGACAAGTTCTACGATGTACTTGAAGAAGTTCCAAGAGTACGTAAAGATCTTGGAGAACCACCGCTTGTAACACCTTCCTCACAGATCGTTGGTACACAGGCTGTATTCAATGTATTGATGGGAGAACGTTACAAGGTAGCAACAAAAGAGACAAAAGACCTCTTAAGCGGAAAATACGGACAGACAGTAAAACCTATGAATCCAGACGTGATCAAGAAAGTACTTGGAGACGATCCTGAGATCATCACATGCCGTCCGGCAGATCTGATTCCGGATGAATTAGACACACTCCGCAAAGAATGCGAACAGTGGATCCAGCAGGATGAAGATGTACTGTCTTACGCACTGTTCCCGCAGGTTGCTGTAGACTTCTTCAAGTATAGAGAAGCACAGCAGACAAAGGTGGATGCGACAGTAGCGGATACGGAAAACGGTAGTTATCCTGTATAGTTTTTGCGGACGCCAAGTGTAGAAGTGCCTGGTTCCATGCGACTTCGGGTGCTTGCAAGACGTAAGCGAAAAAAAGACGATAAAATAAGAAGCGAATACATTCGACGAGAAATCTTGATGATTTCTCATCTCAGGTATTCTTTTGGGATGTGCTTGTGGCACATCCCAAATCTTATTTTATCGTCTTTTTTTCACCAACGCCTTGCAAAGCACCCTGCGAATGCATGAAACCAGGCACTTCTACACTTGACTGTTCGCGAAAATATACGAGGATAGCGGGGAGTGTGGCTTCTCAGAAAGTAGTGGAAAAAGCGAGATGAAAGACATTTTCCGGCGGAGCCCCAATAGCTTGGCGGTAACAGTAAATTCACTTTCGGTTGTCGAAGTGTATGGCTGAGGGAGATGTGGAGGTTTGGGTGGATGGGCATCCGTTGGCGGGAGTAGAAGATGTTAAAAGAAAGTTTGGGTAAAATCAGGATTCGAGCTGTGCTACAGGCACAGAGCGAAAGAATACCTGAGGTGAGAAATCATCAGATTTCTCGCCGAATGTATTCGGTGTCTGATTTTACCCAAGCTTTCTTTGTTACATCTTCTTCCCGTCCATAAGCGCCCGTCCACCCAAGCCTCCACATCTCCCGTCCCCACACACCCTGACACCGACATCTGATTGACTATTCC
>ENA-OUQM01000643-OUQM01000643.1-human-gut-metagenome-genome-assembly--contig:-NODE-643-length-22105-cov-15.499410_pt1 | contig 22105 bp, 15 predicted proteins | sample MGYA00237949_ERZ548830 | MGnify/ENA primary metagenome ERZ548830 (study PRJEB26490, sample SAMN05194706) | human gut metagenome | biome: terrestrial biome; feature: human-associated habitat; material...
GCGCTGCTCTATGTCAATACCTGTCTGGCAAAGAAAATTGCCGGAGACGGAGAGGGAGCAACCGCATTATTTGAAGTAAAAGTAGTTGGCGCTGAGAGCAAGGAACAGGCGGTAACTTTAAGTAAATCCATCATCACTTCCAATCTGACCAAGGCAGCCATCTTTGGTCATGATGCGAACTGGGGACGAATCCTGTGTGCGATGGGATACTCCGGGGCACAGTTTGATCCGGAAAAAGTAGATCTGTATTTTGAGAGTAAAGCAGGAAAACTGCAGATCATCAAAGACGGTGTAGCGACTGATTACAGTGAAGAGGAAGCGACAAAGATTCTTTCCGAAAAAGAAGTAACAGCGATTGCAGATGTGAAGATGGGAGAGGCGACAGCTACCGCATGGGGCTGCGATCTGACCTATGATTATGTAAAGATCAACGCGGACTATCGTTCATAAATAGATATACAAGAACCAGAAAGAGGAGAACAAAAAAATGGTAAAGACAGAATATCTGGAAAAAGCACAGGTGTTAATCGAAGCACTGCCTTATATTCAGCGGTTTAACCGGAAAATTATTGTGGTAAAATACGGCGGAAGCGCAATGGTGGATGAAAATCTGAAACGTCAGGTCATCCAGGATGTGGTACTTCTGAAACTGGTAGGATTCAAGCCGATCATTGTACACGGTGGTGGAAAAGAGATCAGCCGCTGGGTAGGAAAAGTCGGTATGGAACCAAGATTTGTCAACGGTCTTCGCGTAACCGATAAAGATACCATGGAAGTTGCAGAGATGGTTCTTGGCAAAGTCAACAAAGAACTGGTAACACTGGTAGAATCTCTCGGTGTAAAGGCAGTGGGTATCAGCGGAAAAGACGGTGCCCTGTTAAATGTAGAAAAGAAATATTCCAACGGGGAAGATATCGGATATGTGGGAAATGTAACTTCCGTGAATCCGAAGATCATCGAAGATCTGCTGGAAAAGGATTTTCTTCCAATTATCTGTCCGATTGGTCTGGATAAAAACTTTGATACTTACAATATCAATGCAGACGATGCGGCATGTGCGATCGCGAAGGCAGTCCATGCAGAAAAACTGGCATTCCTGACCGATATCGAGGGTGTCTACAAAGATCCGAAGGATCCGGAGAGCCTGATTTCCGAGCTCCACGTACAGGAAGCAAGAGATCTCATCACAAACGGAAATGTCGGCGGCGGCATGATTCCAAAACTGCAGGGCTGCATCGATGCGATCGAGAACGGCGTATCGAGAGTCCACATCATGGACGGAAGAATCCCGCACTGCCTGCTGCTTGAGATCTTTACGAACAAAGGAATTGGTACGGCTATTTTAGGGGAAAACAAGGAGAAATTCAATCATGAAGACGAATGAGTATATGGAACAGACCGAGCAGTACGTGCTCCACACCTATAACCGGTTCCCGCTTGTGATCGACCACGGCGAGGGCGTTCATCTGTATGACACCGACGGAAAAGCATATCTGGACTTTGCGGCAGGTATCGCGGTATATGCGCTCGGCTACAGCAATGACGATTATAAAAAAGCAGTGAAAGACCAGGTGGACAAAGTCATCCATGTTTCCAACCTGTTCTACAATGTTCCGATGGGCTCCGCGGCGGAAAAGCTGGCGAAGGCATCCGGCATGGATAAAGTATTCTTTACGAACAGCGGTACGGAGTCGATCGAGGGAGCCATCAAAGTAGCGAGAAAATACGCTTACTTAAAAGATGGCAGCAACGATCACGAGATCATCGCGATGAACCATTCCTTCCATGGAAGAAGCCTTGGAGCGCTTTCTGTAACAGGAAATACGCATTATCAGGATCCGTTCAAACCGCTGATCGGCGGCATTAAATTTGCGGATTTTAATGATCTGGAGAGCGTAAAGGCACAGATTACCGACAAGACATGTGCGATCATCATGGAGACTGTACAGGGCGAGGGCGGTATCTATCCGGCAACGAAAGAATTTTTACAGGGCGTGCGCGATCTGTGTGACGAGCACGACATCCTGCTGATTCTCGACGAGATCCAGTGCGGTATGGGAAGAACGGGAAAACTGTTCGCATGGCAGGATTACGGTGTACAGCCGGATGTCATGACGTGTGCAAAAGCACTTGGCTGCGGCGTTCCGGTCGGCGCCTTCGTGCTGAATAAAAAGACGGCAGAGCATTCGCTCGTTCCGGGAGACCACGGAACGACATACGGCGGAAACCCGCTGGCCTGCGCGGCTGTCAATGCTGTATTTGAATGCTATGAGAAACAGCATGTCGTAGAGCATGTAGCAGAGACGGCTCCGTATCTGGAGAAAAAGCTGGACGAGCTGGTGGAAAAATATGACTGCCTCGCAGCACGCCGTGGAAAAGGCTTTATGCAGGGCCTTGTCGTAACGGGACGTCCGGTCGGAGAAGTCATCAACCGCGCGATTGAGAACGGACTTCTTGTGATTTCCGCCGGAAGCGACGTTCTTCGTATGGTACCGCCGCTTGTGATTACGAAAGATGACATCGATGAGATGATTGAAAAACTGGAGAAAGCATTACAGTAATGTGAAATAGACAGCCGTCTGGTTTCCTAGGCAGGAGACCGGTCGGCTGTTTTCCTGCTGTCCCTGAGTTCTGTATAAAAACGGGGAAAAAAGGAATAGTATAAAATGTACTCTCGGAGCCTTTCTGCACTTGCTTTTACGGTCGATTTTCCGCCAGCTGCACCCAAATTTCATCAACGTACGCACCGCGTACGCCTCAGAAATTTGGGCACAACTGACAAAAAATCATCTCACAAAATCAAGCACAGAAAGACTCCGAGAGTACATTAGTATGAATGCAATCTAATTAGAAATTCATCTAAATACTTTTTAGCACAGAGAAAGCAAAAAGTCAATAAGCATTTCGAAAAAAATCTAAATAGTTTTATTGTTGATTTTGAGTTGCTATTTGCTGCAGAATACGCTACGATAAGGGAAAAGTTGTAGAAAAAGGGGGACAAAAACATGAAAAAACACCTGTCCGTGCGCTATGGCACGATTCAGGGCTGCTACTGGATGGGATACGCGGCACTGATGGGGTATGCCAGCGTCTATCTTCTTGAAAAAGGCTTCACAAACACACAAATCGGCCTTCTGACGGCAGTTGGCTGTATCGTGTCAGCGGTTCTGCAGCCTGCGTTGGCATCCTACGCAGATCGGCCGGAAAGCCCGTCCGTACGAACAATGCTCCTTGGAGCGAACCTGATTCAGCTTGTTCTTGTCATTTCCCTTGCTGCAACGGCAGAAAGCAGTTCTATGGTGGTAAGGACACTGCTGTACGGCGCAAGCATTACGATGCTGATGCTGATGATTCCGTTCGTTAATTCTCTTGGTATGGAGACGATCCGCCAGGGAGAGGAACTTGATTACGGAATCGGGCGCGGCATGGGTTCCGTTGCATATGCGATTGCATCATGGCTGCTCGGCCGACTGACCGCATCCTTTGGAGCAGACATGATTCCGATCTGGGCTATCGCGCTGACCATTCTTTTCCTCATCTGTGTATTTCGCTTTCCGTTTAAAAAGGACAGGAAAAAAGCAGAAGCAGAAAAAGAAGAGACAAGAGCAGCCGGTCCGGTCGATTTTCTGAAACGGTATCCGTCCTTCGTGGTAGTACTGCTTGGCTGCATTCTGATCTTTATGTCACATAGCCTGATTAACAGCTTCAATTATCAGATTGCAATGGCAAAAGGTGGTGGCAGCGGTGAGATGGGAAATGCGATGACCATCTCTGCAGTTTCCGAGCTGCCAACGATGTTTCTGTTCGGCTATCTGCTGAAAAAGAAGAGCAGTGTTTTCTGGTTCCGCCTCTCCGGCCTGTTTTTTGTCCTGAAAAGCATAGGAACCTTCCTGGCCTTTAATATTCCGACGTACTACGCTGCTCAGCCGTTCCAGATGTTCGGCTGGGCGCTGATCAACGTCGCCTGCGTCTATTACGTGGACGGCATCATGGAGCCGCAGGATTCGATTAAAGGACAGGCATATATGGCGATGACCATCACCGCAGGAAATGTAATGAGCTCCCTGTTTGGCGGCTGGCTTATCGATGCAGCCGGTGTTGGCGCGATGCTGATCTGCGCATCTCTTGCGGCCTTCATCGGCTGGCTGATTGTGTGTCTCGGTTCGAAAGAAGCAAAAACTGCATAGGAAAGATAAAAGAAAGCGCCCGAAACCGAACGTGGTTCCGGGCGCTTTGCCGTACAGCTCTTATTTATTTCTGTTTCCTGTATACTTCTCATCACAGTATTTGCAACGGTAAACCTCTTTTTCCGGGTCAGCCAGGATAAAGACATGTTTTAATCCCTGCTCAATAGAGGTGATACAGCGCGGGTTTTTACATTTAATCACATCAACCACCTGTTTCGGCAGATGAAGTTCTTTTTTCTCCGTAATCTCGCCGTCTTTAATGACATTGACAGTGATATTGTGATCGATAAAGCCTAAGATGTCAAGATCCATCTTATCAACCGAACACTCAACTTTCAGAATGTCCTTTTTTCCCATTTTTTCACTTTTGGCATTTTTAATAATGGCTACGGTACAGTCCAGCTTGTCCAGTCCCAGATCATGGTAAATGGTCATAGCCTTTCCTGCTTTAATATGGTCGAGCACGAAGCCCTCTTCAATACGTCCTACGTTCAGCATAGCGAAAGATGCTCCTTTCTTAATCGACTTTGATGTTCAGCAGCGTCAGAATCAGGGCCATACGTGCATAAACACCGTACTGAACCTGTTTAAAGTAAGCAGCGCGCGGGTCATTATCCACGTCAACGGAGATCTCATTGACACGCGGCAGCGGATGCAGAACCAGCATTTCCGGAGAAGCAAGATCCATTTTGGACTGATCCAGAATATAGAAATCCTTCATACGGATGTAATCGTCCTCGTTGAAGAAACGTTCTTTCTGGACACGGGTCATATAAAGAACATCCAGCTTCGGGAGAACATCTTCCATTTTAATAACTTCCTCAAATGGAACATTGTTTGCGCGCAGCACATCATCACGGATGTAATCCGGGAGACGAAGCTCCTCCGGGGAGATTAATACAATTTTAATGCCGGTATAACGAACCAGCGCTTCAATCAGGGAGTGAACCGTTCTGCCGAATTTAAGATCGCCGCAGAAACCGATGGTAAGATTGTTCAGGCGACCCTTTAAAGAACGGATGGTAAGAAGATCGGTAAGAGTCTGCGTCGGATGCTGATGTCCGCCATCACCTGCGTTGATCACAGGAATACGGGAGTACATCGATGCAACGAGCGGAGCGCCTTCTTTCGGATGACGCATGGCACAAATATTTGCAAAGCAGGATACCACGCGGATGGTGTCGGCTACGCTTTCACCTTTGGAAGCGGAAGAAGAATTGGCAGAAGAAAAACCAAGAACAGTACCGCCAAGATTCATCATGGCAGCCTCAAAGCTGAGACGGGTGCGTGTGCTTGGTTCATAAAATAAAGTAGCAAGTCTTTTGCCATCGCAGGCATGTGCATATTTCTCCGGGTTCTTTTCAATATCGTTCGCCAGATCCATTAACTGGTCCAGCTCTTCGACCGAGAAATCAAGGGGACTCATTAAGTGTCGCATATATTACCTCCTATGAAGATCCTTATTTTTGTTACTGTTCACAGGTTTCCTGCGAACTGTAACATTCGCAGCCCTCATTTAAAGTTTTGCTTCGCAAAAGGAGGGCTGCTCACGCCTGAATCACTTTCTTACGCAGCGAAACAGCAGGTTTTTCACTGCTGAGTGAACAGTAACTTATTTTTTCTGTGTTCCACCTTAACACAAAAACAAGATAAATGCAAGATAAAAAATGGCAGGAAAAAGGTCGAAAAGCAGAGCAATATGAAATGTGAAAAAATAAAGTGAAATAGCAGCCAAAAAAGAAAAAGATGGTACAAAAGCCGAATTTCGGGAGATCTTTTCTTGTAAATTAAACGGAGATGGAGTAAAATATTGATATCTGCAACAAACGCAGAGTATCAGGAGGACCATATATGTTAGACTTAGGAAAAATCCGCGACGAGATCGATGTCACCGATGACGAGATCGTCCGCCTGTTCCAGCACCGGATGGCGCTGACGGCGGAGGTTGCGCAGTACAAGATAGAGACAGGAAAAGCCGTTTTTGATGCGGAACGTGAGCGTCAGAAGCTGGAAAAGCTTACCGGTGAGGGAACGAATGCATTTAATACGAAGGGCATCCAGGAGCTGTTCCAGCAGATCATGTCGATCAGCCGGAAACGCCAGTATCAGCTGCTGACAGAAAACGGCGGCGAGGAGATGACCGATTACACGCAGGTTGACCACCTCCCGACACACGGCAAAAGAGTTGTCTTCCAGGGTGTGGAGGGCGCCTACAGTTTCGGTGCGATGAAAGAATTTTTCGATGATACGATTACAAGCTTTCACGTAGATACCTGGAAAGAGGCGATGGAGGCGATTACGAGGGGAGAAGCCGATTATGCCGTGCTTCCGATCGAGAACTCCACAGCAGGCATTGTATCCGATATTTATGATCTTCTGGTGGAATATCCGCACTACATTGTCGGTGAGCAGGAATTGCCGGTGGAGCATGTGCTGATGGCACTGCCGGGGGCAAAAGCTGAGGAGATCCGCACCGTGATTTCCCATCCGCAGGCGCTGGCGCAGTGCCGCCGTTTCCTGGATTCCAATGAAAACTGGAAGACGGAAGAGCGTCTCAATACAGCCGCCGCTGCAAAAGAAGTATCCGAGAGCGGTGATCTTACGATGGCAGCCGTCGGAAGCCCATATGCAGCAGAACACTTCGGACTGCAGATCTTAAAAGAAGGCATTTTTGACGCCCGGGGCAATACGACACGCTTTGTTATTATTTCCGGTCAGAAACGCTTTGTAAAGGATGCACAGAAAATCAGCGTATGCATGGAACTGCCGCATCAAAGCGGTTCTCTTTACAACGCACTGGCACATTTTATTTACAACGATCTGAACATGACCAAAATCGAGTCCCGCCCGATTCCGCAGCGGAAATGGGAGTACCGTTTCTTCGTGGATTTCGAGGGGAACTTAAGCGATCCGGCAGTCAAAAACGCACTGCGCGGATTGCAGGCAGAATCCGCGAAATTCCGGATTTTCGGAAATTATTAATCCAGAAGAGAGGGCCGTACCAAGCGGCCTTTTCGCATAAATAAAATGAAAAATGACAGGAAGGAAGAGACAAAAGATGATTAGAATAGAAGAATGTATCCTCTACCGCGATTTCGCAGAGGGGGAGGTACTGCGCGATATGACGATACTGGTGGAGACCTACAAAAAACTGGTCAATGCTCAGATTTCCCTGAAGGACCGCCGGTTCCGTGAGAATATGAGCGCATATGAGCCGCAGTTTTATGAGGCACTGAACCGCCTTGTCGAGATGGCAAACCGCTACGGCTTCTCCGGAAATCTCTGGCACGATTATCTGACATATCTTCTGGTAAACAAAGAAAATGCATTCTCTACCTCGTGCGAGATTGTCGGAAAAGTAGAGGGAAGCATCAACCAGATGGCAAAACACGACTTTGTCCGTTTCAAAGAACTGTTTGACTTTGATATCTGTGTTTTTGATGAGATTTTTGAGTCCGGCGATGCCTCTGTCATCAGTTCCTATGAGAACACGGACAGCCCGAATAAACTGTTCAACAAAGAAGTCCGGGATCGTATCTGTGAGCTGGCCGTCCGTCTGGCAAAGGCTGCATCCGCAGATGAATTTATGGCTGATATGGTTCAGTTTTACAAAGACTTTGGAGTAGGAAAACTGGGACTTCACAAGGCATTTCGTATTGCGCATACGGGAGAGAACGTTGAGATTATCCCGATTACCAACATTCCGGATGTGCGCCTTTCGGATCTTGTCGGCTATGAGATTCCAAAGCAGAAGCTGATTGACAACACGAAAGCGTTTGTCGAGGGCAAGAAAGCAAACAACTGTCTGCTTTTTGGCGATGCCGGAACCGGAAAATCCTCCAGCATTAAAGGTATCCTGAATGAATATTACGATCAGGGACTTCGTATGATCGAGGTTTACAAGCATCAGTTTCAGGATCTGAATGAGCTGATTGCGCAGATCAAAAACAGAAATTATAAATTCATTATTTACATGGACGACCTTTCCTTTGAAGAGTTTGAGATTGAGTATAAATACCTGAAAGCTGTCATTGAGGGAGGACTGGAAAAACGTCCGGACAATATTCTTATCTATGCAACTTCGAATCGTCGTCATCTGATTAAAGAGGATTACAGCGATAAGGAAGGAACAAGGCAGGATATGCATACTTCCGACACCGTACAGGAGAAGCTGTCCCTGGTATACCGTTTCGGCGTCAGCATCTATTTTGGTGCACCGGATAAGAAAGAATTCCAGAAGATTGTTTCCACACTGGCCGAACGATACGGCGTGACGCTGCGTGAGGAAGAGCTTTTGGCAGAAGCGAACAAATGGGAACTGTCCCACGGCGGTCTGTCCGGCCGTACCGCACAGCAGTTTATCGATTATCTGCTCGGAAAACAGTAAAAAGAAAAAGGTCAAAAAGTCCGCTTGGTATTGGGAGCGGGCTTTTTGGGATATCCTTTGAAAAAGAAGGAGGAAAAGCGTATATGCAGTATTCCACATTTGCTGCCATTGATATCGGCAGCTACGACGTCATTCTGGAGATTTTCGAGATCTCCAAAAAACAGGGAATCCGAAGCGTGGATAAGATCTGCCATCGGATGGAGCTTGGAAAAGATACGTACACGCTGGGGAAAATCCGCCCGGAGATGGAAGAGGAGCTCTGCCGTGTACTCGCAGATTTTGTGCGGATTATGGAAGGCTATCGCGTGGACGATTACCGTGCAACGGCATCCAGTGCGATCAGTGAGGCGTCGAACAGTCTCTATGTCCTTGGAAAAATTCATCAGCTGACCGGTCTTTCTGTCACTGTTCTCTCCAACTCGGAGCAGCGTTTTCTTAGCTATAAAGCGCTCGCGGCGATGGAGGACAATTTTAACAAGATCATTGAAAAGGGAACTGCGATTCTCGATCTTGACGGTGGCAGTTTTCAGATTTCCCTGTTCGATAAGGATGCACTTGTCACAACACAGAACATCCGCATGGGAAGTCTTCGCATCCGCGAGCGCCTCGCCGGAATTCAGAGTGAGACGGAACATTACGAAGGGATGGTCGAAGAGCTGATCTGGAATGAAGTATCGAGCTTTAAAAAGATGTATCTGAAAGACCGCAAAATCGAAAACATTATGCTGATCGGCGATGTTTTCACCGACAGTGTTTATCAGAATATCGAAGAAAAAACGACAAAAATCATTTCCCGTGAAAACTTTAATACCTGGTATGAGAAAATTATCCGCCAGTCACCGATGGAGCTCGCCGTAAAACTTGGTATTCCGCTGGAAAACGCTTCACTGATGTATCCGTCTGCTGTGATTTATAAATGTCTGATTGATATGATGGGTGCGGAGCATATCTGGATTCCGGGCGTGCATATGACACGTGGTATTGCATACGAGTATGCGGAGCAGATGAAACTGCTGAAAGGCGGTCATAATTTCGAAAATGATATTCTGATGGCGGCAAAAAATATCGGAAAACGGTACGCGGTGAACCGTCCGCACGTCCAGAACCTGGAGATGACGGCACTTGCCATGTTTGATGCGACGAAAAAGATGCACGGTATGAAAGAGCGCGAACGGCTGCTTCTCCAGATGGCAGTGATGCTGCATGACGTTGGAAAATACATCAGTTTCAATAATGTGGCGGATTCTTCCTATAATATTATCATGTCAAATGAAATCATCGGATTGTCGCACATTGAGCGTGAGATGGTGGCGCTGATTGCAAAATACAATACGGCAGTGCTTCCGTCCTACGATGAGCTGGTGATGGAATCGTCGCTTAGTGCAGAACAGTATCTGACCGTATCGGAGCTGACAGCAATTGTCCGTCTGGCGAATGCACTAGATCGGAGCCACCTGCAGAAAATCCAGTCGATCCGCGCTGCCTTAAAGGAGAGAGAACTGCATCTGTCTCTGACGGTTGACCGTGATTTCACACTGGAGCAGGGACTGTGCCAGGATAAATTAGATTTTTTCAATGAGGTATTCAGCATACAGCCGATTATTAAGATGAAACGGCAGATGTAAGGAGGCGAACAAGATGGATATAACACCATATAAGAAACCGGAATATTTTCGAAACCGGGAATTGAGCTGGATCAGCTTCGACGAGCGTGTTTTAAACGAGGCGCGGGATAAGAGTATTCCGCTGTTTGAACGTCTGAAATTTATCAGCATTACATCCTCCAACCTGGATGAGTTTTATATGGTCCGTGTGGCTTCACTAAAAGACCAGGTGCATGCAAACTATACGAAAAAGGATCTGTCCGGCATGGATGCGAAGGAGCAGCTTACCGAGATCAGCAAACGGACGCATGAGCTGGTGCAGCTGCAGTACAATACGTACAACCGCTCGGCGGTTCCGTCGCTGGAGCACGTTGGACTTACGATTATCAGTGAGCACGAGAAGCTGACGAAGGAGCAGGCGGAGTATGTGGATTCCTATTTTGAGGAGAATATTTACCCGGTTCTGACCCCGATGGCCATGGATTCGGCCCGCCCGTTCCCATTGATCCGGAACAAAACATTGAATATCGGTGCACTGGTGCAGAAGAAAGAGGATTCGCTTCTGAGCCGTGCGGAGGATAAGAAAGAGAAGAAAGGAAAGGAGAAGGAAAAGGAGAAAGAACTGGAATTTGCGACGGTTCAGGTTCCTTCGGTACTGCCGCGTTTTATTCTGCTTCCGCAGGATGAAAAGACGGGACAGCGGTATGTGATTCTTCTGGAGGAGATCATCGAGCGGAACATTGGAAAGCTGTTCTTAAGCTACGATGTGGTCTGCGCGCATCCGTACCGTGTTATGCGAAATGCAGATCTTTCGATCGATGAGGATGAGGCTTCCGACCTGTTAAAAGAGATCCAGAAGCAGCTTAAAAAACGTCAGTGGGGCGAAGTGATCCGTCTGGAAGTGGAAGATAAGATGGATAAGCGGCTCCTGAAGATGCTGGAAAAAGAGTTTGACATCGATGAAGACGACCTGTTCCGGATTCCGGGACCGCTCGATCTGACGTTTTTAATGAAAATGTATGGGCTCGACGGCTTTGATGAGTATAAAATTCCAAAATACATTCCAGCAGCAGTTCCGGCGCTGATGAATGAGGATGACATTTTTACAAACATCCGAAAAGGAGACATCTTACTGCATCATCCTTATATGACGTTTGATCCGGTCGTGCAATTTGTACAACAGGCAGCAAAGGATCCGGATGTACTGGCAATCAAACAGACGCTGTACCGTGTGAGCGGCAATTCTCCGATTATCGCGGCACTGGCGCAGGCGGCGGAAAACGGCAAGCAGGTTTCCGTACTGGTGGAATTAAAGGCACGGTTCGACGAAGAAAACAATATTGTCTGGGCAAAGATGCTGGAGAAAGCGGGATGCCATGTAATTTATGGTCTTCTGGGACTGAAAACACACAGTAAGATTACACTGGTGGTTCGGCGTGAGGAGACAGGTATTCGCAGATATGTACATCTTGGCACGGGAAACTATAACGATTCTACGGCAAAGCTGTATACCGACTGTGGTCTGCTGACATGCAATGCAAAGATCGGTGAGGACGCAACAGCAGTATTTAATATGCTCTCAGGCTATTCGGAGCCGGATCGCTGGAACAAACTGGTGGTTGCGCCGCTCTGGATGAAGGACCGGTTCCTGCATCTGATTGCGATGGAGGAGGAACACGCAAAGAAGGGACAGAAAGCGCATATTATTGCGAAGATGAACTCGTTATGCGACCGCGATATTATTGCGGCGCTTTACAGTGCTTCGGCGGCCGGAGTAAAGATTGACCTGATTATCCGTGGAATCTGTTGCCTGAAGGTTGGAATCCCGGGTGTCAGCGAGAATATTACCGTTCGCTCGATTGTCGGCAATTTCCTGGAACATGCGCGGATTTTCTACTTCTACAGTGGTGGAAATGAAGAGGTGTTTATGGGAAGCGCGGACTGGATGCCGCGAAATCTGGAAAAACGGGTGGAGATTGTGTTCCCGGTTGAGGATGAGCAGATCAAGAAAGAAGTAATGCATATTCTTGATATCCAGATGAAGGATAATGTGAAAGCCAGTATTTTGCAGGCAGACGGAACGTATACAAAGCCGGATAAGCGCGGAAAGACGCTGGTGAATTCACAGGAGTATTTCTGCAGGGAGGCAACGGAAAGAGCGGAAAGACCAAAAGAACAGGAAAACAGCAGGGTGTTTGTGCCGGCGGAACCGGTGGAATAGGTTCTGAGGTGGGGACGGACGCCCCGTAACGCACACAAGGGTGATGCGCGGTTTCGGGAGCTAGTAATTCTAAGGCTCTGTCATTTTGCTAAAACCATGCGCCAAAAATCAAAACTCGCTGTCGCTCAGACAGTTGATTTTTGGCGCATAACGCAAAATACCAGAACCTAAGAATTACACGCTCCCTGCAAATGCGCACCACCCTTGTGTGCGTTACGGGGCTGTGCGAAGGACGGACACGGACGTGGGCGCGGGAGCGCCAACTGCGTTGAGATGAGAGAAGAATATAGATATTGTGATGAAAAAGTGCGGTGACTTTGATAGTTACGGCGCTTTTTTTGTGTGTTAAAAATAATCTGTCTGGTATTGGGAAAAGGAATGGCTATTCAGAATTTGTTTTGAAAATTGGTTTTGCGGGTGATTTTCGGGGATTTTACAAAAAGTGATCTGGAAGAGTGGCTGGAAAAGAAGGGGATGGAGACGGAGATAAGGGAAAATGTGGACATTTTTTGTAAAGTAACCGGTTATTTTATTAACGGATATTTTACAAAGCGGTGGTAGTGGGCTTTACGAAAGGAAAGGTATAATGAATCTCGACAAGACGAGGAGGAAGAAAAACGAATGTCAAATATTGTGTTGAAGAATGTATGTAAATCTTATGATAAGGAACATTATGCGGTTCAGGATTTTTCGCTTGAAATACCGGATCGGGAGTTTGTGATTTTTGTTGGACCTTCCGGCTGCGGAAAATCGACGACGCTTCGGATGATTGCCGGTCTTGAGGAGATTACGAGCGGGGAGTTATGGATCGATGGACAGCTTTGTAATTATGTAGAAGCAAAGGGTCGCGATCTTTCGATGGTATTTCAGAATTATGCGCTCTATCCGAATATGACGGTATATGAAAACATGGCGTTTTCTCTGAAAATCCGGAGACAGCCCAAGGATGAAGTCGATAAAAAAGTACATGAGGCAGCTAAAATGCTCGGAATCGAGCACTTACTTGACCGGAGACCGGCAGCACTTTCCGGTGGTCAGAAACAAAGAGTTGCGATTGGAAGCGCAATTATGAGACGTCCGAAAGCATTTTTAATGGATGAGCCGCTTTCGAATCTGGATGCGAAGCTGCGGGCACAGATGCGGGTGGAGCTGGCAAAATTACATAAGGAACTGAAAACGACGGTGATTTATGTTACACATGACCAGACGGAGGCGATGACGCTTGGTACGAAAATTATTGTCATGAAAGACGGTGTTGTGCAGCAGGCGGATACACCGGAGCGGATTTACCGCCATCCGGCAAACAAATTTGTGGCCGGATTTATCGGAGCTCCGAGTATGAATTTTATGGAAACGATGGTGACGGAAAGAAACGGAGCGGTTTATCTGGAGGCAGACGGAGGAGTTACCCTTCGTGCAAAAGGAGAGAACGAAATGGTGCTTCATCGCGATTATCTCGGAAAAATGGTGATCTTAGGTCTGAGACCGGAGGATTTGCAGGATGAAACAACCGCGTCCGCACATCAGATTTGTTATGGAGAGAATCGGTTGAAGGCATTTGTCGATCTGCGGGAGATGGTTGGTGCGGAATCATATCTGCATATGAATGCTGGAAGAAATCTGATTACAGCAAGAGTGCCTTCCGAGGTGCCGGTTGCCGTAAAGGAAAGTATTACATTGTATGCAGATATGGAGAAAGCACAGATCTTTGATCCGTTTACAGAAGAAAATATTTTATCTCTGCCGGTTGAAAAAGAAGAACGTGCAACAGCATAAGAAGGAGCAGAAAGTGAAAAAAGTAATTGAAAAGTGTAAAAAAGCAGAAGTTTATATGTATCTGATCCCGAGTATGGTGATCTTTAGCATCTTTCTGTTTTATCCGTTTTTTAAAACCATTTATCTGAGCCTGTATAAGACAAACAAGCTTGGAGAAGCGAAATTATATGTGGGACTGGACAACTATAGAAGCTTATTATCGAATCCATCCTTTTACAACAGTCTCTGGGTTACACTGGAATTTGTGGCGATTGTTGTAGTCGGAAGTATGGCGCTTGGCCTTCTGGGAGCAGTTCTTTGCAGCAAGGCTTTCCCGGGAATCCGGGTATTCAGTACTTCCTATGCACTCCCAATGGCAGTAGCATCGAGCTCAGGTGCCATGATTTTCAAGATTATTTTAAATCCCACGATCGGTATCGTAAACAAATTGCTGCATGTGAGCATTAACTGGGTCAGTGATCCGAAATATGCGCTGATCTGTGTGGCTGTCCTTACGGCATGGCTGAACAGTGGCATCAATTTCCTGTATTTTTCGGCGGGACTTGGAAACATTGATGATTCGATTTATGAGCGTGCTTCTGTAGATGGAGCGAATGCAGTACAGAAATTTTTTAAGCTGACACTGCCGGGGCTTTCTCCGATCATGTTCTACACACTGGTTGTTAACATTATTCAGGCATTCCAGTCATTCGGACAGGTGAAAATTCTGACACAGGGAGGACCGGGAGAATCCACGAACCTGATTGTATATTCGATATACCGTGATGCGTTTTTTAATTACCGGTTCGGAAGCGCAGCTGCACAGTCCGTTGTTTTGTTTCTGATTGTCATGGCGCTTACCCTGGTTATGTTCCGCATGGAAAAGAGAGGAGTAAAATACTGATGTCTACGATAGCAACTACGATTGCCGGACCAAAAACTTATTCTGCAGAGGAGCTGCAGGCACTGCATCTGGCAATGAATGCAAAAGCAAAAAGAAAGAAAATGCTTCAGAAAACAGCGTTAGTTACCATGAACCTGATCGTCTGTCTGTTTATGCTGTTTCCACTGCTTTATACCATTAGCGTGGCATTTATGCCGTCCGGTGAGTTATACACAATGGCAATGAATATCGTTCCCAAACATCCGACACTGGAAAATTTTGTGGAAGCATTTCATAAAATTCCGCTGGTACGCTTTGTCCTGAATTCATTTTTGGTTGCGGGCAGCATTACGCTGGGTCAGATTGTAACGTGTTCTCTTGCGGCATTTGCCTTCTCTTTCCTGAATTTCAAAGGAAAAAATGTTCTGTTTATGCTGGTCATGGCGACCATGATGGTGCCGGGTGAGGCAACTATTATTTCCAATTATCTGACAGTAGGAAGTCTCGGACTGCTCGATACCTATATTGTTCTGATCCTGCCTTCTCTTACCTCTGCAATGGGAATTTTCCTGTTCCGCCAGTTCTACATGACCTTTCCGATTTCGCTTTATGAATCGGCGAAGCTGGACGGCTGCGGTAATCTGCGGTTTATCGTAAAAATCCTGATGCCGCTGACAAAGTCAGCAATGGGAGCAATGGCGGTTTACACCTTTATCAATGCATGGAATATGTACATGTGGCCGCTGCTGGTTACCGGTTCGGACAGCAAGCGTACCGTACAGATTGGTATCAGTATGCTGAACAGCGTCGATGCACAGTCGATTACCCTGATGCTGGCGGGTGTGGTAATGATTATCATTCCATCCATTTCCATCTTTATCGTAGGCCAGAAGGCCTTAATAAAAGGAATGTTTTCAGGAGCAGTCAAGGGCTGATTCCTGTGACAGAAAAAAGAATAGAAAACTGTATGAAAAACGAGGAGAAAAAAATGAAGAAAAAAGTGATTGCATCGATTCTTGCGGCTTCTATGGCAGCTATGGCGCTTACCGGATGTGGAGGCGGAAAAACAACGAGTGAGGCACAGAGTGCAACAACGGATGAAACCACAGCCAGCGCAGAGGCAGGAAGTACGGCAGATGGCGAAGAAGCACCGGATTTAAACCAGGATACGAAGGGAACCACGATTACCTTCTGGCATTCCATGGGCGGTGTCAATGGCGAGGCAATGGATTATCTTGTCAATAAATTCAATGAAGAAAATACCGATGGCATTACCGTTGAGGCGGTTTACCAGGGAGAATATGATGATACAATCAACAAACTGAAAAGTGCACAGATCGGAAATATGGGAGCGGACCTGGTACAGATTTATGATATCGGAACCCGTTTTATGATTGATTCCGGCTGGGTCATCCCGATGCAGGAGCTGATTGATGCAGATGGCTATGACATTTCCCAGATCGAGCCGAATATCGCTGCTTATTATACGGTAAACAATGAGCTGTACTCCATGCCATTCAATTCGTCCACACCGATTCTGTATTACAACAAAGATATGTTTGAAAAAGCAGGTATCACCGAAGTTCCGACAAGCCTGGAAGGAATTCTCGCTATCGGTGATGATCTGAAAACAAAGGGTGGCGCCGGTGAACCGCTGGCACTCTCCATTTATGGATGGTATTTCGAACAGTGGCTCTGCAAACAGGGACTTTCCTATGCGGATAATGGAAACGGCCGTGATGCAGCTGCTACTGCAGTTGAATTTGATTCTAACGGCGGAGCACTCAATATCTTAAATGAGTGGAAAGCCCTGAATGATGCCGACGTTGCACCAAACGTAGGCCGTGCCGGAAGTGATACCGCAACAACAGACTTTACTTCCGGAAAAGCAGCGATCACCCTTGGCTCTACCGCATCCCTGAAACAGATTTTACAGGATGTCAACGGAAGCTTCGAAGTTGGAACCGCATATTTCCCGACAATCAAGGACGGCGATGAGGGCGGTGTTTCCATCGGAGGAGCATCTCTCTGGGCATTGAACAACAACGATGATGTGAAAGCAGCAGCTACCTGGAAATTTATTAAATTCCTGATTTCCCCGGAATCTCAGGCATACTGGAATGCCGAGACGGGTTACTTCCCGGTAACAACAGCTGCTGATGAGGAGCAGACCTTTAAAGATAATGTAGCACAGTATCCGCAGTTCCAGACCGCAATCGACCAGCTGCACGATTCCAAGCCGCAGTACGCCGGCGCACTTCTCTCTGTATTCCCGGAGGCAAGACAGATTGTGGAAACAGAAATCGAGAATATGATCAACGGAAACGAGACTCCGGAGAAAGCAGTAGAATCGATGGCTTCCCAGATCAACAGCTCCATCGAGGACTATAATCTGGTAAATGAATAAGAGACAGGCTTTACAAAAATAAGATTTCGTCCTATAGTGAAGAAAAACGAGTTCCCAAAGCGTGTTTGAACGGTTTCTATGAAGGGAAAGATCCGAGTTACGGAAATGATTTTTCAGATATGACTGGAAATGCGTCGGAGACAAAAATCCGGTGTGTTTTCGGATTTATAGTAAGCCTCCAAATAATGCAAAAGAGTCAGTACCGCTTTTTTTAATTATTTTCGGGGTTTACGATAAAAGAAAAAGCTGCAGCCGGGACAAAAGATAGAAAAGAGTGCAGGCTTGGAAATGGGAACGGAAAATGGAGGACAGATAGAGATGAAAACAAAAGTATGGGCACACAGAGGAGCCAGTGCATATGCACCGGAAAATACACTGGAAGCGTTTCTTCTTGCGGCAGAGCAGGGAGCAGACGGTGTGGAGCTGGATGTACAGCTGACGAAAGATGGTGAGATGGTTGTTGTCCACGATGAAGAAATCGACCGGGTCAGTGACGGAAGCGGATTTGTCAAAGATTATACGCTTGCGGAATTGAAGAACCTGAATTTTAATAAGACACATCCGGAATATCAGAATGTAAAAATTCCGACGCTTCGCGAAGTATATGAAGCATTAAAGCCAACGGGAATGACGATCAATGTCGAGCTGAAAACCGGTATTTTCTGGTATAAAGACCTGGAAAAAAAGGTACTCGAACTGACAAAAGAGATGGAGATGGAGGATCGTGTGATTTATTCTTCCTTTAACCATTACAGTATTGCAAAAATTCTGGAACTGGATCCGAAAGCCAGCACCGGCATCCTCTACGCAGATATTATTTATGATGTCGTGAATTATGCGAAAAAAATCGGAACAGGAGCTCTTCATCCGGCAACCTTTCATGTGCAGATGGCAGATTTTCTTCAGCAGTATGTGGAAAGCGATCTTGCGGTGCATGTGTGGACGGTCAATGATAAGGCGGAGATCGAGCGTCTGATGGAGGCCGGTGTTGACGCAGTCATCACTAATTATCCGGATGTGGCCGTTTCCTGCCGCAACGCGAAGTGATACCGATTGGAGAAAAAAAGCTGTTCCTTTTGGATATCGACGGAACCATCTGCGTGGGGAACCGTCTGATTCCGGGAGCAGACCGGTTTTTAAACGGACTGTCCGAGTACGGCGGAGATTATGTGTTCATCACAAATAATACGACGATGAGCGTAGCAGATTACCGGAAAAAATTTGCAAAGCTGGGCATTCCGACAACAAGCGGGAACTTTCTGACAGCATCCGTTGCGACAGCTCATTACCTGAAACAGAAATATGGATCCCGTCCCGTCTATGTGCTGGGAACGGACTCTCTGATCCGGGAATTGGAGAGCTTCGGTGTGTGTACCACCTGCGATCCGGAAAAAGAAGGAATTGCGTGTGTGCTTGCAAGCTATGACAATGAACTGACGTATCAAAAACTGACGGATATCTGTCGGCTGTTGACAGAGCGCCCGGAGCTCGATTACGCTGCAACGAATCCGGACTATGTTTGCCCGATTGAATTCGGCTACGTGCCGGATTGCGGTTCCATCTGCGAGATGATCGACCATGCGATCCACCGCATGCCGACTTATATCGGAAAACCAGGCATACGGATGGTTGAGATGGCACTTGATATGACGGGCAGAACCCGAGATGAGGCTGTTCTTGTAGGAGACCGTCTCTATACGGACATTGCGTGCGCAAACATGGCGGATATTTCTGCAGCCCTTGTGCTTTCAGGCGAATCGACACGCGAAGAAATGCAGAACTCGCAGTATCGTGTGGAGTATGTCTATCCATCCGTGAAGGAAATGTATGCGGATTGGGTGTATGGACAAAAAAAGAAATGCTCTTAAAATTCCGAAATGGTTATGGTTTTGGAACAAAAAAACAAAAAGAAGAATTCTGAGAGGAGAACCTTTTTCCGAAGGAGTTCTTCTTTTTTGTTGTGGAAAAGGATACTTTTCGGATACGGGATAAAAGTCTGGGACGGTATAGAAAAAGCTTGCCAAAAGAGGGAATTTCCCTATATAATGATTCAGACTATAATAGGAAAGTAACTATTCAGAGCCCCATCTCGATTCCGCTTATGCTGCATCTCGATGTTGCTTCTCGCCATATGAAAAGGAAGAAAACCGCTCATTCATGCAAGTATGATTCGCAATTTTCTTCCATTTCGCATGGCTCTGAATCGTTACATATGAAAAAGAAAACGATCAGGAGATCGGAAGATTCCAATACAACAGAAGAAGGAGAATTTATGCATGAGTATTTTGAATGTAGAGCATCTGTCTCATGGTTTCGGCGACCGTGCGATTTTTGAAGATGTATCGTTCCGCCTCTTAAAGGGGGAACACATCGGTCTGGTAGGCGCAAATGGTGAGGGAAAATCAACCTTTATGAACATCATTACCGGAAAGCTGATGCCGGATGAGGGAAAGGTTGAGTGGGCAAAAAACGTCCGTGTCGGCTATCTGGACCAGCATACCGTTCTGGAAAAAGGTATGACGATCCGTGATGTGTTAAAAAGTGCTTTTTCCTGGTTGTACGAGATGGAAGAGCGGATGAACACGATCTGCGATTCCATGGGCGATGCCTCCGAGGACGAGCTGAATCAGATGATGGAGGAACTTGGTGTGATCCAGGAAATGATGGATGCACATGACTTCTATATTTTGGATTCCAGAATAGAAGAGATTGGCCGCGCGCTTGGCCTTGAAGAGATCGGTCTCGAGCGTGATGTCACCGAACTTTCCGGCGGACAGAGAACGAAAGTCCTTCTGGCAAAATTACTTTTGGAAAAACCGGACATCCTTCTTTTGGATGAGCCGACCAACTACCTGGATGTGGAACATATCACCTGGCTGAAACGATACCTTGAAGAGTATGAAAATGCCTTCATTCTGATCTCTCACGATATTCCGTTCCTGAACAGTGTTGTCAATCTGATCTATCATATGGAAAATAAAGAGCTGAATCGTTATGTTGGTGATTATGATCACTTCCAGGAGGTTTATGCAGTCAAAAAAGCGCAGAAGGAAGCTGCCTATAACCGCCAGCAGCAGGAGATCAGTGAACTGAAGGATTTCGTGGCACGAAACAAAGCCCGTGTGGCAACCAGAAACATGGCTATGTCACGGCAGAAGAAGCTGGATAAGATGGATGTGATCGAGCTTGCGAAAGAAAAACCAAAGCCGGAATTTCATTTCCGCACTGCGCGTACTTCGGGCCGCTTCGTTGTGACTGCAAAAGAACTTGTGATCGGCTATGAAGAACCGCTCTCCAGACCGCTGGCCTTTGCGATCGAGCGTGGCGAAAAGATCGTGCTCACCGGTGCCAACGGAATTGGAAAAACAACACTCTTAAAGAGTATCCTCGGTTTGATCCCGTCCCTTGGCGGAGACGTGGAGCTTGGCGATTATCTGGAAATCGGATATTTCGAGCAGGAAATGCCAAAAGGCAACACCAACAGCTGTATCCAGGAAATCTGGGAAGAATTTCCATCCTATACTCAGTATGAAGTCCGTGCAGCGCTTGCCAAATGCGGTCTTACCACACAGCACATTGAAAGCCTGGTGCGTGTCCTTTCCGGCGGCGAGCAGGCAAAAGTGCGCCTCTGCAAACTCATCAACCGCGAAACTAACCTCCTTGTCCTCGACGAGCCGACGAACCATCTTGACGTGGACGCGAAAGAGGAGCTGAAAAACGCACTGAAAGAGTACAAAGGAACTGTTCTTATGGTCTGCCATGAGCCGGAATTTTATGATGGCCTGGCAACCAGCGTATGGGACTGCTCGGAGTGGACGACAAAAGTGATTTAATCGAATCAAGCAAGTCCCCTGCCTCCATTGCGTGGAGCAATAAGCAATGGGTTGGGACTTGTTTGTATCAGGAGTGGTACAAGTCACTCCTGATAAGCTGCGAAGCAGCTATTCGGTTATGAGCAAGTAGCGAAACGGATTGCGAATATCCGCTTGGCTAATATTAAGAAGAAAAGTCAGCAGAAAACGGACTTTATAGAAAGTGTTTTCTGCTGATTTTTTGCATTTAACAAGTAATTAGACAAAATAATGAACATACAGAATTGTATGTATTTTTCTAAAAATAAGAAAATTCGAAAAAAAGGTGTTGACTTTTGCCGGCAGCGGTGTTATTATAACTAAGCTGTCAGCGAGAGCTACAGCGCATGAGTTCTTTTGAAACAGAAAACCTCAGTTCGGAGCCGGGTGGCTGCCGCGGGTTGGAAAAAACTGCTTCAAAAAAACCTGAAAAAAGTTCTTGACAAAAGCGAATGAGTTTGATAAAATAAACGAGTTGCTGATCGAGAGAACAGCAGGGAACAAAACGTTCCCGGGAAGTTCGAAAGAGCTTCAAAAAATAAAATAAAAAAGTTCTTGACAAACGAAAAGTTCTATGATAAAATAAATGAGCTGATCCGAGTCGGAACGGCAAAGATCCTTGATAATTAAACAGTGAAACACATCCTCGAAAGTTCTGAATAAGTAATTCAAAACGATCGAAAGATCCTTTAAAACAGTAAAAGGGATAAATTAGCTAGTATGTTGATTTTGAACTTGGAACAAACATTTTATCAGAGAGTTTGATCCTGGCTCAGGATGAACGCTGGCGGCGTGCTTAACACATGCAAG
>ENA-OUQM01000648-OUQM01000648.1-human-gut-metagenome-genome-assembly--contig:-NODE-648-length-22060-cov-5.215087_pt1 | contig 22060 bp, 19 predicted proteins | sample MGYA00237949_ERZ548830 | MGnify/ENA primary metagenome ERZ548830 (study PRJEB26490, sample SAMN05194706) | human gut metagenome | biome: terrestrial biome; feature: human-associated habitat; material...
CCTCTGTGAGACCTCCACGCTTAAGGTGCACGCTCTTTCTCTCCATATATCCGCCACATCTACTCTGCTACTACAAAAGTGATAGTTATTAGACTTCGTTGCTTTTGGCCAACTTATCTCTCATAGCCTAGCCTTATATGTGATTTCTGTCCGTCGGACCAGAGATTTGCTTACAGCTTCCTTCAGATTCCATCTCACGATGGACACCCTTGCTGTTCAGCTATACACTTCCCACTATCTGGGCGTGTTCGGGACTTTCACCCGTTAGAGCGCGCCCATGGCGCGCAAACCAAAAAAGAGTGAAGGTTAAAAAACCCTCACTCATCCTTCATTTTCCGTCAGACTTTTCTGCCTGATGTCGTTTTTGTTTTATTTCGTACATCTCCCCTTAGTAGTCCACCTGTATCAGACAAAGCCCTTTTGCCGGTGCTGTCGGTCCTGCTACTTTTCGATCACATGCTTCCAAAATATCCTGCACTTCTTCCGCCTGCATGCGGCCAAGCCCCACTTCAATCAGAGTTCCCGCCATAATGCGGACCATATTTTGTAAAAATCCCGTGCCATGGAACGTAAGATACACATAGCCCTTCCGTCTTTGAATCTGAATCGTGTCCACAATACGCACCGTCGATTTTTTCATTCGGCTGTTTCCACAAAAACTCTTATAATCATGTTTCCCTTCCAGATACATAGCAGCCTCCTGCATCGCTTCTACATCCAGCTCCTGATCGAGTGCTGTATAATATTTGCGATCAAAGACCGGCTTTACGGGACCATCAAAACATGTGTAACGATATGTTTTCCCAACTGCTTTATATCTGGCATGAAAACGCTCGGATGCCTCACGAACTTCTAACACCGCTATATCATCCGGAAGATACCGATTCATATAATCACGAATCTCCTCTACAGATAAGGGGGTCTCCAACCTCACATTTGCAATCATGGCGCGAGCATGTACTCCTGCATCTGTACGACCCGCGCCAATCACATCTACCATATCCTTATCCACCATTCTTGCCAGAACGGTTTCTAATTTGCCTTGAATGGTCTCGCGATCCGGCTGGTGTTCCCAGCCATAATACCGCGTACCATCATAACTTATTTTTAGTTTGTAATTTTTTTCCATTATACTCTCTTAAAGCGATTTACCTGTGCATTCAATTCCTGTGAAATCGCCTGATTGTTTTCTGTCTCCTGGTGAATCTTTGTCATTGCTTCTACCAGTGATACTGCACTCTGTGCAACTCCTGTTACATCCTGCGCATTTTCATCGATAGCTGTAGAGATATCATTGATACCATGATTCATATCCTGAACGGTATTGCGGATCTCATCAATCTTTGTTGCGAACTCACTCAGCACTTTGTTGATACTGTCTGCATCTGTCTCATACTGTTCCACTACCGTAACAAAGCCATCATAATCCTGCATAACCTTTTGGTCAATAAATGCAAGCATGTTCTGTGAAAGAGAAGCCAATTTTTCTACAGAATCAATAACCAGTTTACTGATATCCTGGATATTATTTGCTGTCTCGCGGCTGTTATCTGCCAATTGACGGATTTCATCTGCCACAACAGCAAATCCTTTACCTGCTTCTCCTGCTCTTGCCGCTTCAATAGAAGCATTCAGTGCCAACAAATTCGTCTGACTTGCAATATCTAAGATATCGCCTGTCAATTCCGAAATCTTCTCTGCACTGCGGCTCTCTTCTACTGCATCTTCCACCATATCGCGGATCTCTACTACACGACCGCTTGTCTCCTGCTTATCAGAAATCGTCTCCTCATGAAGCATCTGTGCACGTTCTTTAATTTCCTGCACAAGTTCTACACCTTCATCAGCACTTGTCACCATATTCTGCACTTCTTGTAAAATTGCTTCACTTCCTGTTGTCATTGCGCTCAGTGTTGCTGCGATTTCTTCCATGCTGGCTGCCATCTGCTGCATAGCCGCTGAGACATGATCTGCATTCTCTGTGGAAGAATCTACGGAATCCAGTACTTCCTGTGCCGATGCCGTCATCTTGTCCGCTTCCACTTTTAAACTTTGCACGACATTCTGCAGCTGATCTAAGAATCCATTGACTCCCATTGCCATCTGTCCCACTTCATCGCCATAACGAATAGCAATACGCTCTGTCAGATCACCTTCATTTTTTGAAATCTTATCCGAAATCTGGCGAATCTGTTCTCCTGATTTCTTTGTAGGACGCACAATCGTACGATATACTACCAAAATCATACTGATAATAACAAGAACCACCAATCCCGAACAAATGTAATTAATCTGTCGAATACGGCTGATTGCTTCCGTATTTGCCTTTTCCAATTTTGCTAACTGTGTATTAAACACAGTTTCAAATCCATCCTGTGCCATCTTTACATAAGAATAGGAACTTCCCAGGGCAGATAACGTATGTGTTGCTCCTGCCGTATCACCCTTGCGGGATTGTTGTAAAATCTGTTCTGTAGAACCCAAAAAGACTTCCATCTTGATATTCCAGGACTCCACACCATTGATCAAATTCTTATCCTGTGTCTTTTCGGCATATTCCTGTGTAATCGCCATATTTTTGCGAACGTCTTCAATGGAAGATTCCAGACCAGTGAAATTTATTTCTTTCGGACGGTTTACACTGGATTCTGCATACTTCGCCGTCTGCTGATATGCTTCAGCAGTCAGACTCTTATATCTTTCCAGCTGAATATAGGTATTTACCAATTTATCATTGCGCGCTTCTATCGTGCCAAGAATTGATATATTAGCAAATACTACAATCAGAAAAGCAAGCCCCATAATCCCCATACTACTGTAGATTTTGATTCCGATGCTTGTTTTATGCAGCTTTCCCGGCTTCTTCGCAGCCTTGTCCTGCTTCGGTTTTCTGGTTTTTTTCATCTTCTCCGCTTTGATTTTCTTTTTTTTCTCTTGATTCGGTACTACCTTTTGTTCCTTTTTCATAGTAAAAGCCCCTTCTTACCATGTATTTTATCACTGTCCTCATTATATAGTTTCTGTAAAAAAAAAACAAGCAGAGATACCATGATTTGATTGGTTCTCTGCCCGTTTGCATCAATTTTATTTATTCTCTTTTTTCTTTTTTGGAACAAAACGTAACACGGTTGTAACCACAAGAAGCGCAATCAGAATGCCGCACACAACATCAACACCCATTGTGATTTTTTCTGTATCAGAAGGTTCATCGACAAAATCTGTTCCAGGCATTGCACCAAGCATTGCCTTAGAATTAGCCACCGTATAAAGGATACGGTGCATTGCTTCTCTTGCATAATGATAAGTTGCCACATCGTTCTTATCAAAATCAAATCTTGCAGAATCTGCCAAATACGTCAGCTTCAGGTCTCCTCCTGCTTCAATCATCTGGTATCCATCCATAAATACACCTGTGTTTGCATTGTCTGTGATCATCATCCCCTGGAACGCCCACTCATTTCTTGCAATTCCTGTTAAAAGAGGATAACTTCCACCAGTCCAGGTATAACCGATACGGTTAAACGCTGTCATAACCGCCTGACACGCCCGGATCTGTCTTGTTGCATTTTCATAAGTGCCGTCACTCTTTTGCTCCAGATAATTTAATGTCACATCTCCCAGTTTCATGCACATTTCAAATGGCTTGAGATAAATTTCTCTTGCAGACTGCTCATTGAGCCATGTTGCAAGTCCGTACTGTCCGTCACAGTCGCCTCGGTGATCTTCCTGATCATTAAAGGCAAAATGCTTGATATATGCATAAACGCCTTTGGTTGCAGCGCCATAAACCTGATTAGAAGCTACAGCTCCGGAGAGATATGGGTCCTCGGAATAGTATTCTCCATTACGTCCTGAGAAAGGTGTACGATGGATATTCATAGATGGTGCGTACCAACCGTCCATTCCACCGATGATCGCTTCATTACCGATCATGGTTCCCATCTCTTTTGCCAGGTCCTGATTCCAGGTCTGTGCCAATGTCATAGAGTTTGGATAATATTTTCCGGTTCCGCCATAAATCAAGCCGTTTGCCGTATCCGCATCCGTGCAGAATGGCATATCAATAGAATCAATATATTCTATACCATATCCAGAAAGTGCAATCGTATTGTAGTAATCTTCATATGTCAATTCATCTAAAAGGTCATCCCACTGCGGATCATCAAAATCAAGTCCACGCATCTGGATCAAAGTAAGATCATTTTTCTTTCCATAAACAATCTCATCATCAAATTTGGATGCATCAACCGGCGAACCGGAATCAAAGGAATCTAATGCCTTTAAGCCATCTGCGTCAATGGTCTTGCTGTAGACATAAGATGCAGGATTGCCGTCTTTGTCACTGCCATTGATCTCATTGCCCCAGGTACTGATCTCATCGGTCGGTTCCCCATCATGGGTTGGAAAAGTACCCATCCAGTCATTTCTGGTCAGATAGGCCACATCGCCTTTGGCATCATCCAATTGGTTGGTAATCTCTGCACCACTGTAGGTATCCTTAGCATAGGTTGCCAAATCGGTGTCTGCATTCTTTGGCTCATAAGTAGTTACCATAGCAGCATCCCCTGCTGCTGTCATGCCATCTGCGGTTGTCTTTCCCTTTGCTGTCAAAATATTGTTGATGGCTTCATGTGCATCTTTTGCAGCAGTAATGTAGTATGTGCCTGCATCTAAGATATAAGTCTTTGCCCCATTGGCATCATATGCCTTGAACTGCTCTTCATCAAAGGTCATGGTAACAATCTCCGATGCTCCCGGCTCTAAGACAGATGTCTTTGCGTATGCCAAAAGTTCTACGGACGGCTTCTCCACACCATTTTCCTTGTCATAATCGGTATATGGGCTTTGTGCGTAAAGTTCTACGACATCTTTTCCAGCTACAGATCCTGTATTGGTCACTTCCACGGTAGCGGTTGCGCTGCCATCTTTCCATGTGATCTGTGGTGCGCTCCAAGAGAACGTCGTGTAAGAAAGTCCATAACCCAATGGATAGCACACTTCAGAAGCATAGTCATAATCTCCCGCATTGCCCTGTCCTAATACCACATCTTCATAACGTGTCTCATAATAACGATAACCAACATAGACACCTTCTTCATAACTTACATAGTTATATTTGGTTGCATCGCCATTTTCATCATAATATTGATAATCGCCAAAGTTCTGTGCAGCCGGAGATGCCAACGCATCTGCCGCAAATGTATCTACCGTTCTACCAGACGGATTTACTTCTCCACTTAAAATCTTTGGCAAAGAAGAAAGACCACTTGGTGCCAAAACAACCGATTTGATATTGGCATAATCTTTCACCCAATCCAACTCTAAAGCAGCATTGGAATTGACAACCAATACGACATTGTCGAAGTTATCATTTAAGTAAGATAAGATCTCCAACTCTACGGAATCCGGCTCCAGATAAGACTTCGTCTGATCCTCTGCCTTGTCTGTATGATTATACATAGAACGCGGCATATCACGTCCTTCACCAGCCACTCTCTTTAAAACATAGACTGCGGTCGTACCGGAAAGGCTGTCTACCACCTTGTCGTCTGCCGTGATTTTTTCCAATGGACACTCATTGATGGCAAAGTCTTCTTCTCTACCAAAACTGATAGATCCTGAGCCCAGTCCATAAGAAGATCCCTCGCCCTTGTCATAAAACTTCCAAAGCGTCTTATTTACGGTATACCCATCTGCTTCAAAATCTTCTTTTAATGTTCCACTGCCATAGCCCATGATTCCTGCATGCGTTGCTACTGTCACCGCATTTCTGCTAAAGAAACTGATTGGCGTATCTTTGGAAAGTGGAAGCGCATTTCCCTCATTTTTCAGCAAAACAATTCCCTCATCCGCAATTTGCTCTGCCAGTGCATCCTCAGCCTCTCCTATCTTGTCTTTCGAATAATCACTCTTATTGTAGTCCAAATCTAATCCCTTGGTATCTACGCCAGAGTTGTCAATCACAGAGTCATTCGCCCCCATCATGGCATTTACCATACGATTGTTTTCCGTCAAAAGTGTATTCGCTGCCACAATTGCCGCAACCATAACAACAATCAACAGAACAGAAATGACTGTTTTGATGATCTTGCTTTTTCTTGTTGACTGCTTCTTTTCTCTTTTTCGCATAACAAAACCTCCTTCTTACCTTTCTGCCGTCATGCTCATTCTTTGCATTTTTGCATTCTGTAAAAAAGAGGTTAGCATATCTTCTGTATTTATGAACAAACTGTGTCCTGTTTTGTCACTTTTGCGTCGTAATCGGTTCATCGGCTCTGCGGAATCGTAATACGTAACACAAAAATATCCTGACCTGTCTCCAGTTTTAAAAATCCGCCATACTTTTCTGCCATGGTCTGAATACTTTCCATGCCAAATCCATGCTCATGCTTATCCTGCTTGCTTGTCTGCGGCAGACCATGTTTCATCTGCAATGCTCCCGTATATGGATTCTCGATCTGTATAAAGATCAGATTTACTTTTTCATGAATCAGAATACTGATGCAGCGCTTTTCTTTCTCCACCTTTCGATTTGCCTCAATCGCATTGTCAAGTGCGTTTCCAAACAGCGTATAGATATCAATGGCATCCATGAAAAAAAGCAGTTTTCCATCAATGATTCCATGCATACGAATCCCATTTTCCTGGCAAATCAGGCTTTTCTCTGTTAAAACAGTATCTAAAATAGGATTTCCTGTATGCAAAATAGCATCATAAATCATCACTGATTTTTCAATGGAATCCACAATCTGACAACGCTCATCTGCATCTGTGATATTGCGCAGTCCGGCAATCTGGTGTTTTAAGTCGTGACATTTGCGATTGATACGTTCGATGTTTTCTTTTGACATTTCGTATTGTGCTTTGTTCGTGGCAAATATTTGTTGTTGTTCAGCCATCTCTTTTTGCAAATGCCAATTCGACATATAATTCCGCTGGTTGATCATCACAAACAGACAGCACACCAGACCATAAATGCCATGCAAGACCGTAAATCCCCAAAAGGTTGCTGCAAGACTCATCAATAAAACGATAAACAGCGTCACCAAAGTCATCCAGAGAGACGCCATCGCATCGGTTTCGTAATGATGCTTCTGTACCATCTTTTTTGCAAAAAAGAAATAAAAAATCAGATACACACCAAAATGAATCAAAAAATATAGTAAATGCAGACTTTCTGCAATCTGACTATCTGTCGCCCCATTAATGAGCAAACGAATACAATAGGCAATGTGCTCCGTTGCATACCCCATAGTCACACAAAGAACCGCCTCTTTCAAAGAAATGTCAAACGAATACCAGATACCCAAAAGTATCCCCAACAAAAATACAAAATAAAATAGGAAATACGATAATATCACGACCGACTGTGACGGCACGGACACCCATGGATATACATGCATCCAGAGCATCTCGATAAGAAAAATTGCCGCAAGTGACAGCAGGCAGCGCCAAACACCTTGTCTGCGCATGCGCAGAGGAATCACATAAATTGTAACCGCCAGCAACAATTCCATTGGGAAAATCAGCTGTTGAAGAAATCCTAACATAGCTCCTCCTTATGACTCATATCCTGCTTCTAAATATTGACTTAATTCCTGTAAAAAGGCTTTTTTGCGAGAACGCGAAAACGGCAAATGATAACTCCCAACTTGTACATCATCCTTGTTTACACTTACTACATTCTTTAAATTTACCAGATATCCCTGATTGCAACGGCTAAAATGATACGCCATCAGTTCTTTTTCCACCTCTGCCATAGAAGAACGCATAACATAGGTCTCCTGTTTTGTCACATAATAGACATTGTGATTACGGACTTCCACGTAAAGAATATCATCCGAGCAAACTTTTTCTTTTCGATTCTCCTTAGATAGCATCAGATATTTCTTTTTTCTCTGCTTTTCCACAAGACCGATTGCTTTTGTCAGCTTTGGCTCAAACCTGGCGTAATCCACAGGCTTTAAGACAAAATCAAGTGCATCTACTTCATAACCGGCCACGGCGTACTGCGCCATTGTTGTGATAAAAATAATAACCACCGCCTGGTCTATGCTTCGAATCTTACGTGCCGCTTTCATTCCGTCCAAATGCTTCATTTTGATATCCATAAGAAGGATGTCATAACCACCATGGTACTCATCCACAAGATCCATCCCGTCCGCATAGACCGTTGTTGTAAGATCAGCGAAATGTTCCGTCTGGTACCGTTCAATATAAGACAGCAATATATCCTGATATTCTTTTTCATCTTCTACGATTGCGATTCTAACCATCATACCCTCTCGTACTCCACATTATTTCCCGATAAATTCCGGTCTTCGCATCTCCTTTACCACAAGAACCGTACAAACAACAGTCGCCACCAGATCCGCTACCGGACCTGCGAACATAACGCCATCAATTCCCATAAATAGCGGCAGAATGAGTAGCAGCGGCAGTAAAAATATAATCTGTCTTGTCAACGACATAAAAATACCTTTTTTCGGTTTACCAATTGCAGTAAAGAAATTTGCTGAAATTGGCTGCATAAAACAAAGGAACATAAAAAACAAAAATTTCCGGAAAAAGTTCTCACCAAAATCAAAATAAAGTTCCGAACCATTTCCAAACACAGAAATAATCTGTCTCGGGAAAACCTGAAACAATACAGACGAAACCACACAGATGACAGCAGCACTGCGTATTGCCAGAAAATACGCTTTTTTCACGCGTTCATATTTCTTTGCGCCATAATTGTAGCTTACAATCGGCTGCAATCCCTGGGATATACCAATGACAAAAGACATAACAAGCATTGATACCTTCGCGATAATACCGGAACATGCAATCGGAATTGATTCCCCATATGCCGACAGTCCTCCGTAATATTTCAGTGTACGATTCATCACAACCTGCACAAGCATCATTGCCAGTTGGTTAAAACATGGCGCTGCACCAAGTGACATCACCTGTAAAACAACTTCTTTGTCCAATAAAAAAACATTTTTTTGTAATTGCACCGTCTTATAATGATACAGATACCAGACAACCATTGCCGCTGCCACTACCTGTCCAATCACAGTCGCTGCTGCTGCACCTGTCATTCCCCACCGGAAGCCAAAAACGAACAGTGCATCTAAAATCGTATTCACTACCGCGCCGACAATGTTGATTGCCATCGTCATTTTCGGACTGCCATCTGCACGCACCAGATGACCACCACCTGCAGATAAAATCAAAAACGGAAAACCTATCGCTGTAATTCTTGTATATTCCATCGCTAGAGGAAGTACCTTTTCCGGTGAGCCAAAAAAGCGAAGCAGCGGTGCTAAAAACAGTAACGTAACGGTTGACAGAGCAACACCCAGCAGCAGCATAATCGTTACCGAATTACCAATATACTTTCCGGCGCCTTTACTATCTCCACGACCCATTGCAAGGTTAAAGGTTGATGCACCACCAATTCCCATCAAAAGTGCAATGGCAACGCAGGATGTATTGAGCGGAAACGCGATGTTGGTTGCTGCATTTCCCAATTCACCGATGGCATTCCCGATAAAGAACTGATCCACAATGTTGTAAAGTGAGCTGACTAGCATCGCAATGATACTCGGAATTGCAAACTGTCGCAATAATTTATTTTCCGGAAGCATCCCCAATGGGTTTTCCTGTATTCTTTCTTTTTCCATATTTCTACCTCTTTTCCTCTTCCCATTTTACACAAATTCCAATGTTTTTCCATAAAAAATCCACAAAGGCGCAAAAAAAGAGCACATCCAAATCAGATGCGCTCCCATTTTCATCTTAAATTGTCATCTTATAATTTTACATGTTTTTTCAATCTCTTTGTAAGAATCAATGCAATTCCCACCTTACAAAGGTCTGGGATAATAAACGGAATGACACACCAGCCAAGTACAGCTACGATACCAACTGCACCTGTGTTTGCTGTATAAGCAATCATAAACCACATCGTACCAAACGCGTAGCATACGAGCAGTCCAAGTACCATAGAAAGTCCCAATACCCATGTTTTTTCTCCAAATTTTGCTGTGATTGCCCACATAACAAGTGCAGAAAAAATAAATCCGACAATATAACCACCGCTGTTACCAAGAAGTGCCCCAACACCTCCGCTAAATCCAGCAAATACAGGAACTCCAATAGCTCCAAGTAATACATAGGTCAGAACGGCTATCGTTCCACGTTTTCCACCCAGAAGACCTACTGCCATAAATACAGCAAAGGTCTGTAACGTAAATGGAACTGTCGCTGGAATGGAAATCCAGGAACAAATTGCCATAACCGCTACAAAAAGACCGATATATGCAATGTCTACCGTACGAAGTGATGTTGTTTTTGCTTGTGCATTCATAATACTTTCTCCTTTAAATGTTTTTTCGTTCATTAACTTCCTATCCAAGAATAAAAGATTGTTGATTCTTTGTCAAATTGCATATCCTTATTTTGACTATTCGTTTTTCTTATAGTAATCTTATGACAGACATATAACTCGTTAACAACCACAGAAGGGATGGCACTATGATTGTAAGTAAATATTTTGTCTGGTTTATCATATATAGTTTCATGGGTTGGATTTACGAATCCACCTATTGCACCATTCGAAAACACCACTGGGAAAACCGCGGTTTTTTACATGGACCAATTGTACCTATTTATGGTGTGGGTGCTTTACTTGCCTCTATCCTGTTTTCCGAACTTCCTATATCCGGATTGCAGGAAGCAAGCAATCTTAAAATTTTTCTTATATGTTTCTTTGGCAGTATCGTATTAGAATACACTACTTCCTGGGGACTGGAAAAATTATTCCATGCTTACTGGTGGGATTACAGCGATGTTTTCTGTAATATCAACGGACGCGTCTGCCTTCCGGCTTCCATCGGATTTGGATGCGCTGGCATTCTCGTTGTGCGCATCATCTATCCTTTTGTCAATGGTATGACCCATAATACCAACCCTTATTTAATGGAGGGATTATCCCTTGCATTTATGTTCGTTTTTGGCATGGATATGGCATTGACCGTTTCCGCGCTTACCAATTTCGCCCAAAACTTCAATCGTATTGAAGCGGAAATTAATGAGCAATTTGCAAACGCCTATGAAAAACTTGACACCAGCGTCTCCGATGCCATTGAAAGCGCCATTGAAAAATCCGAACAAATCCAGGAAAGTGCTTTTGTCCGCAAGGAACTCGCAGAAGAAAAGGCAGCCGCACTTCGCGACCGCCTCACAAAAGAACGTTTGGAGAATCTGTTCCTATCCTCCTCTGCTGCTCAAAAGAGTACATTTCTTAGTATACAAGGATTTAAACGCAGCAAACAGGGCAATGAATTGCGCCAACGCATGCGTAACTTGATCAATGAAAAACGCCATACCAAACACTCATAAATTCGTCAGATTACAGTTCTATTCTTTGGGAAAAATAATCGTAATGGTTGTTCCCTGATCAACGACAGAATCCACACGCACTCGTGCACCATGGAGTTCTGCTGCATGTTTCACAATAGATAACCCCAATCCTGTGCCACCCGTTGCACGGGAATGGCTCTTATCTACACGATAGAACCGTTCAAAAATACGTTCCTGTTCAGCCAGCGGAATACCGATTCCGGTATCTTCCACGCGCCAGCAGATGCCTTCTTCCGTCTCCTCCGACGAAATTACAACGCTTCCCTCATCCTTATTATAATGGATTGCATTGTCACAGACATTATAAAGCATCTCATAAATAATCTGCCGCATCCCTTTGATCTGTACACGTTTTCCCGTAAAGGAGAGAGAAATTCCGCGCTTCTTTGCCGCCGGCTGTAATGTTTCTATGATTTCTTTGCTCATGTCAAACAAATCAATTGGTTCTTTTTCCAGCTCCAGATTCTCATCGTCTAATTTTGATAACCGGATAATGTCCTGCACCAGCGTCGTCAGTCGTGCTGCTTCCTGATAAATGCGCTGTGCAAATTCCTTCTGATCTTCCGGCCGCACAATCCCATCTTTTAACAACTCTGCATAGCCCGAAATGGACATCAGTGGCGTCTTTAATTCGTGTGACACATTTGCAGAAAATTCTTGCCGCATGATCTCTAACTGTTTTTTTTGCGTTACATCCATAATGAAAATAACCACACCACTAGTGTATCCATCTTGCATAACCGGATTTCCATGCAATTCATAGATCACATCATCTATGGTCATATGCTTGATCATGTCCTTTCCCGAAAGTGCGCCATCCACTACTTCTTTTAGCTTCTGATTGCGGTTGACAACAATAATATTTTGCCCCATACATTCTTCCGGTCGAATTTCAAAAATCCGCTGTGCTGCACGATTGATGGATAATACCCGGTGCCGGTTTGTCACAATCAGTCCATCTTTCATATTTTCCGTAATTGCAGCATATTCCTGTTGCTGTTTATTTCGCTCCTGCATCTGCTCTTTTAGCGCTTCGTTCTGTTCTTCAATGCGTCGTAAGAATGGTACCATTTCATCATATTGCACATCCTTTCGTGGTTCGTCCAGATCAATATGCAAAAGTGGTTCCATCATTCTTTTTGTCGTCTTATCAATAATGACAAAACTCAATCCAAGAAGAAGTGCAAGCGGAAGAAGAAGCATGCCGATACCTGGAAACAGCACACCATATACGCTGTCAATCGTGTCACCCACGCGTAAAATCTGATCATTTGACAGGCGAACAGCTGCATAATAACTTCTTTTTGCATATGTCGTAGAATAGCGGTTTGCACTTCCATATCCCTCTTTGATTGCCTGTGCAACTTCCGGTCGCATCGCATGATTCTCCATACAAGCCGGATCCTCATAAGAATCATATATCACGTTTCCTGCCGCATCAATGAGTGTAATGCGTCCCGTCAAGCCATCGGTCAAACCTGTTTCTAGTGCCGCATCGCCCAGTTCTTCCACAGCTGTTGCAAGATAATTCACCTCATTATCCACACGCTGCTCCATATTATTCTCTAATTTTTTATACATAAAGAGAAATGACGTTGCAAACGTCACCAAAATTGCCAATGCCACCAAAATTGCTGTGCTTCGAAAAATACGTTGTTTCATATCATTCCCCTATCCGGTAACCTATTCCACGAACCGTTGTGACGCAGTCTCCTGCATTTCCCAGTTTCTGACGGAGTGAACGGACATGGACATCAACCGTTCTTGTCTCTCCATCAAAATCATAACCCCAGATGCTATTTAAAAGTTGATCTCTGGTAAGAACCACTCCCTGATTGCGGATCAAATACGATAGCAGATCATATTCCTTCTTCGTCAGTTCTACTTCCTCGTCGCGTACAAACACCTTGTGGGACGCGTTACAAATGCGAATATCCTGATAGGAAAGATCTGTATCCACTTCCTCTTTTTTTGTCCGGCGCAATACCGCTTTGATGCGCGAAACCAGTTCCATCATGCCAAACGGTTTTGCAATATAATCATCTGCTCCACTATCAAGCCCTAGCACTTTATCATACTCGCTGCCCTTTGCGGTAACCATAATCACAGGAATATCCTTGGTTGCGGCATTTTCTTTCAGGCGATGCAGAATTTCCATACCATTTTCCCCTGGCAGCATAATATCAAGAAGGATCAATTCCGGATTCTTTTCTTCCCGCAAACCTTGCCAGAATGACACACCATCTGCAAAACAGCGAATTTCAAATCCATTTGCAAGCAGTGCATATTCCACCAGTTCTCTGATATTTTTTTCATCTTCGACATAATAAATCATATGTTGTTCTCCCAGATTTTATATGCTTTGTTACTGTACTTTCTATGTATCATAGTATTGCAACAGCAGACATTTTGTAAATATCCTTTATAAAATATCTGCATCTTTGTGTGTTCCTGTAATGGAAAATTCCACCCACTCTGCAATATTGGTTGCATGGTCACCGATACGTTCAAAGTATTTTGCAATCATAAGAAGATCCAGACTATGCGTCGGATTTATTCCCTCGGCCAGTCCTGCCGCAATCTCCTTACGCACTTCCAAAAACAGATCATCTACTTCATCATCGCGTGCAATCACCTCACGCACAAGCTCCAGATCCTGCTTTACATAGGCATCAATACTCTCGGTTACCATGGTAATGGTTGTTTCTGCCATCTTGCTCAGTTTCACATCACTCGTTGGCACATGAAATTCTGCTGTTTCAATAATTTCTGCAATATCCGACGCCTGATCCCCGATACGCTCCATATCGGTAATCATTTTTAAAGCTGCAGAAACCTTGCGCAAATCTTTTGCCACGGGCTGCTGCTGCAAAAGAAGTTTCAAACAAAGACTCTCCACCAGACGCTCCTGATCATCTATATTGCAATCTTCCTTACGGATTTCTTTTGCCACCTTTATATCTCCGGATTGTAAGAGCTTGGATGTCTTTCGAATCACATCTTCACACATGCTTCCCATTTCAATCAGTTCTACATGAAGTTCTTCCAACTGTCTATCAAATCGATTTCTCATACGTCCTCCTTATCCAAATCTACCCGTAATATAATCTTCTGTCTTTTTCTCTTTTGGCATAGAAAAGATTTGCTCTGTCTCGCCATATTCTATGACTTCTCCCAGCAAAAAGAATGCTGTCTTATCCGACACACGCACCGCCTGCTGCATATTATGCGTTACCATGATAATCGTATAATCTTTCTTTAGCTCAATTACGAGGTCCTCAATCTTTGATGTAGAGATCGGATCCAATGCCGATGTCGGCTCATCCATCAAAAGTACCTCCGGTTTCACTGCAAGTGCTCTCGCAATACAGAGCCTTTGCTGCTGACCGCCGGAAAGTCCAAGAGCACTCTTTTTCAGCCTGTCTTTTAATTCATCCCAAATAGCAGCCTGCCGCAAGGAGGTCTCCACAATCTCATCCAGTTGTGCCCTGCTGTTAACACCATGTGTTCTTGGTCCATATGCAATGTTATCGTAAACACTCATGGGAAATGGATTTGGTTTCTGAAAAACCATCCCCACACGCTTACGCAAAACATTAACGTCCATATTGCCATATATATTTTGATCATCCAGCAGTAATTCTCCCGTAATCTTACAGCCTTCCACCAGATCATTCATACGGTTGATTGATTTGAGCAGGGTGGATTTTCCACAACCACTCGGGCCGATAAATGCTGAAATCTCTTTTTCCGGCAATTCCATGTTAATATTTTTCAAGGCATGAAAATCGCCATAGTACAAGTCCATATTGTGAATGGAAATCTTTGCTTTATTGTCCATCTTATCGTTATCTCCTTTTACCTATTCTCACACTTTCGATACTTTTTTTGCTATCCAATCTGAAATACCGTTGATCAGCACAACAAGCACAAGCAAAACCAATGCTGTTGCATATGCCTCATCCATATGTAACCCTTCTCGAGACAAACTATACATATGTACCGCAAGGGTACGTCCGGATTTTGTCAGATCCGTTGCCGTCTGCGCTACCGTTCCGGAAGTATAAATCAAAGCTGCTGTTTCTCCCACAATACGACCAATCGAAAGAATCACACCGGATAAAATTCCCGGTACTGCTGCAGGTAAAATAATGCGAAAGATGGTTCGTAATTTTCCAGCCCCCAAACCAAAACTGGCTTCGCGGTAAGTATCTGGTACAGCAATCAACGCTTCTTCTGTCGTTCGGATGACAAGCGGTAAAATCATAATCACGAGTGTCAATGCACCTGACAACATAGAATATCCCCAGCGCAAATACGTGGCAAAGAAAAGAAGGCCAAACAAACCATAAATAATAGAAGGTATCCCGGATAATGTTTCTGCCGTCATGCGAATCACTTTTACCAGCTTACTACCGCGTTTTGCATACTCTACCAGATAGATTGCCGCAAAAATCCCAAGCGGAACTGCTATAACAAGTGATAGTGCTGTCATAATCAATGTATTGATAATCGCCGGTGTCATGGATACATTATCGGAAGTATATTGCCATGCAAACAAACCAGGTGACAAATGTGGTGCTCCCTTTATAACGATAAAAATAATAATAAAAAGCAAAACACCCATTGTAACTGCTGCGGATAAAAGAACAAACAGTTTGAGTAGTAAGGATACCGGATGTCTCAATGCAGTTTTCATATTTTGTTTCATTCCATATGCCTCCTTACTTTGTATCCTGGCGTTTTAATGCTGCCACACACAAGTTAATCAACAGAATAAAAACAAACAGAACCACGCCAGTTGCAATCAAAGCTTCTCTGTGCAAATCCGCTGCATATCCCATTTCCAGTACAATATTTGATGTCAATGTACGTACACCTCTTGTAATTCCCTTTGGCATACGTGCCTGGTTTCCTGCAACCATAACAACCGCCATTGTCTCACCGATTGCCCTGCCAATGCCAAGGACAATACCTGCGACGATACCGGATTTTGCCGCCGGGATGACGGTCAAAAAAATGCTTCGTTCTTTGGTCGCACCAAGTGCCAAGGCTCCTTCATAATAAGGTGTTGGTACACTGCGTATCGCCGCCTCACACACACTGACGATTGTCGGCAAAATCATAATGCCAAGCAATATGGAAGCTGTAAGCATCGTGCTTCCATCATGCCCCGTCAATGCCTGCATCAAAGGAACAATACAGACCAATCCAAAGAATCCATATACAACCGATGGTACTCCTGCCATCAGATTCACCGATGCCTTACAGATGCCATATAATTTTTTCGGGCAATAATGCGCCATAAAAACAGCCGTGCAAAGACCAATCGGAACACCAATAATAATCGCTCCCGCGGTAACATAAATACTTCCAAGAATCATTGGAAGTATGCCAAAAATATGGTTGGAAGGCTTCCACATTGTTCCTGTCAAAAATTCGCCTAATCCGATTTTTCCCATCGCCGGAACACCATTAGCAAACAGGAAAATACAAATCAAGGCAACGGCTAACACCGAAGTGCAAGCCGCTATGAAAAAGATAATCTTCATTAGTATTTCTTTAAAGTGTTTCATGTTCTGACCTTTCCTTTTGCCTTGAACTTATACCGTAAGCTTACTGTAATTCATCCCATGTAAGAATCTCGCCTGTGTAAATCTGCTTTACCTGATCAGATGTTAAATCTGTGATGCCACTGTCATTATTTACAATCACTGCAATACCATCTTTTGCGATTTCTGTTGCCACAAGACCTGCTCCTGTTTCAGAATCCTTTAATGCTCTAGATGCCATTCCAATATCGCACAAGCCATCAATCGTTGACTGCATACCAGTAGAGGAATCACTTTCCTGTACTTCAATTTCTACATTTGCGTTTACCTTGTTATAGGCCTCCACCAATTTCTCCATAACAGGTGTTACAGAAGAAGAACCTGCGATTGTAAGTTTTCCTGATGCATTGTTAGAAGTAAATGCTTCCCCCTCACCTACACTGATATATCCATTGTCTGTAATGACCTGCTGTCCTTCTTTGCTCAGAATAAAGTTTACAAAATCCACTCCAGCTTCACTTAAGTCTTCTCCCTTTGTAGCAATGTTAAATGGACGTGCAATCTTGTATGTTCCATTGGATACGTTTTCTGCTGTTGCCTCTACGCCATCAATCTTTACAGCAGTCACTGTGTCATTCAAAGAACCAAGTGAGATATAACCAAGAGAATTTACATCTCCGGCAACTGTTGTCATCATAACGGATGTAGAGTTTGTGATCTTAGCATCTTCTGTGGTCATGTCCACCTTTTCGCCATCTTTTTCTTCCTCAATCCCGAAGAGCTCTACAAAGGCGCCTCTTGTACCAGAACCATCTTCACGGGAAAGAATGGTGATGTCTCCGGATGCTCCTGTGTTCTCTGTCTTTTCTCCATCTGCTGTATTGTCATTTCCTGTACTTTTGCATCCTACCATAGTGCCGATTGCTAATGTTGCAACAAGAAGTGTTGCAGCGATTTTCTTCAATTTCATTTTCAATCTCCTTTTTTCGTTTTGACTTTTCTTTCTATTTCGTTTACAAGGCATATGATACAAACACTTTGTAAAATGAAATGTATGGTCTTTGTAAAAATTATGTTAAAAAAAATCCATATCGCCAGCTTTTACTGACAACATGGATTTCATTTTACAAAGTGTATTCTATTTTGTTACAATGCGTTCTGCCAACGCCAGTGCATCATCAATATGTGCACAAAAATATTCTCTTCCGATACGTTTATCAAATCCCGCTTTTTCCATCATATGCATCGGCTGCTCATTCACATGAGACAGAAGCAGGCGGATTCCTTTTCTCTCACAATCCGTCTGCAGCTGCTCCAAAGAATGCAGCGCAGTCGCATCAATTGCTCCCACACTACGCATACGCAGAATCAACACCTTATCACGTTCGTCAACCGTAATATCAAAAATTTTATCTGCTGCGCCAAAAAACATCGGCCCACTGATTTCATAAACGCGCACTTTTTCCGGAACCTTGCGCAAGGAAAGACTATCCGGATCGTCATCTTCATCCTCGATGTACTTCCAGCCCTCCACCGCAGTCACATCACTCATGCGTTTCATAAAAAGCATTGCCGCAAGAACCATGCCTACTTCGATTGCCACAACCGAATCGAATACTACCGTAAGAACAAACGTTGTAAGTAAGACAGCGATATCGCTCTTTGGAGCCATCTTGCAAAGGTCTACGAACTTTCGGATGCCACACATATTATATGCAACGCCAAACAAAATTGCAGCAATCGCCGGCATAGGGATCAACGCCGCATATGGCATCAAAAGGATAAGTACAAGAAGCAGGGTAATAGAATGTACCATACCTGCCACCGGTGTGCGCCCACCATTCTTTACATTTGCTGCCGTTCTTGCAATCGCTCCTGTTGCCGGAATACCTCCAAACAATGCAGAGCCAATATTTCCTACGCCCTGTGCAATCAATTCCATATTGGAACGATGTCTGCCATTAATCATAGAATCCGCAACCACAGCAGAAAGCAAAGATTCAATTGCTGCTAAAATGGCAATCGTAAGTGCATCACTAAATTCACTCTGGATCAAGCGAAATGTAATGTGTGGCATCTGCAATCTGTACCTTAGAACCGCCTAGAAACGACACAAGAAATCCAGCAATAATTGCCGTATAAATACCTTTTTCCGGTGTCACGCCTGAGGCAAGTGCTAGTGCAATCGAAAGTGGCAAGGCGATAATTGCCACAATAATTCCTGATATGACATCCTTGATAAATTGCTCTTTCGAATAATCCCGAATCGTTGTAAAAAATTTTGGTTTTAACTTTTCCATAAAAAATCCTATTGCTCCCTCTTTCATAATGTCCTTAACTATAGTAAGGGGCACATACGAGTCGTGCAATAGGATTTCTTGTACTTTTGGGGAAACTTAACTTTTCAGCAACGTTTCCTCAAAAGTGTTGTTTTATTCTGTCGGAACTTTTAATACAAATTCCGTTCCATTTTTTCCATCATAGTAATCATCGCTGCTTTCATAGAAAGTCGCCTTCACTTCTTTCACGCCATCTCTAATCAAATAGACTTTATGAGCGATGCCGGATGTTGCCGGCGGCACCAGATCCTCATAAGAATATGCGAAATCACTATTATCCGTCATCGTAAATTCCTCGACATCATCCCACTCTTCCGTTTCTACCTGCAAACGCACTTCATACCCTGTTCCCATTTCATAACTTCCATTGTTATACACAGGCACATCAATTCTATAGTAGGAATATCCACTTTTTGCATTCTCCATATAATTCTTCCCAAGATAGGAAATGATAACATCTCCATCCAGTGCCGCTTTGCTTTCCACATAAGATGGTCCTTCAATCACTTCACCAAGAGCAACCGTAAATTGAACCAGACTGCCTATAAACACACAGATAACCATAAAGAGAACAACAATCAAAAGGGTTTTACCCTGTCGGTTTCTTCCATATCCGTTTATCATCTTACGCCCTCCTTAATCCACAACCGGTTTTACTGCTGTATCATCTTCCGCTGGCAGTGTCGTTACTGTATCTTCTGTCGACTGTGCTTCTTCGTCCTCCTGCTGTCCATCTACTTCCAACGGCACCTTTACATATTTTATGAGATCGCAGCTTTCGGTATCCACTACGCTATATACAAAATCAATCTTTTGCGCCTCTGCAGGGATAAAAAAGAAGAGATATCCTGTATGAGAACCTGCATCAGAAAATTCATAAGAATCTATGGATTGTCGATTGCCGATAATATCATCATAGCCACCACCGGTTAATTTATAATTCGGTACCGTCGAACGATATGTACCATCATAAGATATATAAAAATCTTTTACCGGTGCATGTGTATAGGTGTCATAGCTTATACCATCTACCTTATTTGACTCTATGCGTACTGCGATCAGTCGCTGCCCCGCCGGGAAACCTCCGATGGTATCTGCTTCTGCTAACACCTCCGCTTTTGCCACGGTAAGTGTGCGGCCATACTCGTTTTCAATCGTATATGCCTCACCCAGATCTGACTTTTCTATGGCAACTTCTTCAATATCCTTTCTTTTCTTTTCCCGATAATCCGATGATCCCAGATAACCTGTCACGATCCCCTGGACAATCGTTAAAATGATAGATAATGCAACTAAAATGGCAATCCAAAGTATAAGATTTTTCCGCACTCTTTTTTGTTTTTCTTCTTTTGTCTGTGAAAAGAAGGTTGGTTCTGGCTCCTGAGTTGGTTCCGGCTCCGGTGTTGGTTCCGGCTCTGGGGTTTGCACAAACTCTTCCTGGAACACCTGCGTCGTATCCGTCTCAGATGCTGCCTTATTATATGTTCCACACTTTGGGCAGATGCCATAATATTTTTCATAGTCAAAATTCTTACCGCAACTCAAACATTTCATAACCTGTTTCCTCTCTGCATTCAGAAAAGGCTGTACTTCTCATTTCCGAAATACAGCCTATGAATTTATAATAATTGTCCCAAGACTTCTAATATCTTATCTGCCTTAGGTGGTTTTAAAAAATATGCACTTGGATTCAAATCCAATACCGAGCGAATATGTTCTGCATCGCCATGTCCTGTCAAAAAAACAACTGGTATATCTTTGATCTGCTCTTTTGTACGAATCATTTCCAGCGTTTCTCTACCATCACATTCCGGCATTTCATAATCCAGCACAACCAAATCCGGCTTACGCTTATCCATCATCGCAAGAGCCTGCTCCCCAGATGTTGCAAGCATCACCTGATACCGTTCCTCTAACATCTGTTTCATACTGCGAAGCATCATCGGACTGTCATCAACAACCATCACCATCTTCCGTTCATCTCTTGAAATGATGGTTCCATCCGGCAGAATCTCTGCATCAATATCGATACGCGCCATCATAGCCTCTAGCAACGCCTGCTCTGTCATGTTCTGTGGATCTACACAGGAAATCTGTTCTGCCATATCATACATGGCATAGTGATGATACGCATCCTGACTTCCAATAAGAACAACCGGCACACCTGCATATTTTTCCGCTAATACCTGAAAGAATTCTAAATGACTATCCGTAAACCCTTCCACATTGACTAACACAAGATCCGGCTCATAAATGCTCAGCATGCTCTCTGCAATTGTCACATTATCTGAACACAGCTGAATTTTAACAAACTGCGCCAGTTCTTTTTGCATCTGCTTTGTCTGTTCGCTAAAATGCCCAACAAATAAAACCCTCTTCATAAGTTCCCACCTCTAAAAATCATATACATCATTGTAGCAACTTTTCCATCGATAGGCAACCTCCGTTTCGGTACTATCATTTCTATTCTATTATATATAATCTCTATGTCCGTCTACACATTTTCATTCATAAATTGGGCACTCAGCTGGAATGACTTCACCGGAGACTTTTCTGCCCAATTTCTATGGCTTTCCAAAACAACTGCCTCTACGCCATTGTCTTTTGCAATTTGTACCATCGTCTTTAAATCCATATTTCCATAACCTAATTCCATGCTATCTGATGTCAGAATGGAAGATGTCTTTCCAGTAACCCGGCTTCCCCGATCATTAATATGGTATAGTTTCATACGTTCTCCAAGCCGCTGCATCAGGG
>ENA-OUQM01000661-OUQM01000661.1-human-gut-metagenome-genome-assembly--contig:-NODE-661-length-21778-cov-11.686876_pt1 | contig 21778 bp, 14 predicted proteins | sample MGYA00237949_ERZ548830 | MGnify/ENA primary metagenome ERZ548830 (study PRJEB26490, sample SAMN05194706) | human gut metagenome | biome: terrestrial biome; feature: human-associated habitat; material...
GCGATGGTTTTCTATCGCAACACTCATAATAGTAGAGGCGGGAACATCATTGAAGATGTTCCCGCCTTGTGCCTCTATTTGTCATCGTCTCTGTACATCTCCCATAAGCGCCCAGCCATCATTGGCCCAGATATTTCTCCGCCGATCCAGCAAAAGATTTGGGATAAATCTTCTTTGTTTCCACCCATGGCATGTATTTCCAATCCCTGCAACGAGGAACCATCCACATCTGCAATGTTTGTAGATCCCATGATATTAGTATCAAAACTATTTCCCTTGTTTTTTCCCTTGTCAGGAAAGAACAAGGGAAAGTCTTATCGCACCTTGTCCAGCAGTTTCGCGGCGTCTCGCTTGGCTTCCTTACTGGCGTGTGCGTAAATATTCATTGTGGTCGTCACATCCGAATGACCAAGAAGCTCCTGCACGTCCTTCGGCGCTGCGCCGTATGGTGATGTGAATGGCCTGACCATCCGGGAGGGCCGCGCGACCAATAATTGGTCTTTTATATCAGGCCCCTTAATATGAGTTGCTTGTTGGACCTCTGCCGGCATCGGTCTTACCGTAGATGTATGGGCGAGCAACTGATGAGGTATTCAGAATAATCATCCTTATCCTCCCTGAGTCAATCATACACGATTTATAGCGATTTGTGTCATAGAATCGTTCTACAATGCTCTACATATATCCGCTGGTTATTGCCCGAAAATGTCGATTTCTGCAACTTTTATGAAAGAAACGAGCCGACAAAAAACCGCAGGGCAGCTCCGGGAAGGAGCCGCCCTGCGGTTTCCATTTTATATACGCTTTGCTGACGGCTCTCTACCGTCCGGTTTTTTATCTGCTGAGATACAGCCGATACAGGAAGGTCGCGATCTGCGCGCGGGTGCAGGTGGAGTTGGGGTCGAAGCGGCCACCGCCCACACCGGTGGTGATGCCATTCTCGATGGCCCAAGCCACGGCCTGCGCGTAGTAGCTGTCGGCGGAGACGTCGGTAAACGTGGCCGCAGCCGTGGGAGCAGGCTGACCCATGGCGCGCCACAGCATGGTGACCATCTGGGCGCGGTTGATGGTGCCGTTGGGGTTCGTGCCGTCGGAAATGCCCTTCTCCTTCGCCCAATTCTGGGCCTTTTCGTACCAGATGCTGCCGCCGGTCAGGTCCACATCATTCTGCCGTGCCAAAATTGTCCACAGCTGTGCCCGGGTGGTGGAGTTGTTGGGGGCGTAGATGGAATCGTTCATGCCGTTCACCAGCTCGCGGGCGCTGACGAAGTCGATGGCGTCCTTGGCCCAGTGGTTCCGGGTGTCGATGAAATCCTTGGAGTTGTCAACAATCTTCACCGTGGCATTGCCGTCCACGGTCAACTGGATACCGTCCTCGGTGGGCAGGGAGTTCTTGACGATCTCCTCGGTGCCGTCCGCGTGGACAAGAACCGCCACCGTGCCGGGTTTCACGTTGGAAACGGGGATCTCGACCTTGGTGTCGCCGGAATTCTTGGGCAGTTCCACCTTGACGGTGGGGGCGGTGTCGGAATTGCGGGTGGCCTCGACTTCCACAGGAGCCTTGACGGCCTCGCCGGACTTCTTTGCGTCCTCCACGGCCTTGGCGCTGACCTTCGTCTCCGCCTCGGTGTTGCCGTTCTTGTCGGTCTTGACGGTGCCGGTGGAGCCGTCAGCGGCCTTGGCCTCGGTGACGGAACTGCCGTTGGGGTTGGTGGTGGTCTTGACGGTAGAGCCGTCCTTCTTTGTCTCAGTCTGGATCTTGGTGCCGTCGGCCCTGGTCTCGGTCTGAACCTTGGTGCCGTCGGGCCGGGTGGTGGTGCCGGTGCTGGTGGAGGGCTTGCTGGAACTGCTGGAACCGCCGCCGCCACCGCCGGAGGAAGAGCCGCCGCCGGTAGACCCACCGCCGCCGCTCTTTGCAGTCACGGTCACAGCGCAGTCAGCCGTTTTCTTGCCGTCAACCGTCGTAACAGTAATCTTCGCAGTTCCTTCTGCAACTGCGGTCACCTTGCCGTTTTCATCGACCGTAGCGACAGATGGCTTATCGCTGCTCCAAGAAACACTTTTGTTGGCAGCATCACTGGGCAGAATCGTAGCTACTAAGGTCTGTGTATCTCCCACAGTCAGAGCCAATTCCGTCTTGTCCAGAGTAATTCCACTTACTAAAGTCACATAAGCTGTGCTCAAGGTCACATCATTACCGGGCATGGTAAAAGAAATCTCTGCATTGGTCTCATTATCAAGCGTTACGCCGGTTGCCGTCCAGCCGGAAAAAGCCTTGCCAGACTTCTGCTCAGCGGTAAAGCTGACAGTGCTGCCTTCTGCGTAAAGTCCCAGCGTATCATCCTTCTTCACCTTGTAGTAATTCACAATAGATGCGTTGGGAGAGGTGACTCTGAAGTTACCAACAAACGCTTTAATGTCTGTTTGACCTGTCAATGTACCTGCTGCATTTTGATATAAATAAATTCCGCCTTTATCTTTGGTAGGCGCTGTAATAGAGCTGCCCTCCATATTGAGCGCTACGCGCAACAGATTGGCACCGAGGTTCGCACAACCGGAAACATCCAACGTCCCGGCAATTTTGACGCTCGCACCTTCTGCAAGAATGCCTGTTCCGCCCTTTATCACCAGCTTTGCGTCACTGCCCAACGTAAAGTTGCCACCGGGACCAGTTTTAATACCCCAGCCGGAGCTTTCCGCAGTATGCAATGATACGTCGGCGCGGTCTGCGATGGTCAGTGCATTTCCGTTAGTGCAAATAACAGTCTTCCAAGGACTTGGATTTTTAAGGTCAAGTTTGCAATCCATGATGGTTAGAGCGCCCTGTGCGTTCAGCGCAGCCTCGCCGCCTGCCGAACCGGTCAGGCTGCCGGTTCCGCTGATTTCCAGCGTCCCCTTCGCGTCGATCAGTGTGCCATTCTTGGATTTGAGCGTATTTTCACCATTCAATACCAGTTTTGCGCCATCAGGCAAAATAATAGCCGTATCATTGCAAGGCTCTGTCATATTGTAATCAGTCAGCGTCAGCGTTTTCGAGGCAGAATCCCATGAATAGCCTTCTCCGGTATCGTTTGTATCCTTTCCGGTGAAATCCATAGCCGCTTTGACTGTGATAACGCCACCCTCAGTGACATTCGGCTGAATCGGCGCGTTATCGCTATTGACGATGGAGCCATTATTGGTCAGCGTACCAGATACCGTTACAGCACCCGGATATTTGTCCAGTTTGATGGTACCGTTGTTAATCAGCGCCTTTCCTGCCGGAACTGTCAGGGATTCCGTAAAATCAGCGGTTAATGTGCTGCCTTCTGGAATCGTACCGGAAAGCTCCAGCGTTTTGCCCTGCACACTGTACTTAGTTCCCGTTACAGACACATTGCCAGAGGCGTGGAGCTTCAAAGCCGTTTTGCTCCAACTGCCGTTTATGCCGTATGCATCGCTGCTCCCCGTGCCGCTGACCGTTAAATTACCATCCTGCGCTGCAAGAGAAACTTCGTTGCAGGAAGAAGATGTAGACACAGCAGTACCGCTGGTATTGGTAATGTTAAGGGACTTTCCGGCAGTCGCGGTAATATTTCCCTTGCCATACATCGAACCGCACACAGAAATGGCATCGCCGCTTTGAAGAGAAAGTGTTCCTTCATCTGCGCGAATATTGCCTTTTACTGTGAGAGCACCAGTAATGTTGACATCGATGCTACTCGTAGCACTTAATGCGTAGTTTCCCCCTGTAGAAGGAGCGACTACTTCCAAAGAACCTTCTCCAGTGATCTTCAAGGGTGCATTCTGCGCGCAAATCGCATTGCCGTTGGTTGCAGTAATCTTGTTCGTGCCTGTCAGGATAATCTCCGTGTTCGCAGGAACTCCGACAACATAATAGTCACCATAGTCACCGGTCATGGTAACGCCGTTTAGAGTCAGTTTGTTGGGGCTATTACCGTCGGCCGGTTCCCACTTGGCGGTGCCGCCGCCTGTGATGCTGTACTCTGTCACAGAAGTTGGTTGATCAAAACGGAAATCCAACTTGGCGACGGAAACCGGCGCAGATTGGATGGTTCCAGCCCCGGTTGCGGTTGGTGTGATCGTTCCGTTTCCGTTTTTGATTTCACTGCCCGTGCCGCAGATTAGAGTACCTGCTACCGTCACCGTGCCGCTGTTAGAAAATAGCGTGCCGTTATTCACAAGCGTTTTTCCCTCCGGAACGATCACACCACAGCTGGAATGCAATGTACTGCCTTCCGGAATTGTGCCGGAAATATTCAGGCTGTTGCCATTCACGCCGGGATAGCCGTTATAATCTGCAACCCGAATCTCGCCGGATGCGTCCAAAGTGATTGCGCTGCTGCCGGCATTGATTGCATTATTGTTATAATTATTCCCGCCGCTAACAGTGATATTTCCACCTTTCGCAGTAAGGGACACTGTTCCGCTGCCCCATGCTTTTATAGCCATATTTGCAGAATTGGTAATCGAGAGGTTGGTTCCGGCCTCAACTGCAATATTGGAACCTGCGTTCACCAAGCCAGTAATTGTAACCGCATCGCTGCTCTTAACCGTAATTGTTCCGCTCTGCGCTCCTATGCCGCCTGATTTAAAGGCTCCGGTGATGTCAACAGAAACATTCCCACTACCAGCGTTCAGTGCGTAGGCAAACAGGCCAGTATCATCAGTCATTGCACTCAGCGAACCATCTCCTTTCACAGAGATACCGCCAGTGTAGCATACCAAGGCATAGCTGGAAGTGGCACGGAGAGTATTGTTCCCCTCCACAGTAACCTCTGCACCACTCGGTACTTCAAGGGCGTAAAATGCTGTAATTTCTGCATTGTGCAAAATGACCTTGTTTGTGTTCTTATTACAGAGAACATAGCCATTCCCTGCTTTGAAAATGCAGCTTCCTGAATATTTACTTGATGTTAAATCAAGCGAGAGAGATGTGAAGTCACCTTTGTAAGTGTAATCCACATTGTCAATACTCACTGTGCCGTTTATCTCCGGCCATGAGATTTCCACCGCCAGTGCCGACATAGGCAACAATGACAGGCACAGTGCCATTGCCATGAGACAACTCAAAATTCGTTTTTTCATAGATGTCCTCCTTTGGTTTTTCCCCGCCCGGATCGGGTCTCCACGGGCAGAGAGTATCCCGTAGGGTTTCCCTACGGGAAGCGGGGGTACCCCCGCTTCATTCCTTTTCTGGGCAGTTGCTTGATTTACTCAGCCATGGCCCTCCAGAGGAAGGTCGCGATCTGGGCGCGGGTGCAGGTGGAGTTGGGGTCGAAGCGACCGCCGCCCACACCGGCGGTAATACCGTTTTCGATGGCCCAAGCCACGGCCTGCGCGTAGTAGCTGTCGGTGGGGACGTCGGTGAAGCTCGCCGCGCTTCCTGCCGCAGGCTGGCCCATGGCGCGCCACAGCATGGTGACCATCTGGGCGCGGTTGATGGTGCCGTTGGGGTTCGCGCCGTCAGAGATACCCTTCTCCTTGGCCCAATTCTGGGCCTTTTCGTACCAGATGCTGCCGCCGGCCAGGTCCGCGTCATTCTGCCGTGCCAAAATTGTCCACAGCTGGGCGCGGGTGGTGGAGGCATCGGGGGCGTAGATCGTGGCGCTCATGCCGCTGACCAGACCCCGGGCGCTGACGAAGTCAATGGCGTCCTTGGCCCAGTGATTTCTCGTGTCGGCGAAATCCTTAGAATTATCAACGATCTTCACCGTCGCGCCGCCGTTCACGGTGAGCTGGATGCCGTCCTCGGTAGGCAGGGAGTTCTTGACGATCTCCTCGGTGCCGTCAGGATGGACGATGACCGCCACAGTGCCGGGCTTTACATTGGTGACAGGAATTTCCACCTTGGTGTCGCCGGAATTCTTGGGCAGCTCCACCTTGACGGTGGGGGCGGTGCTGGAATCACGGGAAGCCTTGACCTCCACGGGAGCCTTCACCGGCTCGCCGGACTTCTTTGCGTCCTCGATGGCCTTGCTGCTGAGAGTGGTCTCCGCCGTGGTCTGGCCGTGCTTGTCGGTATTCACCGTGCCGGTGGAGCCGTCGGCCAGGGTGCGCTGGGTCACGGAGCTGCCGTCAGGCTTGGTCTCGATTCGGGTGACGGAGCCGTCCTTGGCGTTGGTGGTGGCGATGACCGTGCCGTCGGCCTTGATCTCGGTTTTGGTGACGGAGCCGTCGGCGTTGGTGGTGGTGCTCGTCTTGCTGGCAGAGGAGGAACCGCCGCCGCCTCCGCCGCCGCCGGAGGTGACGGCGTAGAGGGTCACGCTGCCGGTGGCTCCGTTATAATTGGCGGCATCTGCGGGGGTAAAGCTCCAGGTGTATTCGGTGTTGGCCTGGACCTGGGTGGAGGCGGGCAGGGGCTTGCCGTCCTTGTCCACCCACTGCACCGTGCCGCTGGGCCAGCTGGCGTTGGGTGTCAGCGGGGCGTCGGCCAGGGTCTTGCCGCCGGTGGTGATGGCCGTGTAGGTGGGCGCGCCGGTGGGGGTGGCCTTGTTCACCAAGAAAGTGATCGTGTTGGAGGCGGTGAGATAGTGCATGGTGTCGTCCGGGGTGAAGGTCCAGCGATAGGTCGCCCGGCCTGCGGCGGGAACGGTGGTGAGGGGGTCCTCCCAGGCGATGGTGCCGGGGATCACCTGGTTGTCCTTGCCCACGGTCGCCTCGGCGCTGAGCTTGATGTCGCCCAGGGTCATGCCGTAGACGATGGGGTCGGTGGCCACGGAGACGAACATACCCAGTTTACGCTTGTTCACCGCCCGGAGGTTCACGGTGAGGGTGACGGGCTTGTAGTTGGTGGGGGTGACGGTGATCTTGATCGCGCCGACGCTGCCCTCCGTCTGATTCTCGACGGCGGGGGCATGGAAGGTCAGCTGGGTCTTGCCATTGTCCGGGTTGACCGCGAAGCCGACGTCCTGAATGGCATTGTAGCCCTGGGTCAGCTCCTTTACGGAGGACTTGTCCACCTTGTACTGGGTGTCGCCGTAGGTCCTGGGGCTTTCCAGCGGGGGCAGGGCGAGCAGGTCGATGGTGTAGGTGTGCGCCAGATCGTTGACGATGTCCAGCGTGACTTCTTTGTCGAAGTCGGGCATGGTGTCGGGGGTGATGTTGAAATGGACGGAGCGCGGCATGATACAGTTCGTGTAGGTTATGGAATCCGCAGTGACCGTGATCCCGTCCTTTGCCAACGCTTCTATATAACTCGTATTGAATTCGTAGTTCTTGTTTGTCAGCTGGATCGTGAAGCTGATGCGCTTATCCTTACCCACGGTGGCATTTTCAAACGCTCCATTGGTCAGCAGCGTATAGTCGGATTTCTTCAATACGGTGGGTGTGAGGGAAGGGTCCTTCCCTTCGGCCTCAAAATAACCATTGAAATCCGTGATGCTCTCCGGCAGGGCCGTCCCGCCGTCGTAGGTTTTTTCATAATTCCCCTGCGGGAATGCCGGCAGACCAAGCTTGCGGGGAATGACGTGCCAGGTGCGCTCGATGGAGCCGGTGTAGATGGCGGTGTTTACGTTGATTTTCAGCGTATATTCGCCGACGCCATATTGCACGTTGCCTTCGAGTGTGTAGTCCTTCTCGGTCAGCTCAATACCGTTCACTGTGAACGGTTCTACCGGGCTGAGGGCCATCGTGGTCGCATGGACGCCGTCTGCATTGGTCGCGCCGGTGATGTCATACGGAACATTCCCGCCGTAGACCAGTGCAAGTTCAATCTGACTTTCTGGAACCTTCGCAATGTCGATTTTGGTGACGGTGATGGTGATCTCCTTGCTCTTGGAATAGCCGTCGCTGGTGCAGATGAGGAGATAGGTGTGCGTTCCCGCGGCGAGATTGTCGGGCAGTGTGTAATTCGCGCCAGTTGCCCCTTCCAGCGGTGCTGTCGCCGCAGCCCCCTCGAGCTTATACCACAAATAAGTAAGGTCCGCTCCGCTCGTTTCGCCCATTCGGCAACTTGAGACCAGCGTTACCTCTCCCGTCGTACCATATGCCATGTTCGTCGGGACTTCTTTATTCTTCTTATCCTTCGCGTATACCTCGACGCTCTGGATGGGCGCTTTCTCTACGGTGACATCAAGCCCGCTTATTGTTTCCTTGTGGCTGTCATCCGCCCAATAACCGTTTTCGTACTTGAAGGCATAGCCCTCCTCCAGCAGATCGCCGAGGGTCAGATCATAGGTAACTGTAAGCTTTTGGGAGATCTTACCCTTTCCTCCGGCGGAATCCTTGAGGATAATTTTGCGCTTCACGGTCAGGGCATAGATTTCGTGCCCGTTCAAATCGAAGGTGATCGCCTTGTCGATGGTCACCGTAACGTCGCCTGTCACATCTTTCAGCAACGTCAGCGTATCGCCCGCTTTGGCGGCGGAGAGGGCGGCGGGGAGGCGGGCATACTGCGTGGTCTTGCCGCCGCTGGTGACCTCCGCCACGTTCTCTGCGGACTGCGCGGCGATGGGGGCCGGTGACTTCTGCATGGCGGGCGCAGTGTCCTCTGGCTCGTCCGCCTCTGCCGCGGCATCCTGCTTTTCGGTGTCGTCGCTGCTAGAAGCTTCGACAACCTGGCCCTCCGGCGCGTCCGCTTCCTCCGCCCATGCGGGGGCGGGCAGGAGCGTCAGACACAGCGCCAGCGCCATGAATGCACTCAATAGTCGTTTTTTCATGTCCTTCCTCCTTGAGATCAGTTTGCATTTATGTCGAATCCGGCGTCCGCCGGATGTTGTTTTTATAACTCTTCCGGTACCAGATGCAGCTTTTTCGCGGCGGTCTTGGCTTCCGCCCGGCGCTTCACATCCAGCTTTTCGAGAATGTGGCTGACATGGGTCTTCACGGTCGGCAGCTTCACATCCATGATCTGCGCGATCTCGGCGTTGGACTTGTCCGCGCAGAGCAGATGCAGAATTTGCAGCTCCGTGGGCGTCAACTCCTCACCGGGGGCAAGGCGGGGTTCGAGGAAATGCGGGTAGAACGCCGCCTGCGTCCGCACCGCCGCCATCAGCCGCTTGCGCCATGCTTTGTCGCCGTCCCAGTCCAGCGCTTCCAGCAGCGGCAGCACCGCCGTGCCGTATACGCTGACGGTGCGGATGAAGCGGTACTCCGCCGCCGCGTCCAGCGCCGCCGTCAATCGCTCGCGCCACCCCTCGTCCCGCTTGCGGTACAGGGCAATGGCAGTCAGGACATTCAGGTGAATGCCGTCGATGATGCGGGCGCAGTTTTGGACATACGGCTCCAGCGGGGCAAGCGTCAGCTGCACCGTGTCCGGCCTGCCGTCCTCCAGCTCCACCATGGCCTGGGTGAGATACTGGTAGCGCCGCATGACGTTCAGGTGCGTGGGTTCGCACGGGGCTTTTTCCCGATACCACGCATCCGCCGCGTCAAGGTCGCCGGTGTGCATGTCAATACGGCAGAGCATGGCGTCCATATTGGGCAGAAAGCGTGTCAAACCGCGCTCGGCAAAGCATTCACGGAGAACCTCGATGGTGCGTTGCGCGTCGGCGGGCTGTCCGCTTGCCAGCTGGCTGCGGGCCAGCAGTCCACTGACGGCGAACTCCATGTCCGGCGTGCCGCGGTTGCGGACCTCGTTCAGCTGTGGGAGAAGGGACAGCATCCGACCGGCCACGTCCTCCCCCTTTTCAAACTTGCTCTCGGCGATGGCGCAGTCCGCAAGTCCCACGCCGTCCCGCCCCAGCACCGTCTCCACAGGGATGCGGAGGGTCTTATAGAGCAGGTCGTCCTTTTTGCTCCACGGTGAAAAGTCCTTGCCGCCGTTCATGATGCTGGGCAGGGCGCTCGTGACGGAGAAGGACGGCAGCGTCACTTCCTTGTTCATCAGCAATCGGAACACGGCGGGGATGGTCTCCGTCAAGCCGTTCACGCCCCGCTGGGGCAGGGAGATGTCCAGCCACGCAAGGCGGCTGCGGGCCTGCTTTCCGGCGGCGTCCTGCCTGCCGCAACGTTCGGCAAACTTTTGCAGCTCGCCATACCAGCGCTCGGAGCCGGCATAGTCCATCGCCAGCGCGCAGAGCATACTCACGCCCTGCATCAGCGAGGGGGAGGCGAGAATTTCCGCCTCCGGCAGACTGCGGTAGTATTTTTCCATCTCGGCATAGTGGCCCATGCCGGGGTGGAGCTCGGCGTTACGCACCAGCAGCTCGGACACCTTGGTGTGGTCGCCGCCGCTGGTGTAGCATTCCAGCGCGTGGGCATAGTCCTCCTTCAACTCATAGTACAGCCCGCCCCGGCTGAAGAGCGCTTTGCGCTTTTCCTCGGTATACTCCCGTTCCATCTCCCAGAGGAGAAAAGCTCGGAACCCCGACCAGAAGTGGAAGCGCTGGCAGTCGTCGTAGCGCAGCATAGTGGTGTATCGAAGAAGCCAGTCCAGCCGTTCGCCGGCACGGGGATCGCCGCTGACCATCCGCGCCATTTCCAGGTCAAAACTTTCAAAGGGGGCCAGCTCCAACAGGAAGCGCCGCACCGGCAGGTCAAAGCGCCGGTAGATGGCGGTTTCAAAGTAGAGAAACACCTCCCGGTACACCCGCGCCACCAACTCCGGCGTCCACGGCTTGCCCGGAGACATACACCGGGCGGTGATGGCTACGCCCAGCGGATAGCCCACGGATTCTTTCAAAATTCCGTCGATCTCACTGTCTGCCGCCTCCACGCCGTAAAGCCGGAGCAGCCGCCGCACATCGTCCGCATCAAAGAGCAGGTCGTCGGCCTCCAGCACCGTCATCAGCCCCGTGTATTGAAAGGCCATGAGGCTCCCTGGCGGCGTGCCGCGGGAGAGCAGGACGAAGCGGCGCTCGGGGCAGGCACGGATCAGTTCGCACAGGGCATTCCAGTCCTGCTCCTCCTGCATATCCTGCAAATCGTCCAGCAGTAAGATTTGCCAGTCAGCCTCCGCAGAGGGCAGCTTGGAGCCGACACTGTCCGCCGGCAGGCGCAATACCTCCCGGCTGGACAGCAGCGCCTCCGCCACCGCCGTTTTTCCAAAGCCGCAGGGCGCGCTGAAAAAAAGCACGCGACCCTGCCGCAGAAAACGGTCAAACTGCTTCTCAACGAACGGTTTTACGATGATGTTGTCCTGCAAGCGTGTCCCTCCCTTGCACCAGAGTGGAATTGTCCCGTAGGGTTCCCCTACGGGACAGAGGGGGCGCGCCCCCTCTGTCAATACCTCTTTCGACACAATTCATTATCATTCAAGTTTATTATACGGCTTGTGACGGAAATGTAAATCGTTCCAAAGTATGAGACCGTTCCGTGCGGCAGGGCAGCCTATTTATTCTCCTTCTCTGTTGGCATATTCAGCCGCTTTATTTTCAAAGTTTCGGGATGGATCAGCATGACTGGCCTGCCCAGTACAAGGGCATAGGCCACGGCTCTGTCCTCGGCGCTCCCATCCGCAAGGTCGGGATCATAGACGGCCAACACCACGGTTGATTGCTTGATGATCCGCTGATAGGCCAGAAGCTGTGCGTTAGGCTGTTCATGGCAGTCGATGCAATCCAGTTCCGCGCTGGTGGAGAGCATATTGAAATACCGCTCCCGGAGCTGCGGCGTCCACTTGGTCGCCTGCTCCTCATGGGGCAAGACACAAACCAGCCGAATGGTAGAGCCATTCTCCCGCAGTGCGTTCACAACCTCCGCGGCATACAGTCCTACGCCGGGGTCGCAGGCCACCTGAAACTCCGTGACACCGCGCTGGCGCAGTTCCATAATCCGCTGCGCCATCTCCAGCTTCATGCGGCAGCAGCCGTCGTCCTCCTCGTCAAAGCCCCACGGGAACCGCAGGGGATGCTGACCGATCACCGCACAGCGAACATTCTTTTTCATCATTCCACCGCCTCTTATTGTAGTCTATTGGCTTACAATTAGTATTCTAACAGCCGCTATTTTTCGCGCCAACGAGAATGTAAGCTATGAGCATACAAAATAAATGCTGATAGCACACAATCGGAGGCGAAACCATGGATAAGAAGCTGCTCGGAAAGCGAATCAATACGGCACGCAAGGAACGGGGGTGGACGAGTGAGCGCCTGTCCGAGGCGTGCAATATCAACGCGACCTATCTTCGGCAAATTGAAGCAGGAACGAAGGTTCCCAGTCTGCAAGTGTTCGTTTTGCTGTGCGAAGCGCTCAGGGTATCTCCGACCTATCTTTTAGCGGAGGTCTTACCCAGCATGGAATTTTCGGATATGGATGTACTTTTGGAGTTGTGGCAGACAGCCACACCCAAGCAAATCGCCATGATGTCCTCCATGATCCGCAGCGCCTTAGAAGCATCGAAAGATTAACAGGAATGCGTCTCGCAGGAGACGCATTTTTTCTCACCGTTGATTGCTATTGTCGAATTAAATACTACGATAATAACTATTAAAATGCAACGATTTTTCACAGTATAATATACGAAAAATCGTTGGCGGTGAGAAAATGACAGATATTCTTGGAATTATCAAAACGCAGCGTGAAGCGCGGGGCTGGTCTGAGTATCAGCTTGCTGAACGTTCCGGCTTGCCGCAGTCCACGATTTCTTCATGGTATAAGAAAGACATGACACCGTCATTTGCATCGTTGGAGAAGATATGCGACGCCTTTGGCATCACACTTTCGCAATTCTTTGCAGACGGAGAAGAAAGCGTTGTCCTGACACCTTCGCAGCGTAAAATGTTGGATAAATGGAACTGCCTCACAGAAGCACAGCACAACTCGCTACTGATCCTCATGGATTCCATGTAAAACTACTTCTATAGCGACAGCCGGGAGTTTCCGGCTGCCGCTGTTTCTTTTGAGTAAAAAAAGGAAAGCGCGTCCACCCGCGCAAACGCACAGGCAGACGCGCCTTATCACAGTACAAAAAGCCCCTGCGCCATCTATTCAAAAAAAGAGAGCGCAGGGGCTTACTGTATGCTATGCTGTTTTATCGTATGGTGTCTTTGAGCGCCTTGCCGGGCTTGAAAACCGGCACCTTGCAGGCGGGGTAGGTCATGGACTCGCCGGTACGGGGGTTACGGCCCACGCGGGCAGGGCGCTCCTTGACCTCGAAGCTGCCAAAGCCCACCAGCTGTACCTTATCTCCGCCCTTCATGGCAGTTTCCACCGTGCCAGTGAAAGCAGCAAGGGCCACTTCGCAGTCCTTCTTCGTCAGGCCGCTGGCTTCCACCATGGCGGCGATCAGTTCCGTTTTGTTCATGGAAATCGCTCTCCTTCTCATTTGTAGTATGACCGCATTATAACGGAGGGAGTCGGAAACTGTCAACTGTGGCCTGCTTCGGCGTAGTATTGCGGTCGTCCGATAGAGGTAAAGCCCCCCAGCCTGGTCACGACCACATTGTTATAGCCGCTGGCGTAGTGAATGATTAGCAATTCTCCGTTTGCGTTCCTGCCGCCAACGATGCCCACATGGGAATTATCCGGGTATACCCGTCTATCGCCATCTTCCGTAGATACGCGCCGTACCGCCGTGTGGGAAGCTGCGCCATCTTTTCATCTATGAGCCGTTTTTCCTCCTCCGTCACATAGAACTTCATCTGGATATTTCGCTTTCGGTTCGCCATGGGCAGCCTCCATTTCTCGTAAGGGTCTGGGATATCTCAGCAAGCCGTTTTGACTGTTCGGGCAAGGGACCTGAACAGCGCAAAATCCGCAAGCGGGTACTCGCTTGCTGTGCTTGCTGACTACTTCGTACCCCCGTATTTCCCCCTCTACCCATACTACAATCCGAACAGGGCGTTTTGGCCAGATTTTCGGAAAATTGTTTTGCAGGACGAAAAAAGAACGGTCTGCATTGCAAACCGTTCATAAAAAAGCAGCGCACAAGTTACTTGTTCCTGTTGCGTTTGGTTCTGCGATATGCTATACTAATGGTGTTTACACCACGGCGGAAAGGAAGTGATCCTCATAGCCATCACAAGCGCAAGTTTGCCCACGAAGAAGCGGATTCTGACCGTTTGCGTGAAGCTGTTTTTGGAAAAGGGCTACAAGCAGACCACGCTGGCGGAAATCAACGAAAAGGCCGGTGTGTCTTTCAGTCAGTTCCAGAACATTTTTCGCGCCAAGGACGGCGTACTGACGGAACTGGTGGAGTTCATGTTTGAAAACCAGTTCGCTATGGCGCGAAGCGCGGCGGGTGCGAAGCTGCCGCCGATCTATGTCTACGCGGTCGAAACGGCAATCCAGATGACGCTGACGGAGCTGAACGAAAACCTGCGGGAGATCTACATTGAAGCCTACACGCAGAAGGAAGCGTCTGAATTTATCTTCCGGGAAACGGCGAAGGAGCTGTATCAGATCTTCGGTCCGTATCAGCCGGAGCTGACCGCCCGAGATTTTTATGACATGGAGATCGGCTCAGCCAGCATCATGCGCGGCTACATGGCCCACCCCTGCGACGAGGAGCTGACACTGGAAAAAAAGCTGCGGCTGTTTCTCACCATGAGTCTGCGGGCGTACAACGTCCCGAAGGAGGAAACGGAACAGGCGATCCGGTTCGTGGAAGGGCTGGATATCCGCACGATCTCCGAACAGGTGATGCAGGCGCTGTTCCGTGCGCTGGCGATGCGCTTTGAGTTTTCCCTTGCGGGGATCACGCTGCCAGCACAAAAATAGAAGCCAATATGTATTGCAAGGGAGTACTCCCTTGCATCGGGATATATCCCGATGCAATTCCCTTCTGCACCACGCGCTTCCCATGGGGGACGGGACGGCGTGGGAGAAGAAAGTGAGGAATGACCATGAAAAAACGACTGCTCAGCATCCTGCTTATGTGCTGTATGGTGCTGACGCTGCTGCCAACAGCGGCCTTTGCTGAGGGCAGCGAGGAAGAACTGCCTGTATGCACCTGTGAGACGTCCTGCACGGTGGAGAGCATGAACGACGACTGCCCCGTGTGCGGTGCGGAAGGTGCTTCGGCGGAGAATTGCGCAAAATACATCAAGCCCGCAGACGATGCGGCAGTGCAGCCGGAGGGGGAAGTGTCCGACCCCCAGCCGAAGACAGCCTTGACGGCGTTGATTGGCGGGAGCGAGACGCCCGCCGCGAGCGGAGCGGTAACAGACGTCAGCACCGCGGCTGACCTGATTGCGGCGATTGCCAATTCTGCTGTCGGCACCGTCAAGCTGGCAGGGGACATTAGCATCAGCACTTCCCTGACCGTCAAACGCACCGTGACGCTGGACCTGAACGGTCATGTGCTCAAATACGAGAGCGCAAACGAGGGCAGCGTGATTGTGGTCGAGGGCGGCGGCAATCTGACGCTGACGGACAGCAACGACGAAAAAGTACACAGGTTTAATAAATCCGTCATGCCATGGGCGTTGGCGGCGGATGATGCTACGGGCGAGAACTTTGTGGATGTTTCCGGCGGCGTCATCACCGGCGGCACGGGAACGGACCTCTCAACGTACGGCGGAACGACGTGGTATTGCGGCGGCGGCGCGCTGATCAAAAACGGCGGCAGCCTGACCATGAGGGGCGGCAATATTATCGGCTGCTCCGCAGAGTGCGGCGGCGGTGTATGTATTGATTCGGAGCGAAATGGTGAACCGGGCCAGTTCTCTATGTCCGGCGGAAGCATCATCGGCTGCGTCGCCTCCAATAGCGGCGGCGGTGTTTTTGCTTCCGGCAAGTTCCAAATGTCAGATAAGGCGGTCATTCGCAGCTGCACCGTCGAAAGCACGATCCAATTAATTTGCGGCGGAGGTGTATATGTCAACGGCAGCAGCAGCTTTGAAATGTCTGGTGAGGCAAAAATCGAAGGCTGTCAGGCAATCTCCACTTCTGCCTACGGCGGAGGCGTATATGTCAGCAGCAGCAGTAGCTTTGTGATGACTGCTAAGGCAGAAATCGAAGGCTGTCGGGCAATCTCCAACTCTGCCAACTCTTCCAAGGGCGGGGGCGTCCATCTCGCAAACGCTACGACGTTCACCCTGTCGGGCAGCGCCGTGATTCAAAATTGCACGGCAACGAATTCCGTCAACTCCGGCAAAGCTTATGGCGGCGGCGTGAGCGCCGCTTGTGTGTGGGAGATCACCTTGGAGGACAACGCGAGCATTGCCGGCTGTATTGCGGCAAACGGAAGCGGACTATACATCACCGGCTCTCAGCTACCTGGCTATGGGAAACTTTTCGCCAACGGCGGCTCGGTTGACGGCGACGTCGTGCTGGGAGACCCAACAGACACAACAGTCGGTCCCGGTACCATTACAGGCACTGGCGAGACGAAGTTCAACGGCAAAGTGACCGTTACCACCGGCAGCACCATCGAAAGCGGTAAATTCAATGGCGAGGTCATCAACAACGGCACCATCACCGGCGGCACGTTTACCGGCACAGTCATCAATAACGGCACCATCACCGACGGTACATTTAGCGGCAAGCCCGCTCGCATCACCGGCAGCGGCACGGAGACAGACCCCTATCAAATCAGCACCGCCGAGGGGCTGAAATGGTTCCGGGATAAGGTGAATAGTGCCAAAACCAAAGAAGAAACCAAAATCTGTGCCGTGCTGACGGAAGACATTGATTTGAATAACGAACCGTGGACGCCCATCGGTCCGGACAGAGACAGTGCCTATACCGGTACCTTTGACGGGCAGGGACACACCGTCAAGAATCTGAGTGTAACCGTCAATGTCCAGCCCGGTCGCGCCGGTCTGTTCGGTTGCGTAAAAGACGGCACCATCCGGAAACTGACGGTGGCAGGCTCGGTGTCATGTACTGCTAACCAGGGGTGGTGTGGCGGCATTGCGGGCTACGCTATGGACGAAACCATCGAAAACTGCGCCAGCCTCTGCACGGTCTCCTGCACAGGCATAGATGCCAGAGTCGGTGGAATTGTCGGATTGGTCGACTATAATAGTCGTACGCTAATAATCCGCGATTGCTATAACATCGGAAAAATCACCGGCAGAAGCGACAACGGCAGTGGCGACGCCGGAGGTATCTGCGGATTTTATATGAACGGAAAGATTTCCAACTGCTATAATGTCGGCGAAATCACTGGTAGCGGATATGTTAGTAAAATCGCAGTCTCCGCCTATAATGATAGCAGACCCACCAACTGCTACTATCTGAGCGACACGGACACAGATCTCAATGGAACCGCCAAAACCGCCGCGGAATTTGCCAACGGTGACGTGCTGGATGAGCTTAAGGCTGGCCGCAACGATTCTCCATGGGACAGCTGCCAGTATGTGGCTGCGGCAAAAATAACCCTGCCGGTGTTCAAGGGACAGGGCGATGCTCATGAGCACAACGGTAACTGGACATCGAACGGCGACGGCACCCACAGCCGCCACTGCACCTGCAACGCCGTGGAAACACAAAACTGCTCCGGCGGCAAAGCGACCTGCAAGGATAAGGCGGTCTGTGAGATTTGCAAAGAAAGCTACGGCAGCCTTGACCCGAACAGCCACACCGACCTGAAACACGTTGACGCAAAGGCCGCCACCGCTGCAGAAGAAGGCAACATTGAATACTGGTACTGCAAAGCCTGTGAAAAATACTTCTCCGATGCAGATGCCAAAAATGGGATCACTCAAGCCCAAACGGTGATTCCCAAGCGGCAATCTTCCGGCAGCAATTACAGCTACTACACCATCAAGGCGACAGCAGGGACGGGCGGGGCTATCTCGCCGAGCGGCAATGTTAGCGTCCGCGGAGGCAGAGATCAGACTTTCACCATCACCCCAGATCAGGGCTATACCGTCTCCGACGTCAAGATCGACGGCGAGAGCGTGGGGGCGGTGACGTCTTATTCCTTTGAAAATGTTCGGAAGGCCCACACCATTGCGGTAAGCTTTGCAACGATCAAGATATTTGTCGATGTTCCGGCGGGCAGCTATTATGAGGACGCTGTGGATTGGGCAGTGGAAAACGGCATTACCAACGGCGTGAGCAGTAATATGTTCGCTCCCGACGATCCCTGCACCCGCGCGCAGATCGTCACCTTCCTATGGCGTGCGGCCGGTTCTCCCGCCCCCAAGAGCATGAGCAGCTTCACGGATGTTCCCGCTGACGCCTTCTATGCCAAGGCTGTTGCATGGGCTGTCGAAAACGGCATTACCAGCGGCACAGGCGAGGGCAAGTTCAGCCCCAACGCTATCTGCACCCGTGCGCAGAGCGTGACCTTCCTCTATCGTGCCTCCGGCAGCCCCGCAGTCAGCGGCAGCGCCGAGTTCAGCGATGTTTCCACCACGGCCTTCTATGCAGACGCAGTGGCATGGGCAGCGAAGAAGGGCATCACCACCGGCATCGGCGGCGGACTGTTTGGCTCCGACAACGACTGCACTCGCAGTCAGATCGTGACCTTCCTCTGGCGCTGCAAGAAGTGACCGGCTGACATACGGCCAAGCAGCAAAGCCGCTGACATGACCCCATAAGCGGACATCGGACAGCGCAGCGGACGGGCATCTCGCCCCGAAGCTGCGCTGTTCTCTTTTCGCTACAGGAAACAAATCAATGACATTTTGAGCTGCGCCGCTATCCCAGCGCGGCAAGGAGACAGCATTATGAAAAGAATCACAAGAATCATTCGTCCGATCATCTGCATGGCCGTCCTTCTCTTTGCCATGACCACGGCAGTCATGGGCTGCTATCAGAAAGAGACGGGGCCTATCGACATTCCCGGCAGAACGCCTTCCGGCACATCTGCGCCTCAGCCATCAGCGACTCCCGCGGACGAAGTTATCCCCTCGGTGGACAGGCAGGCAGAGTTGGCGGAAGCCAGAGCGAAGAATCCCGACACCGTGGCATGGCTGTATATTCCCGGTGCGGAGGTAGACGACCCTGTGATGCAGGCGGAGGACAACGGCTACAGACCATAAGGCGGATCCCGTTCAGGCCGTCAAGGCGCTGGTGGAGTCTGCCGACTTTACGAACACGGAATGGAACGAAGCTGCAATCAAGGCTATTCTGAGCAAAGGGGCTTGGTGAAAATATACTATCCAGAGCGTTCTCTTTACTATGGAAAAACTCCAACTATACAGTCTTTCCCCGTAATGCTACAATGAAGCTGTATTTCAGGGCGAAGTAAGTTAGGGCGGAGTAAGTTAGGAAAGAAAGAGTGGAAAGGAGGTAGTATGCCCTTTGCACAGCTCATGGCGGTTTTACCGCTTAGAGATGTGGCATGCTCCTTGCGAGTACCGTCGAACTCAAACGGCTTGAAATGTAATAAGGACGAGAATGAAACCGTAATTGCTCATAGGAGTGATTGCGGTCTTTTTTGTCCCAAAATCGAAAGGAGCAATTTACTATGAGTGAACCCAGCAACGGCGCGTGGCCCTTTCAGGAGATCCCCGAAGAAGAAGGATTGGATATCAGCGCGATTTTTGGAGACAGCAGCGCTGCACCGCAGGGAGATCCGTTTGCACCTCCGGCGGCAGTACAGAACGTTCCGCCGTCTCCGGCACCCGTGATGCCGGAAGTCACACCGGCAGTCACTGCAACATCCCAGCCGGCAACCGCACCCATTGGCAATGGGCCTTCCAAGGCGCTAGCCGAAGCTCCTGCGGAGAATCCCATTGCCGCGGCCTTTGAGCAGAAAACAGCGGAGAATACCAAGAAAGGCTTGTTGGAAAAGCCGCCGGTATTCTACCACAAGGGTGTGAAAGAGGAGATCGACGATCCCTCCATGACCTTTGAGGAGCTGCGCATCCGTAAGTCCGATGATTTTACCGATCTGGAGGAAGGCAAAAGGGTATCCTGGAGCGTGGAATACTGCGGTATTCGTAAAGAGGTCAAAGACCCCAAGGGAACCACGATCATTTCCATGAAGGAGATGATCGAACGCTCCCGCGAATTTCTCGACGCCCTCAAGAAAACGAAGGACAAAGACCCCTGCTGCTATGTAAAGCCCAAGGTGGAAATGAAAACCAAGGGGAATGCCGCTTATAAGGGGAAATTCGGCACCTTGGAAGAGGCTCGCACCTCGGATAAGGTCATCTGCCTGATCCCCTCCAACGACGGCAGGATCTATGAGCTTCGCAAGATGGAGCAGGGCGAGTTTATCGCCCCCAAAAAGAATGTGGTGGATTTCTCTGAGGTCAGAGCCGGGTTTTCCCCGGCTCTGCCGAAAATCCCCGCCGAGCTGATGGGACAGATCATCGCCTTTTTCCGTGCCTTTATGACGGATCATGGGGAGAATGAAGCATTTGCCCAGATTTACTGGGACAAGGCGGAAAAACGCTTTTTTGCCTACGTCCCCAAGCAGAGCGTGTGCAAGGATGAAGTAGAGGCCGATCTCCATGACTGTCCCTATGACGATGAAGAGCGGTATCTCTGCTACGCGGATATCCACTCTCATAACAGCATGGATGCCTTTTTCTCCGGTAAAGATGATCAGGATGAGCGCTCCACAGGACTCTACCTCGTTTTGGGAAAACTTGATAAATTCTATCCGGACGTCAAAGCGCGTATTTTCTGCGGCGACTCCTTTGTACCCATCAATCCCAATATTGTGATGGAAGGATTGGAGCAGCCGTTTCCCAAGGAATGGCTGGCGCAGGTAAGCATCCGCAGCAGAAAGTCCGAGCGATTCAAAAAGCCGGATAAGCGCAGCTTCCGGGACCTTCTGGAGGAGGCGTTCCTATGAAGTTTCCAACGGATCGCCCAGTCAAGGTGGTCATGCTGGGGGCTGGCGGCACAGGAGGCTATGTTGCCCCGTATGTGTTTCGCCTGCTTCATATGCTGGATCGTCCTGCCCGCTTTGTTGTCTGCGATGGGGATATTGTCGAGCCAAAGAACCTGGACCGGCAGAACTTTGTCCCCGCAGACTTGGGTGAAAATAAAGCCCGCGTGCTGGCAGAGCGGTATTCCACTGTGCTTGGAATGGAGACAGAGTATGTTCCCAGCTTTATTGAAAAGCTGCAGGATCTGATGGAACTGATCGAGCCGAAGGAATGGGAGCTGAATCCCTATTCTACCAAGCGGACGAAGGAAATGGTACTGCTGCTGGGCTGCGTGGATAACAATAAGACGCGGCAGCTCTGCCATCAGGCTTTTCATCAGAGCGAGGAACTCATCTACATCGACAGCGGCAACGGAAAGTATACCGGGCAGGTCGTGTGCGGCGTGCGAAGGAACGGAAGAACGATCCGCAAATCCATCGGCGGCGTTCATCCTGAAATGCTGAAGGACACCGACCTGTTTCCCTCGGAGATCAGCTGCGCGGAAGCCGCACAGGAAGATCCGCAGAGTATTGTGGCCAATGTGACTGCGGCGACCGCTGTGCTCATCATGGTCTATAACATTCTGACACATGGAGAAAACAATGCCATGCAGACGGATTTTTCCACCCGAACGATCCGGATGCAGACGGTGCTGGAAAAGAAGACAAGGAGGCGTGCGGCATGAGTCGTGCAGTAGTTGACGCAAAAGAGTTTTCCCATGCAATGAGCAAAATCAGTAAAATCCTCAAAAAGTGCGCAATACCCATTCTGGAGGAGGTCTGTCTCCGGATTCAGAATGGGCGCTGCACATTGACGGCAACAGATCTCGAAACATGGCTTACGGCAGAGTTCCCGGCTTCGGGCGATGATATGTTCTTTGCTTTCCGAAAAACCAAGGACATCCTGCGCGCCTGTTCCCACTTTGCCGGTGAGCTGACGATGGAATTTTCCGAAACGCAGAGCGGCAGTAAGAAAGCCGGAAGGGTTTTGCTCCGCTGTGAACGCCGCGGCGCGGAATTTGAGGTCTACGACGGAGCGGATTATCCGAATATGCCGCAGGCTCCGGAGGGTGATGCATTTTCAGTAAGCAGCGCGAGGCTTTCCGCCTGTGTGGAGCG
>ENA-OUQM01000663-OUQM01000663.1-human-gut-metagenome-genome-assembly--contig:-NODE-663-length-21738-cov-5.269889_pt1 | contig 21738 bp, 17 predicted proteins | sample MGYA00237949_ERZ548830 | MGnify/ENA primary metagenome ERZ548830 (study PRJEB26490, sample SAMN05194706) | human gut metagenome | biome: terrestrial biome; feature: human-associated habitat; material...
CATGGTGCTCGTGAGCATCCTGACCTCGACGCTCTATTTCGTCGTTTCGCCGCTGAGCGGAGCGCAGAGCGAGCTGCTGGCGCGCACGGTCCCGACGACCTACGACGTGCTGATCGCTTTCTTCGGAGGCCTGGCGGGCATCGTCGCCCAGTCGCGGCGCGACCGGACCTCGACCGTGAGGTTCTCCCTCACATGCACGCGCCCGTCAGCCAGCATCTGCACGACCTCCGGATACAGCACGTGCTCGATGGCGTGGATGTGCTCCTCGAGCGTGTCCACATCCCAATCCTCCTCGACCACGAGGGCGCGCTGGGCGATGATCGGACCCATGTCGTACACGGCGTTGGCGATGTGCACGGTCACGCCAGTCACCTTCACGCCGCGGTCGAACGCATCCTGGATGCCGTGCGCACCCTGGAAACTGGGCAGGAGCGCAGGGTGGATGTTGATCACGCGGTTGGGGAACGTGGCGAGCAGCGGGGCGTGAACCATGCGCATGTAACCGGCCATAACCACGCACTCGCAGCCTGCCGCAAGCAGCTCATGGGCAATGACCTCGTCTGCCTGGATCGGATCGGCGTAGATCTCCTTGGAGAGCGTGAGCGTCTGGATGCCCGCCGCCTCGGCGCGTTTAAGACCAAAGGCAGAGGGGCGACTGCCCACAACAAGCTTGATCTCGGCATTGAGCGCGCCGGCGTCGATGGCGTCGATGAGCGCCTGCAGGTTGGTGCCGGAACCAGAGAGCAACACGCCAATGGGCAGTGGCGCGCGATCCTCGCGAGCAAGGGCTGCGCGGGCGTCCTGCAGCTCGTTGATGTCGGGCATGCCAGAAACGCGGGCAGCCGCCGTGACCTCTGCCACGGCGGCGTCCAGGGACTGTTCGTCCTTACTGCTCATCGGTGTACTTCACCTCGCCGGAGCCCGCAATGCAGGTGCCCACGCGGAACGGCTTCTCACCCATGGCGACGAGAGCCTCGGTCACGGCGGACTCGTCCTCGGCGGAAACGATCAGCATCAGGCCGACGCCCATGTTGAAGGTCTTGCAGGCCTCGTTGGGCGTGAGCTCGGCGTTCTCGGACACATAGGTAATGACGGCGGGAATATCCCAACCCATCTTGGAACCGTCGCGCTCCACGAGCGCGTCGACGTTGGCGGGCAGGGCGCGGTTGAGGTTCTCGGTGATGCCGCCACCGGTGATGTGAGCAATGGCGTGAACGTACTTGCCGGCCTCGCCGCGGAGCAGCTCGAGGATGGGCTTCACGTAGATGCGGGTCGGGGCAAGCAGGCCGTCGGCCAAGGACAGACCGGGGGCGAGCTCGATGGACTCGAGCTCGGCCTTCTTAGCCTCGGCCTCGGGGGTACCGGGAACGATGCCGTCGACACCGATGACCTTGCGGACCAGCGAGTAGCCGTTGGAGTGCACGCCGGTGGAAGGCAGGCCGATGATGACGTCGCCCTCACGCACGTTGGCGGGATCGATCATCTTGGGGCGATCGACAACACCCACGGTGAAGCCGGCCAGATCGTAGTCGTCCGGACGCATGACGCCGGGATGCTCGGCCATCTCGCCGCCCACGAGCGCGCAGCCCGCGAGCTTGCAGCCGTCGGCCACGCCCTTGACGATCTTGGCCATGTGCTCGGCCTCGATATGGCCGATGGCAACGTAGTCGAGGAAGAACAGCGGCTCGGCGCCGGAGGCGAGGATGTCGTTCACGCACATGGCAACGAGATCCTGGCCGACCGTCTCGTGACGGTCGAGGATCTGGGCGAGCACGAGCTTGGTGCCCACGCCGTCAGTTCCGGAGATGAGGATCGGGTCCTCCATGTCCTTGAGCGCGGCGGCGGAGAACAGGCCGCCGAAGCCACCGATGCCGCCGATGACCTCGGGGCGGTTGGTCTCCTTGACCATCTGCTTGATCGCGTCGACCGCGCGGCCGCCCTCGGCGGTATCGACACCGGCGTCCTCGTACGTTACGTGCTTGCTCTCGGCCATGTGAGGTTCCTTTCGACCCAGGGAATTCCTAGTACAGCATGATAGCAGGGCCAACGTCTCATTTGGGGACAGGTACCAATTGAGACGCCGATGCAGCACCACCCCGCCACCCCGGCACGAAAAACGCCCCCGGCGCCGAAGCGCCGAGGGCGGATAAATCGCACGTTGGAACGCGGTTACTCGCCGTGAGCCTCTTCCCAGCTACGGTCCTCGGCCTTGTCGACAACGCAGCGACCGGTGATGGGCTCGAGTTTGCTGAGGTTGCGCGGGGTATAGCCCTCGATGAACTTGTCACGGCCGAAGCTCTCCGGAATCGCAACCGGATACTCGCCGGTGAAGCACGCGGTGCAGTAGCCGCCCTTGGGAACGCACTCGAGCAGCGCATCCACGGACAGGAACGCGAGCGTGTCGGCGCCGATGAACTCGCAAACCTCCTCGACGGATTTGGTCGCGGAGATGAGCTGACTCTGCTCGCCGGTGTCCACGCCGTAGAAGCACGGCCAGACATCCTCCGGGCAGTTGATGCGGATGTGGATCTCCTTGGCGCCGGCCTGACGCAGCATGCGCACGAGCTGGACCATGGTGGTGCCGCGCACGATGGAGTCGTCCACGACCACGATGCGCTTGCCCTCGATCACATCCTTGAGCGGGTTGAGCTTGAGGCGCACGCCCATGGCGCGCAGCTCCTGCGTGGGCTCGATGAAGGTACGGGCCACGTAGCGGTTCTTGATGAGGCCGGTACCGTAGGGAGTGCCGCTCTCAAAAGCGTAGCCCTCGGCCGAAGGCAGGCCGGAGTCGGGCGTACCGATGACCATGTCGGCCTCGACCGGGCACTCGAGCGCCAACTTGCGGCCCATGTCGTAACGGCAGGCGTAGATGGACTTGCCGTCCACGATGGAGTCGGGGCGAGCAAAGTAGACCTGCTCGAAAATGCAGTGCGCGCTCTTCTCAGCGGCGGGCACGCCCTGCTCGGACACGAGGCCCTCGGCGCTGATGCGCAGGATCTCGCCGGGGCGGATATCGCGCACATACTCGGCGCCGACAATATCGAGCGCGCAGGTCTCGGAGGCAACGACCCAGCCGCCGGCACGCGTGACATGGGTGGTGGCGTCGACCGTCGCGGCGCCGTCCTGCGACGGCAGCTGCGAAACGGATGCGGCATCGGCCTGGTCCAGGCCCTCGTCCACGAGCTTGCCCAGCACGAGTGGGCGAATGCCGTGCGGATCGCGGAATGCGTAGAGCGCCTGCTCGTTGATGAGCGTCATGGCGTAGCCGCCGCGCACGAGCTCCATGGTCTTGCGAATGCCCTCGCGCAGATGATGCGTCTCCTGGGTGAAGTAGCTGATGAGCTTGAGGGCGACCTCGGAATCGGAGCTCGAGTTGAAGGGTACGCCGAGGTCGATCAGCTGGCGACGCAGCTCATCGGTGTTCACCAGGGTGCCGTTGTGGGCGAGGGCCACGATGACCTCGCCGATGGTGGAAAGGTGGGGCTGAGACTCCTCCCAGCTCTTGGCGCCGGCGGTGCCGTAACGCACGTGGCCGATGGCCAGCTGGCCCTTGAGGGCGTTGATGTCGGCGTTGGAGAACACACGGCTCACCAGGCCGAGGTCCTTGCGGACCATGACGGTGCCGCCGTCGCCCACGGCGATGCCGGCGGACTCCTGGCCACGGTGCTGCAGCGCGCGCAGGCCGAAGTAGGTCAGACGAGCGACGTCGCGGTCGGGCGCCCAAACGCCGAACACGCCGCACTCGTCATGCGGATGGTCGGTGTCGGAATCGAACGCGGTGAATTCGGACAGATCGGCGTCAAAAGACATGCGAGTTCCCCTCTTGGTTGCCATACACGGCCATACGGTGGAAATTATACGCGCGCATCGTGCGTACCAAATGTACACGCTGAATCGACACGGCTTTGCAAAAAAAGCACCCCGGCCTCAGCTCGGGGACCTCAATTCAGGGACAGTCCCCAAATTGAGGCCCCCGACGCACCGTGCCGCCGCCAGCGACCCCAAATAGGGCCTCTCCCTAAATTGAGACTTGACCGGGCATGGTGGAGTGGTGAAGAGGGCGCGCTTTCGGCCCAAAGCCATGCGCGCAAGGCAAACGTTGACCATACAATTGCGTTATCGAACCCGCTATTCAACGAGGTGTTCATGAACGAGCAGACATCCCAGCCGCGCCCCGTCATCGGAGGGACGCGCAAGCACATGGGGGTCGCCACGAGCGACCCGACCTACCTGCCGCCCGTGGACAACCCCAACGCACCTGCATCGGACCGCAAAGCGCGCGTCCCCGTGCGCAAGGTTTCGTACGGCAGCGGGGGCTCCGCCCAAAACGGCATCCCCTCGGGCCAATCACCCTCGCGCATCCCAGTCGCCAGCCCAACGCTGCAGGTCCGTACGCACGAAGGTGGCGGCAATATCTCCCCGAGACGCAACTACATCTCAACGCCCAAAAAAGGACGTGCCATCTTCACCTCCCGCCAGGACCGTCAGCGCAGGCGAATCAAGATCGCCCTCGGGATCATGATCGTTGCCGCGATCGCCCTCGCCCTGTTCTGGTTCTTCGTCCTGCGCTAAGAGATTCGACCATCGCCCATGACCGACATCATGCCCTACATCTATGCCGACAATGCGGCCACCACGCCACTCTCGCCTCGCGCACTCGAGGCCATGACTCCCTATCTCACCCGCTCGTTCGGCAACCCGAGTGGAATCCACCGCATGGCGCGCGAAGCCGCCGTCGCGCTTGGGGAGGCGCGTTGCACCATGGCCCGCCTCCTTGGCGCCGAGCATGCCGACGAGATTTACTTCACCAGCGGCGGCTCGGAATCCGACAACTGGATCCTGCGCGGAGCCGTGCGCCGCTTCCGCGACGCATATGGTGAACGTGCCGTCCCCCACATCGTAACCAGCGCAATCGAGCACCACGCCATCCTGCACTGTTGTCAGGCCCTTGAGGCCGAAGGCGTTCGCGTCACATATCTGCCGGTCGACGCGCAAGGCCGCGTTCACCCCTCCGAGCTTGAACGCGCACTTGAAGAACATGACGCACGCGAAGCGGCAGCCGGCACGAACGCCCCTGCGGCACTCGTTTCGATTATGCTCGCCAACAACGAGGTCGGCACCATCGAGCCCGTTCGCGAACTCGCTGCCATTGCCCACGCGCACGGTGCGCCCTTCCACACCGACGCGGTGCAGGCCGTGGGCCACATCCCCGTCGATGTGCGCGAACTCGACGTCGACGCGCTCTCGCTCTCCGCCCACAAGTTTCATGGACCGCGCGGTATTGGCGCCCTGTACCTGCGCGAGGGCTTTTCCATCCCGCCGCTCATCGCCGGCGGCGCCCAGGAGCGCGGCGAGCGGGCAGGCACCGAGAACCTCGCCGGCATCGTCGGCATGGCAACGGCGCTCGAGGAGACGTGCGAGCACCTCGCGGCCGACATGACACGCATTTCCACCTTGCGCGACGCGCTCATCGACCATCTCTTGGAGCACGTCAACGGCATCCGCCTCACCGGCGCGTCCATCAGCGCGGGTCTCGACGGCCGCCTTCCTTCAGTTGCGTCCTTCACATGCGACGACGTCGACGGCGAACTGCTCGTGGTCTTGCTTGACCGAGCAGGCGTTGCGGCCGCCACGGGTTCGGCCTGCTCAACCGGCTCCACCGAACCATCGCACGTCCTCACCGCAATGGGCATCGATGCCACGACGGCGCGCGGCGCCCTGCGCCTTTCCCTCGCAAGCAACGTCACCGACGAAGACATCGACCTGCTCAGCGAACGCATTCCCACTTGCATCCGCAAGGCGCGCCTCATCAGCTCCACGCGGTAACGGACCGTCCCTGAATAACGGTCCTTCACCCGTCGACCCACTCATATCATCAGGCGCCAAAGCTCCTCCCAGTCGACCCAACCGCGTCGCAAGGCGAATGACCGCGTCGCAAGACAAGCTCGATGAGGTTTTTCGTATCCATTTTGAGTTTTCATGAGTACGGGGGCATTTCGACCAAACTCGACTTGCGCTTTTTATTGCAATTCGCCCCGGCTACTCACCGAATCGCAAAATCAATACGAAAAACCTCATCAAGCTCACGCCCCACGCACCTCAAGCCCCCATCCTGCCCTCGATCGCAGCAAAACTTCAAAAAACGGGCCGCCCGCATCTGCGAGCGGCCCGCCTTCGGCCTCGGGGGACATGCAAAACGCACCCGCCCCTAATTACACACGGCTGCCTTGCTCCGTGGACCTCAATTTAGGGACTGTCCCCAAATTGAGGCGGGAACGCTAGGACAGCAGCTTGCGGCCATCCTCCTCGATGGCGTCGATGAGCGCATCAGCGGCAGCCGCGTCCTCGCCCTTGGCAAAGATGTACAGCTTGATCTTGGGCTCGGTGCCGGAAGGACGCACGATGGCCTTGTTCCCGCCCTCAAGATCGAACTCGATGACGTCGGCCTTGGGCAGACCGTTCACGCACGTGGCGTAATCCACCACGGCCTCGACCTTGGCGCCGGCGATCTCGGCAGGGGCCTCGGCGCGCAGACCGGCCATGATGCCGGCCATCTTGGCGGCGCCATCGGCGCCGGGATAGCTCAGCGAGACGGTCTTGTTGTGATAGAAGCCGTGCTTCTCGTACAGGGCACGCATGGCCTGGACCAGGTTCTTGCCCTGCAGCTTGTAGTACTGAGCCATCTGGCAGATGAGCATGGAGGCGTTGACGGCGTCCTTGTCGCGCACGTGATCGCCGGAGAGATAGCCGTAGCTCTCCTCAAAGCCAAAGATGAAACGGTCGACCTCGCCGGCGCCGGACAGACCGGTGACGATATCGCCGATGTACTTGAAGCCCGTGAGGCAGCGACGCAGTTCAAAACCGTACTCCTCGGCCAGGGCATCCACCATGGCGGAGGACACGATGGTGGTGACGGCAACCTTGTTGGACAGGTCCTCCCCACGCTCGGCGCGCATCTTGCAGATGTAGTCGAGCAGCAAAACGCCCATCTCGTTACCGGTCAGCAGCGTGTAATCGTCGCCGTCGGCGCAGGCAACGCCCACGCGGTCGGCATCCGGGTCGGTCGCGAGCAGCAGGTCGGGCTTGACCTCCTGGCACAGGTCGATGCCCTTCTGCATGGCCTCGCGGATCTCGGGGTTGGGATACGGGCAGGTCGGGAAGTCGCCGTCCGGGTCGCGCTGCTCGGGAACCACGGTGATGTCGGTCACGCCCACCTTGTTGAGGACGGTAGTGACCGGGATCAGACCGGTACCGTTGAGCGGCGTGTAGACGAGCTTGAGCGGAGCGTTGGCGATCTGCTCGTCGGTGAGGTTGTTCACCGACTTATCGGCCACGGCGTCGTAATAGGCGTCGAGGACCTCGTCGCCGATCCACTTGACCAGGCCCTGCTCCATGGCCTCATCGAAATCCATGGTCTTGACGTCGCGGAACGGGTCGCAGGCGTTCATGGCCGCGGAAATGGCGTCGGCCGCCTCGCTCGTGATCTGGCAGCCATCCGGGCCGTATGCCTTGTAACCGTTATAGGCGGCCGGATTGTGGCTCGCGGTCATGCAGATACCACCGGAGCACTCGAGGTAGCGCGTGGCCCACGAGAGCGTAGGCACGGGGGAGATCTTGGGATACACGTACGAGGTCACGCCATTGGCGGCCAAGATCGCCGCAGTGGTCTTGACGAACAGCTCGCCGTTGTTGCGACTGTCACGTGCAATGGCCACGGTGGGGCTCTCGAAGTTCTTCACCAGGTAATCGGCGAAGCCCTGCGTAGCGCGACCGACGGTGTAAATGTTCATGCGGTTGGTGCCGGCGCCGAGCGTGCCGCGCAGGCCAGCGGTGCCGAACGCGAGCTCCTGGAAGAACGCGTCGGTGATCGCCTCCTCGTCGCCCGCCTCCTTCATGGCCTTGAGCTCCGCAAGGAGCTCCTCATCTTTCACATTCTCGATCCAAACGGAGAGAAGCTCGTGCACATCTGCCATGGTGAAACCCTTCCCGATGTTGGTTACGGTGCGGGAGCGCCGTCAGCGTACGAGCGCGCCGCACCTGCATAATACGCCCTCGAACGGCCTTCGCGAACAAATTCCCGTCTCATCTCAGGATTATTCGGCGAGGGATTAGAAAGTCTCAATTGGGGACAGGCACCAATTGCAACATTTTGCCTACCGATTCGCCGGCGCCAGGCACCGCCAGCGGCCCCACGCCCGCACATGGGCGCAATTTGTGCCTGTCCCAATTGCGCGATCGCACCCGCCGCAACCGGTGCTACCCTGTACCCGTACGCTGGTCCATAAGTCCGCGGAAAGGAAACCGAATCATGACCAAGCTTTATCAGCGCGAAGGCGCGTACATCCCGCGCGTCGCGGCCGTCCACGACATGTGCGGCTACGGCAAATGCTCCCTCGGCGTGGCGATACCCGTCCTCAGCGCCGCCGGCGTGGATGTCTGCCCCGTTCCCACGGCCCTCTTCAGCGCCCACACCAAATTCCCCGTCTTCCACATGCACGACACCACTTGCATGCTCGAGGCTTACCTCGACGCTTGGCGTGAGGAGAACGTCGATCTCGACGGCGTGTATTCCGGCTTCCTCGGTTCGGCCGAACAGGTCGCCGTCATCCAGCGCCTCTATCGCGAATACCCCAACGCCCTTCGCATCGTCGACCCCGTCATGGGCGACGGCGGCGTGAAGTATCCTACCTACACCGACGAGCTGTGCGAGGCCATGGCGGCCCTCGTCGACGGCGCCGACGTGCTCACTCCCAACCTCACCGAGGCCTCCATCCTCACCGGCATCCCCTACGAGGGCCAGGACGTCTCCGTCGAATTCGTCCAGAAGAATGCCAACGCCCTCCTCGACATGGGCGCAAAGACGGTCGTCATCAAGGGCATCGTCCACGGTGATGAGCCCATCATCCGCAACTACCTCGCCAGCGCCGCCGAAGGTGGCCAGGTCGAGGAGGTCTCCAGCGAGCTGCTCCCCTACATGTTGCACGGCACGGGCGACCTGTTCGCCAGCGCCCTCACCGCCGCGATCTACACCGGCCGCACCACGCGCGAAGCGGTTGATTTTGCCGGCGAGCTCGTGCGCGACGCCATGTGCATCACCCGCGAGCAGCCTGATTTCGAGATGCGCGGCGTATCCTTCGAGCCCACGCTCGGCAAGGTTGCCGCACTGCTGGCGTAAGTCGCGTGGGACGCACGGCCTTCCCATTCCCCCGAACGCAAAAGGGCATCGACCTCGAGTCGATGCCCCTTCTCATAATCTGTGCGGCAGCCCGGCTATTCAGAGAACAGCGCGGCCTCCTCTTCACGCATCCGCAGGTCCTCGTCGATCTCGGCCTGCGTGGCGCCCGGGTCCTCGGCCAGCGAGCTCACCGAGTTCACCTGCTTTTGAATCGCCTCGGCAAGATCGTCATCCATGCCGATGATCTTGAGCTCCCAATCGATGTTGGACGGCGTGGCGGACTGCGTCTTGGTCCATACGAAGGTGAGCATCGCTCGACGGGCGCCACGCGCCGGCAAGAAGCCGAACAGGCTGTCGTGCTGGAACGTGCCGCTATCGTCCACAAGGGCGTACACGTTATAGACCACTCGATTGATCTTCTCGTTGAGCAGGGCGTTAGTCGCCAAAGCTGAGGCCTGGATCTGCGAGTTGGACAGAAGCTCGAGCTCGTTGCGCGAATCGCTGTCGACCACGGAAACCTCGATCGTCCCCGTCTTCTCGCTCGCCTCATTCACCGTGAACTCACGCGGGAACTGCGTGAAACCGTTGCCCCACTCCACACCGGAGTCCATCGCGTGCGACACCGTCTCGGCGTTCGCGCTGTCGGACAGGTTGGCGGTGTTGAGGCGGCGACTCACACCGTAGACGATCTGCATGCCGAGAACGAACACGAACACGCCCATGATCACCAGCACGGCCGTGCGAGAGATGGTCTTGCTCACCTGCGAGCCCGAGGGGTCATCATCGGAAAGCGGGTCGATCGCGGCGCGCTGTGCCTCTTTCTTCGCCGCCCTCTTCTTCGCCCTTCGGCTGCCAAAGATGCCGCGAGAGAACTGTTCGCACCCGGGGGCATCGTCGGGGTCAAGCACGCCCGATGCGTCGAGCTCGGCGAACAGGTCGCGCGCCTCTTCCGGTGTCATTTTGTGCTTTTTGCCCATCGCCTACCTCACGTCACGCGCTCGTGCGCCCTCGAACTGCATTCGATAGTACCGAGCATACGTGCCGCCACGAGCGAGAAGCTCTTCATGGGTGCCGCGCTCCACAACGCGACCACGCTCCACCGTCGCGATCTCGTCGGCGTTTTTGATGGTCGAGAGCCTGTGGGCGATGATGATCGTGGTGCGGTCGGCGGCGAGGCGTTCGAGCGATTCCTGCACCGCCTCCTCGCTCTCGTTGTCCAGCGCCGAGGTGGCCTCGTCCAGGATCAAGATCGCCGGATCCTTGAGGAAGACGCGGGCGATCGCCACGCGCTGCCTCTGTCCACCGGACAGGCGACTGCCGCGCTCGCCCACCACGGTGTCGTAGCCTTCGGGCAAGCTCGCAATGAAGTCGTGGATGTTCGCCTTGCGGGCGGCGTCTTCGATCTCGGCGTTCGTGGCCCCTGGACGGCCGTAGGCGATGTTGTCGCGCAGGGTGCCGTCGAACAGGTAAACATCCTGCTGCACCAGACCGATCGCGCTGCGCAGGCTGTGCTGCGTGACATCGCGCACATCCTGGCCGTCGATGGTAATCGAACCGCTCGCGACATCGTAGAAGCGCGGGAGCAGCGCGCAGGTCGTCGACTTGCCGCCACCGGAGGGACCCACCAGCGCGATCGTCTCACCGGGTTTGATGGAGAGGTTCATATGGTCGATCACCGGATGCACCTCGGCACCCGCCTCGGCAGCCTCGCCCTGCTCGTAGGAGAAGCACACGTCGCGGTACTCGATCGCGCCCTCCGTCACCTCGAGCGCGCGTGCGCCGGGCTTGTCTTGAATGTCGGGCGCGGCGGCAAGCACCTCGTCCATGCGGCGGAATCCCGCAATGGCCTTTTGGAACATCTCCGTTGAGTTCACGAGCGTCTCGATGGGTCCGGTGAACAGGCTGATGTACAGGGCGAACGTGGCCATATCGACGGCCGTCATCTGGCCTTGCGCCACCAGGTAACCGCCGAAGAGCACGATAGTGATGTAGTGCACCGCCGTCATGACGGCGCTGGTCGCCTGATAACTGCCCATCACCTTGTACTGCGCGACCTTCGAATCGAGGTATCGACCGTTCGCCACGCGGAACTTCGCACGCTCGGTCTCCTCGTTCGCAAAGGACTTCACCACGCGCATACCCGCCAGGGAGTCCTGAAGTTGCGAATTCACCTCGGAGATCTTGGTGCGGTTATCGGCAAACACGCTGCGCATGTGCAGGTTCTGGCGAACCATAAGCGCCACGAACACAACCGTAACCAGCGTGAGAGCGCCCGCGAGCTCAGGCGAGATGATGAAGAGGATGGCCAGGGCGCCGATGATCTTGATGCCGCAGATGATGATCCATTCAGGCAGGTGATGCGCGCCCTCGCAGATGTCGAAGAGGTCGTTGACCACGCGGCTCATCATGTCGCCCGAGTTATGGGCGTCAAAGTAGGCGAAGCTGAAGCGCTCGTACTGGTCGAACAGGTCCTCGCGCATGCGCGACTCCATGCGAGCACCCATGATGTGCCCCTGTGCGGAGACGAAATAAATGCATGCCGTACGAACGATATAAAGCCCCACGAGCCCGAGCCCCAGGAACAGAAGCCCGTCCATGATGGCCGCCGCGCCCTCGGTGAGCAACCCACCCGTCAACGCGCGCAGGATAATCGGAAACGCCAGGTCGATCCCCGCATACGTCAACGCGCAGACCGTGTCGGCGACAAACAGCCCCTTCTCGGGCCCGTAATATGAAATGAAGCGTTTAAACATAGGCATCTTTCCTGCAACAGAATTCATTTGCGAGCATATCGGCTCATGTGAGGTAGGCCCCGAGAGGGGTCAAGGGTTTGGGCGATTCCGCAGGAACGAGGACCAGCCCAAACCCTTGACCCCTCTCGAGGCCGGCGGGACGAATTAGAGCCTATGCGAGATCGCATCGCAGGCAAGCGCGCCCACAACGGTCTTGGCGTCCTCGATCTTGCCGTCGAGCACCGCGTCGATCAGCTCGGCCAGCGGCACCAGATCCACATTCACGAACTCATCGTCGTCGGGATTCGCGCCGCTGAAGGTGAGACCCGTCGCCATGTAGATATGGATGACCTCGTCGCAAAAACCGGGAGTCGTGGCGATGGTGGTGAGGTACTGGATGCGGCCGGCGGAGAACCCGGTCTCCTCGAGCAGCTCGCGCTTGGCGCAATCGAGCGGATCCTCGCCCGGATCGAGTTTGCCCGCGGGAATCTCCACGGTCACGCGGTCGATCGCGGTGCGGTACTGACGCACGAGGACGATCTTGCCCGTCTCCGTCAGTGCGACCACGGCGGCTGCGCCGGGGTGGCGCACCAGATCGCGGCTAGTCACGCGGCCATTCGGCAGCTCGACCTGCGCACTGCGCACATCGAGGAACTTGCCGTGCCATGCCTGCTCTTCCGAGATGATGCGCTCGTGAAGCCCGGCGTCGCGCGGATCGTCGTCACCTAAAACGAGCGCCTGCTCGGCCTCCTCGACCGGCCGCTCCCCCTCAATGACCTCGGCCTCCCCTGCGGGTCGCTCGTTCTCGATGACCTCGGCCTCGAATTCCTCGTTATCCATGGCTCTCTCCCTGCCCGCGCATACATGCGCGTTGAAATATGGGGTAGGAATGTCAAAAACCCACCGGAAAATCCAAGCGTTTTTCGACATTCCTACCCTCTAAACCAGCATTCGCACAGTCCCCGGCGTCGGCGCGTGAAACCTTTGCGCGGGCGCGGAGCAACCGCGTTTTACGCGTCCCAAGCGTCGCGGCCGCGAAGGGCGCGCAGGCCGATATCGCGGCGAAGGGTCTTGCCCTCAAAGGCGATCTTCTCGCACGCGGCGTATGCCAGGTCGCGGGCGGCCTCGAAGGTCTCGCCGAGCGCGGTCACGTCGAGCACGCGGCCGCCGGAGGTGACGAGCTCGCCCTCCTCGTTCACGGCGGTGCCGGCGTGGTACACGGTCACGTTCTCCATGGCCGCAGCATCCTCGATACCGGTGATGACCTTGCCCTTCTCATACGAACCCGGGTAACCGGCGCTCGTGAGGACCACGGACACGGCCCACTCGTCGCACCACTCGAGCTCGACCTCGTCCAGGCGCTGCTCGGCGCAGGCGAGCATAACCTCGACCAGGTCGCTCTTCAGACGAGGCATCAGCACCTCGGTCTCGGGGTCGCCAAAGCGGGCGTTGTACTCGATGACCTTGGGGCCCTCAGGCGTGAGCATGAAGCCGCCGTACAGGCAGCCGCGGAAATCGATGCCCTCGCGATTTGCGGCGGCGATGGTCTCGTCCAGGATGCGGCACATCTCTGCGTGCTCCTCGTCCGTGACGATCGGCACGGGGCTGTACACGCCCATGCCACCCGTGTTGGGACCGAGGTCGCCCTCAAGGGCGCGCTTGTGGTCCTGTGAGGTCGCCATGGGGCGGACGGTCTTGCCGTCCGTGAAGGCGAGCAGCGTGCACTCAGGACCGGTCAGCATCTCCTCGATCACCACGGTGCTGCCCGCAGCGCCAAACGCACCGTCAAAGCACTCGTGCACGGCCTGCAGGGCCTCGTCGAGAGTAAGGGCCACCACAACGCCCTTGCCGGCGGCCAGGCCATCGGCTTTCACAACCACAGGGGCACCCTGCTCGCGAACGTAAGCGAGGGCGGACTCCTCGTCGGTGAAGGAACCGTAGGCTGCAGTGGGAATTCCGGCACGAGCCATGAGCTCCTTGGAGAAACGCTTGGAACCCTCGAGCTGCGCACCCGCGGCACCCGGGCCAAAGCACGGGATACCGGCCTCGCGCACGGCGTCGGCCACGCCCTTCACGAGCGGGGCCTCAGGGCCGATTACAACCAGGCCGCAGCCGGTCTCACGGGCAAAATCCGCAACCGCAGACGGATCCTCGGCGTCGAGGGCGACGTTCTCGCCCAGCTCAAGCGTGCCGCCGTTGCCCGGGGCGATGTAGAGCGTGCCGCAGCGCGGGGACTCGGCGAGCTTGGCAGCCAGGGCGTGCTCGCGACCGCCGCTACCCAGCAGCAGGATGTCGATGGTGTTCTCGGGTGCGCTCATGCGTCCTCCTCTAGAGCAAGGCGCCGCCCAACCGGACGGCGCGCTGACTTGGCTGAATTACTTATTCCAGTCGCGAACGATCGTCTGCTCGCGGTCGGGGCCCACGGCCACGAAGCTCACCTTGCAGCCCGCCAGGTTTTCCACGTAGGTCACGTAGTCCTGGGCGGCCTGGGGCAGCTCCTCGAACGTGCGACACCCGGTGATGTCGCACTTCCAGCCGGGCAGCTCCTCGTACACGGGCACCGCATGGGCGAACGCCGCGGTGTGCTCGGGCACGCTCGTGTAGCGCACGCCATCGCAGTCGTAGGCAACACACACCTTGATGGTGTCGAACTCGGAAAGCACGTCGAGCTTGGTGAGCGCGATGTCGGTCAGGCCGTTCACGCGGGTGGCGTAGCGGGCGATCACGCCGTCGAACCAACCGCAACGGCGACGGCGACCGGTGGTCACGCCGTACTCGTGGCCGGCCTCGGTGAGGGTGCGGCCCTCATCGCTCGTCTCATAGTCGAGCTCGGTCGGCATGGGGCCGGAGCCCACGCGCGTGATGTAGGCCTTCATGATGCCCAGAACGCGGTCGATGTTCTTCATGCCCACACCAGAACCGGTCACGGCGCCGCCGGCGGTGCAGTTGGAAGAGGTCACGAACGGATAGGTGCCATGGTCGATGTCGAGCAGCGTCGCCTGGGCGCCCTCGAACAGGATCTCCTTGCCCTCCTCCACGAGGTTGTTGAGCAAAAGGCCCGTCTCGCAGATATAGGGGCGCAGACGCTCGGCCATGGGCAGATAGATCTCGCAGATCTGGTCCACGGTGTAAGCGGGCATATCGAAGATGCGCTCGAGCTGCGGGTTCACACGGGCGAGGGCGATCTCGAGCTTCTCACGGAGGGTCGCCTCATCCATGAGGTCCTGCATGCGGATACCGATACGGGCCATCTTGTCCTGGTAGCAAGGGCCGATGCCGCGCTTAGTGGTGCCGATGTTGTTCTTGCCGAGCAGCTCCTCGTACGCGCCGTCGAGATCGACATGGTAGGGCATGATCACATGAGCGTTGCCGGAGACCTTGAGGTTGGCGGTGGAGATGCCGTCGCCCTCGAACATGTCGATCTCCTCAAGCAGGACGGCGGGATTGACCACGCAGCCGTTGCCGATCACCGACACGCAGTCGGGGTACATGATGCCCGAGGGAACCTGGTGCAGGCCGTACTTCTTATCGCCCACCACGATGGTATGCCCGGCGTTGTTACCGCCCTGGTAGCGGACGACGCAGTCAAACTCGGGTGCGATCAGGTCGCAGATCTTGCCCTTGCCCTCGTCGCCCCACTGGGTACCCACCAACACTGTTGACGGCATGGCCACTCCTCAATTCAATCGCCCAGGCACATCGACCCGGACAGGTCTTCGAACATATCGGACGAGCGTCCGACCGCGGGGTCAAACGGCCCAGCCCTCACATTATAGGCGCGAAGCGCCTACCTCGCATTACTCAACCGCGTGTTCGTCAATCTCATAGAACTTGGTCGAGGCGGGCAGGAACATCAGGTCCACGTCGCCAACCGGGCCCGAACGGTTCTTGGCGAGGATCACGCGCGTGATGCCAAAGTCCGGTCGGTCATCGCGCTCGGCCTCCGACTCGGTGCTCGAACGGTCGAGCAGCATGATGATGTCGGCGTCCTGCTCGATGGAGCCCGATTCACGCAGGTCGCTCATCTGCGGGCGCTTGCCGGTACGGCCCTCGAGCGAACGGTTCAGCTGGGAGAGCATGATGACCGGCACGCCGAGCTCCTTGGCCATGATCTTGAGGCCACGGCTCATCTCAGAAACCTCGACGGCGCGGTTGCCGTTGTAGTTCTTGCCCGCAGGCGGGTTCACGAGCTGCAGGTAGTCGAGAATGATGACGGCCTTCTCCTTGTTGTGGAGCATGCGGCGCGCCTTGGCGCGGATCTCGGTGACCGTCGTACCCGGGGTATCGTCGATCAAGATGTCCAGACGCCCCAGCTCGTTGATGGCCTCGTTGATGTTGGCCCACTCCTCGGGCGAGATGCGGCCCGTACGGAAGTTGGACATGTTCACCATGGCCTGGGCGCAGATGAAGCGCTGTGCGATTTCCTTGCCGGACATCTCCAGGGAGAAGAAGCCCACCGTGTACCCATCCGCGGCGGCGTTGAGGGCCAGGTTCAAAGCGAACGAAGTCTTACCAACGGCGGGACGAGCGCCGATAACGACAAGCTGGCCCTCGCGCAGACCCATGAGCATGCGGTCGAGCGTCGGATAGCCCGTGGGTGCACCGTGAACGTCGCCGCCGGCGCGCGCGACCTCTTCGGCCTCCTGATACGCCTCGGCCATAAAGTCGCCAAGTTCGCGATAAGAGCTCTTCACCTCTCGCGCTGTAACGGAAAGCAGCATGGACTCGGCGCGCTCGATGACCTCTTTCGTGTCAATCGGTGCGTCGTAGGCCAAAGCGCTGATCTGATTGGTCGCCCCGATGATCTCGCGCAGCATGGCGTCACGACGGACGATGCCGGCATGATGCTGCCAGTTGGCGAGCGCGAGCGTATTCCCCATGAGCTCGAGGACATACGCCTCCCCGCCCACGGCCTCGAGCTTGTCGATGGAGTTCAGATAGTCGATGAGGGAGATGGAGTCGATTGGAATCGAGCTTTCGTACATCGCGCTCATGGCGACGAAAATCGTCTTGTGTGACGGGCGATAGAAGTCATCAGGCATGAGCTCGACGAGGGCCTCCTCGACAACCTCGCCCGAGAGCAGCATGGCGGACAGAACCTTCGCCTCGGCATCGATGTTGTTGGGCAGCCCCTTCAGGGCACCGCGGTCAATCGAGGCAGAGGGCTCCCACCCAAAATCGTCAGCTCCGCTCATCGCACTCCTTTCCTAGCCTCATGGCACACGCGCGCTGCATGGCGCGTTCACCGGGTCCTGGGACACACAATGGTAGGGCATCTGAGACCGAGTTCCCAGCGTCACGACCCCAGGTAGACCGTTTTATCGACGAGAGGCCCAACCCGTTCCAGCTGTTGATAACTCACCGTCTTGAGCTGGGGACAATACGGTTATCAACGTTTTCAACAATGTGGATGACTCGTGAGACCGAAGTTATCCACAGAAATGGGCATGACCTGCGGGTTTGCAGTGAACGTCCAGCGCTTACTTTCCCTTAATACAGTGTTTACCTGCATGTTTAGCATTTTCGCAGGTAGATGCCTATATATAGATCGAATGTCATGCCTTTGGTGAACATGCCCCAGGGCAAAAGGAACCTGTTTCTCAGTCTGGGAAAGCCCGTTTACCTGGCACTTCAGTCACCACCACGGCCGCAACCTGTGGATTTCTCGGAATTTACCAGCATGCACCCAGCACCATCGCCGAACTTTCCCACAAAAAAGCCCCGCGCCTAATGGCACGGGGCTCATGAGTCGCGTAACTCGAAGCGAGTAAGCTACTCGGCAGCAGCCTCGGTCTCGACCTCGGCGGTCTCCTCAGCGGCGACCTCCTCAGCCTCGACGGTCTCCTCGGCCTGCTCCTCGACGCCCACCAGGACGACGATGGAAGCCTTGATCTCACGGTAGATGGAAATCTCCACCTCGTGGGAACCGGCGACCTTGATCGGCTTGCCAAGCTCAACGCGCTTGCGGTCGATCTCAACGTCGAGCTCGGCCTTGATCGCGTCAACGATCATGGCAGCGGTGACGGAGCCGAAGAGGACGCCCTCCTCGCCGACCTTGGCGTCGACGGCGACCTTCTGGCCGTCGAGCTTAGCCTTGAGAGCGTTGGCGTCGGCCAGGCGGACAGCCTCACGCTTCTCGATGTTGTTGCGACGCTCCTCGAGCTGCTTCAGGTTGCCCTTGGTAGCAGCAACGGCGAACTTCTGCGGAATCAGGTAGTTCTCGGCGTAACCCTGAGCGACGTCGATGACGTCACCCTCGCCGCCCTTGCCCTTGATCTCACCAAGCAGAACAACTTTCATGGGTACCCTCCCTACTTCTTCTCGCGAGGACCGCGGGTGGACACCACGGGCACGGCGTACGGCAGAAGAGCCATCTCGCGGGCACGCTTGATAGCGTTCGCGATGTCGTGCTGATGCTGCGTGCAGGCGCCAGTGACGCGGCGCGGCTTGATCTTACCGCGATCGGTCATGTACTTGCGAAGGAGCTGAGTATCCTTGTAGTCGATGAACTCAGTGTTCTCCTTGCAGAACTGGCAGTACTTGCGACGCGGCTGACGGGCAGAATAATCATTAGCCATGTCTCAATACCTTTCGTGACGACGGTTCGAGCGAACTCTCACCGTCAATTACACATCCCTTAGAACGGGATGTCCTCATCGTAGACGTCGACCGCAGGGGGAACCGGAGCCGCCATGGGCGCCGGAGCCTGCTGCGGAGCGGGCGCGGGGGCGTAGCCGCCCTGCTGGCCGTAGGACGGGGCGGGGGCGTAGCCGCCTGCCTCACCCTGCTGGCCGCGGGACATGAACTCGATCTCATCGACGATGACCTCGAGCTTGCTGCGGCGCTGGCCGTCACGCTCCCAGGAGCTGTAACGGAGCTTGCCCTCGATAGCGACCTTCGACCCCTTCGAGAGATAGCGGCTCACGGCCTCCGCACGGGTGCCGAACATCGTGCAGTCCACGAAGTTCGGGTAGTCCTCCCACTCGCCCGTCTGAGGATTGCGACGACGGTCGTTGACCGCCACGCCGAAGCTCAGGACCTGGGTGCCGCTCGCAGTGGCGCGCAGCTCGGGATCGCGGGTGAGATTACCGGAAATGTTGACTCGATTGATGCTCATACGTGTTCACTACCTCTCACGCGGCGTTAATGGGCCGCATCCATACAAATGACCTACTCCTGGTCGTCGCGACGGACGATCATGTGGCGGATCACGGCGTCGGTAATACGAAGCACGCGATCGAGCTCCGCGATGGAAGCCGGGTCTGCATGGAAGTTGATGAGGGTGTAGTCACCTTCGGTGAGCTTGTCGATCTCGTAAGCGAGCTTGCGCTTGCCCCACTCGTCGACGTTGTCGACCTTACCATTGCCCTCGGCGATCGTGTTGTCGATGCGCTTCATCACGGCGAGACGAGTCTCGGGATCGAGGTTGGGGTCAACGAAGAACAGCAGTTCATAAGCCTTCATGTGGTCACCTCCTCTGGACAAACGGCTTCGGGTCGTGAAGGTGCGCCCGAAGCAGGAAAAGACGTGCTAACTATAGCCGAGTCCGCACATCTTGCAAGGTGTCCGCTGCCGCACCCCATGACCTCCACATTTTCGAGCACTTCTGCCAGATACCCAAGCATGCGATCCGCCACGTGATAAGCATGCCACGCCGCCCAGACACAAAATCGCTCCCCATCGCACTGTATCTTCTCCGATATCTGGCCTTCGTCCTCCCCCATCTGAAAGACGCAGCATGCGTGCAACGCGGCCGAAAAGCAAAATGTGCCCCAGCTGCGTTTCCCACAAACAAGAAACGCAGCTGGGGCACTATGGGAAACAAAAACTATCCCGAGCCTATTCCGCGATGGGACCGCCGTCCTCATCGCCGGGAGCATCATCGGTGCTGATCGGTCCGAGCGGAATGGGCTTCTTCTCAACATCCAAAGTGGCGTCGACCTGGGTCTCCTCAACAGTCTCAACTTGAGCCGTCTCGGAAATCTTCGACACGGCCTCGGCAGAATCGGTGGGCTCGATCGGCTCGACGGGGTCGGAAGAAGCAGCCGAGTCGACGGTCTCAACGGACTGGGCGACATCGACGGGGACAGAGGCTACAGAATCGGGCTCTCCAGCCGGCGAGGCCATAGGATCCACCGGTGCGGAGGCGCAGGCCGCGCGAGCGCCGTGGTGGGGAACATCGTCGGGCAGGGGGGCAGACGAGACACCCCAGCGGTTCACGTCAAAGCGCGCGAACCACTGCCCCATCGCATTCACGCTCACCAGGTTCATCGCCGTCGAGATCACATTGCCCACGAACAGCAGGGCCATCAAAAGCAGCACGAAGAGCAAAACCGGGCCGGCGCCCATGCGCAAAAGTTGGTCGGCCAGGAAGTGCCAGCCGGTCATATAGCCATCCGAAAGCCCAATCACGGCGGTGGCGCTCAGCAAGCCGCCCATCAGCACGAGCATGGCCACCATCGCCACAACGAACGCGTAGACCGAAGACGCCACGGCCCCGATGAGGGTCACCAGCAGGACCTTGCAAAAGCCGCCGAAGTCGCGGACGACCATCTGGAACAGTCGGTCGAGACGCCATCCGGCGGAAAAGCTGTCGTACAGCGTTCCGCGCAGCGCCGCCGCCTGCAAAAACGTACCGGCGAACACCATGATAACGAGGTCGAGCAGGAAGAACGTCGCCCCGGAAGCCAGGATGACCGAGTTCGCAAAACCGCTGCCGCCCGTGGTCATCGCCATCAATGCGGCGAGCGAACCGGGAAACAGAATCTGCAGGACCAGGCCGCAGACAAAGGCCAGGGAAATCGTGATGAGGAAGGCGCGGGCACCCGTGGAGATAACCTTGCCGTAGTCAACGCCGCGCTGCTTGGGGGCAGATTCCACGCCCCAGGCAGTGAGCCGCGCCCACTCGAGGCCATAGCCGAGCACGGCGATCTGACCCAATATCGGAATCCAGCTGACCAATGTCAGGACGAGCAGCGGTTTCACCCATCCCTTGTCGCGCGTGAGCATCCGCCACGACGACATGAAACCAACCTCACCAGTTTGCATGCGTGCCTCAATTCCTCAGTCTTCGCCATTTGCATGACTGAAGTGTATCCCGATGAACGCGGTAGTTTCACTTGCAACACCCATCATTAAGCACAGCTTAAGCCGCTCGCAAGAACCCCCTAAGAGTACTGTTCCCCGCGCAGACAGGGCCTGGGTCACAAGGCGAAATGCGCACCCTGATAAAACACCCGCCGGCGCCACAACTCCCGTTGGGCGTGACCCATGGTCGACATACAAAAAAACGAGCCACTCGGGCTCGTTAACGCGATGCATGATGGCGGAGGAGGAGGGATTCGAACCCTCGTACGGGGAGTACCCGTAAACGGTTTTCGAGACCGCCGCATTCAACCACTCTGCCACTCCTCCGTAGGATGTGAAAACGGCACGCGATCCAATTGGATGCGTGCCGCTGAAAGTTCTGGCGGAGAGTCAGGGATTTGAACCCTGGAGACGCTTTTGGCGCCTACACGATTTCCAATCGTGCTCCTTCGGCCACTCGGACAACTCTCCGTGAATGCAGGGGCTATTGTACCGTAAGTTGGGTGGGATGCAACAGTAATTCTTGGAAAAGGGGGCAAAATTGCTCCGCTCCCTCCACAACTGCCTCCGCTAAGATGGTTGAGCCAGTTCATTTTCCCAGGGAGGCACCGTGTTTCCGGCCGTACTCGCAGTCACGCAAAGCGCCGTCTCGGCTTCCGTCATTGCATCCGAAAGCGTCGCGATTCCACTCGCGTTCGAGCTGCTCGCTGTCGTCGTTGCAGCGGCGACGGGCGCGCTCACGGC
>ENA-OUQM01000664-OUQM01000664.1-human-gut-metagenome-genome-assembly--contig:-NODE-664-length-21736-cov-4.232600_pt1 | contig 21736 bp, 19 predicted proteins | sample MGYA00237949_ERZ548830 | MGnify/ENA primary metagenome ERZ548830 (study PRJEB26490, sample SAMN05194706) | human gut metagenome | biome: terrestrial biome; feature: human-associated habitat; material...
CACAGAGTAGATCGTCGGCAGCGTCAGATGTGTATAAGAGACAGCTCCGCAGCTCCGAGGCAACGGCCGATCTCGCCACCATTCTCGACATGGATCCGGAGGACATGTCTGATTTCATGTCCGCTCCCGTGACGTTGCGCACGGAGCCGGTCTACCCGGTTGCCAATTACGGTTCCGGCGTAACGCCCTTCTACACCAATCTCGCGCTGTGGGTTGGCGGCTTCGTGCTCATCGCCATCTTCAAGCTCGAGGTCGATGACGAGGGCTTGGGTCGCTTCACGGCGAACCAGGGCTACTTCGGTCGTTGGATGCTCATGGTCCTGCTCGGCTTTGTCCAGTCGATCATCGTGTGCGCGGGCGACCTTGCCCTCGGTATCCAGTGCGAGCATCCGGCGTTGCTCATGCTCGCCGGCGTGTTCACCTCGTTCGTGTACGTGAACATCATTTACGCCCTGGCGATCTCGTTCAAGCACATCGGCAAGGCCATCGGCGTCATCCTCGTGATCGTGCAGATCCCGGGTTCCTCGGGCATGTACCCCATTGAGATGATGCCTGGCTTCTTCCAGGCGCTGCATCCTCTGCTGCCTTTTACGTATGGCATTAACGCGATGCGCGAGACCATCGGCGGCATGTACGGCATGGATTACCTGATGAACCTCGTCGCCCTCGGTGTATTTTTGCTGATCGCCCTGTTTGTGGGCGTGTGGCTGAGGCCCAAGCTGCTCAATCTCAACCTGCTCTTCGACCGCGAGCTCACGGGTACGGGCGTGATGATCTGCGAGCACGATGATATGGCGCGCGAGCACTTCTCGCTCCGCTCCACCGTGCGCGCACTGTTGGATACCGAGGCGTATCGCCGCGACGTGGTCGAGCGCGCCGCGCGTTTCGAGCGTCGCTATCCCACCCTCATCAAGACGGGTTTCTGCCTCGTGTTCGGCCTGCCCATCCTGTTGTTCATCCTTACGGCCACGCTCGATTTGGACATCGACGGCAAGCTCGTGATGCTGCTGCTGTGGATCGTCGCCGTGATCGGTGCCGACGCGTACATGATCTTCGTCGAATACCTGCGCCGGAGTTTGAGGGACCAGGTACATATGAGCGGCCTGTCCGCCGATGAGATGCGCCGTGAGCTGGGCCGCACCATGCCCTGCGTGCATGAGGAAGGAGGCGAGGAGTAGATGAGGAACATCATCGCCATTCTCAGGCGGGATCTCTCCCGCATTCGTGGAAGCGTGGTCGCGCTCATCGTGGCGGTCGGTCTGGTGATCGTCCCCACGCTGTACGCGTGGTTCAACATCGCCGGCAGCTGGGACCCCTACGGCAACACCGGCAACCTCAAGGTGGCCGTGGCAAACTCCGACAACGGGTACATGAGCGACCTCATCCCGGTGCGCGTGAACATCGGAGACACGGTGGTGTCCGCCCTGCGCGAGAACGACCAGTTGGACTGGAGGTTCGTGAGCGAATCCGACGCCGTGGAGGGCGTCCGCTCGGGCGAGTACTACGCCGCGGTGGTTATCCCCGAGAATTTCAGCTCGCGCATGATGACCGTGTTCTCCAGCGATGCGGAGCATGCCGAGATCGTGTACTACGAGAATCAGAAGGCGAATGCGATCGCTCCGCGCGTGACCGATAAGGCTGCGAGTACCGTGCGCCAGCAGATCGATGAGACCTTTGCAAAGACCATCAGCGATGTTGGCCTGGCAACCACTTCGAGCTTGCTTGAGTTCATGGATGGCGATCAGATCGCGGCCTACGCCGGCAACCTGTCGGGCACGTTGGCCGGTGCCATCACGACCTTGCGTGACGCCTCTGGAAGCGTGGACGAGTTCGCGGGACTGCTGCAGTCCTCCACCGGCCTGCTCGATTCAACGAGCGACTTGCTGGCGAGCGCTGGTACGGCGAGCAAGGATGCCGAGGCCCTTGTGGGCGACGCGAAAACTGGCTTGAGCGGCATGCATGATGCGCTGGATGCCGCGGTTGCGGCTATCAACCAGTCCCTTAAGGACAGCGCGGGCGATTACGACGCCGCCGCGAAGGCCATCGACGAGGCCTTTGGTGCCGCCGACGCGCACGTGTCTTTGACTGTCACCCAGCTGCGCGATGCATCCGCCGACGTGGCCAAACGGGCTTCCGACATGCGTGACGTGCAAGATAACATCCTCGCCGTCGAGCGTGATGTCGAGGGGTCCGACCTGCCTGAGAAGCTCAAGGCCGAGCTGGTGCAGAAGATCGATATCGTCGCCAATACCGTGGGCAACGTCGCCAACCAGCAAGAGTTGCTCGCCAAACACCTCTCCGATGCGGCTGCGTCGCTCGAGACGGGAGCCGCCGATGCGCGGGCGAAGGCGCAGGCTGTGAAGGACGGCATCGCCGAGGCGAAGGGGAGCATCGGCGGCGTCAAGGATTCCTATAATGCGACTCTCAAGCAGCAGATCAGCGACCTTTCCGATGCCGTGGCCGATGTCGCCCGTCGCGGCTCCGATATGGCCGACGACCTGGGCGCGACTGTGACCGACCTGTCCCATGCCGCATCGGCGCTCTCCGATGACCTGGCCGGGGCCCATGAGGTTCTCGCCGGTGCGTCTGCCGATCTCGTGTCCGCCGCCGATGACCTGCAGCGTCTGAAGGAGGGCCTGGACACCGCAGTGACCTCAGGCGACCTCGACCGCGTGCGCGAGCTCATCGGTTCCGACCCTGCGGCCCTCGCCGACGCCCTCGCCGCGCCGGTGGCCCTCGACCGCCAAGCCGTGTATCACATCAAGAACTACGGCAGCGCGATGGCTCCGTTCTATACCACGCTTTCGATTTGGGTCGCGGGTATCGTTTTGGCTGCCATGCTCAAGGCCAATGTCGACGAGGCCGACGTCAAGGCCCTTGGCAACCCGCGCCTGCACGAGCTCTACCTCGGTCGCTATGCGTTCTTCGCGCTGTTGGCATTCGCGCAGGCCACGCTTGTGTGCGCCGGCGACCTGCTGTTCTTCGGCATCCAATGCGAGCATCCCTTCCAGTTCATGCTTGTGGGCTGGCTCGCCGGGTTCGTGTTCAGCAACATGATCTACACGCTCACGGTGAGCTTCGGCGATATCGGCAAGGCCATTGCGGTCGTGCTGCTGGTCATGCAGGTCGCGGGTTCGGGCGGTACCTTCCCGATTGAGATGACCGCCGACTTCTTCCAGGCTGTTTACCCGTTCCTGCCGTTCACGCACGCCATCAACGCCATGCATGCCGCCATGGCGGGGGCGTACGGCATGGAATTCTGGATCGAGCTCGGCACGCTTTCGCTGTACCTCATCCCGTCTTTGGCCCTGGGCCTGGTGTTCCGCCGCCCGGTGATTCGCGCCAACCGCTGGATCATCGAGAAGCTCGAGGAAACCAAGCTCATGTAGCGTCTCAATTGGGGACAGGTGCAAATTGCCCCCCCCCTGGGATTCGGGCTTTTGTGAGGGGCGTTCAAGACGAGTGCGGCGGATCGCGACATGGAAAAGGCCTCCTTGCGGAGGCCCTTTCGCCGAGTCTGCTTGTTGGTGCTGCGGTTATGCCGTGGACTGCTGCAATTGCGGCACGTCGAGGGCGTCGAGCAGGTCGTTGTATGAGCGAAGGAGGTTGACTCGCTGATTGCTCGACCGTGTACGGGTGGTGGGTTCGAGGAGACCCTTTCTCTGTGTCGGGGGGAAGGAGAAATGGTTCGCACATCTGAGCTGCGGCCGGGGGGTCCGGGCGCGCTGGACATCGTAAAACGACGGCATGCTCGGGCCTCCTCGTCATCCACCGGTACGGGCGCCTTTGGGCCTCGCTGCTGGCCCTCGGGTGCTGTCATCATTATTGCCAGTGCGGCCCGTCTTATCCGCATAAGAAAGTCTTACGAGACTTTGCCCGAGCGATGAAATGCGAGGTCAAAAGCAATAAATGGGGAAATTTGCCCCCATGGACTCCGTCGCGTCTTACGTACACCTTAAGAAATCGACCGTTCACCATGGTGCTTCTGTGGCAGCCCTGTTGTGGAATTGTGAAGCGACGGGGAGGCGCTCCAATTGGGATGGGTGCAAACCGAGGCTTTGCCCGGGCCTGCCGTCGGCCCGGCATCGAAGGTGCCCAATTCGTACCTGACCCCATTTGAGACCCTGGCCCCATTTGAGACGGGCATGAGACTCTACACATTCTGTGCGGCTATGGAGTGGGGCCTGGTAAACCACGTATACTGTTTCGATGCGAAGCGATGCAGCGTAGCGGGGTCGTCGCGGTGACGCCCCTCTCGTTTCGCGATGAGAAAGGGAACCGTCATGCAGACGATGTATCAAACGATGAACGACGCCGAGCTGGCCGCCGCCATCGACGATCTCGAGGCGCGCGTCGCCGAGGTCAAGGCGCGCGAGCTCAAGCTCGATATGGCTCGCGGCAAGCCGTCGCCCGAGCAGGTGGCCATCTCCCGCCCCATGCTCGACCTGCTCAGCGCCGACTCCGACCTTACCGACGGCGGCGTGGACTGCAGCAACTACGGCTGCTTCGAGGGCATCCCCTCCGCCCGCGCGCTCGCCGGGGAGTTTTTGGGCGTCGATCCGTCCCAGACGCTCGTGCTCGGTAGCTCCAGCTTGCTGATCGAGCATGATTCCGTGGCCATGTGCTGGCTCAAGGGCACATGCGGCCATGCCCCGTGGTCCGAGTTCTCCGCCGCGCACGACGGCGCGCGCGTCAAGTTTCTCTGCCCCGCGCCCGGCTACGATCGCCACTTCGGCATCACCGAGGATCTGGGCATCGAGAACGTTCCCGTGCGCATGACCGAGAACGGTCCGGACATGGACGAGGTTGAGCGCCTCGTCGCGGCCGATGAGGGCATCAAGGGCATCTGGTGCGTCCCCAAGTACTCCAACCCCACGGGCGACACCTACTCCGACGAGACGGTCCGTCGCCTCACCTCGATGAAGACGGCCGCCCCCGATTTCCGCATCTTCTGGGACAACGCCTACTGCGTGCATGACCTGTATGACGAGGGCGACGAGCTCCTTAACGTCTTCGACGCCGCGCGCGAAGCTGGTAACGAGGATCGCGTGATCGCCTTCGCCTCCACCTCCAAGATCACCTTCCCCGGTGCTGGCGTGGGTTTTGTTGCCGCCTCTCCCGTGGTCATCAAGGAGATCGCGCACCATCTGCAGGCCGGTCTTATCAGCGCCGACAAGCTCAACCAGCTGCGTCACGTGCGCTTCCTGCCCGACCTGGACGCCGTGCGCGCCCATATGCGTCGTCATGCCGAGTTCATGCGCCCGCGCTTCGAGTGCGTCGATGCCAAGCTGCATGAGGGCCTGGACGGTACCGGTTGCGCCACCTGGACGCATCCGCGCGGCGGCTATTTCGTGAGTTTCGACGGCCCCGAGGGCTCCGCCAAGCGTGTGGGCGCCCTGTGCCGCGAGATGGGCGTCACCCTCACCCCGGCAGGCGCCACCTGGCCCTATGGCGAGGACCCGCACGATACCAACATCCGCATCGCCCCGAGCTACCCCAGCGTTGAGGATCTTTCTTCCGCGCTCGAGGTGCTCGTGTTGGCCGTCAAGCTCGTGAGTGCCCAGCTCGCGCTCGAGGAGCGTGCTTAAATGACCGACGATTTCGACGAGTTCTTCGACGACGAGCTGGCTGGGGCGGAGTCCGTGCCCGAGCCCGCATCCGATAACGTCGCCGAGGCGGATGTGCGTCGCCCGTCTGCCGAGCCCGCCGCTCCGGCCAACTCCGATCCCGTCCGCCCGCAGCGTCAGTCCCCGCCGTTTTGGATGGTGCTCGCCATCGCCGGCATCTCGCTGGTGCTCGGCGTGGTGATCGGCTACCTCGTGGGCACCACGGTGACCATCAACGAGTTGAGCTCGCGCGAGCCCGAGGCCGCCTCCGAGGATGCTTCGGTCGAGATGCCCGAGGGCCATCCCGACATCGAGCTTGATAAGGAGGGTAACGCCAAGGTGGTCGACGGTTCCGCCGCCCCCGTATCAAACGACCCGCTCACGCTGGCCAACAACTTCTTCGATATGGGAATGTCCGCCATGAACGGTGCCAAGAGCGAGGAGGACCAGCTAAAGGCCCGGGACGTCTTCAAGCAGGCCATCGTCCACTACGACGAGTACCTTGCGAACAACGCCTCTCCGGCGGCCGAGGTGGATCGCGCCATCTGCGTGTTCTACGCCGGTGAGCATGAGCAGGCCATCGCGGACCTCGAGGCTTTCGTCGCGCGCGACGCCACGTTCGCGCCCGCATGGGCGAACCTCGGCATGTTCTACGAATCCCACGGCGATGCGGGCAAGGCCGAGAAGGCCTATCGCAAGGCCGTCGACACCGCCGCCGAGGACGATACCTACGGTGTGGGCGATTACGCCCGCGAGCGCCTCGAGGCGCTGAGCAAGTAAACGATCGCGCCGAGCGCGACTCAATCGAAAGGCATGGATATGGAACTCGCCATCACCACGCATCCCAGTGCAGAGCGCTACCTCATCGTCGTCGAGGGCGAGATCGACATCTCGAACGCCGACAAGCTCCGCAACGCAATCGATCTGGCCCTTGAGCAGCCCACTGAGCGCGTCGAGCTTGATTTCTCCCAGGTTCCCTATATCGATTCCACGGGCATCGGCGTGCTGGTCGGCGCCGCCCGCCGCGCCTCTGAGCGTGAACGCGCCCTGTCGATCACGGGCGCCCAGCCGAACGTCCTGCGCGTCGCGCAGCTTCTGGGCGTCGATAAGGACATCAGCATCAGCGCAGCGTAAGGCTTTATCCGTACGGCGACTCGTCGCGGGGCGTGGCGTACGGCGGCGCTATACTTGGAATATTGTCGCTTTGGACGGCGCACGGAGCGCCGCATGGACATTTGAGGAAACTGGGAGGTATCCCGTGCTAGGAATTGGATCGACCGAGCTGGTCATCATCCTGGTCTTTGGCTTCTTGCTGTTCGGTCCCGACAAGCTGCCGCAGATGGGGCGCACCATCGGCCGTGCCCTGCGTCAGTTCCGTGAGACGCAGGAGAAGCTGACCGCCGTCGTCCAGACCGAGGTTGTGGACCCCATGGCCGCTGCTGCCAAGGCCCCCAAGGTGGCCGTTGCGGCGGAGGACGAGGATGCCGACGCCGAGGGCTCCGCTTCAACTGAGGAGGCCCCGGTGCGCAAGGAGACCTTTGCCGAGCGCCGTGCCCGCCTGGCCGCGGAGCGCGCCGCCAAGGAGGCCGAGGCCACTGCGGGCGACGCCGAGGACGGCAAGAGCGCTCCCGCCGAGGATGCTCCTGCAGACGATGCTCCCGCTGCCGAGCCTGAGCCCGAGTCCGAGCAGGTGGCCGAGGAGGCTTCCGAACCCGAGGTGCTGACCACCGAGGACCTGTACGCCCGCCGTCCGCGCAAGCGCGCCGCGGCTCCTGCTGTGGAGGCCGAGGCCGTACCTGTCGAGGATGAGTCGAAGGGAGGGGAGCAGTAATGCCCATCGGACCCGCGCGCATGCCGCTCATGGACCATCTCGGTGAGCTGCGCCGTCGCCTCACCATCGTCGTCGTGTCGGTGCTCGCCGCCACCGTCTTCATGTATTTTGCAGCCCCCACGCTGGTTGACATCCTCAAGGACCCGATCAACGGTTCCCTGCAGCCCGGCGAGCAGCTCTCCGTCATGACCTCGCTCGGCGGCTTCTCCATCAAGTTCAACATCGCCATCAAGGTCGCGCTCGCCATGTGCACGCCCATGATCATCTGGCAGATTCTTGCGTTCTTCCTGCCAGCCCTGCGCCCCAATGAGCGCCGCTGGGTTGTCCCCACGGTGTTGGTCGCCACCATGCTGTTCTTCGCCGGCGTCATCTTCTGCTATGCCTTCATCGCGCCGGCCGCCTTTGAGTGGCTGCTCGAGGAGACCCGCTCCATCGGCGCCGCCATGCCCCAGCTCGAGGATTTCATCAACACCGAGCTTCTGCTCATGATCGGCTTTGGCGTTTCGTTCGAGCTTCCGCTCATCGTGTTCTACCTGGCCGTGTTCCACATCGTGCCCTATGCCAGCTTCCGTGCGGCATGGCGCTACGTTTACGTGATCATGCTCGTGGTCTCCGCGTCCATCACGCCCGATGCCTCGCCCGTGACGCTGATCTTCATGTATGCGGTCATGCTGTCCCTGTACGAGGTCTCGCTCATGATCACCCGCTTCGTGGTTGTGGCGCGCGACGGCAAGGCCGGCCTCACCGAGAGCCGCCTGGGCCTCTTCGGCGACGACGAGGACGACGACGAGTAGTCGCACGGCACACGCCCAGGCGGGTGGCATGTGCCCTGATGGGCAGGATGCACCCGGGCACGTGGCGCGCCCCCAGCCGAACGGTCCAAGCTCGACCGAAGCACAATCGCAATGATGCCAAGTACCCGGGATGAGGATCCCGGGTACTTTCTTTTCCGTGCTCGAAATGTAACCGAAGTCACAACTCGAAATGCAGTCGAAGTTACAGCTCGAAATGTAACCAAAGCCACAAAATCGGGTGCTCGATCGTGACTTTGGTTGTATCTCGGCGGCGCGGGGGCGGCCGAGCAATGCGAAGGCGGCCGATGGGGGCAAAGGTAGCCGAGCGAGGGCGTTCGCGAGTGGTACGAGGTGGATCCCTCTGCCGCAGCGTGGGCTTTTAGCGTGAACGGTAGAACTCGTGTACACTGACCCACACTATATATAAATACGTCTGGCGCACCCGCGCCGTACAAAAAGGAGCCCTTGTGAAGCTCGTCGTTGCAGAGAAGAACATCGCTGCGCAGAAGATCGCACAGCTGCTGGCTGACGCCGGCGCGCCGAAGAACGACAAGGTCTATAACACGCAGGTCTACCGTTTCAAGGTCGGCGGCGAGGACTGGGTCTCAATGGGCCTGGCCGGCCATATCCTCGCGCCGGATTTTCCCGACGAGATCCTGTTCGATAAGAAGATGGGCTGGTACAGCCTGACCGAGGACGGCGAGGTCCTGCCCGCCGGCGTGCCCGACGGCCTTGCCCGCCCGCCGTACGACACCAAGTGCAAGCCCTTTCTTGCCAACGGCATCAACATCAAGGGCTGGAAGGTCGAGAGCCTGCCGTACCTCACGTGGTCGCCGATCATCAAGAACCCCGCGGAGAAGGAGATCATCCGCGTTCTCAAGAACCTCGCCAAAAAGGCCGACGAGGTCATCATCGCCACGGACTTCGACCGCGAAGGCGAGCTCATCGGTTCTGACGCCCTCAACATGATTCGCGAGGTGGCCCCTGAGCTGCCCGCGCGCCGCGCCCGCTACTCCGCCCTCATCAAGGGCGAGGTCACCGAGGCCTTTGCCAACCTGGTCGAGCTCGACCAGGACCTGGCCGACGCCGGCGAGTCCCGCCAGTACATCGATCTCATTTGGGGCGCCGTCCTCACGCGCTACCTCACGCTCGCCAAGTTCGGCGGCTTTGGCAACGTGCGCTCCGCCGGTCGTGTCCAGACCCCCACGCTCGCCCTGGTGGTCGAGCGTGAGCGCGAGCGCATGGCCTTTGTGCCCGAGGATTATTGGCAGATCCGAGGGCTTGGTGAAGCCTCCGGCCAAGAGTTCAAGATCGCCCACACCACGGCGCGCTTCACGGACAAGGCGGCGGCTGAGGCGGCGTTCTCGCACGTCGAGGGCGAGACCACCGGCACCGTCACCGCTGTGGCCAAGCGCAGTCGCAAGCAGCAGCCTCCGGTGCCGTTCAACACCACCGCGCTGCAGGCGGCAGCGGCGGCCGAGGGCATCAGCCCCGCGCGCACCATGCGCATCGCCGAGTCCCTCTACATGAGCGGTTTCATCTCCTATCCCCGTGTCGATAACACGGTGTATCCCAAGACGCTGGACATCGAGGGCATCGTGCGTGGCCTGGCCTCCGGCACCCCGGCGCTCGCGCCCGTGTGCAAGAAGATCCTCGCCGGCCCGCTCACACCTACGCGCGGCAAGGTCGAGACCACCGACCACCCGCCGATCCATCCCACCGGCCAGGGCGATCCCACCACGCTCGACGGCGGCCAGCTCAAGCTCTACAACCTCATCGCCCGCCGCTTCCTGGCGACGCTCATGGGGCCCGCCACCATCGAGAACACCAAGCTGTCCATCGATGTCGGCGGCGAGCCGTTCGCCGCCAGCGGTGATGTGCTGGTGGAGGCCGGCTTCCGCGAGGCCTACCCGTATGGCCTCAAGCGCGACGAGCAGCTGCCCGCGCTGGCCGAGGGCGACGTCATCGACGTGCGCGACATCAAGCTCGAGGCCAAACAGACCGAGCCGCCCGCGCGCTACAGCCAGGGCAAGCTCGTCCAGGAGATGGAAAAGCGCGGCCTGGGCACCAAGTCGACGCGCGCGAGCATCATCGAGCGCCTCTATGCGGTGCGCTACCTCAAGAACGATCCCATCGAGCCGAGTCAGCTCGGCATCGCCATTATCGACGCGCTCTCGGAGTTCGCGCCGCGCGTCACCACGCCCGACATGACCGCCGAGCTCGATGCCGACATGACCAAGGTCGCCGAGGGCGCCGACACGCAGGAGCACGTGGTGGACCACTCCCGCGCCCTGCTCGCCGGCATGCTCGATGCGCTCATCGAGCACAAGGACGATCTGGGCGAGGCGATCTCGGACGCCGTCACCGCCGACGCCCGCGTGGGCGCCTGCCCCACGTGCGGCAAAGACCTCGTCATGAAGACGAGCGCCAAGACGCGCGGCAGCTTTATCGGCTGCATGGGTTGGCCCGACTGCGATGTAACCTATCCCGTGCCCTCCGGCGTGAAAGTGAGCCCGCTCGAGGGCGAGGCCGCCGTATGCCCCGAGTGCGGCGCGCCGCGCATCAAGTGTCAGCCGTTCCGCCAAAAGGCCTACGAGCAGTGCGTGAATCCCAAGTGCCCCACCAACTACGAGCCCGACCTCAAGGTGGGCGAGTGCTCCGTGTGCGCCGAGGCGGGTCGTCATGGCGATCTGATCGCGCATAAGAGCGAGAAGAGCGGCAAACGCTTTATCCGTTGCACCAACTACGACGACTGCGGTGTGAGCTACCCGCTGCCCGCTCGCGGCAAGCTCTCTGCCACCGGCGAGGTCTGCGAGCACTGCGGCGCGCCCGTTGTGGTGGTCGAGACCGCGCGCGGCCCATGGCGCATCTGCGTGAATATGGACTGCCCCGGCAAGGAGAAGAAACCCGTCCGCGGCAAGGCCGCGTCGAAGCCGGGCGCGAAGAAGACGGCTTCGACGGCCAAGAAGACCACTGCCAAGAAGGCGACTGCGAAGAAGACGACGGCGAAGAAGGCTGCCGCCGAGAAGACCGCGACCGAGAAGGCGTAAAACATGAGTTCTCGAGGCCTGTTCATAACGGTTGAGGGGATCGACGGCTGCGGGAAGTCCACGCAGGCGCGGCTCATCGCGGCGGCGCTCGAGGCTGCGGGCCACGACGTCTTGCGCCTGCGCGAACCGGGTGGCGTCAAGATCTCTGAGCAGATCCGTGCCATCCTGCTCGACCCCGCAAACGCCGAGATGGGCGATGTGTGCGAGCTGCTGCTGTATGAGGCCGCCCGCGCCCAGCTCGTGCATCAGGTGATCAGGCCGGCGCTCGCCGCCGGCAAGACGGTGGTCTGCGACCGCTTCTACGATTCCACCACGGCGTACCAGGCCTTTGCCGATGGCTTGGACCGCAACATGGTGTCTCAGGCAAACGAGCTCGCGGTGGACGGTTGCCGTCCCGACCTCACGCTCGTGTTCGACCTGCCGGTCGAGGACGCCCTGCGCCGCCGTTCCGGCCGTGAAGCCGAGGACCGCCTCGAACTCAAGGGTCTGGAGTTCCAAGAGCGCGTTGCCGCGGGTTTCCGCGCGGTTGCCGCCGATGAGCCAGATCGCGTGAAGCTGATCGATGCCGGCGAATCCATTGCCGAGGTGTTCTCCGGCGTTGCTGCCGAGCTCCGATCGGCCGGCCTGTCCATGTCCGAGGATGATGTTGCCGCGGCGCTGCAGGCGTGTCAGGGGAAGTGCTAGCCATGCCCGACCGCCTCGCCCCCAACAGCCTGCTCGCCAAGCTCGATACGCAGCCGCGTGTGCGCGACTTTCTCGCCCGTGCGGTGACGAGCGGTCGTGCGAGCCACGCCTATCTGTTCCTCGGCTCGCCGGGCTCCGGCAAGCTCGATGCCGCTTGGGCGCTGGCCCAGGCGCTTCTGTGCGGCGAAGATGGCGTCTCAGGTGCCTGTGCCTCCTGTGATGACTGCGGCCGTGTTGCCCGCCGCACCCATCCGGACGTGCATTACTTCGCGCCCGAATCCGCCACGGGCTACCTTATCGCGCAGACGCGCGAGCTGCTCGAGGATGTGGCGCTCGCGCCCATCCGCGCCAAGGCTAAGGTCTATATCGTCGACCGCGCCGAGCAGCTGCGCGCCAACACCGCTAACGCGTTGCTCAAGACGCTTGAGGAGCCGCCCGCCGGAGTGACGTTCATCCTGCTCGGCTCGAGTGCCGATGTCATGTTGCCCACGATCGTGTCGCGCTGCCAGTGCGTGCCGTTCTGCCCGCTCTCGCTCGAAGACGCCGCCACGGCCGTCGAGCACGCCACCGGCCTGCCCGCGGGCAAATGCCGTATGGCCGTCGCGGTTGCCGGCAGTCCCGCCCGCGCGGTCGAGTTCCTCAAGAGCGGCGACCGCCAGGCAGCCCGCCGTGCCATGGTGCGCGCCGTGGACTTGCTCGCCCATGCCGACGAGGCCGACATCCTGGCCGCCGCCAAGGACCTCATGGGTGCGATCAAGGCGCCGCTCGCCGAGGTTAAATCGACCCAGCAGGCGGTCCTGGAGCAAAATCAGGACTATCTCTCCCGTGGTGCTTTAAAGCAGCTGGAAGACCGCAACAAGCGCGAACTGAACGCCCGTGAGCGTTCGGGTATCATGGAGGCTCTGGCGAGCGTTCGCTCCCTGCTGCGCGATGCCCTGGTTCGCCTCGCATCTGAGTCGGAGCCCGTCGTGAACGAGGACGTTTCCGACGTCGTCGAGCGCATCGCCGCCCGCGCCACGGTGACCGGCGTCGCCCGCGCGCTCGATGCCGTTTCGAGCGCCGAGGCCCGCATCGCCAGAAACGTCACACCCCAGCTGGCCATCGAGGTCATGCTGTTCGATATCAGGAAGGCACTGCAATGCCCGTAGTCGTACCTGTCAAATTTGCGTTCGCCGCGCACGAGCTGTGGTTCGATCCACGCGACCTGGACATCCTCGCTGGCGATCACGCCATCTGCACCACCGAACGCGGCACCGAGATCGGCCTCGTGACGGCCGATCCGTTCGAGGTGCATCCCGAGGAGCTCGCCGCCCCGCTCAAGCCCGTCGTGCGCATTGCCACCGACGCCGACCTCGATCGCGCTGACGACCTGGCCGACGCCGGCGAGGACGCCATGTTCGATTTCCGCCGTCTGGTGGAGAAGAACGGTCTGGACATGAAGCCTGTGGGCGTCGAGTACCTGTTCGGCGGGGAGAAGGCCGTCTTCTACTTTGCCGCCGAGGACCGCGTGGACTTCCGCCAGCTCGTCAAGGACCTGTCCGCCCACTTCCACGTCCGCGTCGACATGCGCCAGATCGGCGTGCGCGACGAGACCCGCCTGCAGGGCGGCTACGCGACCTGCGGCCAGGAGCTGTGCTGCACCCGTTTCGGCGGGCAGTTCGAGCCCGTCTCCATCCGCATGGCCAAGGAGCAGGACCTGCCGCTGAACTCCGCCAAGATCTCGGGCGTGTGCGGTCGCCTTATGTGCTGCCTGCGCTATGAGTTCGAGGCATACAAGGATTTCAAGAGCCGTGCTCCCAAGAAGAAGACCCTCATCGACACGCCGCTGGGCAAGGCCCGCATCGTGGAGTACAACACCCCGCGCGAGCAGCTGGTGCTGCGTCTGGAGAACGGCAAGGTCTTCCGCGTCGACCTTGCCGATATGACGAGCACCGAGGAGAACAAGCAGCGCTGTGAGGCGCAAGGGTGCTCCTGCCGTCCCGACTGCGTGACGCGCGATGTCCTCGAGCGTCTCGAGTCGCCCGAGCTCGCCCTCGCCCTCATGGAGCTCGACCGCAAGAACGGCGTCGACGTGGGCGACGGCCTGGACACGGCCGATCGCATCGTCGCCTCCGGTCCCACGCCGCGCCGCAAGCGCATGCGCGAGGAAGAGGCCGCCAAGTTCGAGCAGGGCGGCTCCGGCCGTCGTAGTCGCAAGGGCGCTCCCTCCAAGGGCCGTTCCCAGGAGGCCGAGGAGGAGCAGGCGCCGCAGCGGTCGCGTCGTCACCGTCGTCGCTCCGGCGCTGCCGAGCAGGCGGTGCCGCAGGCCGCTGAGGCAAAGGCCCCGCGCACGGATGCGGACTTCGAGCCCGCGCAGCCCTCGCGCCGCCGCCGTCATCGCGCCGGCGCGGCCCCCGCGCCCACAGCCGGCGCCCCGCATGGGGCTGCTTCTCCTGCCGAAGACGCGCCGGCGAAGAGCCGTCGCCGCAAGCACACCCCCTCTGGCACGGAGGCCGCATCCGGCGAGGGCAAGCGCCGTTCCCGTCCCCGCAAGCCCGAGACGCCTTCTGTCGCCGACCAGATCGCCGAGGGTGAGGTCAAGATCCAGCGTCGTCGCCCGGGTGACGGTGGCGGTGCCAAGTCGCGTCCCGCGACCGATGGCCCTGCCCGTTCCGGTTCCGATGATGCCGAGGGCGCTCCCAAGAAGCGTCGCCGTCGTCGCAGCCGCAAACCCAAGCAGGACGGCGGAGACGCCGGCGCGTCCGCCGAGTAGCCCGTGCGCGCGCCTCGTTTTCAGGCCGCATCCGCATCGGACGTCGAGCCCCTTCCCGCATCTGCGGGGAGGGGCTTTTTCATGTCGGTTGGAAATGGGGCAGAAAAAACGGGTCGCGGTTCCGTCGGGGCGCTGATTGAGGCCGCCCTCGAATTGATCTCGCCCACGAGGTGCGCCGGCTGCGAGCGACCGGGAGAACTCATCTGCTCGGCATGCGAGAATGCCATGCAGATCATAGACCCTGCTCGCTCCTGTCTGCACTGCGGCGCGCCCTTCGGGGCCATGGTGTGCACGGAATGCGCGGGAGCGAAGACCGATCTCGATCGCTGCTTGGCTGCCGCCGTGTTCGATGGGCCGGTCGGTCGCATCGTCCGCGCGTACAAGGACGGGGGCGAGCGCCGCCTGGCCGCCGAGATCGGCCGCATCATGCTCGGCGCGGCCGTGCGAGCGCAGCGCGAGGCGCCCGGGCGATATGGAGGGCTGCTTGTCCGTGCGGACGCGGTGGTGTTCGTCCCCGCCACGGCTGCGGCCTTCCGTCGTCGCGGGTTCGACCACATGGAACTCATCGCGCGGCATCTGAGTGGGCGCTCGGACATTCCCTTGCTGGATGCCCTGGTCAAGCACGGCTCATCCGACCAGCGCGAACTCGGGCGCGCCGACCGCCTGGCCGAGGCCCTCGGCGCTTACGAGGTCGTACTTCCCGTGAGGGGCAAGCGCATTTTGCTGATCGACGATGTCATCACCACGGGCGCGACCATGTCCGCGGCGGCATCGGCACTCAAGGCCGCGGGTGCCTCGAGCGTCGACGGTCTCGCGTTCGCCCGCGTATGGGGTTGAGGCGATGGGCCGCGGGGGGGGGATCGCCATCCCGTTTCCCACAGGATGGCTGTCGCCGTGCGATGGGACGGGCGATTGTGCCCGCACCCGTGCGCAATCTGCACGTTACCTGCGGTATAATGCCCCGAAGTTCCTCCCAGGCTGTGGTTGCGGGTGCGCGCGGGCTATCGGTTCGTCGCGCTCCTCAGTCCAAGACAGACGCGGTCGAAGGGATCCACGTAAGCCGTCGCGTGCGCGCGAGGGCGATCATGGCGCGTCCTAGAAGTAAGTCGCACCGCCCGTCGCTACTTTTTTTGAGGCAATACGTGCCTCGCGGGCGAGCGGGTTAGTCGTGATACCGCCGCGGCGGTACGAGCAAACGCCCCGGTGCGCAAGTGTGGGGTCAAAAACCAGGTCAGCTGGGGGGATCGTGATAGCTGCCGTCCGCGCGCCCGTGCGCGGGCGTTCGGGGTGCCGGCCGCAGGGGCCGCAAGGAGAGTGGGGGAGTGCCGAGATGATCGGTCGCAAGTTCGTTGCAGGTCGCAAAGGTATGGCCGGCCTGGTTGCGTTCGCATGCGCGATGACGATGGGCCTGTCGGGTTGTTCGCTGACCACGCCCACGCGCGCCGAGGTCGAGCCCGAGCCCGTCAAGGCGACTCTCGGAGCAGACGACCTTATCGAGGACGGTGTCCTCACCGTTGCCATGGACATGACCGACGCCCCTCAGGCCATGACGGACCACGAGGGCAAGCCGAGCGGTTACTACGCCGATATCGCCCGCCTGCTCGCCGAGCGCATGGGCCTCGACCTGCGCGTCGTTTCCTCCGCCGACGTCACGGGCTCGCTTTCCAAGGGCAAGGCCGACCTCTATATCGGCGCCCGTACCGGCGAGGACGGTGTCGTCGAGAGCGGCGTCCTGGTACAAAACGCCTCCTCCATCTTTGCCAAGTCGGCCGATGGTTCGCGTGAGGTCCCCACGGTTTCGGCAACCACCCTGCAGGGTGCCGTCGTCGCCGTCCAGTCCGATTCCGCCGCGCAAGATGCCATGGACTCCGCGGGCATCGACACCACCCTCAAGACCAAGTCGAACGTGAACGAGTGCTTCGAGGCGCTTGCGGACGGCGAGGTCGACTACGTCGCCTGCGACTCCACCGCCGGCGCCTACCTGGCCCGCGCCTATCCCGGCACCGTGTTTGTGGGTACCATCGCCCCGATGGTCTCTTACGACGCCATCGCCGCTTCCGGTACGGATCTTGCCGATCAGGCGATGGGGATTCTCGAAAACGCCCTGTCCGACGGCACGCTCGAGGCTATTTTCCGCCTGTGGTACGGCGATCTGCCCTTCAACCTCGACGATCTTGCGCTCGATGGCGTGACGTTCGAGCAGGAGGCCCCCGAAAGCGAGGAAGCCCCCGCTTCTGAGGGCGAATCGGGCGAGCCCGCGCAGTCCGACAGCCTGAACTCCCTGGGCTAGGCCCGACTTTCTCCGCTACCCGTTCGCGCCCATGCAGCGCATGGGAATTCGGCGGTCGGTTCGGACGCTCCAGCGAACGGGAGCACAATTTCCCCACGTGTGTCTTCATCCAACTTGGGTACAACAGCTGTACGAGTACTATCCCCGGATAGATTGGAGCCACGTATGGAAATCAAGGTCTCCGGTCGCAAGACCACGGTCACCGATGCTCTGCGTGCGCATGTCGATGAGAAGATCGGCGAAGCCCTCAAAGTGTTCGACATCGAGCCCATGACCGCCGATGTCGTCCTGCGCTATGAGAAGAACCCCTCCAACCCCAACCCCGCCATCGTCGAGGTCACGGTCCGTGCCCGCGGTTCGGTGATCCGCGTGGCCGAGCACGGTGCGGACATGTATGCCGCGATCGACCTCGCCGCCGAAAAGGTGACGCGCCAGCTCCGCAAGTTCAAGACGCGCGTGGTCGACAACCGTCAGCAGGGTCTGTCCGCCGCCGAGGTCGCCCCTGTCGAGCCCGTCGCCGATCTGGCCGACCTGCTGCTCCCCGAGGATGAGGACGACCAGCTCGTGCGTGTCAAGGAGGTTGAGCTCACCCCCATGACCGATGAGGAAGCGCTCGTTCAGACCGATCTGATCGGCCATGACTTCTACGTGTTCGAGAACAGCGTCACCGGCCTGGTCAATGTGGTGTATCACCGTAAGAATGGTGGATACGGCATCATCAAGCCCAAAATCGAGGTCGAGGGCGAGTAAAATAGCGTCCATTGCATGATCTGGATGGCGGCCATCCCATGTGGGTGGCCGCCTTGTTGTATTGAGGAGCGTCCATGGGCAACATCACCGCCTCGTACGAGGTCCCGCGCATGTGCCGCATCGTCATTGATACCTGTGCCGATCTCACCCCCGAGATCGCGGCCACACTCGAAGTGGATATCTTGGGATTCCCCTACATCCTCGATGGCGTCGAGTACACCGACGACATCTGGAGCACCATCACCCCTTCGGAGTTCTACGACAAGCTGCGTGAGGGCTCCAAGGCCTCGACCTCGGCGATCTCGATCGGTCAGTACCTCGAGTTCTTCACCAAATGCGCCGAAGAGGGCACGCCCACGGTGTATCTGTGCTTCACGAGCGCGCTCTCCTCAAGCTACAACTCCGCCTGCCATGCGGCCGAGCAGGTGCGCGCCGATCATCCCGATTTCGAGCTCTACGTGGTGGACAACGCGCTGCCCTGCGCGTGCGGTGAGTTGCTCGCCATGGAGGCCGTTCGTCAGCGCGCGGCCGGTCTGAGTGCGCGCCAGCTGGCCGAATGGGCCAACGAGGCAAAGACCTACATCCACGGTTACTTCACCCTGGACAGCCTCGATGCGCTCTCCGCTGGCGGACGCATCCCGCCTGCGGCGGCCTCCCTGTCCTCCAAGCTCGATATCAAGCCCGAGCTGTCCTTTGACCTGGCCGGGGCCCTTTCGCTCATCGGCGTGAACCGCGGCCGCAAGAAGGCGCTCAAGTCGCTCATCAAGTCATTCACCGAGAACTACGAGTTCGACCCGACTCTGCCGCTCGCCATCGTCTCCTCCGACGCCGAGAAGGATGCCGATTGGCTCGAGGCTGCCGTTCGTAAGGAGCCCGGCTGTGCGGACCTCACCATCCTGCGCGGTTCGGTGGGCCCTACGATCGGCTCGCATGTCGGACCGGGTATGGTCGCCCTTATCTTCTGGGGTAAGAACCGCTCGGAGAAGATCTCCCTGACCGACCGCATCGCCAGCCGCGTCCGCGGGGAATAGCGAGCACCGGGGTCGGTCCGCCTGGCTCCGGCGGTGGCATCCGCCATCGCCGCCCATTCGTCGAACAAACGTCAAAAGGAGCGTTGCATATGGCAAGCAAGAACCTCAAGATCGCCTTTATCGGCACCGGCATCATGGGCGCACCCATTGCCGGCCACATCATGGACGCGGGCTACGAGCTCACCGTCTACAACCGCACCAAGGAAAAGGCCGCCGACCTCATCGAGCGCGGCGCCGCCTGGGCCGATTCCGTCGCCGAGGCCGCCAAGGACGCCGACGTGGTCTTTACCATGGTCGGCTTCCCCACGGATGTGGAGGAGGTCTACCTGGCGGGCGAGGGCCTGCTGGCCTCTGCCAAGGACGGTGCCTACCTCATCGACCTCACCACCAGCGCGCCCGAGCTCGCCCGCGATATCGCCGGCGCCGCCGAGGTGTGCGGCAAGCATGCCTTCGACTGCCCCGTGACGGGCGGCGAGTCCGGTGCCATCGCCGGCACTCTCACGGCCATCATCGGCGCCACAGAGCGCGATATCGAGCCCGTCCGCGAGGTGCTCGAGACCTTCACCTCCAAGATCTGCTGCTTCGGCGGTGCCGGCAAGGGCCAGGCCGCGAAGCTCTCCAACCAGGTCGCCCTGGCGAGCGCCATGGTGGGCATGGCCGACGCCCTCTCCTTTGCCCAGCAAAACGATCTCGACGTCGAGCAGGTGCGCGAGATGATCTGCTCCGGCACGGGCAGCTCCGGCGCCATGCAGCAGCTCGCCCCTAAGGCGATCGACGGCGACTACAAGCCCGGCTTCCTGGTCGAGCACTTCCTCAAGGACCTGGGCTTGGCGCTCACGGTCGCCGAGGAGAAGGAGCTCGCCCTGCCCGGCGCCGATACCGCGTTCACCCTGTACGACATGCTCGACGCCATCGGCGGCGGCCGCATGGGCACCCAGGCCATCACCCTGCTGTACCAGGAGGAGGCCGAAGCCGTCGCCGCGGGTCTGGATTGGTCGCTTTACACGGCCCAGCACGAGCACGACGATGAGTGCGATTGCGGCTGCGGTCACGACCATGGCCACGAGCACGGCGAGGACCACGAGTGCTGCTGCGGTGGCCACGGCCACGGCGAAGACCACGAGTGCTGCGGTGGCCACGGTCACGGCGAAGGCCACGAGTGCCATTGCGGTCACCATCACGAGGGGTAAGAGGGCATGCCGGCTAACTGGGTCTACATCATCACCTACGTCATGGTGTTCGGCTTTGCCGTCTACATCGGTTTTCTGATTGGTCAGGAGCTGAGTCGCCGCTACCTCGTCACCGCGCGCGCCTACTGGGCCGCCAATATCGGAGGCCTCGTCGCGGTCGTGCTGGCCGTTGCGCTCATTCCCGCCATGATGATCCAAATCATCTTGATGGGCGTCTTGGCCGGGTATATCGCCGGCCTCAAGATGGGCTTTGGCGAATCTTCGGGCCCCTGGAAGTGGCTCGATAACTTCATGGACGTCAACAAGCGCCATCGCAAGGTCGCCGAGAAGGGTACCGGCGAGGCGTATCGTCGCCGTCGCAAGACCGGAGAGGCCGGTCCCGACCTGATTTCGATCGACGAGAAGGGCTCTGCGGGTTCGCCCTCAAGGCAGTCCCGCGACGCCTAAAAACAACACCCCGAGCGCCCGCGGACTTCCCGCGGGCGCACTCGGATGGGACCCGTGGGCGGCGGTTGTGCTCAGAGCTCGCTTCAGGCCTTTCGACCGTGCACATTTGCCCTGGACCGATGGGCCCGTCCATACGATAATTCGGATGTTCGCCGCAAGAGAAAGATAAGAGGTACGCACCCATGGCAGAAGAGAACCTTGTCGAGCTTTCCCCCGAGGAGGCCGCCCGCCTCGCGAGCGTCGAGAACAGTGCCGACGCCCTGTCCGCCCTCATCGAGGACCTGTCCAGCTCGAGCCGTCGCACGCGCCAGCTCGCCGGACGCGTGGTGAACCTGCTCGCCGAGCGCGAGCCCGATCTGCTCGCCCCCTTTATCGAGCAGCTGGTGGACGCTCTGTATCGCCCGGAGGCCCAGACCCGCTGGGAGGTGCTCGACGCATTGACGCTGCTCGTTCCCGAGCATGCCAAGGAGTGCGGCGCCGCGTACGAGGGCGCCGAGGCCGCCCTGTTCGATGAGATCTCGGCCCCGCTGCGCTTGTCCGCCTTCCGCTTCCTCGTGGTGTGGGGCGCCACGGAGCGCCGCCGCTCCGAGAAGGTGTGGCCCATTATCGACGAGGCTATCCAGTGCTATCACGGCGATCTTGAGTACCGCGATATGCTCGCGCTGCTCTTCTCCTTCGCGCATGGCCAGATCTCGGGTTCCGTTGCCGCCGAGCTGGCCGGCCGTCTCCAGTTCGATGCCGAGAACGGCAAGGGCAGTTACCTGCGCGTCCGCTCGCGTGAGATTTACGACGCGCTGGTCAAGCGCTTCAAGCTCGACAACCCGCAGAAGAAGGTACGCGCCAAGAAGAGCGATGCCGAGGACGAAGACGAGGAGTAACTCATGGCCCACGACGTTGTACTGATCCCCGGTGACGGCATCGGTCCCATCCTCATGACCCAGGCCCGGCGGGTGTTGGAAAAGCTGCTGGCAGCAGAGCTTGCCGTCGGCCGGGTGGAGCTGCGGGACATCGAGGGGCTGACCATCGAAAACCGCACTGCTCAGGGCAAAGCCATTCCTGACGAGGTGCTGGCCGCCATCAAGGACTGCGACGTGCTGCTGAAAGGCCCCACGGAGACTCCAAAGGGCGGTACGCTGGAAAGCGCCAATGTGGCCATGCGCCGGGAGCTGGACCTGTTTGCCAACGTGCGGCCTGTATCCGTCCCGTAGCTGGGCATCGACTGGACCTTCTTCCGGGAGAATACGGAGGGCGAATACGCTCTGGGCAGCCGGGGCGTTGAGGTGCCCGGTATGCTGAGCATGGATTTCAAGG
>ENA-OUQM01000668-OUQM01000668.1-human-gut-metagenome-genome-assembly--contig:-NODE-668-length-21670-cov-5.732593_pt1 | contig 21670 bp, 18 predicted proteins | sample MGYA00237949_ERZ548830 | MGnify/ENA primary metagenome ERZ548830 (study PRJEB26490, sample SAMN05194706) | human gut metagenome | biome: terrestrial biome; feature: human-associated habitat; material...
GTATCAAATGGAACTCCACTTCCTTTTGACTTCTTAATTCTGCGCTGAATCTCTTCCTCAGATGGTTCTTCAATTTCCAAGTCTCCTTCAAGGTCTTCCGGATCCGGAATCTCAGGAAGCTCATCTTCAAAGTCGTCTTCCTCGAAATCATCTTCCTCAAAATCATCCTCTTCCTCGAAGTCGTCCTCTTCCTCGAAATCGTCTTCCTCGAAGTCGTCCTCTTCCTCAAAGTCATCCTCTTCGTAATCGTCGTCTTCTACATAATCATCTTCATAGAAGTCATCGTCTTCCTCAAAGTCGTCCTCTTCCTCGGAGTCGTCCTCTTCCTCGAAATCATCCTCTTCCTCGAAATCGTCTTCGTCCTCGGATTCATCTTCTGGGAATTCATTCCACTCTGCATCGAATTCCTCTACTTCTTCCTCATCTTCCTCCGGGAATTCATCTGCAAAACCATCTTCGTCAAAATCGTCTTCGTCGAATCCATCTTCCTCTTCAAAATCATCTTCTTCGGATTCCTCGTCTTCGAAATCATCCTCGTCTTCGGAATTATCTTCCGAATCATCCTGGTTTTCTGTTTCCGGAATTTCTTCATCTTCTTGTACTTCTTCGATTTCTTCTACAGCGTCGACTTCATCTTCTGCTTCAAACTCTTCGTCCTCACCCTCAAAGTCTTCGTCTTCAAACTCTTCCTCTTCGAAATCATCTTCATCCTCAGAATCCTCGTCCTCCGTCTCCTCTTCTTCCGAAACTGCTTCAACAATCTCTTCTTCAGGTTCTTCTTCAGACTCTTCAGGTTCTTCCACAATATCGTCCAGCTCTTCTTCTGAAATAAACTGATCTACAATTTCTTCTTCAACAGATTCCCCTTCTGCTTTTGCAAGCTCCAGTTCCTCTTCTATATCAAAATTTTCCTCTTCTTTCTCCTGTGCTGTCACACGATCTTCCAGCTCTTCCACAAGCTGTCTGATATCATCAGAAAGCAATGCCTTTCTTCTTGCTTCCTCTGCCTCAAGACGAGCCTTCTCTTCCGCTTCACGACGAGCCTTCTCCTCCGCTTCACGACGAGCCTTCTCCTCTGCTTCAAGGCGAGCTTTCTCTTCCGCTTCACGGCGTGCTTTCTCTTCTGCTTCCTGACGGGCTTTTTCTTCTGCTTTCCGTCTTGCTATTTCTTCTGCCTCGCGTCTCTCTGCCTCAAGTCTTTCTGCCTCACGGCGGGCTTCCAGTGCTTCTCTCTCTTTTCTAAGTCGTTCTTCATCGGATGCTTTTTGCTTTGCGATCGCCTCAGCATTTACCTTCTGCTTAGCTTCCCATTCCATCAAGATGTCTTCAATCTTCATCTGACCTTCAATGCGGAGTTCTTCTTCTCGTTCCTCCATCTTCTTCTGGTCTTCCGGATTAATTCCACTCGCCATAGCCACGCCATTAGCCAGTGCTTCTTGAAGTGTCGCACCCTTCACAACTGTCGTAATAGACTTTTTTGGTCCTTCTGCCGCATGCTGAAGAATTCCTTCTAACTCTCTGACATTCCGAGCTTCTTCCGGAGTTTCCTTTCCGATTGGTTCAATGACTGGTGCTTCTGTTTCTACAACTTCTGGTTCTTCTGAAACAGCTTCTTCCGGCTCCAGGACTGGTTCCTCATCTGGTGCTTCCGGCTCTTCTGAAACTGGTTCTTCTGAAACTGATTCTTCTAAAACCGGTTCTTCTATCGGAACTTCTTTGTCTGCCTTGGCATTTTCTTCCATTGCCTTCAATGCTTCTCCAAGCTCTGCTGTCGGAATTCTTCTCGTTGCATCCAGACCATCCACAGTTTCTGTTGTATTGGCTCCTGATTCCTGCTGTTCTGCCTCCGCAGCTTCTGCTGCTTCCTGCGCTGCTTTAATCTGTTCTTTTGGAATTGATACAGTATCCTGTGGAATACTCTTTACATCCTTAAGCGCAGCTCGCTCAGGTTTTTTATCCACTGCTTTCTTAGGCTCTTTTTTCGGTACACCTTTATACTCATCGTACTTTTCCTGTTGGAGTGGTGTCAGTGGTTTGTACTTCATCTTCAATTCCATTGCCTGATATACATATTTTCCTTCGCTGAACCACAAGATCAAATCGTCACATTCTTCCAGGCACTTTGAGGTCATGCCTGCTTCATGATATAGCTTTGCGAGCTCATACGCCCATTTTTCAATATATTCTGCCTTTTTAAATTCTTCCAGTGCCGAAATCTGTTCTGACAGATCGGACCCTTGTGCCTTCAAAATCCGATATTTCAAAATGAATTGATTCGGATCTCTCGGTGCCAGTTTTACAAATTCCTCATAACAGTCCGAAGCCTCATTAATATCATTCAGTTTCAGGGCAAGTACTGCCAGACGATACACAACCTTTCTACTGGACGGTGCTCTGTCAAATGCAATCATAAGCGTATCACGGCTCTTCTGAAACTCCCCGTTATTCTCGTAGATTTCGCTTACTGTATTTAACATTGCCGGGCTCTTCACCCTTCTCCAGTCTATTGTATCGGCAATTTCCATTGCTTTTCTAAATTGTTTCTTTTCGTAATGTTCGAGCATCTGCTCGGTTTTTACCCGATATTCATATTTATCCAATATTCTCACCTCAAATTTTTTGACAATTCTACAGATACAAGTTTATCATACACCAGTCTTATTGTCAAAAACATACGAGATTTTGTTACAAAAATGTTACAAAATGATATCGTCCACTTTTTTGAAATCTTTCAGGCTATACGCTTCTATAATATTTCCCTGGATAACATAAAGCGTATCTTCTATATAAATACCTCTTGTGATCCTCATATTATTTCCATTGATTTCCTCATGCATCGTACATGTAAATCCTTGTTTTTCGTCGTAAGAAAATGTATAGTACTCCCGGCCGCCTTCGCTGTCTGCAGCAAAACCAATCAGATTTTTCTCTGCATCTACTAAAGCTGCCTTATAATCATAAGAAACATCTGTATAGTACACATTTTCAATGACATAAGTCTGCTCCTCTTTCACATTTTCCGGATCGGAAATATCGAACATCGTCAATTTCACGCCATCTGTTGACATAGTCTTTTCATCAACATTCATCCCAATACCCAGAAGCTTATTTTTCCCATACGGATGCAGATAATCTGAAAATCCAGGTATCTTCAACGCTCCTATGATCTTTGGATTTTTCGGATCCGACAGATCAACGGAAAATAACGGATCCGTCTCTTTAAATGTTACAAAGTATCCTGCCTTTCCCATAAATCTTGCGGAGTACACCCTCTCATCTTCTGCCAGACCTTTGATGGAGCCGGTTTCTTTCAGTTCTTGATTCAAAACATAAACACTGTTCGTGTCGCCATCGGTCACTACAACTCTCAGATATCCATCATATTCATCAATAGAAAATGAATCATTAATATAGCCGTCTATTTTGCACTGTGCCCCAGCCGTCAATTTCCCACTTTCATAAGAAACTTTTCGGATTGTCGTCACATCTTTTCCGGAATATTGCCACACATTTTCATAAAAATAAATATTATCGTTGCTCACATATAAATTGCCACCGTCTGCCAAAAGTGCCTTACTGTGCGCTGTCTCATTTGGATTTTCCAGAGAAACTGATGTGATGATCGAATACATATCTGCCTTTGAAATGGACGGAAGACAAATATCTGTTTCTTTAATCAGATTATCGTTTACAAGTGGTATATAGGACTTCGGATTCTTCGCCGTTATACCATCAAGTGTTACATAATAATCACTGAATAAGTATAAGTATCCATCTGCAATTCTTGAAGAATTGTAATATCCACTCTGACTGACCCTGCCAACTTCTTTTGGATTTTCCCGGTCTGAAATGTCATAAGTTACTGCGGTCGTATTAGCCCTCTGACCATATCCATAATCATCATCATTCCATTTGCCGCCCACATAACCGTCACACACTGCGATTAATTGATTTCTTTCAATGTCCAGATACATTTCCTGGATTTCAGAAACATCTTCCACTGTTATAGTCGCCGTTTGCTTCATCCGATTATCGCGGGTATCTATAATGGCAATCTGATCGCTCTTATCTTTTAACACGTAAAGGTATGTTCCATCTGTTTTAGCTGTATCCCCCTCATCCACACCTTCCTGACGTACATTTGTCTCAGAATAAGAACCGCTTGCCATTCCGGTGTCCGCTGCTGCAGTACTGCTTTCTTCCATATTCTGTGCTGCATCTCCACTTGCCTTACTGTCAGCTGATTCATCGACTCTTATATCATTCAATGATCTTGCCCAGCTTGAAGTGTATGCACTGTCTCTTTCCTGATCTTTCTTATATTTTTCCAAATATGCATAGACATCCTTATATTCCGCCGCACTTTCTACTTTCGTACTGTCACTGATTGTCACATCACTGCCTGCTATCTTATCATCTCGAGTCGCGTCTTCCATTTTAAAATAATTCTGGCATACCATCACTCCCACGATTAGCACCAGGCATGCTGCTGCCAGCCCACCGATTCTCGCCGGAGTCCACACTTTTTTCTTCTTTCCTGCAAGCTTTGCTTCAATCTGTCTCGGTTCAAGCGCTTTCGGCACCGGAACCTGTTCTGACTTTTCCTTTATTTTCCGAATCATGTCCTGATCATTCTTATTCATAAAATGTCCTCCCATCCAACACACACTGCATCTTCTCCAGCGCCCGGCTTCGTTTTACCCGGACAGTTCCCGGCTTCAGGCTTAGGATCTTCCCGATTTCTGTGCTGTTATAACCGCCAAACACTGACAGCCCGACTATCATTTGCTCTTCTTCTGAAAGAATAAAAAATGCATTTCTCACATCCATCGCAAGTCCCACATCTTCTTCATGAATTCCTTCCACCTGTCCTTCCGGGAAAAAATCTTCTGTCTGCTGTATTCCTTCTTTCGCCACCTGTTTCAATCTTTTCTTACATATATTTGACAAAATTGTAAAAATCCAGCTCTTGAAAGCTTCTTCTTTTCGAAGTTTATGTATATGTTCATAAGCAGATAACACTGCCGCACTCACCGCGTCTTCTGCCTCATGCGGATCACGCATCAGACAAAGCGCGTAGCGATAGAGGTCTTGATAGACCTGCTCATATAACTTTGAAAATGCTTTTGCATCACATTTCATTCTTTTTCCTCCTCAATTTGTTTTTCTCAAGAAGTTCTTCACACTCCTCCATTGAATTATCCCATTGCCGTTCCCCAATACCCCGTGTAAAAAGTATTATTACTTCTTCTACATATAAGAGTCCCAAAATATCCCAAGTGTTACAAAAAGGCGTCACTTTTTTTCATAAGTGCCGCCTTTTATTTACATTCGTTTATTCAATTATATTACCGCCGAAAATACTGCGCAAGATAAAATTCAACGTAATTCCCAGTGCAACGGAACATAGAACGTGAATTTTACCTATCGGATTATTTAGCCCTTATAATAATTAATCAGACAACCTTTGAGAATAATCTCTCTTTCTGCGTCTGTCATATCTCCAAGTGTAAATGTGACTTCTTTCAATGTATCTCCGACTACATAAGCTTTGATCTCTGCATCTTTGTTTTCCACTGCCTTTCTGATTTCCGGTACAAAGATATAATCGCCATTTTTGAAGCTTAATTTCTTGTCGTCTTCTTTTGTGATAAATGGAAGCATTCCCCAGTTGATCAGATTGGAGCGATATCTTTTTGTCGCATATTCATTTGCAATATTCGCCCAGCCACCGAGCACCTTCTGACAGGAAGCTGCCTGCTCTCTTGCTGAACCGTCACCTGGTTTTACTGCAAAGATCGTACTTCCGACTCCGATATTTCCTTTTCCTGCTTCCGGATATCTCTCCTGGATCTTTGCCATAACCGGTTTTAATTCTTCCAATACCTCTAACGGACATTCGCCTGCTTCGATTGCTTTCTGTGCTTTCTGTACTTCCTTTGCACGTCCTACATATGCAGGATCTTTTCTGGAAAGTGCAAACTCTGCCAGTCCAAGTGGATTGGATCTGTAAGAAGATGTTTCTCCAGATGGAATCAGCTCATCTGTTGTTGTAACCGGATCGTGAATCTCTGATACAACTTTCAATACCAGATTCTCCGGAAGTGCTGACATTGCCGGCCAGTCTTTGATATTCGGTCCGAACTTAATCTTTGTATCCGGATCAGCCACTCCATGACTGTCAAATACACGATTTGCATAAATCTTCTGGTCAAAGTGGTATTTCTGTCCCTTGTATTCTACGTCCATATCTGTTGCAGGTGTCAGGAAGCCTTTATTTGCTGCTGTTGCTGCAATTGAACGGGCATCCATAAGTGCAACGGATGCAATCTGTCCACTCTGAAGCTTGGAACCTTCACGGTTCGGGAAGTTTCTTGTAGAGTGGCGAATAGAAAATGCGTTATTTGCCGGGGTATCTCCAGCTCCAAAGCATGGTCCGCAGAATGCTGTTTTTACAATTGTTCCTGCTTCCATAAGATCCGCAACTGCACCGTTTTTCACAAGTTCTATATAGATTGGTGTGCTTGCCGGATATACACTAAATGTAAATTCATCTGAGCCAATGTAATGACCTTTTATGATGTCTGCTGCTGCGCAGATATTTTCAAATCCACCACCGGCACATCCTGCGATGATTCCCTGATCCACATAAAGTTTTCCATCAATCACTTTATCCTGAAGTGAATAATCCACAGCACCATCCAGGCTCACCAGTGCTTTCTGCTCTACATCGTGAAGCACGTCTTTCAGATTCTTACGTACATCGTCGATTGTATATACATTGGACGGATGGAACGGCATTGCGATCATCGGACGTATCTCGCTTAAGTTCACATAGACCATACCATCATAATATGTAACTGCACCAGGATTCAGTTCTTTGTAATCTTCACTTCTGCCGTGGATCTCATAGAACTCCTTAATCTTATCATCTGTTTTCCAAATAGAAGACAGACATGTTGTCTCCGTTGTCATAACATCGATTCCGATACGGAAATCAGCACTTAACTTCTCCACACCTGGTCCGACAAATTCCATAACTTTATTGTTTACATAACCATTTGCAAATGTTGCACCGATAATTGCCAGTGCCACGTCCTGTGGTCCGACGCCTTTGACCGGCTCTCCGTCCAGATAAATTCCAATCACACCTGGCATCTTAATATCATATGTCTTATTCAGGAGCTGTTTTACAAGTTCCGGTCCGCCTTCACCCATAGCCATCGTTCCAAGTGCTCCATAGCGGGTATGGCTGTCGGATCCAAGGATCATCTTGCCGCCGCCTGCCAGCATCTCACGGGCAAACTGGTGAATAACTGCCTGATGCGGCGGTACATAGACCCCGCCATATTTCTTCGCACAAGTCAGTCCAAACATGTGGTCATCTTCATTAATCGTTCCGCCGACCGCGCAGAGTGAGTTGTGACAGTTCGTCAATACATATGGAATTGGAAACTTCTCCAGTCCTGAAGCTCTCGCTGTCTGAATAATTCCGACAAATGTAATGTCATGAGATGTCAGCTTATCAAATTTGATCTGCAGTCTCTCCATATTGCCTGATGTATTATGAGCGTCCAGAATTCCATAAGCCATTGTCTGCGTTCTGGCTTCCTCCTTGGATACCTCACGGCCTGTCTTTGCCTTTACTTCTGCTTCGTCCGTAATGATCTCGGTGCCATTTACCAGATACGCACCGCCGTCATATAATTTCAACATGTCTAGTCCTCCTGATTACCTGTAATTATATTCTTCTTAATAATTACCTTTATTTCCAGATTGTATACATGTATATATTAGCACATCACATGACATATGTCCAACCATTTATTCACCCTTTTTCAAGAATAACTCTGTTGCTTTTTCAATCTCTTCTCCTGTCGCTTTCAGCAGCCTTTTTGCATCATTCATCGTTCCATTTCGCAGGCATTCCGCAATTGTTTCTAATCGTCCCGTCTCTATTCCCTTTTTCATTCCCTTTTTCATTCCCTTTTCTTCAATACCTTCTGATAAATTACACATATCATTCAACTCCTCCCTGTACTCATAGTACAAACAACTTAATGTAGTAACATTTTTTCTTCATGTCGGATTACTGTCTCGAAATCTGAAACACCGAAATGAGATACCTTACGGCTTAGAACTTTTTAAAATATAGAATCTTTTCTAAAAGTATTTATAGGATAGCACAAAAGGAAAGATTTCGCAAGTGTTTCTCACGTAATCTTTCCTCCATTTTCTAAATTCTTCTCGTCTATTTTACACCATCACTTTTCGTTTTCCCAATAGTGCCATCTCTTCCACATTTTTTGTAGCATACAGTATTGTAACTCCGGTTCTCTCCTGCAATTCCACCAGCTCCTGAGTCAACTGATGATGAAATTTGGGACTTACATTGCGAAGCGGCTCATCCATAAGAATTACATCTGGTTCCAAAATCATGGCACGCGCCAGCGCGGTCCGATGTTTCCACAGATCTGACAAGTTTTTTACTTTTGCAAATCGGACTTCTACAAGATCTAAAAGTTCCAGAACTTCCAGTGTCCGTTTTCCTATTTCTTTTTCATCTATGCCGCGAAGTCTTAAGCCCAGTTCTACATTTTCCAGAACTGTCATTCGCGGATACACAGTATAATTCTGAAAAATCATGGCAATTCCGCGCTCCTCCGGCGGAAGACTGTTGACCAGCTTGTCTCCAATCCATATCTCTCCGTTTTTCACTTCATCAAGACCTGCGATCATGCGCATAACAGCACTTTTTCCACTCCCGGATGGACCAGTCAATATTACAAATTCTCCGTCTTCAATCTGGAAATTTAAATCTTTTACTGCCTCATATCCATTCGGAAATGCGCGATCTACATGTTTTAATGTCAGACTTGCCATCTGATCAGCCCCTTTCTTTGTCTTCCCCTGACTACTGCAATTCAGGCTTTTTATCCATCATTACTTTTTTACAACAACGCCTGGTAAATGTCTCTCTTTCCGACTCCCCGGTCTTTCGCGACCAATTTCATTGCTTCTTTTTTCTGAATCCCCTGATCCATATAATAATCCATATGTTCCTGAATGGACATTTCTTCCCATTTCTGGCGTTCTTCTTCTATCTGTTCCTGACGGCTCTTACCCTCAATGACAAGCACGCATTCCCCTTTTGGTTCCTGCTCTTTATAATATTCCACTGCCGCACTGATCGTTGTTGCAAAGACGGTCTCATGCTTTTTCGTAAGCTCCCGGCAAATGCGGATTCTTCTGTCACCCAAGGTCGCAAGCAGAAGCTCTAATGTCCGGACCAGTCTGTGCGGTGCTTCGTAGATAATCATAGTTCTTGTCTCTTCCATCAGTTCGTTCAGCACTGCCTGTCGTTCTTTTTTATCTGTCGGAAGAAATGCTTCAAACGCGAATCTTCTTGTGGACAATCCGGAAATGGTCAGCGCTGTGATGCAAGCTGCTGCTCCCGGAACTGCTGTCACAGTGATTCCTGCTTCCTGACACATTGCCACCAGCTCCTCACCCGGATCGGAGATTCCCGGTGTTCCCGCATCCGTGATCAGTGCAATATCTTCACCATTTTCCAAGTGCTCGATCAACGTATGCGCTTTTGCAATCTTGTTATATTCATGATAACTGGTCATCGGTGTGTGAATATCAAAATGATTCAAAAGCTTAATGCTATTGCGGGTATCCTCTGCTGCGATCAAATCAACTTCTTTTAAAATACGGACACAACGAAATGTCATGTCCTCCAGGTTGCCGATCGGAGTTGCACACAGATATAATGTTCCTGACATATAATTCTCCTTTTATTTCATCCCGTACAATTTCAGTACTTCTTCCGTATACTCCCCGTCTTTCGTGTAGACTATGAGCGGCGGGTCTACGGCGAGGCGTGGTTTTCCGCCTTTGAGGCCTTCGATAAGAACCATGTTTGGCTCTTTGTCTGCATATGGGTGGACGAGACGCATGCGTTTCGGCTCGATTCCGTAATTGCACATTTTTGTAAAGATTTCCGGCAGGCGGAAAGGACGGTGCACCATGTAGAAACGTCCTTTCATTTTCAGTACTTTTGCACTTTCTCGCAGAAGATCATCTAATGTGCATAACGCTTCATGTCTTGCGATATACAAAGCCTCGTTATCATTTTTCAGGCCGTGTTCTCCAATCATATACGGTGGATTGGATACAATGACTTCATACGAATCATTTCCAAATATGTGACTTGCCTCTTTGATATCACCGGTAACGATATCTATCTTGTTCTCCAGCCCGTTGTGTGCCACGCTTCTTCTTGCCATATCAGCACTTTCTTCCTGAACTTCCAGACCTGTATAATGAAGTCCCAGATTCTTTGCTTCCAGTAAAATCGGAAGAATTCCGGTTCCGGTCCCAAGATCCAGTGCACGTTCCCCACGTTTTACTTTTGCATAGGAAGACAGAAGCACGGCGTCCATGCCAAAGCAGAACCGACCGGGCTTCTGTATAATCTCATAGCCCTTCACCTGGAGATCATCCAGGCGCTCATCGGGCTTCTTATTAGTCATCATTTAACTTGGAGGCACCATTTTTCTCCTCCAGGGCTTTTAACTGTGCAAACTCCTCTTTCGAAAGCTTTGCATCTTTTTTCTTCTTTCTTGATTTGAATCTCAGCTCACCTGCCGGATATTCACGGATTTCTTTTTCATCGTTATCCAGCGTCACAATAACCTTTACGATCTGACGCAGTACGTGAACGGCCTGAACTTCACCATGAAGTCCTTCCGGCGTCGTCACATGATCTCCAACTCCCGGAAGCTGACGGTTCAGCTCTTCATAGGTCTCTTCTTCGTTAGTCAGACAGCACATCAGTCTGCCGCAGACTCCGGATATCTTTGTCGGATTCAGAGACAGGTTCTGCTCTTTCGCCATCTTGATCGATACCGGTGCGAACTCAGACAGATACGTGTGACAGCAAAGTGGTCTTCCACAGATACCAATGCCTCCACGAATCTTCGTCTCATCACGGACACCAATCTGACGAAGCTCAATACGTGTACGGAACACGCTTGCCAGATCTTTTACCAGCTCACGGAAATCAATTCTTCCATCTGCGGTAAAGTAAAATAACACTTTATTATTATCAAATGTATACTCCGCATCTATAAGCTTCATTTCCAGACCGTGTTTACGGATCTTCTCTAAGCAGATGTTAAATGCTTCTTTTTCTTTTTCTCTGTTTTTCTCTTCTTTTTTGTAATCCTCTTCGTTTGCAATTCGAATCACAGATTTTAAAGGCTGTGTGATCTTGTCGTCTTCTACTTCTTTCGGACCTGTCACAACCTTTCCGAACTCAACACCGCGAGCCGTCTCTACGATGACACGGTCTTGGGGTTTAATCTCTAATTTCCCCGGTGAGAAAAAGTAGATCTTTCCCGCCTGGCGGAATCTTACTCCGATTACTTTTGTCATAAATCTAGTTCTCCTTTATCGTCAGGAACAAAAGCTCCATGACCAGATCAAAGTTAACATTTGCTTTTAATCTGGCTTTTGCTTTGTCAAGGCTGTCCAGAATCGTCTCAATTCCTTCATAAGAACTGTGTTTTGCCTGCTCACGCATGCAGTCGATCTGATCTTTGAATACAACCTTATCTATTTCCCTTGTCGCTTTATATAACAAGACATCTCTGTACCATACCATGATCAGGTCAAGATAGTCGTTGATTTCAACTTTATAAAGAGTGCAGCGTTTCACTGCCTCCACAAGCTCACTGATATCCATCTCATTTATATGGCGCATCAGGTTCAGGACTTCGTCCTTGAGCTCATTAAAATGCTCGGAACCTGCCAGTTTGATAGCTTTCCCAAGGTTTCCCTGCGCAAATGCAGCGCAAACTTCAGCCTTGTAATCTGGTACTTCCATTCTCTCCATGAGATATTTTTTAATCAGTGCATCTTTGATGTAGCGAAGTTTTAACATGACACATCTGGAATTAATTGTCGGAAGCAATACGTCTGCATTTTCCGTCAGCAGAATAAATACTGCATACTGTGGCGGTTCTTCAATCGTCTTTAATAACGCATTCTGTGCCTGTACCGTCATAATATCAGCTTCCGGAATAATATAAACTTTATATGGGCCCTGATATGGCTTAATCGCAACTGTATTATTGATCTGTGTGCGCACATCATCGACTCCGATGGATCCCGGCTTCTCATGTGTCACCCAGATAATATCCGGATGGTTATTCGATTCTGCCTGTACACAGGAATGACATTTATTACATGGTTCCGGTCCATGTTCTTCACATAAAAGTGCCATGGCAAATAACTTTGCCAGCATCTTCTTTCCGGTTCCGCGCTCGCCATTCACAATGTACGCCTGTGATACCCGATTCTCGGCAACTGCATTCTGCAAATATTGAATTACATCTCTGTGTCCTACTACATCTTTAAAACTTCCCATATCGTATGTCCTCTATAATTTCATCTAAGCATCTTTTTTGGTCATCATTGTAATAACGCTTCTTTATTCCCGCAGCTCTCAGATGCTCCTCGGAAAAATCTTCCGTATCTGCGAGAAATCTTCTGCACATCTCCGCGTAACGTGGCACTTCCTGCTGCCGCTCTCTCGTAAGTGCACGGTTCAGCCGCTCGCCGTCCTCTACTTCGATGTACACCGGAACAAGATACGCCGCTCCGTAATATTTCTTTAACTTTCCATAGGACTCCAGCGTTCCGATCATCAGATAGTCGGATTCTGCCAGATTGACCTGTCCATCTTCTATTGTAGCATATTTCCATGCTCCGTGAACAGTATTATAAGTACGAAGTTCAACAACCTTTCCCTGTCTCTCGAAAATATGCATCTGTTCATCTGTCACAAAATGGTATTCGACGCCTTCTCTTTCACCTTCCCGCTTCGGTCTGGTCGTGTAAAGCGTCACTGTCTGAAGCATCGGCAGCTCTTGCTTGATTTTCCGGAATAATGTATCTTTTCCAGATGAACTCTTGCCCATTATATAATATATCTTACCCATGCGTCCATACCTCTATGTATCCTCCTTTTTCTACTCCCTGTATCTCATATGTTCTTTCCATATACCATTGAAAATGTTCCCGGATCTGCGCTGTGATCCGTTCCCCCGGCACCAGCATCGGGATCCCCGGTGGATAGAGATACGCGTACTCCGCGGAAATGTAGCCTTCGCTCTGTGTCAATGGCACAACCTGAAACCCATCTGCCCCTGCGTCTTTCATGCTGATGACCTGCGCCGGTGAATAGATTACTTCCGCCTGTGGCAGATATCCCGGTTCTATATCGTAATTTTTTTCTTTCTTTTGCGACTTTTTGATTTCTCCCGGCACTATGTCTGAATCTACAGTGTTATAAGCCCCCTGTAAAGGTTTATATTTCTTATCCAACTCATAAATTGCTTTTATAAGCCGTTTCATTCCTTCATCGGTATCCCCGACCGAAGTCATGGCAATCACATAAGTCCCCGCGGCCATCTCCATTTGCAGGTGGTACTGATTTAATAAATCTTCCTGCAATTGAATACCTGTTGCTTCTGCACCATATGTATCCGCAAGTCCTTTCGTAAGTCCTGCTACTGATAATACAAGCTTTGACTTATCATAATGTTTGGTTTCTGCCAGCCGGATATGTTCACATTTTCCAAGTTCTTCTCTACATCTCTTCAAACGCTCCACATACGGGTCAAAAACTTCCTCGCAGTGATGATCCAGCATCTCCATGCACTGATCGATTCCCGCCATCAGAATATAAGACGGACTGCTACTCTGTAACATATGCAGATATCGTCTCACCTTTTCCCTGTTTACCAGATTTCCATTCATGTGGAGAAGCGCTGTCTGGGTAAATGCCGGAAGTGTCTTGTGAACACTGTGGATTACAATGTCTGCGCCTTTTTGATTTGCATTTTCCGGAAAATAGGGATGAAAACCAAAATGAGCCCCGTGTGCTTCATCCACGATCAGCGGCAGTCCTTTTTCATGTGCGGCCTTTGCTATCTCGGCCACATCCGACACAATTCCATCGTAAGTCGGAGATACAATCATGACTGCTCGGATCTGTGGATACCGATTAAGGGCCCTCCTCACATCCTCTGCGGATATCTCAATATTCAACTGTAACTCTGAATCAAACCTAGGATAGAGATACACCGGATTCAACTCATTCATGTAGATTGCATGATAGACCGATTTGTGACAATTGCGCGCCACAAGAATCTGATCTCCTTTACTCGTCACACCCGCGATAGCACTCAGAATTCCAACTGTACTTCCATTTATCAGAAAATGTGTCTCATCTGCATGATAGATTCTGGCTGCCCGTTCCTGAGCCTCTTTCAGGATTCCTTCTGCATGGTGAAGATCATCAAATCCTTCAATCTCTGTAATATCTACAGTATAAGGATCCGCATCCCAGGACATATGCATCTTACGCTTATGTCCCGGCATGTGAAATCCATAATAGTCAGAATCGCTATACGCTTTTAATTTTTCGTATATCGTTGCCATTCTTATAATCTCTTAAGAAGTTCTTCTCTTTCTTTCTCGTATCCTGGTTTTCCAAGAAGTGCGAACATGTTCTTCTTGTAGCTCTCAACACCCGGCTGATTAAATGGATTTACTCCAAGAATATATCCGCTGACACCGCATGCGAACTCGTACATATAGAATAACTGTCCAAGTGACTTCTCGTCCTGCGCCGGAATTGTCACTTTCAGATTCGGAACCTGTCCGTCTGTATGTGCAAGAATCGTACCATTCATAGCACTCTTATTTACAAAATCCATTGTCTTGCCTGCAAGGTAGTTCAGTCCGTCCAGATCCACCGGCTCCTCACCGATTGTGATCTGCTCTGTCGGCTCCTCCACTTCCATAACAGTCTCGAACATAATTCTGCTTCCATCCTGAATGAACTGTCCCATAGAGTGAAGATCTGTTGTAAGGTCTACAGATGCAGGGAAGATTCCTTTCTTATCCTTGCCTTCACTCTCTCCGAAGAGCTGTTTCCACCACTCAGATACATAATGCAGGCTTGGCTCATAATTTGCCATGATCTCAACCGCTTTTCCCTTACGGAGCAGAATGTTACGTGTTGCTGCATAAAGCATTGCGTCATTTTCCTCAAATGGATTCTCAAGTGCGAATTTTCTTCCTTCTGCTGCACCTTCCATCAGCTTGTCAATATCAGCTCCGCTGACTGCGATTGGAAGAAGTCCAACAGCTGTCAGTACAGAGAAACGTCCTCCAACATCATCCGGTACTACGAACTCTTCGTATCCTTCCTCATCAGCAAGTCCTTTCAGAGCTCCACGAGCTTTGTCTGTTGTTGCATAGATTCTCTTAGCAGCCTCAGCTTTGCCATACTTCTTCTCCAGCATCTCCTTGAAAATACGGAATGCGATTGCAGGCTCTGTTGTTGTTCCGGATTTGGAAATGATATTAACTGAGAAATCTCTGTCTCCAATCACTTCAATCAGGTGTTTCAGATATGTACTGCTGATGCTGTTACCGGCAAAATAAATCTCCGGAGCTTTGCGGATCTCTTTTGATACTACATTATAAAAGCTGTGTCCAAGAAATTCGATTGCTGCTCTTGCGCCAAGATAAGATCCTCCGATACCGATTACTACCAGCACCTCTGAATCTGACTGGATCTTTGCAGCGGCTTTCTTGATTCTCTCGAACTCCTCTTTATCATAATCAACCGGAAGATCGATCCAGCCAAGGAAATCATTTCCTGCTCCCTCCCTTCCCAGGAGTTCAGCTTTCGCAGCCTCGGTAATCTTCTTCATAGATTCCATCTCATGTGCGCTGATAAACGCATCTGCCTTTGAATAATCAAATGTTACTTTACTTCCCATTGGACTCGTCCTCCTTATGCTACCTGTTACGTTCTAGTTCTTGTCTCGAAGAAATCTGTATAATTTTCTTCTTATAAATGTGACAGCTCACAGACAGTCCTTGTTTCACAAAACTAACTTTGAGCCGTTATCTATATTTTAACAAATCAGTCTCTTATTATCAAGCCATAAACTCCTCCAGGATTTCTCGGATACGCTGATTTCTGTTTGCCTCGTCCTGCGCCTTTGTCTCTTCCGATTCTATTGTTTTTTCTATTTTTTCTGTTTTACCTGGTTTTTGCGATATAGCTGTCTTTTTGACTTTCCGGTCATCTTCCACCTGCAGCGGTTCTGTCTTATACATCGCCCAAAGCAGACTGTCCATAGATCCAGGAAATTCCTGCATTGGTTCCTGCTTCTTCTGATTCACAGATTCGTCTGGCAAGTTATCACCCTCTGCCCTTCCTGCATTTTCTGGCATTCTGGTATTCTTCACAATTCCTGTATTTTCTGGCATTCTGATATTCTTCACAATTCCTGTATCTTCTGGCATTCTGGTATTCTCACCCATTTTCGCTTCTTCTGGCATTCTGGTATCCTTCGTCATTCCTGCATTTTCTTGTGTTCTGGCACTCTCCGCTATTCTCGCTTCTTCTGATCTTGCCTCTTCTGCCAGAACTTCTTTCTTGTATGTTTTTTCATAGCGATGCTGATAAATATTTTCCAAGTAATCTACCATATAATTTCGTACTGCCTCCAGCCGGTACTCCTCATCCGTCAGCATATGTACCAAGAATACGATTAACGCCAGCGCCACGCCGGTTCCGCCGATCATAGCTGTCTGCTCTGTCGCCCCTTTAATCCGATAACTTATGATTGCACCGACTCCGCCAAGAATCAGACAAAGTCCGGCACCCGCCATCTGTAACCGCCGCCATGCATGGAGCCTGACTCCACCAATCCGGTATTCATAGAGATACTTGTCCACAAATACGCCTACGTTTTCCACCTTTTCACTGATCATACAGGTGTGCTCGAATTTCGCCCGCACAAGCCGCATCAACGGATGATTACTCTTCCCCATACTTTCCGCTGCTGCCACCAGCTTCCTAAGTGTTCTTCCAACGACCACCTTTGACACAACTCCGGCAAATGCACTCATTCCCATCAGTACATAGATCACATGTCTGTCTAACATTAATTCTAACATGATAAAAGCCCTCCTTTTGGCACCAATTATAATGGATTTTCCAAAAGAAGGGCGAAAAACCGTTCCCCATAAAGCGACATCTGCACACCGCAGATTATGGTATTTTTTCTTATATTTTATCGAATCATTTATTCTCTGGTTTTAAATCATCGGGAGCAATTCCTTTACAAGCGCCACGCTGTGGGCAATTGCCTGTTTTTCAAACTCTGGATAATCCATCGTTGCACTGTTGTCAGCTTTATCAGAAATTGCTCGAATGATGACATACGAAACTTTGTTAAGATAAGCGGCGTGCGCAATTCCGGCTCCCTCCATCTCTGTGCAAAGAGCCTGAAAATTCTCCACGATACGTGCTTTCACTTCTCCGGAAGAAATGAACTGATCTCCACTTGCGACCCTTCCTGTAAATGTATGGATCTGCGGATTTGCTTTTTCATTTGCCTTCACTGCAAGCTCTACCAGATGCGGATCTGCCGGGAATGTGCGTGTATCCATTCTTGGCACCTGCCCGATTGCATCTCCAAATATGGTTGCGTCCATATCATGATGCACCGCATCTGTAGAAATCACCATATCACCAATGTCAATTCTTGCATCCAGGGATCCTGCAATACCTGTATTGATCAGCATATCTACGCCAAATTTATCCACCAGGATCTGCGCGCAGATTGCCGCATTAACTTTACCGATTCCACTTCTTACAACAACCGTGTCCTTCCCACAAAGAGTTCCTTTATAAAATGTCATGGAAGCAAACTCTATCACTTTAGCATCTGCCATCTCACTTTTCAGAGCTGCAACTTCCTCTTCCATTGCTCCAATAATACCTATCATCCGATTTTCCTCCTGCTATGCATTTTTACTGTGCGATTCCCGCACAGTTCCTTTATCCGACTGCCTTTTTCGCTATCATTACAAACATTTCCTGTTATCCTGTACATTATCCCCTACCCCATGCACAAATGTCAAGCATTGATGCTCTTTACTGTACCTGTGTATTCCTCTTTGTATTCCTCTATGTACTCTTTTTCATCCATATGATGTAACCGGATTGCTCCATTGCTATGCAGTTCCCGCAATCCTCGAACACCTCAAGCTTACATCATATTATTGGAAATCTTAATTTTTCTTTACAAGTAGATTCTTCTCTGTTAGAATGGCTTCTGATATTCATATATCTGGTATAACACATAGGAGGGTATTTAACATGGATTATAAAACACATGGTGTCTGTTCCAGCATGATTCACGTAGAGCTGGACGGCGATAAAATTAAGGATGTAGATTTTGTAGGTGGATGCAACGGTAATCTTCAGGGAATCTCAAGCCTTGTAAAAGGAATGAACGTGGAAGATGCCATCGAAAGACTTTCCGGAATCAAATGCGGTTCCAAAGCAACTTCCTGCCCGGATCAGCTTGCCAAAGCACTCCGCGAAGCAATCACTCAGTAAATTGATTCATTTACATAAAGTAAGTCGCACAGAAAAGGACACGCAGCTTTTAATAGCTTGCGTGTCCTAAAACTAAACTTACCTAAACTTACTTCTCTTGATTGTTATAATATTTTTTCTTTTAAATTTTCTTTGAACTGTCTCCAGTTCCTTCGCCCTTCCAAAGCCCTGCGAACCAACGTAAGGGCCATGAAATATGTAGATTGCTGTGGAAGAGCGTCTAATTGTTTCAATATTCAGTTGTTATTAAATTTCTAAAGTATTATGATCCAACCTACTAACTTTACCCGAAATTTGTTTTTAATTAGTTTTTTCCATCATTATAATGGCCTTGCCCACTAATCTGATTGTAATTATAAATTTGTTAAATTCTTCTTTCGTTTTTACAAAATCTTACTTAAGGTTCCTCAATGTAAACTCCATCTGTGAAACTGCTGCTTACATCCTCATTAGCGGAATGAACACATCGAACACGATAGTAATAATCGCCTTCTACATCTAAATATTTTTTAGATGATGCACGATCAGTATTTTCTAAGAACTTATTCCAGGAATCATAAAAAGACCATTTTGTATCTTCCTCTTTGGCTCGTTCAATAATGACACCAATCCCGATACGTTCTACTTCATGTGCAGCTAACGTTGTTCCTCCGGCATAGATTTGTCCCGGGCCCATCCGGACAATTTTTGAATATCCGGTCAGAAGATCTTCGCCTCTGGCAACTTTTTGATTATAGCCGATGGATTCTGCATCTGTTGTAAGTTTTGATCCGTCGATCACCTTCACGCTAGATGCCGCCTGTGTATCCGTCGATACACCAAAGCTTAATCCCAAAGCCATAGCAAACACGCAGCATATGGACATACATCGCTTCATCTATCTACCTCCCATCTTTCTCTATTTAGAGTTCCCTATATAATAGACACATGAGCTTAGAAAAACTGACGCATTTTTTAAAAAAAATATAAATTTTTTAAAATATTTTCCATTTCTTCCTTTGTCATTGTTCCTGTTAAACAATAATACAGATTATTATATTTAAATTCCGCTTTATACCTGTTTGTCTCTGTTTCAGGTGTTTTATATTCAGTCACTTCTATCGGAACATTTTCTTTAATATAATAATGATCTATAATCTCATGTTCATTATCTGCCCCCAAAGACACCTTTCCATAAGAAGCACTAATTATAAATTCCATTTTTTCTCTATCACGTATATAATCTAATTCTGCCACTTGAATATCTGTGTCTAATTCCATCTTTATAAATTCCATACCTTTTAAGCGCCAAATAATTCTTACTGGTTCAATTCCAAACTCTTCCCCTATTTTATCATAGGCCTTCTCTTCATCCTCTTCCTCGATAATCTTATTTTTATCGCTGGAATTGACTTTGGATACTTGTCTACCACCTACGGAGCTTTTTACAAACTGCAACATTCTCTCTGGTCCGCCAATGCTTGTCATTCCAACTGCCATTACGAGGATCAGCACTGCTGCCAGTGCTACAATTCTACGGATATTGCGTTTTTTCCGGTGCATTGTATAGATTATCTTCTCCTCGCTCTGATTCTTCAACATCTCCCGTCCAAGGCGAAGTGCTTCCTGGTCTTCTTCTGAGAGTTTCGCATACGCATCTGTTCGCTTCATATCTTCAGAACGCATTTCACGCTCACGGATTTTTTGATCCAGTGCATTTTTCATGCGGATCTTCAGCTCATTTGGAATCTCTTCATTATCGTTAAGTCCGACTTCTTCTTCTATCTGTTTCGCTTCTTTATTCAATTGATCTTTCAGGATTTCTTTCAACTGATCTTTTTTTTCACTCATAATCTACCTCTTAACGAAATCTATCCTCTCTTTCTCTTGACCAAATCTCTCGGGAACGTATAATATAATTATATGCCAAAGTTGAAAATCTTTCCCTGTTTCGTAAAGTGTATACGAAGCAGAATTATCCGTACGGCATTCTTATTGTAACATATATTATCGAAAGGAGCTTTTTATGAAACGTATTATCTTAACCGGCGGCGGTACTGCCGGTCATGTTACACCTAACATTGCCCTGTTACCACGTCTTAAAGAATTACAATACGACATCCACTATATCGGCTCATATAACGGAATTGAGAAGGAACTTATCTCTCAATTCGGTATACCATATCATGGCATCTCAACCGGTAAACTCAGACGTTATTTCAGCGTCCAGAACTTCACAGATCCATTCCGCGTTATCAAGGGAATGGGTGAAGCACGTAAACTGATTAAGATTCTGGAGCCTGATGTTATATTTTCCAAGGGAGGTTTTGTCTCTGTACCAGTAGTCCTTGCCGGTAAGGGACAACATGTACCAGTCATTATCCACGAATCTGATATGACTCCGGGGCTTGCCAACAAGATTTCCATTCCTTCTGCAACGAAGGTCTGCTGCAACTTCCCGGAGACATTATCTTCTCTCCCGACAGGCAAGGCTGTTCTCACCGGATCTCCGATCCGTCAGGAACTTTTAAGCGGAGATAAGTACCGCGCCAGAGAATTCCTTCACTTTACTTCCGACAAACCAGTCATTCTGGTTGTCGGCGGAAGCCTCGGTGCCGTTGCCGTGAACAATGCCATCCGTGCGATTCTCCCGGAACTTCTGAAAAACTTCCAGGTCATTCACTTATGTGGCCGTGGCAAGCTCGATCCTTCTTTGAACGGAACAGAAGGCTACGCACAGTTCGAATATATCAAAGAAGAATTACGTGACCTCTTCGCACTGACCGACATTGTAATCTCCAGAGCCGGAGCCAATGCTATCTGCGAGCTTCTCGCCCTGCACAAACCAAATCTTCTGATTCCGCTGTCTGCCAATGCAAGCCGTGGTGATCAGATTCTCAACGCCCGTTCTTTCGAGCGTCAGGGATTCAGTATGGTGCTTGAGGAAGAGGAACTTACGAACGAAACACTTCTCAGTGCAGTTCATGATCTCTATGATAACCGCGAGAAATACATCGATGCAATGAAGCATTCTTCCCAGCAGGATTCTATCGATACCATCATTGATCTGATTGAATCGGTAACTGCTTAGATACTTACAAAACTATCTGATTCTGACGCAGATATCTGATAATCGAGTAGGAGGGAAAATTAAATAAATTTTCCCGACCTCTCACACCACCGTAC